>ERZ500977.94-NODE-94-length-17245-cov-6.617336_pt1 | contig 17245 bp, 21 predicted proteins | sample MGYA00248863_ERZ500977 | MGnify/ENA primary metagenome ERZ500977 (study PRJEB25958, sample SAMN03398581) | human skin metagenome | study: EMG produced TPA metagenomics assembly of the Human Skin Microbiome Metagenome (human skin metagenome) data set.
CCCCGCCTGTTGGCGGGGCCCCCGTCCTGCCCGATAGGGTTTCTGCCTGAATGAAAGCCCGAAGGGCGGGCGGCGCCCGCCCGCCCCTTGGGTGTCAGGGTGTCCGGGTGATGAGGGACGCCGCCGAAGACGGTCCCCGCCGGATGGGTCAGTCGTCGATCGTTTCGAGCTCGTCGATGAAGCCCGCGATCACGCCGAGGCCGCGGTCCCAGAAGGCCGGGTCGGTGGCGTCGAGGCCGAAGGGCGCCAGCAGCTCCTTGTGGTGCTTGGATCCGCCGGCTTTCAGCATCTCCAGATAGCGGTCGGCAAAGCCCGGATTGCCTTCCTCGTAGACCGCGTAGAGCGCGTTCACCAGCCCGTCGCCGAAGGCATAGGCATAGACGTAGAAGGGCGAGTGGATGAAATGCGGGATATAGGCCCAGAAGGTGTCATAGCCCGGCATGAAGTCGAACACCGGCCCGAGGCTCTCGGCCTGGACGCTCATCCACAGGGCGCCGATGTCGTCCGGGGTCAGCTCGCCTTCGCGCCGCGCCGCGTGCAGCTTGCATTCGAAATCGTAGAAGGCGATCTGCCGGACCACGGTGTTGATCATGTCCTCGGTCTTCTGGGCGAGGAGGATCTTGCGCGTCGCCTTGTCCGGGGCGGCGGCGAGCAGCTTGCGGAAGGTCAGCATCTCGCCGAAGACGCTGGCGGTCTCGGCCAGCGTCAGCGGCGTATCGGCGAGAAGCTCGCCCTGCGCCGCCGCCAGCCGCTGGTGGACGCCATGCCCGAGTTCATGGGCGAGGGTCATCACGTCCCGCGGCTTGCCGAGATAGTTGAGCAGCACATAGGGATGCGCATCCGTCACCGTGGGATGGGCGAAGGCGCCGGGGGCCTTGCCCGGTTTCACGCCCGCGTCGATCCAGCCCTTGTCGAAGAAGGGGGTCGCCAGCTCCGCCAGCCGGGGATCGAAGCCCGCATAGGCCTCGAGCACCGTCGTCCGCGCCTCGGCCCAGCCGATCAGCCGGGTGTCCTCGCGCGGCAGCGGCGCGTTGCGGTCCCAGACCTGCAGGCGGTCGAGGCCCAGCCATTTCGCCTTCAGCGCATAGTAGCGGTGCGAGAGGCGCGGATAGGCCGCGACCACGGCGTCGCGCAGCGCCGCCACCACCTCGGGCTCGACATCGTTCGACAGGTGGCGCGCGGTCTGGGGCGTCGGCAGCTTGCGCCAGCGATCCTCGACCTCCTTCTCCTTGGCGAGCGTGTTGGTGATCCGGGCGAAGAGGGCCAAGTGTTCCGCGAAGACCGCGGCCAGCGCCTCGGCCCCGGCCTGTCGCCGGCTGCGGTCGGTGTCGGACAGAAGGTTCAGCGTGGCTTCGAGCGACAGCTCCTCGCCGTCGACCGGGAAGGTGAGGCCGGCCAGCGTCTCGTCGAACAGGCGGTTCCAGGCGGCGGCCCCGACCACCGACTGGTCATGGAGGAATTTCTCCAGCTCGTCCGAGAGCTGGTAGGGCCGCATCGCCCGGATCCGGTCGAGGACCGGGCGGTAGCGGGCGAGGTCCGGGCTCTCGGACAGCCGCGCGTCCAGCGTGGCCTCCTCGATCCGGTTGATTTCCAGCGTGAAGAAGACGAGCGGCGTCGTGATCTCGGTGATCCGCGCCTGCATGTCGCCGAAGGCCTTGCCGCGCACCGGATCCGTGGTGTTCTGGTAATAGCTCAGGCCGAAATAGCTCATGATCCGCCCGGCGACGGCCTGGATCCGTTCCTGTCGCCTGATCGCGTCGAGAAGGGCCGGGGCGTCGAGCGATCCCAGCCGGCCCTCATGGACGGCGGCGAAGTCGCGCGCCTCCGCCTCCAGCCACCCGATGTCCCGCGCGATCTCCGGGGCATCCGGCGCCCGGTAGAGATCGGTCAGGTCCCATTCGGGAAGGCCGCCAAGGTCCGGGCTGGCGGCGGGGTCGCGGGCATCGAAGCGGAAGGGCATCTGGGGTCTCCGGGTCAGCGGCGGCTGCGGGCGGCGTCGAGGCTCCAGGCGCCGGGACCCGCGAACACGATGTAGAAGAAGACGAAGCAGAACAGGATCGCCGCATCGCCGCCGTTCAGCAGCGGGAAGAAGCTGCCCGGGGCATGCGCCATGAAATAGGCGACGGCCATCTGGCCGGAGAGCAGGAAGGCCGTGGCGCGGGTCCAGAAGCCGACGAGCACGAGGCCGCCGCCCACGATCTCCATCAGCCCGGCGATCCAGCCGAGTGTCAGGAAGGCCGGCCGCATGTCCGAGGCCGGGAAGCCGAGGAGCTTGGCGGTGCCATGCTCGATGAAGAGCAGGGCAGTCATGATCCGCAGCAGGGCAAGGGCGTAGGGAGCCCAGCGGGCGAGGGTGGCGTTCATCGGTCAGGTCCTTGTGGTGGGCCGGTGGCAGGCGGGCTCGCGGCGGGGAGGGGGATCAGGCCACGCGCGCCGGCAACGGCCTACCGGCAAAATGCGCCTCCAGGTTGTCGACTGCCAGCATACCCATCGCCGTGCGGGTTTCCAGAGTGGCCGAGCCGATATGCGGCAGGAGGGTGACATTCGGGGCCTGGAGCAGGGCGGATGGCACCCGGGGCTCCTCGACAAAGACATCGAGGCCGGCCCCGGCGATCCGCCCCTCGGTGAGGGCGGCGGCAAGGGCGGCCTCGTCGATCACGTCGCCGCGTGCGGTGTTGACGAGATAGGCGGTCGATTTCATTGCGGCGAGAAGCTCCGCCGTCACCACCGGGCCGCCGCCGCCACCGGGGACATGCAGCGAGACGACATCGGCCTCGGCCAGGACGGTGCGGATGTCCGGCCGCGGCTCGGCCTCGAAGCCGTCGAACGGGCCGGCTGCCGAGCGGTTGAAATAGATGACCCGCATCCCGAAGCCGAGACTTGCGCGGCGGGCGACGGCCTGCCCGATCCGGCCCATGCCGAGGATGCCGAGGATCTTGCCCTGCAGGCCCATGCCGAGAAAGCCGGTCGGGCTGAAGCCGGCCCAGTCCCCGCGCCGCAGCACCGCCTCGGTCTCGGTCAGGCGGCGGGTCGCGGCGAGGATGAGCGCGAGCGCGAGATCGGCCGTTGCCTCGGTCAGCACGCCGGGGGTGTTGCCCACCACGACCCCGCCGGCACGGGCGGCCTCGAGGTCGATGTTGTTCACGCCCACCCCGAAATTCGCGATGATGCCGGCCCTGCGGTCGGGGGCGCCGATGAGCGCCGCGTCAAGCTGGTCGCTGACGGTGCAGAGGAGTCCGTCCGCCTCGCGCAGGGCCGTTGCCAGCTGCGCCCGGTCGAAGGGCCGGTCCTGCACGTTCAGCTCTGTCGCAAAGCTGGCGCGGAGCCGGGCCTCGACCGTCTCGGGAAGGCGGCGGGTGACGATGATGCGGGGCAGTGACATGGGCCGGGCCTCCTCGGGGCGGCGAGGCTAGCCGCGCAGGCAGGGAGGTTCCAGACCGAAAGCGCGTCAGTGCAGCCGCGCGCCGGGCGCCACGTCCCGGTCCGGCACCGCGAGGAGCACGGCGCCATTGGCGTCGGCGAAGCCGAGGGTCAGCACCTCGGAGCGGAACGGCCCGATCTGGCGCGGGGGAAAGTTCACCACCGCGAGGACGAGGCGCCCCACCAGCGCCGCAGGGTCATAGTGCACGGTGATCTGGGCCGAGGATTTCCGCTCGCCGATTTCCGGCCCGAAGTCGATCCAGAGCTTCAGCGCCGGCTTGCGGGCCTCGGGGAAGGGCTCGGCGCGCAGGACGCGCCCCACCCGGATGTCGACCTTCTGGAAGTCGTCGAACTCGATCGTGGCCATCCCCGGATCCCTCATGCAGGCGGCCCGGGCGAACCTCCGCCCGGGCCGCTCGTCCATCTGTCTCGCGGGGGGTCAGCCGCGGGTCTTGGTCGCCATGTCGCGCAGTTCGGCCAGGCTTTCCTGGATGCGGGCCGACACGATCTCGTAGGCGTCGGAATTCGCCTTGTGGGCCCCCTCGGCCAGGGCCTGCATGTTGGCGAGCGCCTTCTCGAAGGCGGCCTTGGCCAGTTCGCCCTGGGCCTTGGCGCGCTCCGGGTCGATCTTCGTCGCGTCGAAGCTCTTCAGGGCCTTCTGCGCCTCGGCGGTGGTTTCCTCGAAGATGGCGAGCTGCTTCTTGAACAGCTCCTGATAGCCCGAAGCGGCGGCCTTGTTGGCCTCGACGAGCGCATCCATGTTCTTCTTCTGGGCGGCGAGCAGGCCCTCGGCATCGACACCCGGGACCTGGATGTTCGACAGGGCCTTGGTGAATTCGTTGCTGCGGAAGAACTCGGACATCTTCTCCGGGTCAAACGAGAAGGTCTTCGGGTCGAACATGGTCTGTTCCTTTGTCATCGAACTCGATCGGGCCGGGTCCCCGCGCTCGTGTCAGCCGCCCAGTTCCCGGCTCCGGGCAGCAGCAGCCTTGACGGCGGCCCCGACCAGATCGGCGAGCCCACCCTCTTCGCGCATCAGTACAGCGAGCGCCGCAGCCGTGGTTCCCCCCGGACTGGTGACGTTCACACGCAGTGACGCAGGATCGACACCTGACGATTCGGCAAGCTCCCCCGCGCCGGCGACGGTAGCACGCGCCAGTTGCAGTGCCAATTCCGCGGGCAGCCCCTCCGCCACGCCGGCCGCGGCAAGCCCCTCGACCAGCAGGAAGGCATAGGCCGGGCCCGAGCCGGACACCGCCGTCACCGCATCCATCTGCGCCTCGTCCTCCAGCCGCACGACCTGCCCGACGGCGCGCATCAGCGCCTCGGCGCGGTCGAGGTCGGCCGCGCCCGCGGCGGCGTTGCCGATCAGGGCGGTGATGCCGCGCCCGACGGCGGCGGGGGTGTTCGGCATGGCGCGCACGATCGGGGTGCCCGCCCCGAGCACCGCCTCGAAGGCCGCGATCGGCGTGCCGGCCGCGATCGAGACGAAGAGGGTGCCGCCGCCGCCGAGGGCTGCCAGCCGGGGCAGGGCCGCGCCCATCATCTGCGGCTTGACGGCCAGCACCGCGACGGCCGGCGCCTCTGGCAGTGCGCCATTGAGCCCGAGGCCGGCCTCGGCGAGCGCGGTCAGCCGCGGCGAGGGATGGGGCTCCAGCACCGTGACGCAGTCGGGGAGGAGGCCGCCGGCCAGCCAGCCCTCGAGAAGCGCGGTGCCCATCTTGCCGCAGCCGAGCAGCACGAGGCCGCGGCGGGAAATCTCGTCGAACGCCATAGTCCCTCCCTTTGTGGCGGGCGGACTGGCATCTGCACGACCGGGGCGAACCGGTGCGGATCATTGCCGGAAAGATCAGGCCCGCCAGCCCCCTGGCCAGGGCGGCGGGCCTTCGTCAGAGACGCCCCCCGGCCGCTCAGGCGCGACCGTAGGCCTCGGCCATGGCGATGCCAAGCGCCTTTTCCGGCGCCTCGCTGCCATGCGCGACCAGCTGGAAGGCGGGGAAGAAACGCTCGCAGGCCATGACCGCGGCGCGCACCATCTCCTGGATCTGGGCCGAACTCGCCTGCGCCCCGCCCGAGAGGTTCAGGCCATAGCGATAGGCCATCAGCTTCTGCTCGGGCCAGTGGACGAACGCCCCGGACCAGCAGAGATCATTGGCCAGCGCCATGGCGCTGTTCAGGGCTGCACGCCGGCGGACGGGCACGGCGAGGTCGAAGGCGGCAAGAAGCCGCAGGCATTCGTCATGGGCGGACCAGGCCAGCGTCACCGAATAGGTGCGCCAGCTGCCTTCGATGGCAACGGCGATCTGATCGGCGGCGATGCGGTCGAAGTCCCAGGACTGTGCCTCGGCAAGTGACTCCAGAATGTCGATAGGGTGGATGTCCTCGCAGTCGAAGTCACGCTCGACAATGCCCATGCCCGGTGCCTCTCTTCTGGCGCCTCCGGTGCGGGGCTCCCCCCGCACAGGGGGCGGTGAGGTTAACAACAGATCAGCGAACCACTGACGCTGACCTACAAGATATGGTGCGGATCCCTGCGATTCTGTAAAGCCGGAAATTCGACAAGATTAAAAGGCCTCGCAAATCCGCCACATGCGGCGTGGCCGGCACGGCAGGCCCCGGCGGCAACCGCCGCCTTGCGCGCCACGCCACAGTGCCCGACCCTTCCGGCGACCGGCAGCGTCAGCCCGCAGTGCTCGACCCCGCTTCCAGCGCCGCGATCCGTGCGGAGAGTGCGGCATTCTCCTCGCGCGCCTTCTGGGCCATCGCCCGGACGGCGTCGAATTCCCCGCGGGTCACGAGGTTGCGATCGGCCAGCCAGCGGTCCATCAGGCCCTTCACGGCCGTCTCCGCCTCGGTGCGCGCACCCTGGGCGACGCCAAGGGCATTCTGCATAAGCTGCGCCAGATCGTCGAAGACCTTGTTGCGGGTCTGCATCGGGGACCTCCTGCTCGATGCAGGATATATGGCGATGCCACTGCCCGTTGCCAAGGCACGGCCGGGACGTGTTGCGGTGCCACAAGGGCGCTTGACTTGGATCATGCCGCCCCGGAAGGAAGGGGCCCCAAGGGAGGAGACCGATGCAGGCGGCCATCAGCTTTCCCCAGATCGACCCCGTCCTCGTCTCGGTGGACGTCTTCGGCCTGCATCTTGCCATCCGCTGGTATGCGCTCGCCTATATCGCGGGCCTGCTGCTCGGCTGGCGCTATGTGGTCGCGCTCTGCCGGCGGCCGCGGCTCTGGGGCGGGGGTGGGGCGCCGATGCGGCCCGAACAGGTCGATGACCTGCTCACCTGGATGATCCTCGGCGTCATCATCGGCGGGCGCCTCGGGTATGTCCTCTTCTACCAGCCGGCCTTCTTCGCGGCCAACCCGGGCGAGATCCTCGCGGTCTGGCGGGGGGGCATGTCCTTCCACGGCGGCTTTCTCGGCGTGCTGGCCGGGATCGTCGGCTTCGGCCTGCGCAACGGCCTGCCGGTCCTGCGGGTGGGCGACGCGGTGGCCGCCGCCGCGCCGATCGGCCTCTTCTTCGGGCGGATCGCGAATTTCATCAATGCCGAGCTCTGGGGCCGGCCGACGACCGTGCCCTGGGGGGTGGTCTTTCCCGGCGCCGACTGCCCAGCGCCCTGGCCGCTCGCCTGCGGCCGGCATCCCTCGCAGCTCTACGAGGCGGTGCTGGAGGGCGTGGTGCTCTTCCTTCTGCTCGCCGTCGCGCTCCGCCGCGGGGCGCTCGCGCGTCCCGGCCGGGTGGCGGGGCTGTTCCTTGCCGGCTATGCGCTGGCGCGGATCTTCGTCGAGTTTTTCCGCCAGGCCGATGCGCAGTATGTGACGCCGGACAATCCCTTCGGCCATGTCCTCGCCGGGCTGACGATGGGGCAGATCCTGTCGCTGCCGATGCTCCTGGCCGGGGTCGGGCTCGTGCTCCTGTCCGGGCGGCGGACGGGGGGCGGGGCATGACGACGGTGCTCGCCCGCATCATCTCCGAGCGGATCGCGGCCGGCGGGCCGATGCGGATCGACCGCTACATGGAGCTCTGCCTCGGGCATCCCGAGCTCGGCTACTACCAGACGCGCGATCCCTTCGGCACCGCGGGGGATTTCGTGACCGCGCCCGAGGTCAGCCAGATGTTCGGCGAGCTGATCGGTGCATGGACCGCGGTGGTCTGGAGCGACCTCGGCCGGCCGTCGCCCTTCATCCTCGCCGAACTCGGTCCCGGGCGCGGCACGCTGATGCGCGACGCGCTGCGGGTCGCGGCCCGGGCGCCGGGCTTCGTCGGGGCGGTCCGGCCCTGGCTCGTGGAGACGAGCCCGGTGCTGCGCCAGGTCCAGGCCCGGACGCTCAGGGGCAGCCTCTGCGCCGATGGCCCGTTCTGGACCGAACGGGTGGAAATGGTGCCGCCCGGCCCGATGATCCTCCTCGCCAACGAATTCTTCGACGCGCTGCCGGTGCGCCAGTTCCAGCGAGTCGACCAGCTCTGGCGCGAGCGGCAGGTCGAACTCCGCGAGGGCGCGCTCGTCCTCGGCCAGGCCGCCCCCCGGCCCGAACCCTGGCTTTCGGCCCGCTTTCCAGACCTGCCCGACGGGGCCTTCGTCGAGACCTGTCCGGCGGGCGAGGCGATCGCCGCCCGGATCGGCACCCGCCTCGTGCGGGGTGGCGGCGCGGCGCTCGTCATCGACTATGGCGCCTGGGACGGGCATGGCGACACGCTGCAGGCGCTGCGCCGGCACATGCCGGTGGATATCCTCGACGCGCCCGGCTCGGCCGATCTGACCACCCATGTGCGGTTCCGCACGCTGGCCGAGGCGGCGGCACCGGCACGGGCCTGGGGGCCGGTGGGGCAGGGGGCCTTCCTGGAGCGGCTCGGCATCGATCTCCGCGCCGCCACCCTCTCGGAGGGCAAGGACGCGGCGGCCATCGAGGCGATCGCCGCTGCACATCGCCGCTTGACCCATCCCGACGAAATGGGAAACCTCTTTCAGGCAATGGCGCTGACTTCCCCCGCCGCGACCGCTCCGCCAGGACTGGAAGCATGACCCTGGACATCCTGATCGCCCCGACGCTGAAGGGGGTGCAGCACGGATTCTTCACCCGCCGCGGGGGCGCCTCGTCGGGGATCTATGCCGGGCTGAACTGTGGCCCCGGCTCGGCCGACCAGGCCGAGGTCGTCGCCATGAACCGCACGCGCGTGGCCGCCGCCATGGCCACGACTCCAGATCGCCTGCTGTCGCTGCACCAGATCCATTCCGCCGAGGTCGTGACGGCCAGCACGCCCGGCTGGACCGAACGCCCCCGCGCGGATGGGGTCGTCACCCGCGATCCCGACATCGCCATCTCCGTTCTGACGGCCGACTGCGCCCCGGTGCTGCTGGCGGATGCTGCGGCCGGCGTGGTCGGCGCCGCCCATGCCGGATGGCGCGGTGCGCTTGGGGGCGTGGTGGAGGCGACCGTCGCCGCCATGACCGGCCTCGGGGCGGAGCGCGGGCGGATCGCGGCGGTGGTCGGCCCGACGATCAGCCTGCGCGCCTATGAGGTCGGCCCCGAGTTTCTCGATGCCGTGCTGGCCGAGGATCGCGATTTCGCGCGCTTCTTCGCCGGGGGCAGGTCCGACCGGGCGCATTTCGACCTGCCGGGCTTCGTGCTCCACCGCCTGCGCGAGTCGGAGGTGGGCCGTGCCGACTGGATCGGCGCCTGCACCTATTCGGACCCGGAGCGGTTCTTTTCCTATCGCCGGGCCACGCATGCCGAGGAGCCGGACTATGGCCGGCTGATTTCCGTGATTCGCGCGCCCCGGATGTGACAGTCCCGTGACCCTGTCGTGACAGGGGAAGGGCGGCGCCCCTTTCGGAACACCGCCCCCCAACGCGCCGCCGCTCTGCGGGGACATGCAGTCGGCATTGCGAAGCTATGGATATATCGACGTCAGGCGGCGCTGGCGCGGTCGTGCCGGCCTTCCTCGATCTCCTCGACGATCTTGTCGATGAAGGCGGGCAGATCGTCGGGCTTCCGCGAGGTGACGATCCCCTGGTCGGTCACCACGGAGCTGTCTTCCCAGATCCCTCCGGCATTCGCCACATCGGTGCGGATCGAAGGGTAGGAGGTGACGGCACGCCCGCGCACGGCATCTGCCTCCACCAGCAGCCACGGCCCGTGGCAGATCGCTGCCACGACCTTGCCGCTGTCCACGAAGCGTTTCACGAATTCCACCGCCTGCGCATTCGCGCGCAGCACGTCCGGGTTGATCTGGCCGCCGGGCAGGACCAGGGCGTCGAACTCATCGACCGTCGCCCCGGCGAGGTCGCGGTCGACGGCAACGCTGTCGCCCCAGTCCTTCTGGTCCCAGCTGCGGATCTCGCCGCTTTCCGGCGAGACGACCTCGACCCGGGCTCCCTTGGCACGGAGTTCCTCCAGCGGCTTCTGCAGTTCCGATCGCTCGTATCCGTCGGTCGCGAGGATGGCGATGCGGGCTTCCTCGATGCGTGGCATCCGTCTTCCTTCCCATCTGTCGGCCGGGCGGCCCTTGGCGGGCACCCGTTGCCAGAAGAACGACCCGGGGCGGCCACGGTTCCCCGCTTTCCCGCCGGTGCGAAAACCGGCATGACAAGAGCCATGGGAAAGTCGCCGCCACCCCCCGCCGCCACCGCGAAGCGCAGCACCGAGAGCCGCATCCGCCCGGAGTTCTGGAAGCACTATCGTCTTCCGGACCTCAGCCGCGCCGAATGGGAGGCGCTGTGCGACGGCTGCGCCAAATGCTGCCTGATCAAGCTCGAGGACGAGGACACGGGCGCGCTCGCCTATACCGACATCGCCTGCCGTCTCCTCGACCATGACAGCTGCCGGTGCGGCAATTATCCGCTGCGCACGCGGCTGGTGCCGGGCTGTGTCGTGCTCGGCCGCCGCAACCTCGACGCGGTGCTGGAATGGATGCCCGGGACCTGTGCCTATCGCCTGATGCGGGACGGGCGCCCGCTGCCGGACTGGCACCCGCTCGTCTCCGGCGATCCCGACAGCGTCCACCGCGCCGGCATCTCGCTGCGCGGCCGGATGGTGGCCGAATACGAGGTGGATGAGGAAGACTGGCAGGACCACATCCTCGAGGATCTCCCCTGATGTGGTTCACCTCCGACAATGCCGCCCCGGCCCATCCCGCGGTGATGGCGGCCCTTGCCGCGGCCAACACCGGGGCGGAACTCTCCTATGGGGCCGAGCCGGCGATGGCCCGGCTCACCGCCACGATCCGCGAGATCTTCGAGGCGCCGCGCGCCGAGGTGCGGCTCGTCGCCACCGGCACCGCCGCCAATGCTCTGGCGCTCGCCTGCCTCTGCGCGCCCTGGGCCACGGTCTTCGCGCACCGGACCGCCCATATCGCGGTCGACGAATGCGGGGCGCCCGAATTCTTCACCGGCGGCGCCAAGATCACGCTCATCGACGGCCCCGATGGCCGCATCCCCCCCGCGGGCCTCGCGGCGGCGCTCGCCGCCATCGGTGCGTCCGGGGTCCATGGTGTCCAGCCGGGGGCGCTCAGCCTGACCAATGTCACCGAATGCGGCACGGTCTATGCGCCGGATGCCATCGCCCGGCTGGCGCGTCTTGCCCATGACGCCGGCCTCCCGGTCCATCTCGACGGCGCCCGCTTCGCCAATGCCCTCGCGACGCTCGGCTGCACCCCGGCAGAGGCGAGCTGGAGGTCCGGCATCGACGTGCTCAGCCTCGGCGGCACCAAGAACGGCCTGCTCGGCGTCGAGGCGGTGGTGCTCTTCGATCCCGCGAAGGCCTGGGAGCTGGAGCTCCGCCGCAAGCGCGGCGGCCACCTCTTCTCCAAGCACCGGTTCCTCTCGGCGCAGATGGCGGCCTTCTTCGCCGATGGCCTGTGGCTGGAGCTTGCCGCCACCGCGAACGCCCGGGCAGCCCGCCTTGCCGCCGGGCTCGCGGCCCTGCCGGGGGTGACGCTGCTGCATCCGGTCGAGGCGAACATCGTCTTCGCCGCCTTTCCCGAGGCCGGCCACCGGGCCCTGGAGGCGGCCGGGGCGCGCTACTACCGCTGGCCTGCGGAGGGCTGCCTCCATCCGGCCGCGCGCCTCGTCTGCGGCTGGTCCACGCGCGAGGCCGAGATCGACCGCGCCCTCGCCATCCTCGCCGGGGCGCTCCACCCGTCCGCGGGCTGACCCCGCGCGACGGAGGCCGGCCCGGCCCCCGGCCTAGCGCCGCGGGGTGATCCGGGTGGAATGGCCCATCTTCCGCCCCGGCCGGGCCTCGGGCTTGCCGTAGAGATGCAGCCCCGCGCCGGTCAGGTCCGGCGCCGGCAGCACGTCCGCCCCGATCAGGTTCGTCATCACCGCATCCGAATGCCGCGCGCCATCCCCGAGCGGCCAGCCGCAGATCGCGCGCACATGCTGCTCGAACTGGTCGATCAGGCAGGCATCCTGCGTCCAGTGGCCCGAATTGTGGACCCGCGGCGCGATCTCGTTGACGACGAGCCCCTGCCGCGTGACGAAAAGCTCCACCCCGATCACCCCCACATAGTCGAGGGCATTCAGGATCAGCCCGGCCAGCAGCACGGCATCGGTCGCGAGCGCAGTGGAAATCGGCGCCGGAACCGTCGTCGTGTGCAGGATTCCGTCCCGATGCACGTTTTCACCGGGATCGAAGGCCGAGACGGTGCCGTCGAGGCCGCGCGCCGCCACCACCGACACCTCGCGCTCGAAATCGACGAAGCCCTCCAGCACCGAGGGCTGCGCGCCGATGGCGGCCCAGGCGGCTGCGGGGGCGTCGCCCGGGCGGATCCGCACCTGCCCCTTGCCGTCATAGCCGAAGCGCCGGGTCTTCAGGATGGCGGGGGCGCCCACGGCCTCGAGTGCCGCCGCGAGGCCGGCGGCATCGTTCACCTCGGCAAAGGGCGCGGTGGCGAGGCCGAGGCCGCGCAGGAAGCCCTTCTCCGCCAGCCGGTCCTGCGACACCTCCAGCGCCCGGCGCCCGGGGCGGACGGGGACCAGACCGGCGATCGCATCGACGGCCGCGAGGTCGACATTCTCGAACTCGTAGGTGACGACATCGACGCCCTGCGCGAAATCGCGCAGGGCCGCGCGGTCGTCATAGCCGGCCCGGACCACCCGCTCGACCACCGGCCCGGCGCAGGGGTCGGCCGCCGGCTCGAAGACATGGGTGCGCAGCCCGAGCCGCGCCGCCGCCAGCGCCAGCATCTGCCCGAGCTGGCCGCCGCCGAGGATGCCGATCGCGCCTCCGGGGCCGATGCGCGCCTCAGATGTCATCGGGGCTCTCCGCCACGGCCGCGCTCTGGGCGGCGCGCCAGTCGTCCAGCCGGGCGGCGAGGTCGGGGTCGGTGACCGCCAGCATCGCCGCGGCATAGAGCGCGGCATTGGCGGCCCCCGCCTCGCCGATCGCAAAGGTGGCGACCGGCACCCCCTTCGGCATCTGCACGATCGAGAGCAGCGAATCGAGGCCCGACAGTGTCCGCGACAATACCGGCACGCCCAGTACAGGAATGCGGGTCTTGGAGGCCAGCATGCCCGGCAGATGCGCGGCCCCGCCCGCCCCGGCGATGATGGCGCCGAGGCCCCGCCCGGCCGCCGCCGCGGCATAGGCGAACATCCGGTCCGGGGTCCGGTGCGCCGAGACGATCCGCACCTCGTGCGCGATGCCGAGCGTTGTCAGGATCTCCGCGGCGAGGCGCATCGTCGGCCAGTCCGACTGGCTGCCCATGACAATGCCGACCCGCGGCGCCGTCTCCCCCCCGGTGCCGCTCATGGCCGGACGCCCTTGCGGCCGCGGCCCCGGCCGGCGCCGCCCGTGGCCCGCGAAACAGGATGCATCAGGAATTCCCCCCAAGTAGATTCAGTGGCTTGCAGGCAGGCCTGCGCGGGCTGGATGCAGCGGATCACGCGATGATGTCGGGGGTGATCTCGTCGCTGATCCGCTGGATCTCGTCCTTCAGCAGCAGCTTGCGCTTCTTGAGCCGCCGGATGGTCAGGGCATCGGCCCGGCCGCCGGCGTCGAGCGCCCCGATCGCATCGTCCATGTCGCGGTGCTCGCGCTGCAGCAGCTCGAGCTTCACGCGCAGCACATCCTCGCGCGACATCGTGGGCGGGTTCGTCATGGCATCCGGTCCTGGCCCGCTCGGGCCATGACCTATCCCCGCCGGGGTCGGGCCAAGGCCATTGCTTCGGTTTCAGACGGTTATAGCCACGCCGCCCCCCGCCCCGCAACACGCCTCCCACGCGGGGCGCAGGGAGGGGGACGGGGCCAAGCTCCCGCGGCGGTGCCCCTTGCGCGGACCGGGACCGGCCCCCATTTCCTTCGGGCGGGGCTGCCGGTCCGGGGCCTCGCGCCAAGTCGCTTCCTGCAAGGGCTTTCCGCACGATGACCAAGGTCACCTTCGCCTCCCACCCGCACCTGCTCGGCTTCGAGCAGCTCGACCGGCTTCTCGAACGGACGGCCAAGGCCGCCGCGGACGGCTATCCCCCCTACAACATCGAACAGGTGGGGGAGGGCGCCTACCGGATCACCCTCGCCGTCGCGGGCTTCGCGGAGCCCGATCTCGAGATCACCCTCGAGGGCAGCCAGCTCCTGATCCGCGGGCGCCAGGAGGACACCGCGCCCGACCGGATCTTCCTGCACCGCGGCATCGCCGCCCGGCAGTTCCAGCGCAGCTTCGTGCTGGCCGACGGGGTCGAGGTCTCCGGTGCGCGGCTGGAGAACGGGCTCCTCCATGTGGAGCTGAACCGGGCTGTGCCCGAAACCATCGTCAAGACGATCCGCATCGGCGGATCCCGAGCCTGAGGAGGCAGACATGACCGATTTTCCGAGTTTCACCGATCAGGACGGACCCCGTATCGTCTATGTCCGCGAGGTCAAAACGGCCGATCTTCCCGAGGACGTGCGCAGCCGCGCCGCCGGTCGCGATCACCTCTATGCGATCCATGCCCCGAATGGCGAGGTTCTCGCCCTCGTCGGGGACCGGGCGCAGGCCTTCGTCGTGGCCCGGCAGAATGAACTGTCGCCAGTGAGCGCGCACTGAGAAAGGGTCGAGTACGGTCCGCCATCGGCGGGCCGTAGGAATTGGCCGCGAGACCGCACAGTCCTGGCGTCACCCCTCATTGAATTCGGTTCGTCCAAGTCCGGACAACACGAACTCGCGGCGGCTCAAATATCCCTTCGTCCGTGAAAATACACGGCCAGATCCACGCTGAAATTCATTCACGTCCAATACAGACCGGCTGCAATGCCAGCACTGTAGCAAATCCCGGCCCGCCGGGATCTGGCAGGGCTTATATCAAGGTCAGGCGAGTCGAACAATCGGCATGCTCATGCCGACTGCGTGATGCCCGCGCGCGTTGCCGGTCCGGCTGCGGATCTACATCCGGTGGAAGAAGTCGATGTCCCGCACGCTCAGGCCGCCCCAGATCAGGGTGGCGCAGACCGCGCCCCAGAGCAGCGTCGCGATCACCGTCACCCAGATCATCTTCCGGCGGATCTGCGGGTCGTCGGGGGCCGAGGCCGGCGTTCCCGGCACGATGCGGCCGGCCTCTTCCTGGCTGCGGATGCCGATCGGCAGGGCGACCAGCAGCGCGAGGAACCAGATGACGGCATAGAGGACGATGGCGCCGGTGACCGACATCGGCCTCAGGCCTGTTCCAGCTCGACGAGCGTGCCGGCGAAATCCTTCGGGTGGAGGAAGAGCACGGGCTTGCCATGGGCGCCGATCTTCGGCTCGCCGCTGCCGAGCACCCGCGCGCCCGCCGCCTTCAGCCGGTCGCGCGCGGCCAGGATGTCGTCGACCTCGTAGCAGATGTGATGGATGCCGCCCGAGGGATTCTTCTCGAGAAAGCCGGTGATCGGGGAATTCTCGCCCAGCGGGTAGAGGAGCTCGATCTTGGTATTCGGCAGGTCGATGAAGATCACCGTCACCCCGTGGTCGGGCTCGTCCTGCGGATCGCCGACCCGGGCGCCGAGGGTGTCGCGGTACTGCGCGGCGGCCGCCTCGAGATCCGGGACGGCGATGGCGACATGGTTGAGACGGCCGATCATCGGATGCTCCTCGGGCAGGGTCGGACCCGTCGCTCTTAGGCCCTCGCGCCTCCGGCGGCAATGCCGCGCCCCCGCTTGCGCCTTCCGCGTGCGCACCCTGGCTTGCGCACCCTTGGCTTGCGCATCGTCGCGGGGGCGGCTAAGTCCTGCATCGGCGCGGGCATGGTGTAATGGTAGCGCCCCAGCCTTCCAAGCTGGTCGTGCGGGTTCGATTCCCGCTGCCCGCTCCAGTTCCCCGACCGCCATTCCCTGCCTTCCGTGTCCGCGCCTTGTCCGGCCTGCCGGCGCTTGCTAAGCGGGCGCGCGGGAGGCCAGGGATCATGCCAGAGACCAAGCAGGACAGCCCCGGACCGGCGGATGCCGTGCCGGCAGGGACCGGGGGCGGCGCCGAGGCCGGCCGGATACGGGCGCCCTCGCGCAGCGTGCGGCCCCTGCGCGCGCTCTGGCCCTATCTCGATCGCTATCGTTTGCTGATGATCGGCGCGCTCGTCTCGCTCACGGTGACGGCGGGCCTGTCGCTCGCTTTGCCGCTCGCGGTGCGGCGGGTGATCGACGGCTTCTTCGCCGAGTCGGCCTGGATGATGGACCGCTACTTCGGCGCGGCCATCGCCATCGCGGCCCTGCTCGCGCTCGGTACCGCCGCGCGCTTCTATCTCGTGACGCGGCTCGGCGAGCGGGTGATCGCCGACATCCGCCGCGCGATCTACGACAATGTCATCGGCATGAGCCCCGCCTTCTACGAGCGCACGCTCTCGGGCGAGGTGCTGTCGCGGCTGACCACCGACACCACCGTGGTGCTCTCGGTGATCGGCTCCTCGGTCTCGGTGGCACTGCGCAACATCCTCACCTGCCTCGGTGGCCTCGTGCTGCTCTTCTACACCTCGCCCAAGCTCGCCGGCCTCGTGCTCGTCGGGGTGCCGGTGGTGGTGGTGCCGATCATGACCCTCGGCCGCCGGCTGCGGGTGCTCAGTCGCGAGAGCCAGGACCGGATCGCCGATTCGAGCGCCCAAGCCTCCGAGAGCCTCCTTGCGGCCCAGACGGTGCAGGCGAACAGCCACGAGGCGGCCAGCCGCGCCGCCTTCGGCCTGCTGACCGAACAGGCCTACGAGGCCGCGAGGGCCCGCATCGCCACCCGCGCGGTGATGACGGCCATCGTGATCTTCCTCGTCTTCACCTCGGTCGTCGCGGTGCTCTGGATCGGCGCGCGGGACGTGCGGGCCGGCGAGATGAGCGGGGGAGAACTCGTCCAGTTCGTGATCTACGCCGTCATGGTCGCCGGCGCGGTCGGGGCCCTGTCCGAGATCTGGGGCGAATTGCAGCGCGCGGCCGGCGCGACCGAGCGCATGGCCGAACTCGTCGAGGCCCGCGACACGATCGAGGACCCGCCGGCGCCGCGGGCGCTCCCGGCACCGGTGCGTGGCGCGGTCAGCTTCGAGGGCGTGACCTTCCACTACCCGGCGCGCCCCGGGATCGCGGCCCTCAGCGACCTGACGCTGCAGGTCCGGCCAGGGGAGACCGTCGCCCTCGTCGGGCCCTCCGGCGCGGGCAAGTCGACGATCTTCCAGCTGCTGCTGCGCTTCTTCGACCCCGACGCCGGCCGGGTCAGCCTCGACGGCCTCGATCTCCGCGACCTCGCACGGGCGGACCTGCGCGGCGCCGTCGCGCTGGTGCCGCAGGAGCCGGTGATCTTCGCGGCCTCGGCGGCGGACAACATCCGCTTCGGGCGCCCCGAGGCCAGTGATGCCGAGGTCGAGGCCGCCGCCCGGGCCGCCGCCGCCGACGGCTTC
>ERZ500977.95-NODE-95-length-17167-cov-6.424731_pt1 | contig 17167 bp, 22 predicted proteins | sample MGYA00248863_ERZ500977 | MGnify/ENA primary metagenome ERZ500977 (study PRJEB25958, sample SAMN03398581) | human skin metagenome | study: EMG produced TPA metagenomics assembly of the Human Skin Microbiome Metagenome (human skin metagenome) data set.
GGTTGCCGGCTGCCTTGATGCGGTCGGGCCGGAAGCCGCTCCAGTGCTCATCGCCGGCCACCACGACGGGGGCTTGCAGGTAGCCCAGGGCCATCACGTAGTCGCGGGCCTCGGCATCGACACCGATGTCGACTTTCGCGTAGGCGATGCCCGCTTTGTCGAGCACCTTGAACGTCGCGGTGCACTGCACGCAGTTGGGCTTGGTGTACACGGTGAGGGTGGACATCGCGGGCCTGCCTTTCTAAGTGGATGGTTATAGCCTACCAGCGGGGTTAGGGATAGTCAACTGGAAAACGGCCTTGAGCTGGCCTTTATCTACGCCCAAGCCAGCGACGGGCTCGACGCGAGCAGGGATGCGATGTCCGCATGCTGCATCTGATCCAGGCGTAGTTGTCCTGACGCGGGCACCGCTGAGGCCGGCCGGATCGTCGTACGCGCGGGAGGAGCCCTGAGTGCATGACCGGCGAGCCCAGCGCGATCCCTCGATAGGGCCGACGGTGGCACCGCTGTGACCAAAGGCGGCAGGGTCGCCCTTGCTACGGTTTCGGGATGGCCGATTCGACAGCGGAGGTGTTCTCAGCGGCCAAGTTCACCCTGCGCGCCGAGCAGACCGGCTTGATGTGGAAGGAACTCGCCGCGCGGCTTGAGGTTCATCGCACGACGCTGGGCGCGGTCCGTAGTGGCCGCAGCGCACCCTCCACTGAGCTGCTGGTGAAGATCGTTGAGGTGCTAGGGGGCACGCCCGAAGACTATTTGGATCTGCCCGACCGTCAGGCGTGGACCTTGAAGCTGTTTCGCATGGTGGCGGGGTTCACGCAACACGCGGTGTCGGAAGCCCTCGGGGTGGCTCCGGCTGCCGTGTCGGGTTGGGAGACGGGCCGCTATCGGCCTCCGCGATCGGTTGTGCCGATGCTTGCCCAAATGTATGGGGCCTCCGAGGCCGAGCTGGACGCAGCGATGAGCCACGGCGAAGTGGGCCCAGCCGAGGCGCTCGTGTTGTGCGCCGAATCTGTGGTGCGCTTCGCCGAGGTCGCGTTCGAGGCAGTCGCGGCGATGCCGACACCCTCTCGGCGCGCGAAGAACGCTCGGATTCGTGAGCAGTTGGAAATCTCGATGGAGTCTCTGTCGGCAGCGGTTCGGGACCTGGCGGATGAGGACGGGCGCGACAGCCTCGTTGACGCGGTGCGGCAGCTCGCCGAACTCCATGCAGCCATCAAGATCTAACGACGTGTAGCCAATACACTTGATACACTCCGCTGGTCAGACGCCAGCAAGGGGGTGGTCATGTCTGTCGAACTGCCTTCCCATGACGGCGCGGCCGATCGGGCAGCGGTCCGCGTCCTCGACCTCGCGGCCGCGGCACTCGCACTGGCTCACGTGGCGAACGAGGCGCTCAGCGAAAGCGCATCAGGTACGCCAGAAGGCCTGATCGGCGGCATAGAGACGGCAACTGAGCAGCTTGTTGTCGCTATAGACGGACTGCCGGGGGGGCGGCGTGAACAGCGCCGCATGGCGTCCGCGATCTCGCGGGAGCTCTCGACGCTCGTAGACGACCTGCGCAACGACACCCGAGCAGAGCTCAACCCGACGTAAGCCGCGGATGCCACCATTCCGTCGAATTGGCAATGATGCGTTGTCAACATGTTGCATACACTGCTAACGTCCCCGTCAACAATCACTTTCTGGGCGGGGGACCCGACGATGACCACTCCAATTCCACTGCTGCGGGCCAAGCTCGCCGCAGGCACCGTCGCAGCCGTCACGCTGGCCTCGGTGCTGACCACCGCACCGGCAACCGCTACCCCTGTGAAGCAGACACACGCAGTCCAACAGGTAGCCGTCTCACTGCTGTCGGAAACGAGCGCCGCCACAACGACATTCGGTGTAGCCGACTCACACCTTTACAACCTCGGCCACGACGCTCTCGTTGCGCGGCTGACCGAGCTTCGCGGCCTGGGTGTGAGCGATCTGCGGATCGCCGTGCCCTGGGTGTACATCGAACCGGCCGCTGGCACCTATGACTGGTCGAAGATGGATGCCTTGGTGGCCACGGCCAGCGAGATGGGATTCACCCTGACCGGTGCGGTCACGGCTACCCCGACATGGGCTGGGTTTCCACTGGCGGGCGCCCCCAATCCAGATACCTATGCCGGGTTCGCTGGTGCGGTCGCGGCCCGCTACGGGTCGCAGATCGCCAGCTATGAGGTGTGGAACGAACCGAATGGGGTCATTTTCTACGCCCCGGTCAGCGCGGCGGGCTATACCCAGATGCTCAAAGCGGCCTACACCGCGATAAAAGCCGCGAACCCCGATGCTGTCGTACTCGCCGGATCACTCGGTGCGACAACCGATGTCAGCGGAATCTCGGTGACACCGCAGCGATTCCTGGCTCAGATGTATGAGGCCGGAGCAGGCGGGTACTTCGACGCGTTGTCCTATCATCCCTACCACTTCACGCTGCCGTTCTCGCAGGGCGCAGGCACTCTCAACACTCCGCTGGAGCAAGTCAAGGCGCTCTATGAGCTGATGGTTGCCAACGGTGACGCAGACAAAAAGATCTGGGCCACCGAGTACGGCACCGCCACCACCCCCGGCTGGGGAGTGACCCAAGCGGAGCAGGCCGCACTACTGCGCGATTTCCTCACCGCGTGGTCCCGGCTGCCGTACACCGGACCAGCATTCGTGTACACCTCCCAGGACGCCCAGTCTGGAATCCTCAACCACGAGTTCAACTTTGGTCTCTTCACGTCGAACGGGAGACCGAAGTTGGCCGCCCACGTGCTTGCCGATCTCATCGCCCAAGCCGGTCTCGGAGAGCTGCCCGACTACACCGCGCCGCGTATGTCGGCCGCCCGTGATCTCTACCTACAACTAGCCTCCGTCGGCTTCGGGCTGGCCAACCAGGCCATGGTGATTCCGAACGCCGCAATCGCGGTGATCTACAGCCTGATGCCGGACCCGGTACGGCGCGCGTTCACCGCGGTAGCCAACGCCGTGTCAGCGGTGGTTGCCCAGGTTGCCATCGCCGCCACCCCGGTCATGGAGGCAATGCTGGGCATGGTGATCCGTGCGCTACCGCAGGCATCCACGACGACGACCCGCGACACCACTGACGACGAGGATTCCGAACAGTCAGCGGATCTGGCCAAGCACTCGGTCATCGAGACAAGCGGGCCGGCAGTGGGCGGTGATCAACCCGTCGAGCCGGTTCCAGCGACCGATGGGTCCGACACCGATTCCTCCGCTCGTGCAGATGGCGAGGATGCCGCGGAGGAACCACGCAGTGACTCGTCCTCGGGAACCGCAGACATGGCGACCACAGAGTCGGCGGACAGCGGCGAACGCCCCCTCCAGGAGGCGGCTGACCGTGAGGTAATCGACTCCACAGACCAGGCCGACACACCACGCGTGAGCGAGCGGGCGGTTCAGGACACATCCACCGACGACGACCGCTCCCGCATCGCCTCAGAGTCCCGACTCGCGGACCCTGGCGCGGAGTTGGACCGCGACGTTGCCGACGACCGCGACGAAGATGCCAGCCACGGCGACTCGACCGAGGACGCTGCCCGACAGGCTCCGCGCACCGCGACGATTCCCACCAGGGGTCGGCATACCGAGGACAGCGACGCCCCGACAACCCGCCGGGCCAGCGACTCTCGCGGTCTATCACCGCGTACCGCAGCGCCCAGCACGAACAAGGAGTCGGGAGACGCCTCATGATGCTGACCACGGTGGCGTGGGTGGTCGGCACCGTCGGGGTCCTGTTCGGGGTGTGGGAAGTGACCCGTCGGCTGCGCGCTGGGGCAGCGCATATCCGCCACTGCATCGAGACGTTCGAGCCCAGTTCATACGAAAAGCCGCACCTACCAGGTGCTCTGTCCTCGGCAGCGGATCGAGCCACCCGCACTCGCGACAGCTCATGATCAGCGCTGTCGCCGCCTACCTGGTTGCAGCAACCGTCACCACCGTCGTCTACACCGCCCTTGCCCGTGTCGCTCACCGCCATCGGCAACCACCGATGGCCCGCGGTACCGACGGCGCCGGATCAGCCCACCATGGCTAACTCCGGGGGCGGCGACCGACCACGACGCGAGGATCGGGTGTCACGCAGCCGCACTGCACCTGCCGTCATGGCGATTCGGACTCAGTTCGTCTACGACACGAATGGCGACAGGCTCGGTCAGCCACCACGAGTCGTCCGATACCACAGTGCGCTGACCGACGGCGGCGAATTCATCAGTTACGCAGCGCAATACAACCACGTAGGTGATGTGTTTCAGCGGATGATCGCCGCCTTCGGTGACGACGCAGACCTCGAAGTGGTGGTTCGGCGGACGAGCCGGAATCTCACAGCGACAGCACCGGCAGTACAGAAAGGAATGGAGATCCCGAATGGCGGCACGACAAACAGTGAGGCCTAAAAGCTTTGCCGATCAACTGAATCGGCTGTTCGACAGCATCTACCCGCCGGGACGGGACGCGTATACCAGCATGGAGCTGGTCGAGTGGGCGGCGGGCCGGGGTCTTCGACTCTCGGCGCCGTACTTGTCGCAGCTTCGCACAGGTGCGCGTAGCCGGCCGTCGGATTCCACGGTCGAGCTGATCGCGTCCTTCTTCGGAATCGAGAGTGAGTATTTCACCGATCCTGAGAGCCGGTACCGAGAGGCGCTCGACGCCGAACTCGACTGGCTTGAACTCGCCCACAACCCTGATGTTCGTCGGCTCACCTCGATGCTGGCCGATCTACCTGCTGCCGCGCGAGATCAGCTGATGTCCGCCGTCGGAATCTAGTCCTTCGCGTCAGCCAACCACGCTTCATCCCCGACACACTGTTAGGAGAACTGATGTCCACCAATGTATCTCGCCTCGCCGCTACCCTCATCGCCGCGACAACAGTCACCGCGCTGACCACCGCAGCCGCCGTTGCGGAACCGCCCGCCCCGCCACGCCTGGTCGACGCGCAAGTAAACCTGGCCGCGTCGACCGGCCTGTATCCGATCGGGCCAATTCCGCAGGCATTCCGCAGCCTGGGTATGGGCACCGCGCAGGACTTCATGAACGGACTGGCCGGTCTGGCGCAGGTCATCCCCGGTGACGCCGGGCAAGGCCTCAAGCGCACCGTGGAAGACGTGGCTGCCCTGCTCGTCGCCCTGCAAACCGGCATCAACCTACCCATCCTGGGCAACATCGCGGTCCCCGAGATTGCCGTCCCACCGATGGGGCCGGCCGGGACCATCGACCAGATCAACACGTTGCAGTGGTCCACCGCCACCCAAGCCACACTGTCAGCAGTGAAGACGGCGCTGGCCGCCGGGGATGCCGCCGCGGTGATCATCGGATTGCTGGGCGATCTGACCGGTATCGACACCGACATCCTCGAAACCCTCATCGGCGAACTACCGTTGAATGTGCCCGGGGCCTGGGATGGTCCGTTCTTCTCCGACGCCGGCAAGCTGGCGATCGTGCCCGCCATCGGTTTAGGCGGTACCAACTTCGCTTTGGCCTCTCCGACATTGCTGAACGACCCAGCGTTCGCCAAGACCGCGATCCTCGCGATTGCGGTGCGCAACCCCTCGCGGACCGGGGGCGGAATTCTCTCACTACTCAACCCGTTGTCCTCCACAGTCGGGCTGAACCTGTCGAACGCTGACGGAACCGCGTCGCACAAGAGCACTAATGGCTTCGGCATCCCCATCACCGTCATGGACGGCAATGTCACGGTGTGGGACTTCGGGGCCGCCTACGACATCATCTCCGATGCACCCTCGACTCTGCTCAACCCACTGGCATGGCTCAACACCGGCGTCGGCGTGGTTGCCCCGACCTACCTGCTTCCCCCCAACGTCGATGCGTTCTTCAACGTGATCAGCGACATCACCGGCGGCAGCGTGGGCGCTGGCACCATCAACGGGCTGCTCGACACCCTGGACGTGATGAGCTTGCTGCACGTCGACGTCGGCGCCGACGGAAACCTCTACGTCACCTATGATTCGGGGCGGCTGCCGCTGCTCGAACCCATCCAGTTCATCCCACGCACTCTGAGCTACCTGCCAGGGTTCGGCTTCTCCACCACGCTGTCGGACTCGTTCGCTGATGTGCTGACCCAGCTGGTCGCCCAGGGGTATCACGACGTCACAATGACCACCGACGCCGCCGGCGTGGCCACGTTCACCCGGGGCTGGGACAAGGCCGGAACCCAGGCAAAGTTTTGGCAGAACCCGGTCAGTTGGCAGATGGGCCTGGAGACTCCGCAAACCGTGTTCAACTCGGTCATCACCGGTCTGCAGACCAATCTTCTTAATCCCGCCAAAGGTGAGTTCACGGTCTTCGGCAATTCCGAGATCGGCAATCTGCTTTATCGCAATGCCGTCAGTGTGGCTGTCGCACAGGGGCTGTCGCAGGCTCTGGAGCACCTACGGGACGCGCTCAACCCGGTGATGAACGACATGCAAGCTGCCTTGCAGCCGCTCGCCAGGGCGCTCGATGATGCGACCGCGCAGCTGAACCGGGTGGTCGATGATGTGTTGGGCGCGACAACAGACCTCGGTGTGGACCTCAACGGGCCAATGCTCGGCACCAACAGGCTCGTCAACCAGGTCGGGGACGGTCTCAACAACGGCGTACGCGGCCTGTTCGGGCTCAAGCCGATCACTTCGCCGCCAGCGCTGGAATCGACCAACGACAGCTCGCAGCAGAGAGCAACGGCGATATCCACCACGACTGTCCAGTCTCCCGCTATCACCGACACCCCGGCGGCCAACAGTACGACGATCACACTGGAGACCCCACCCGAGACCACGGTGCCCGAACCCACAGCGGCTGCCGAAAGGGTGAGCAGCCCCGACACGGCTGAGGTTGCCCAGCGGCCAGCGCCCACCACCACCAACGGCAATCAGATCCCGGGCCGGACAAATGAGACCGCCGATGACGACGACGAGAAGCCGACCACCACATCTGGGTCCGAGGAGTCCGCGGCCGCAACACCGAAACCAGCAGCCAAGCAGGGAAGCCGGGACCGGCAGGGTCCGGACGATGAGGCCGGCGTCTCGCCAGGTAGGTCCGACGCGTCCTCGGCGGACCGTGCTGGCAATACGAGCAACCGCATCGAGCGACGTAGTGATCGCGGTAGCAACACCCCAAGGGGATCGGTCCGCCCAGATGGTGCCAGCGACGGGTCGAAAACTGCTCGCTCTGACGCCACCGCGGCCGGTGACTCGCGTTCTGAGGCACGAGGCCGCTCTGCTCCTGCTTCTTCGCAGGACTAATTACCGGGCGGCTACAGGCTGAGGCCGTGGCCGGGGGGAGCGAGGGACTGGGCCCACCGGCGTTCTTGATCAGTGACCTGCTCTGTCGACCGAGGTTCTACGGTGTCCAACAGCAGCGCGGTGAGGCGGCCGTACTGCCCGGTGCTGTGCCCGTGGTAGCGGGCACCGATGAACTCTTCCCGACGTGCGAGCAGCTGCACGCCATCGAGGGCGTAGCCGTATTTGCGGCATACGGTGGCCATCAGCATGGTTTGGCTGCGCGTGTTGCCTTCCCGAAAGGGATGGACCTGATCGAGTTGTCCCCAGTGCCGGGCGATCGTCGGGATAAACGCTTGTGGAGCAAGGTTTGCGGAGTCACTCAATGCGTGCTGGAGTTGGGAAAATACAGCTGTGGCTTGTTCGTCCACGAGACGCCCTGCTGGGTAGCGGTAGGTGACCCATGGGGCGGACCGGTCGTCTGGAGCGAAGTTGACAACATCGCGCCACTGCTTTGCCATCGCGTTCTCCGGAACAAGTCGCGTGGTTCCGGCCCACGCGTACACGTCCTGGAAGATGCGGTAATGCACGCGGCGGTAGTAATCGAGATCGACGGTCTCGGGAAGCGCGGAGGGGTCATCGAGGATGATGCCGCGCATGCGGGGCGCGACGGCATGCGCTTCGGCAACCGCTAGGTCGGGGTAGCTCTTGATGCCGAATTTGTTCTTGAGCACGCCTGGCGCATCAGGCCAGAAGTAGCTATCCCACGTTTCGTAGGACGTCACCTGTCACTGAATCCCGGCTGTGTGAAGCGGGCGACCACCTCAGCGGCAGCTTGATCTTCGTTGAGTTCACCACGGTCCATACGGGCCAGGAGGTCGCGAACAGAGTCGCTGTCGGGGAACCCGGCGAGGCCGGCGGCGGCGATGGCCAGAGATGATGCCTCCTCTGGGGTGTAGGTCACCGGTCGGCGCTGGAGCTGGCTCATGAGAGGCATTGTAGTTTCTTTCGTTCGATGGGTTGCGTCAACAGAAAACGTGGGAGTGCAGGTTCTGCCAGGCAGTCCAGCCTGGGGTGGGCGGGTATCGAGGCGATCCTGAGCCCGGCCTACCTTCCCGAAGTGAGCCACGCAGCTGCATGGGTCGCCGCCCCCATGCCCGCTGGCGTGAGCGTGTAAGCGATAGGTACGTCGCAGTGGTCCTCGTTGAGGCAGTAGGCGATCGGGGAGTCGTCAGAAGCGGTGGAGTTCATGCGGGGCATTACCTCTCGTGTCGGAGATTGGGCTCACCGCCATAAGTAACGGTGGTCTATAGCCTATCAGTAATGGTAGGCTATAGACACCCTCACGGAGAGCTGATCTGCGAATGAATGTCTGTGTCACACCAGAATTGGAACTAACCGGCCTACACGGTTCGCGCCCACCGTCGGTGGTGGTGTCCTACGGCCTCGGCCTAGATTCAACGTGCCTGCTGTTGCGGTGGCTGCGGGAACCCTCGACCCGTGACTTCGCCGTGGAGGACATGGTGGTGGTCACGGCGATGGTGGGAGACGAGTTCAGCTCTACTGCGGTTGCGGTGGAGTCCCTGATGCTGCCGCTGTTTCGGGAGTTTGGCGTCCGCTACGTCCAGTGCGCCCGGGAACAGCGGGTGACAACGGTGGGAGGCGAGGGTGTTGTCGTGCTGGATGACTCGACGTATCCGCAGAAACTGTATGCAGAGGGTGCATACCGGCTGTCCGACGAGATGCTTTCTGCTGGCACGCTGCCACAGCTCGGGGGAGCGCGGAAGTGCAGCATGCATGCTAAAGGGTGGGCCTTGGACCCGGTGATTGCGAAACTCACAGCGGGGCAACCGTATCGGCATGTCATTGGGTTCGAGTCCGGTGAGCAGGGTCGGGCCGAGAAGGACCGACGGTATAACACCACACAGCGCACCGGTTGGTATCCGTTGATAGAGGCAGGATTTGACCGACAAGCCTGCCATGACTACGTATCCGCCAATCTCGGTGTGGCGTGGGAGAAGTCGTGCTGTTCGTACTGTGTTTTCGCCCTGACGAGTGCCCGTGGGCGGGCAGCAATGGTGGAGCGGTACCGTCAGGAGCCGGCGGCCGGGGCGCGGGCGATGCTCATCGAAGCGACAGCCCGGCGGCTCAACGAACGTCAGACGTTGATAGCGGGTAGCAGTGTGGCGCAGATGGTCCAGGAGGCGGGCTTGACCGCTGTTGAAGACGAGTTTCGGCGGGTCTTCACCGAGTCGGGTTTCGCGGTGTACGACGTCCGTCGTGTCACACCGGCGGGCGTGGGCGGTCGGCGGGGCGTGACGGCGCGGTCTGTGCACAGGCTTGCTATGGGGCCTGAGGATGCCATGGATGCATACCTTGCGAACAGCCCAGGGCAGCGGATCGTGGGATCTGGCGGTATCGTGCGTCATCACCTGCCCGCCGGGCCGGGTTGTGAGCACTTCCGGGTGGTTGCGCCCGCCGTGGTAGAGGACAAGCAGCGCAAAGGATTTGACCGTATGTGGGCGAACGTCAATAGCGACTCGCTATTCTGAGCAGATAGCAGTGTGCCTGCGCGGTCGAGTCCCCCGTCGGCCAGAGACGCGGGCGCACTGCTATCCCGCTGTCGGACTGACCCGAGATGATGGGCTCAGGGGCTTCGTGGCGGCGAGCGGGGGATTCAGATCCTACGAAGTCTTGGTGGTGGTTAGTTGCTGCGCAGAATGTCGGTGACGCGGTGTTGCACAGCCGTCCAGTCCTCGGGTGAGAGCGCGGCGATCTCCGGGGTCCATCCGGCCTGGGGGTCGATGTGATGGCGCAGCTCGGTGAAGCAGGCGATCGGCGGCAGCGCACCAGTAGCGCTCAGTGTGCGGATGCGGGCAACAACGTCGTGGGCGTGGCGGTCGATGTGAAGCCAGTAGGTAGCCGGGCGGTGGGTGACCGCTGCCAAGTCGTCGTGTCGCACGTGGTGCCAGCTCAGGTAGGTCAGGCCGTTGGTCAGTCGTACGCGTGCGACGGGGTGTTGATCGTCGGCGCTGATGGCGTGGAACGGTCGGACGGCCGCTACGTAGGGAGCCGCGGCGGGAGGTGACTGGGCGCTTCGGCCCGGTGGGGAAGAGTCGAACGGTTCCATGCGGTGATGCCCTCCCTGGAGTCGCCGGTGGGTTAGGAGTCGTGCGCCGGCATGCCCATGGCCTGCTCGATGCCTCTGGTGAGCGCAGCGACGGTGGTCTGCAACGGGGGCGCGATCTTGGCCAGAAACACCACGGTGGGTGTGCGTTCGCCGGCTTCCACGCCGCGCAGAAAGATACGGTCGACGCTGGCCTGGTCACTGAGTGCGCGTTGAGACAAGCCAAGGGTCTCGCGTCGCTGCGCGATATTGCGGCCGACGACCGGCATGATCCGTGCCAGCAGCGCACGGTCGGCCTGCGCTTGCAACTCGCGAGCGGCCAGGCCGGCGCGCTTGCGTTCCTCCGCGGTGGTGGCCACGGCCTTGGTTGCAGACATGGACAGCGGTCCTTTCACGTGCGGTTTCACCACCGCGACTTCTTGCCGATAGCGTACTCGCGGTGGTGGGTGAAAGGCTACCAGCGGGCGTGGGTGAGGCACGGTGCTCACCACCCGTGGCTGGCGGGTTGTACCGCGGGCACCGTGTCGTCACGGACCGGGAATGGACTGGCCTGCAACGGCGCTCGGTCATACGCTGGTGAGTATCGACCGTCACGGTCGTAGCCCCAGACGTCGAATCCGTGCTCGTCAAATTGGTGGATTGCCGCCGCACCAGCGCACGTCATTTCGGCGCGGCAGGCCAGGCCGTTGCGATCGACCCATTCGAGGTCGGGGCTGGTCTCGGAGATCACCCGGTCAACGATGGCTGTCTCGTCGGGCTCCAGCGGCCTGGACCGGGCGTCGACCTCTCCGAGATACCAGTGAGTGCGGTCCTGCCATTGCCTGTCATGCTGGCCGTCGCCGTGGGCCTCGCTGGCTGCACGTTTCGTGGGGTAGCGGGTGGCGGTTCGTGGCGTCCCGTGCACGTCGACTATGGCCCAGCAGCGGTCGGACTTCTTCGCTACGGTCCATGTCGTGGGCGGGTTTTCCAGGTGGTCGCGCAGCGACTTTTCGAACGCGTTGAGCTGGCTGGTGCGGATGCGGGCGTGACGGGCATCCGTGTGTTCGGCCTGGGCCGGCTGAGTGTCCATGGAGTGCAGTCCTTTCTTCAGATGCTGTGGGGATCAACAGCTTTAGCTAAGTGGATGGGTATAGACTACCACCATTCGGATAGTTGCAGCCTCCCGATACCGTGTCCGTGAGGGTTAGGCGGGGCAGGTCTCAGGTGACCACAAGCCGCGGGCCTCGTCGGCGGCGGCGAACTCGGCTGCCTGGAATTCCGCCTGGTAGCGGTGCGGTGTGTTGAAGGTGTACTCGTTGGCGTAGCCGCCGGCGATGAGGTCCAGATTGACCAGTTGCCCGGCGGTCGTCCAGACATACGCCAGGCCGCGGCCGTAGCGGTCGATGCGATCTTGGCTGGGATCGTATTCGAGGTAGACCGACTGGCCGGTGAGCATCGCCTTGGTGTACTCGGATGCCTCACGCGAGAAGCATTGAACCGGCTTGCGCGGATCAACGAGTTCAGGTGTGTCGACGCCAATCAGGCGAATAGTCGTTGGCGTACCGTCGATTTCGACCACGATGGTATCACCGTCGACGACACGTACTACAGGAAAAGGACCGTCGATCACATCGGTGGCCGGCATCGGCGGATAGGTGGCGGAAGTGACAGTGTGCGCCGTCCACAATGAAGGGCTGTGACATCCGGCGAGGGTTATCGCGGCCGCACCCAGGAGTGCAGCGAGTACGCGGCCGGAGGCAGATAGGGCGGTCATGAGGGCATGGTGGCCGTTCCTTACGACGGAATCCAGCGGATAGGCCAGGCGGACAATCATGTTCTCTCCTAGTACGTTCTATCGGGCGGTGATCTCGTTGAGCCTGAAGGCTTTCAGTGACACGTAATGCACCGGCTGTGGTCCTCGGATGGCTGGCAGTCATCGCCCCACTCGTCCTCGCTGTGCAACCCCTCCATGCGGTCTGCGCATCCCCCACAGCACCCGGCCCAGCCCTGCCCGTCATCAAGGGATTCGCGACACCCTTCATCGAACGGGTCGCGGCACGCAGCATCGTCGTCACTGATGTCGAATCCGTCGAAGATCGTTGCTAGGGCATCAGGGATCGATGACTGGGGGATCGCCGCGGAAAGGCGTTCGAGCTGCCCTGACGTGAGCCGGAAGCCTGCCCAGTCGTCGGCTTGTTCAGGTGTAATCAATTGCAGGGCCGCTATATCCGGTGTACTCATAGGAATTAGTGTAGTCGGTTAATCGTGGCGTGGGAACACATTTTCGATACCAGTTCCAAGGGCAGACCGGGAAACTCGGCGCGGCCCGATCCGTTTGCGCCGACGCCACTTCTGCTGACTGCTGCAGGAGGTATGCTCAGGAGCGTGGCCGTGGTGCTTCATAGTTTGCGGGGATTTCCCCATACTGATATTGCCGCGCGGCTACCGCTGGAGCTGTCGGTTGCCGGACGGTTGCGCTCGGATCTGCCGGGTCGGTTCTGGTTGTGTCGAGTAGCGGCCGAGATGTGGTGCAGGCTAGACGAATCCACGGAGCGGGGCCATATCAGTGAAGCCCTCTTGTCCGAGGATGGGAGTTCGTTGCGTGTGAGTGCACTGGTGGTGACCCCAGCGGCCAGCAATCAGGTTCTCCAGTCCGGGATTGAGAACCTGGGCGTGCACGCTGCGGTGGTCCTCGACCCGGCAGTGGGCGAGTCAGGGGTGTTCACCGCCGCGCAGGTCGGTTACCTCGGGTGCGGGCTGTTGGACGACGCGGCACGGGTGCCAGCTCGGGTGTGAGGCGGGGCTGCCGCTGGTCAGGAGTGGCTCGACCACCAGGTGTAGAGCTGTTGCAGGGTTGGCGTCTGGGGTGTGTCGGCGCGGATTGTTGCCAGGACGAGCGTCGATGTGGTGGTCCAGGCGACCATCGGTTGGCTGGCCTGGTCGGTGCCGCACAGTAGCGTTCCGGCGATGATTTCGGGGTTGGCGTTGCGGCGCCACGCGCCCGGGGACTGGTAGCCGCCGTCGGCTCCTGGGCACACCTGCGCGGTGGTGGAGGTGGTGACGTCGGCAAATGCGGCATCGAGGTCTGCGGTGGCGTCATAGAGCGTGTAGTGCGCGGTTGTTGCCTCGGCGATGGCGGGGTGTGGCCCGCAGCGCACGCTAGCGATGGCCGGTGGTGGCTCAGTGGTCGCCGTGCAGTCCGATGGTCGATATCCAGGTGGCAGGTTGCGGCGCAGCAGTTCCGCTGCGGCTGTCGTGGTGTCATCGGCGGCGGTCGGGGAGTTCGTGGCCTCCGGCGGGTCGGGTGAGGGCCACAGCAGGATCACCCACAGCACGACCGCGATGGTGGCAACGACGGCGAAGATCGACCACAGGATCACCAGGGGCCGCTGTATTCGCGGTGGCCGTCGGATCGGTGTGATCGCGGCTGTTGGGTCGAAGCTCGCGTCCCGGTCTGGTGTCTGGGAGCTGACGGATTCGCTGCGGGGGGCACCGCTGGCAGCCAGGTCGGTGGCCGGCGGCGGATACGGGTGTGGGTCATCTGCGGCAGACCAGGTGAAGAACTTGGTGAGGTCGGGAAGTGGTGCTGTGGGTGCGTCGTCGGAGGTGGGTCTCATGAGGGCTCGATTCGGTGGGCGTGAGTGCCAGCTTCCACGCATGCTCGCTTGAGGAGGTCGGCCACGTCCGTGTCGCCGCGCCGACGAAGGATGTCCTCGGGGCTTGACTGCGGGTTGTCCAGTGCGGCGGTCATGGCAGCGTACGGGTCTCGTGTATCACGGCCGGTGAGTTGGGCGAGTTGTTCGGTGGCCGGTGCTCTCGTGTCGAGTGTGGCGATCGTGTACGTGCGGCGGTGCGTGTTGAAGGTGATGATCAGCGTGTCCCCGACAGTGGTGTTGAGCTGTTGGGCGTGGGTGCGCAGTGAGCCGATGCGTGCGTTGTTGCTCGCGTTGGTCACCCAGGTGACGGTGATGGGGCTGTGGTCGGGATTGGTGAAGCTCTGCTGGCCGCCGAGGGTGATGTGCGCGGCCCGAGCGACGGACACGGCAATGCTGCGTCCGGATCCGCGTTGCAGTTCCGGGGTGACGGGGAGGGCAAGCCGGATGACTTGGGTGTTGGTGCGATACACACCCCGGGCCTGGTTGAGGGGTCTGCTTGCCGGGGCGGGGTCGGCGGCGGTGCGTCGGCGGCTGTGGCCATCTCGGGTGATGTATCGAGGTGTGGCGAGGTAGGTGCGCAGCGATCGTGCGCTGATGTCGGGGTATGTGGCCTGGAGGTCGTTGAGCAGCTCAGTGGTACGGACCCGACCGCCATGGTTATCGATGTAGCGGGCGATGGCCTCGTTGATGCTGGTGTACTCGGGGAGCTCCCATGCGCGCAGCGCCCAGGTGGTGCGGCTGGCCCGTGCGAACTCCTTGTGGTCGGAGAGCGCGGTGGCCACCGTGCCGGGTGAGACAGCAAGGCCGATATCGGCGCGTACCTCTTCGAGGGTCAGTGGTCGTTGGTGGGCGTGCAGGACCGCGGCCGCCATCTTGGCTGTGGTTGCGGCGGTGTGGGTGATGCGTTGTCCCGCGATCGCGGTGTGGCGGTAGGTCTGGGTGAGGTAGGGGTCGATCGCGTCAGGGTGCATCCCCGCGGCCGCCAAGAGGGCAGTCAGTTCGGTAGTCCGCAGCGCTCCCGCACCTGCGGTCAAGGCGTGTCCGGCGGTGGTGTCGATGTGTTCGCGGCCGCGTGTTCCGGTGTTTTCGAGCCAGTGCAGGTGGCGACGGTAGGGACCGGCGGTATGCAGCAGTAACGCTGCGGTGTCGCAGGTCAGTGTCTGACCGGTCTGGGCGAGTTCAGCGGCGGCCACCTGGGCCGGTAGGTAGGGGCCGAGTCGCTGGGCGATCCGCTCGGCGTGACGGTGCAGGGCCTCGTGTTCGGGGTGGGTAAGCAGGCCGGCGAGTTTACGTTCGGCGCGGCGGGTCCCGCGTGACACGCTGGCTTTGGCGCAGCCGAGGATCGCTGCCACCTGGGCGGTGGGCGTGGGGTCCAGTGGAAACACTCGGGTAGTGAGGATGATGCGGGTCTCGGTGTCGAGCTGGTCGAGTAGCTTGGCGGCAGCCCCGACGGCGGTGTCTGGGTGGCTTGCTGTTGTGCTACGAATGGCGCGGCGGGCGGTATCGGTGATCGCGGCCAGGGAGCTGAGGCCGATGCCTGGGTGTGCGGTAAGGCTTTTCGAAGAGTGCGCACCGATATCTCGCCAGTAGCGATATACCTCGCTGTAGGCGGCCAGGCGTGGTGGGAGCTGGCTGTACGGGATCAGTTGATCAGCAATCACGTCGAAGTCCTCAATCAGCTCGCCCACCGGGCGCGACGAGTCTTCGACTATGGGTTCGATCATGCGGGAGCCTGGAGGTGCGGACCTACGATCGACGTTCGTGCGGTTCAGGCGTCCACCGCGTGGAGCGCCAGATACGCCGCAAGGCGGCTATCCACAGAAACCCGAGCAGGATCAGCGTCGCGGCGATCATGACCGCTGGACTCCAGTTGCCTTTGAGCGTGCCTGCATACGCTATTGCCCATGCCGTAACGATCGCGAGGAAAACGAGCATTCCGATGCGGGTGTGGAGCCAGCGCTGGGTCCATCGTTCCGCTTGGTCCAACCCGCGCGTGATCGCATTACTAGCCATTGCCGGCACCCTTTCCTGTGGCGGTTGCGCTGCTTAGATCTCGTTGTCGCTGACGAATCTGCCGGCGAACGTCCATGGTCCCCATATTGGTGGGGTCGCTCGCTGCGGCATCCATGCGGATCACGGTGACCGTGTGGCCACCCTCAACCCAGGAATGGGTCGTGCTCACCTGCTCGATCAGCGGCGCAAACTCCTGCGCCTTTCGCTTCGTTTGAGCCTCACGGTCACCTCTAATGGCGCCGAAGTCATAAAGCGCCAGCGCGAGCCACCGTGCGGCGTGCTCTGCTCGCACCCATTCCTCGGCCGGGGTGTAGTAGCCGCCGGGATATCCTGGCCCCTCGATTTCAAAGGTCAGTAGTGATGTGGCTTCGTCGGTGCGCATTGTCGTGAGTGTCCTTGTCTCCGTTGGTGTGTGAGTCGCTGCGTCAGGCCTTCGGCATGGCGAAGGAACGCGCGCGCTGGGGTTATCGACTGATCTGGGTGAGCCCAGCACGCCGTAGCAGTGTTTTCACTGCCTCGTGTTCGTCATAGAGGTAGGCCCTGGCGAGCAGATCGTTGAACGTTCTCGCCACACCGGGGTCGTTGTCATCGACCGGGATGGTGAGCAAGACACCGGCATCGGCGCCGATGAGCAGGCTGTTGGCGACGAAGACGGCGGTGCGCTTGTTGCCGTCCTCGAACGGTTGTGCTTTGGCGAGGTTGATGAACAGGTCGAGTGCGTTTTCCTCGGCCTCAGGGCTGCGGGTCGCGTTGTCGAGCAGGATTTGGAGCTCGTCTTCGGTGACGGCATCGGGGGAGTGTCGACCGTACGGTGTCGTGACGCCGATGGCCTGGTCCTGAGTGCGCAGCTGCCCGGGATGCAGGGCTCCGCTGCGGGTGATGGTGGCGTTGATGGCCCGCACGAAGCCGGCGTCGATGCGATGGGCGGCGTGGTCGATCACGAATTGGGCCGCGTCGCGGAGGTCTTCGAGCAGCGCTAGGTCTGCCCGCGATGCCACTCCCTCCAGGCTGCCGGTGCGCAGGAAGTTCTCGGTGTCCAGACGACCGGTGGACAGGCCGTCGAACACTCTGCCTGACGAATAGACCACGCCAGCAAGGTCAGTCACGGTGAGTCGACCCACGGCACGGTCGTCTTGGTCGGCTGCGTTCAT
>ERZ500977.96-NODE-96-length-16940-cov-6.903642_pt1 | contig 16940 bp, 13 predicted proteins | sample MGYA00248863_ERZ500977 | MGnify/ENA primary metagenome ERZ500977 (study PRJEB25958, sample SAMN03398581) | human skin metagenome | study: EMG produced TPA metagenomics assembly of the Human Skin Microbiome Metagenome (human skin metagenome) data set.
AACGTCTCTACAAGGGACGCCGCGCCGTCCCGACAGGCCCCATGACCCGCATCACGCCCGCCCTCCTGCTGTTCCTCGCCTCCATCGGCCGCTCGACGATCGGGCTGCTGGCGGCCATCGGCCGCGTGGCGATCTTCGCCGGCGCGACGCTCGTCCACGCGCTGCGCCCGCCCTGGTATGCGACCGAACTCGGGCTCCAGCTCGTCCGCATCGGGTATTTCTCGCTGCCGGTCGTGGCGCTGACCGCGATCTTCACCGGCGCGGCCCTTGCGCTCCAGATCTATGCCGGCGGCTCGCGCTTCAGCGCCGAGACGGCGGTGCCCTCGATCGTCGCCATCGGCATCACCCGCGAACTCGGGCCGGTCCTCGGCGGGCTGATGGTGGCGGGCCGGGTCTCGTCCTCGATCGCGGCGGAACTCGGCACCATGCGCGTGACCGAGCAGATCGACGCGCTGCGCACGCTCTCGACCGACCCGATGAAATACCTCGTGGTGCCCCGCGTCCTCGCCGCCACCCTCGCCCTGCCGGTCCTTGTCGCGATCAGTGACATCCTCGGCATCTTCGGCGGCTATCTCGTCGGCACCAGCCGCCTCGGCTTCAACCCCGAGGTCTTCCTGCGCACCACCTTCACCTATCTCCAGGCGGCCGATGTCGCCTCGGGTCTGGTCAAGGCCGCCGTCTTCGGCTTCCTGCTGGCGCTGATGGGCTGCTACCACGGCTATCACTCCGGCCGCGGCGCCCAGGGCGTGGGACGGGCCACCACCGATGCGGTCGTCTCGGCCTCGGTGCTGATCCTCGCCAGCAACTACCTGCTGACTGAACTGTTCTTCTGAGGCGAGGCCCGATGACCGACGCCCCGCCCCTGACCGAGCCCCGACCCGAGCCCCGCCCCGACCCCCGCATCGAACTTCGCCACGTTGCCAAGGCTTTCGACGGCAAGCCGGTGCTCACGGACGTCTCCCTCGCCGTCGGCCGGGGCGAGAGCCTCGTCATCATCGGCGGCTCGGGGACCGGCAAGTCGGTGACGCTGAAATGCATCCTCGGCATCGAGCGCCCCGACGCGGGCGAGGTGCTGATCGACGGCCAGCCCTTCGCCAGGATCGATCGCCGCGCCTTCTTCCGGCATTTCGGGATGCTGTTCCAGGGCGGCGCGCTCTTCCACAGCCTGACCGTCTGGCAGAATGTCACCTTCCGCCTGCGCCACGCCCGCAGGCCGCTCGGCCGCCGCGCCGCGCGCGACCTCGCCGTGGCCAAGCTCGCCCGCGTCGGCCTCGGCCCCGGGACCGCCGACCTCTACCCGGCCGAACTCTCGGGCGGGATGCAGAAGCGCGTCGGCCTCGCCCGCGCCATCGCCACCGACCCGGAGGTGATCTTCTTCGACGAGCCGACCGCCGGCCTCGACCCGATCATGGCGGGCGTCATCAACGCCCTCATCCGCGAGCTCGTGACCGAGATGGGCGCGACCGCCGTCACCATCACCCACGACATGACCACCGTCACGACCGTCGCCGACCGCGTGGCGATGCTCCACGCCGGCCTCGTGCGCTGGCAGGGCCCGGTGTCCGAGATGGCCACCGCCCCCGACCCCTACCTGCAACAGTTCATCCACGGCCGCGCCGAGGGCCGGATCGAGACGGTGCGGTGAAGGCTGTGTCCAGAAATCATCATCCCGACAGCCCGGCCTTGTTTCTTGGGATCAGCATTGCATACTTGGAAGCAAGCCAGATCATCTGGCAGGCCGAGTTCTCCGGCAAGGCACCCCTTCAATGGAACATCGCACTCCTGTTCCATCCTCTCTCCAGCCTCTTTGGAATCGCCATTGAAACGGCTATGAAGGGACTGCTGTCGTGTAGAGGGCATGATACTCCCCGCTCGCATGACCTTGTCGACCTTCTGGAACGGATCCAGACTGCCGACTTGCGCTGCACAATCAATAAATCCATTGAAAACCTCTGCGTTCCAGACGATTTAATCGAATTAAACAGATCCTTTGACCGATCAGATGTTGAATCTGCGTATAGAGGAATTGATTTTCATATTGATATTCTGAATAAATTGTATGATCGACCCTTCGCCGCTCGCTATCCAGTATTGGGAGGCCACTCGCTGCCTGACCCGATGGCCCTTAGGCCAATAGCGCAAATCCTCCAGCGTCAGCTTCAGGACGAGATAAACGCCCGACGCGGCCTAGGCCAATGAGCGCCCGCCGCACCCCCGCCTTCACCTGCACCGCCTGCGGGGCCTCCCAGTCGAAATGGGCGGGGCGCTGCGAGGCCTGCGGGGCCTGGAACACCATCGTCGAGGAGGCGCCGGCCGCGCCGGGGCCGGCGCGGGGCGGGGCGAAGGGGCGCCGGGTCGCGCTCGGGCCGCTCGAGGCGGCGGATGCCGACATTGCCCGGCGCCTGACCGGGATCGGCGAGTTCGACCGGGTGCTCGGGGGCGGTGTCGTCCCGGCGTCGGCGATCCTCGTCGGGGGCGATCCCGGCATCGGCAAGTCGACCATCCTGCTGCAGGCCGCCGCCCGCTTCGCCGCCGGGGGCGGGGCCGCCGTCTACATCTCGGGCGAAGAGGCGGCGGCCCAGGTGCGCCTGCGCGCCGCGCGGCTCGGCCTCTCCGCCGCGCCCCTGCAGCTCGGGGCGGAGACGAACCTCCGCGACATCCTCGCGACGCTCGAGGCCGAGCGGCCGGCGCTCGCGGTGATCGACTCGATCCAGACCATGTGGCTTGACGCCGTCGAGAGCGCCCCGGGCTCGGTCGCGCAGGTCCGGGCGGCGGCGCACGAGCTGACCGCCCTGGCCAAGCGCCGGGGCATCGCGGTGATCCTTGTCGGCCATGTCACCAAGGAGGGCCAGATCGCCGGCCCCCGGGTGGTCGAGCACATGGTCGACACCGTGCTCTATTTCGAGGGCGAGCGCGGCCACCAGTTCCGCATCCTGCGCGCGGTGAAGAACCGCTTCGGCCCGACCGACGAGATCGGGGTCTTCGAGATGACCGGCGCCGGCCTCGCCGAAGTGGCGAATCCCTCGGCGCTGTTCCTGTCCGAGCGCGGCACGCCCACCTCCGGATCGGCGGTCTTCGCCGGGATCGAGGGCACGCGGCCGGTGCTCGTCGAGATCCAGGCCCTCGTCGCGCCCACGCCGCTCGGCACCGCGCGCCGCACCGTGGTCGGCTGGGACAGCGGCCGGCTCGCCATGATCCTCGCGGTGCTGGAGGCACGCTTCGGCGTCGGCTTCGCGGACCGCGACGTCTATCTCAATGTCGCCGGCGGCCTGCGCATCTCGGAGCCCGCCGCCGACCTCGCCGTGGCGGCCGCGCTCCTCTCCGCCCGGCAGGACGTGCCGCTGGCCGCCGATACGGTCTTCTTCGGCGAGGTCAGCCTCTCCGGCGCCCTGCGGCCGACACCCCAGACCGAGGCGCGGCTGCGCGAGGCGCAGAAGCTCGGCTTCTCCGCCGCCTTCCTGCCGGCCGGCGGCCAGACACCCGCCGTTCAGCCTATGGCGATTCACCCGGTTGCGGATCTGGGCGCATTCATGGAAGAGAGTGTCGGCGCCATCGACGGCTGAAGGACCCGCATGACGAGTTTCACCCTGGTGGACGGGATCGTCCTCGGACTGATCGCGATCTCGGCGATCCTCGCCTATGCCCGCGGCTTCGTCCGCGAGGTCATGTCGATCGTCGGCTGGGTCGCGGCCGCCGCCGCCGGCTTCGCCTTCGCCGGCTTCACCGCGCCGCTCGTGCGCGAGATCCCGGTCCTGCGCGACGTGATCGGCACGAGCTGCGAGCTCTCGATCCTCGTCGCCTTCGCCATCGTCTTCGCCATCGCCCTCGTCATCGTCTCGCTCTTCACGCCGCTCCTGTCGGGTTGGGTGCAGGACTCGGCCATCGGCCCGGTGGACCAGGGGCTGGGCCTGCTCTTCGGCGTCGGGCGGGGGGTCCTGCTCGTCGTCGTCGCCCTTGTCGTCTACCAGCGCATCTTCGGCGCCACCGGCGGCGTCGACATGGTGGACAACAGCCGGTCCAAGGCGATGTTCATCGATCTGGAGGCCCGGATCGCCGCCGCACTGCCCGAGGACAGCCCGCAGTGGATCGAGGCGAAATACACGGAACTGACATCCAGCTGCCAATGATGCATTGCAAGATCGTGACAACCCGCCGCCCGTCGCCTATATGGCGACGGTAGCCGAATCCGGGCGCCGGTGCGTCGGGATGAGCCCCGGTCGGGAGCGCCGATGACAATCCGATCCCATCCCTTCGACGATGACAAGCTGCGCGAGGAGTGCGGCATCTATGGCGTCATCGGCCTGAAAGACGCGGCGAATTTCGTCGCCCTCGGCCTGCATGCACTGCAGCATCGCGGGCAGGAGGCCGGCGGCATCGTCGCCTGGTCGCCCGAGCAGGATTTCACCGCCGCGCGCCGCTTCGGCTATGTGCGCGACAATTTCACCTCGGCGAGCCTGATGGAGACGCTGCCCGGCAGCCTCGCCATCGGCCATGTCCGCTATTCCACCGCCGGGTCAAAGGGCGCCACCCAGCTCCGCGACGTGCAGCCGCTCTTCGCGGAGTTCCAGATGGGCGGCTGCGCCGTCGCCCACAACGGCAACCTCACCAATGCGCTCGCGCTCCGCGAGGAGCTGATCGGCCGCGGCTCGATCTTCCAGTCCTCCTCCGACACCGAGTGCATCATCCACCTGATGGCCCGCTCGATCCAGAAGACCATCCCCGAGCGGCTGAAGGATGCGCTGCGCCGGGTCGAGGGGGCCTTCTCGATCGTCGCCATGACCCGCTCGAAGCTGATCGGCGTGCGCGACCCGCTCGGGGTGCGTCCGCTGATGCTCGGCCGCTTCGGCGAGGGCTGGGTGCTCAGCTCCGAGACCTGCGCGCTCGACATCATCGGGGCGGAGTTCGTCCGCGAGATCGAGCCCGGCGAGATGGTCATCATCTCCGAGAAGGATGGCGTCGAGAGCTTCTTCCCCTTCGCCCCCCTGCGCCCCCGCTTCTGCATCTTCGAGAAGGTCTATTTCTCGCGCCCGGACAGCATCCTGCAGGGCCAGTCGGTCTACGAGACCCGCCGGCGCATCGGCGTCGAGCTGGCGCGCGAGGCGCCGGTCGAGGCCGACCTCGTCTGCCCGATCCCGGATTCCGGCACGCCCGCAGCCATCGGCTACAGCCAGGAAAGCGGCATCCCCTATGCGATGGGGATCATCCGCAACCAGTACATGGGCCGCACCTTCATCGAGCCGACCGAGCAGATCCGCAACATGGGCGTGCGGCTCAAGCTCAACGTCAACCGGGCGATCATCGCGGGCAAGCGGGTGATCCTCGTCGACGACAGCGTCGTGCGCGGCACCACCAGCCGCAAGATCCGCGAGATGGTGATGGATGCCGGCGCGGCCGAGGTGCATTTCCGCATCGCCTCGCCGCCCACCACCTGGCCCTGCTTCTACGGCGTCGACACGCCGGACCGCGACAAGCTGCTCGCCGCGACGATGAGCGAGGAGGAGATGCGCCAGTATATGGGCGTCGATTCCCTGCGCTTCGTGTCGCTCGACGGCCTCTACCGCGCCTGCGACCAGCCCGGGGGCCGGGACGCGCGCCAGCCGCAGTTCTGCGACGCCTGCTTTTCCGGCGACTATCCCGTCTCCCCCAGCGACCGCATCGAGCGCGGGTTCCGGCTGCGGGTTCCGGCATGAGCGGCCCGGGCCGGGTCGTCCTCGTCACCGGCGCCAGCCGCGGCCTCGGCTATGCGGTCGCGGCCGAACTCGGGGCGCGCGGGGCGCAGGTGATCGCGCTCGCCCGCACCGTGGGCGGGCTGGAGGAACTGGCCGAGGCCATCACCGCCGCGGGGGGCCCCGAGCCGACGCTGGTGCCACTGTCGCTGACCGACGACGCCGGGCTGCAGCGCCTCTGCCTCGCGATCCACGGGCGCTGGGGCCGGCTCGACCTCGCCATCCACTGCGCCGCCCATGCCGCGCCGCTGGCCCCCGCGCCGCATATCGCCGACAAGGATTTCCGCGCCTCGCTCGACGTGAACCTGCGCGCCACCCAGCGGCTCATCGTGATGCTGGCGCCGCTGCTGCCGCGGGAGACCGGGCAGTTCGTCCATGTGACGGATGCGCGGGCGGGGGACGCCTACTGGGGCAGCTACGGCGCGACCAAGGCAGCCGCCGAGGCCTTGGTGCGGAGCTGGGCGGCCGAAACGGCGCGGATCGGGCCGAAGGTCAGCCTGTTCGCCCCCGCGCCGATGCCGACGGCGCTCCGCGCGCGGTTCTATCCGGTCGAGGAGCGGGCGCAGCTGGTGCCCTGCGCCGACGAAGCCCGCCGCCTCCTCGACACCCTGACCCTCGCCCCCGCGGCGGCCTGAGGGCGGCGCTTCCCCTGCACTGACCATTGTCGCGACGACGCGGGCTACCCGCCCGCGAGGTCGTGGTCCGGCCCCTGAAACGCGGCGGGTGCGGGGAGCACGAGGCTCGCCGTCCCGCATCGGTCTTCGTCCTCCGGGAGGAGAACCATCCTGGGCCTGCCCCGGGCCTGACGGGTGTCGGCCCCGGCGCAAGGGCTGTCGGGGGGCGAGGTGCCGCGGAGCCGGCCCGTCAATGCCCGGTATGATCGGGCGTCTTCTCCGGCGTCTCGCTGGCGGCCTCGCGGCCCCGGGCATCGACCTTGAAGTCCACGGCGACCTCGCCCGCCTTCTCGAAGACCAGCGTCGCCGGCAGGCTGTCCCCGACGCGCAGCGGCTTGGCGAGGTCCATCAGCATGATGTGCGTGCCGCGCGGTGCCAGTGTAACCGTCCCGTCCGGGGGCACGTCGAGGCCGTCGACCGGGGACATCTTCGCCACGCCGGCCGCATCGGTCGTGGTCGTGTGGATGGAGGCCGTCGCCCCCTCGACGCGGACGGCGGTCAGGGTGTCGGGGGTGTCGCCGGCATTGGTGATGCTGAGATACCCGGCGGCGGTCCGGCCGGGGCTCGGGAAGGCATAGGGGTGGCCGATCGTCAGGTCACCAGCCTTGTACTCGTGGGCCAGGGCCGGCGCGGCGAGGAGGAGCGCCGCGGCCAGGGCGGCCTTGAGGGGAAACGTCATGCTCTGGAAGCCTCCGGCAGGATCTTCGGACGGCGCGGGCGCCGCCCGTCCCGGTTCTAGGCGCTGCCGCCGCCGCCGGCCAGACCATTTCCGCCGGGCCTCCCCCGCCCCGCCTCCCCGCCCTTCGTGTCGGAAGTATGACCTTTACGCCGGGCAATGGCTTTGGCATGGGCAGAGGTGATGCGCGTCCGCCGGACGCGCGGCTCTAAGAAGGAGGTCGGGATGCCGGCGAGCTATCCGAACCATGGGCGTATCGACGGGCCGATCGTCATCATCGGATTTGGGTCGATCGGGCAGGGCACCCTGCCCCTCATCGAGCGCCATTTCACCTACGACCCGCATCAGGTCCATGTCATCGAGCCCTCCGACGAGCACCGCACCTTCCTCGAGCAGCGCGGCGTGCATTTCGTCCACCACAAGGTGACGCCCGACAACTACCGCGCGCTGCTCACCCAGCTCTTCCCGAACGGCAAGGGCTTCTGCGTCAACCTCTCGGTCGACACCTCCTCACTCGACATCCTGCGGCTCTGCCGCGAGCTCGGCGTCCTCTACATCGATACCGTGGTGGAGCCCTGGGAGGGCTTCTACTTCGACCTGACCCGGGAGCCCTGGGAGCGGTCGAACTACGGCCTGCGCGAGGCCATGCGGGCCGAGGCCCGGGACAATCCCGGCGGAACGACCGCGGTCTCCTGCTGCGGGGCCAACCCCGGAATGGTGTCCTGGCTGCTGAAGGACGCGCTGCTGCAGCTCGCGAAGGACACGGGCAAGCCGGCCGCCGCCCCCCGCGACCGCGCGGGCTGGGCCCGGCTGATGCAGGGGCTCGGGGTGAAGGGCGTGCACATCGCCGAGCGCGACACCCAGGCCGGCCGCGACGCCAAGCCGCTCCACACCTTCGTCAACACCTGGTCGGTCGAGGGCTTCATCTCGGAGAGCTTCCAGCCCGCGGAACTCGGCTGGGGCAGCCACGAGACCTGGTTCCCCCCGAACGGCCACCGCCACGAGAGCGGCTGCAAGGCGGCGATCTACCTCGACACGCCCGGCCTGCTGACCAAGGTCCACACCTGGACGCCCGAGGCGGGGCCCCAGTACGGCTTCCTCGTCACCCACAACGAGGCGATCTCGATCGCCGACTATTACACGATCGGCGAGGGCGACACGCCGGAGTTCCGGCCGACCTGCCATTATGCCTATCATCCCTGCGGGCAGGCCGTGCTGTCGCTGCACGAGATGCTCGGGTCGGGGGTGATCCAGCCGGACCAGAAGATCCTCGACGAGAACGAGATCCTGTGGGGCGAGGACTGCCTCGGCGTGCTGCTCTATGGCCACGAGAAGAACGCGCTCTGGTACGGCTCGCGCCTGTCGATCCAGGAGACCCGCGCGCTGGCGCCCTTCCAGAATGCGACCGGCCTGCAGGTGACGAGCGCGGTGCTCGCGGGCATGGCCTGGGCCCTGCGCAACCCGCAGGCGGGCATTGTCGAGACCGACGAGATGGACCACGCCTTCTGCCTCTCGGTCCAGCGCCCCTATCTCGGGCGGGTCGAGGCGCATTACACCGACTGGACGCCGATCTCGACGCGCTGGAAGCAGTTCGCCGAGGAGATCGACGAGAACGATCCCTGGCAGTTCCAGAACGTCCTGGCAACGTGATCGGCGGAAATCCGCCGAATTCCGGGCGGGATGCCGGGGCGGGAACCTTTCTTGACGGCTGACTTCGCCGGTGATTTTTGGCATCGTGCCGGCAAATCCGGGAAACGCCGGGCGTGGCACGCAGGTATCGGGGGCAGAACGAGAGGGACAATGAGGCGCATTGCAATCGCGCTCGGTGGGGCCTTGATGCTGGCTCCGCTCGGCGCCGGAAAGGCTTCGGCCGAAGTGCCGCTCAGCCGGCTGCTCAGCAGCCAGTCGAACCTGTCGCCGGAATACCGGGCGCTGATCCGCCCCCCGGTTCCGGGGTCGCTCTCGGGCCAGCCCCGCCGCCCGTCGCGGATCTCCGAGGATGAATGGAGCGTCCCGGCCTATGCGGGCACGCCCGGGGTCTACCAGGACATGGCGCGGGCCGCGGCGCGCAAGCATAATGTGCCCGAGGACATCTTCCTGCGGCTGGTGCGCACGGAATCGAACTTCCGCCCCACGGCGAAATCCGGCAAGGGGGCGATCGGCCTCGCGCAGCTGATGCCCCACACGGCGCGGCTGCTCGGGGTGAACCCCCACGACCCGAAGCAGAATCTCGAGGGCGGCGCCCGGTATCTCAGCCAGCAGTACCGCAAGTTCGGCGACTGGCGGCTGGCGCTCGCCGCCTACAATGCCGGGCCGGGTGCGGTGGAGCAGTACAAGGGGATCCCGCCCTACAAGGAAACGCAGCACTACGTGAAGGCCATCCTCGGCCGCTGACGCAACGCGGCGGGCCGCCCCATGCCGGCGCAGGGGGCGGCGTCCGACCTGTTGTCAAGGGCGGGACCGAGGCCGCCAGATCATCCGTCATGCCCCCGGCGCGACGGCCCTTCCCTTCCTCGCGCGGGGCAGGTCTTGGTCAGACGAGTCGGTGCAGGGCGCCGGCACAGGGCGGCTCCTTCCGGTCGGAAGACGCTCCTCCCCCACATCTTGCAGGATCGGATACAGGTCCGCCCGGGCGCCCTCAGCCCGCGGCGCGTTCCCGTGCGCGCAGGTCCCAGGCCTGATGTGCGGCATGGAAGGCCGCCGCGAGGTAGAGCGCGGCGACCGAGACCAGCAGGATCAGCGTGCGCGCGCCCTCCGACAGGTCATGGCCGGGGATCACCTGTGCCAGCAGGTAGTAGATCAGGATGTGGAACGAGAAGACATGCAGGGAATGCTGGCCGAGGAAGACCAGCGCCCGGCGCGTGAACAGCCAGGTCAGCCCCTTGCCGAGCGCGCGGATCCACCGGCTCCGGTCGGTGATGCCGACCCGCATCAGCCAGACGATGGCGAAGAGGTCGATGAGGAAGGCGATCGGATAGATCCAGGCCAGCTGCCCGCGATCGGTATGCTCGGTGAAGCCCTGGGAGAAGGCCCCGCCGATCAGGTTCCAGCCGACGATCCGGTCGAGCGCGGCGAGCGCGACGATCGCGCCGGCCGAGATCAGGAAGGCCACCCGGTACTGGTCCTGTGCCAGGAAGGAGAGATCGAGGCGGTTGCAGGCCATGCGGAAGCCGAACCACAGCCCGCCGAAGAACAGGACCTGCCACGAGAAGAGGTTGAAGCCGAGGGCGAAGCGGAAGGGCAGGCCCAGCGCCCCCTGCACGCCGTCGGCCAGGAACTCGGCGAGGCCGGACTGCCCCAGCATCCAGCCGAGCGCCAGCACCAGCGCGAAGGGAATGTCCCAGCCGCGTTGCAGCATGCGGAAGGCGAAGGGCACGAAGAAGAGGAAGACGATGTACATGGGCAGGATGCCCATGTTGCCGGAGGCCGTGGTGAGGCCGAGGCTCGCGATGGTGAAGGCGACCGGCGCCTCGACATAGGGCATCAGCTGCCGCGAGGCCAGCGGTCCGAGGACAAGGGCCGCAGCCAGCAGGATCAGGACCAGCCCGAGCTGGTGCAGGTAGATCGTTCGCACCCGCGCCAGGATCGGGCGGAAGCTCTCGCGCAGGCTGCCCGCGCGCAGGTGCTTCCGGCCATAGACGAGGCCGACGACCAGCCCGGAGATGAAGACGAAGCCCTGCGCGTCCTCGACCCAGCCGAGATTGTGGTGGTTCACCTTCCCGATCACCGTGTCCAGCACGGTGTTGAAGTGGAACACCCCCATGAACAGCAGGAAGAAACCCCGGAACCCGTCGATGACGGTCAAACGACTCATGACACACCCAAACTCGCCAGCACCCCGCATGATAGGAGCAAGATCGATAGCGGGCAATGGCATGCTGCAATGCATCATGACCGGGGCGAGTGACCGCCGCCCCCTGTCTCCGGCGAAGATCCGTCCAGATCCTGCAGGGGTTGCGCGCGGCGGCGCGCATATCGGCGCATTCCGATCAGCGCACTTGCGAATGTCCCCGTTTTGTTCTCATAGTTGCGGACTCGCATCCGGGACAGGACGCGCTATCTAGGGCGGGTCAGCAGGAGCGCCGCATGGCCGAGCAGAAGTTCATCGAGATCCGGGGGGCGCGCGAGCACAACCTCAAGTCCATCGATGTGGACATCCCGCGGGACCGGCTGGTGGTGATCACCGGGCTCTCGGGCTCGGGCAAGTCGAGCCTCGCCTTCGACACGATCTATGCCGAGGGCCAGCGGCGCTATGTGGAGAGCCTGTCGGCCTATGCCCGGCAGTTCCTCGACATGATGCAGAAGCCGGACGTGGACCATATCTCCGGCCTCTCCCCCGCCATCTCCATCGAGCAGAAGACGACCTCGAAGAACCCGCGCTCCACCGTCGGCACGGTGACGGAGATCTACGACTATCTGCGGCTCCTCTTCGCCCGCGTCGGCGTGCCCTACAGCCCCGCCACCGGCCTGCCGATCGAGGCCCAGCAGGTGAGCCAGATGGTCGACATCACCATGGCCCTGCCGGAGGGAACGCGGGCCCATCTGCTCGCCCCCATCGTGCGCGACCGCAAGGGCGAGTACCGCAAGGAATTCCAGGAGCTCCTGAAGAAGGGCTTCCAGCGGGTGAAGGTGAACGGCACCTTCCACGACCTCGACAGCCCGCCCGAGCTCGACAAGAAATACCGCCACAACATCGACGTGGTGGTGGACCGGATCGTCGTCCGCGACGGGCTGGAAACGCGGCTGGCGGATTCCCTGCGCACCGCGCTCGACCTCGCCGACGGCATCGCCATCCTCGAGACGGCCCCGGCGCCGGCCGAGGACGGCACCGCGCCCGACCCGGAGCGGATCACCTTTTCCGAGAATTTCGCCTGCCCGGCCTCGGGCTTCACCATCCCCGAGATCGAGCCGCGGCTCTTCTCCTTCAACGCCCCCTTCGGCGCCTGCCCGGCCTGCGACGGGCTCGGGGTCGAACTCTTCTTCGACCCGCGGCTCGTGGTCCCGGACGAGAGCCTGCCGGTCCTGAAAGGCGCCATCGCGCCCTGGTCGAAGAGCCAGTCCCCCTATTACAGGCAGACGATCGAGGCCCTGGCGAAGGCCTATGGCTTCGACAGCCGCAAGCGCTGGCGCGACCTGCCGGAGGCGGCGCGCGAGGTGCTGCTCTACGGCTCGAAGGGCAGGAAGATTCCGTTCCGCTATGACGAGGGCGGCCGGGTCTACGAGATCGAGCGGCCCTTCGAGGGCGTCATCCCCAACATGGAGCGCCGCTACCGCGAGACCGACAGCGCCTGGTCGCGCGAGGAGATGGAGCGTTATCAGAACAACCGGCCCTGCGGGACCTGCCACGGCTTCCGCCTGAAACCCGAGGCGCTGGCCGTGAAGATCGCCGGGGTCCATGTCAGCGAGGTGACGCGCCTGTCGATCCGCGACGCCCTCGGCTGGGTCGAAGGCGTGCCCGCGACCCTCACCGACCAGCGCAACGAGATCGCCCGCGCCATCCTGAAGGAAATCCGCGAGCGGCTCGGCTTCCTCGTGAACGTCGGCCTCGACTACCTGACCCTCGCCCGCAACGCCGGCACCCTCTCGGGCGGCGAGAGCCAGCGCATCCGCCTCGCGAGCCAGATCGGCAGCGGGCTGACCGGCGTGCTCTACGTGCTCGACGAACCCTCGATCGGCCTGCACCAGCGCGACAACGACCGGCTGCTCGTCACGCTGAAGAACCTGCGCGACGCCGGCAACACGGTGATCGTCGTCGAGCATGACGAGGAGGCGATCCGCGAGGCCGACCATGTGATCGACATCGGCCCCGGCGCCGGGGTCCATGGCGGGCGCATCATCGCCGCCGGCACGCCGGCCGAGATCGCGGCGGCACCGGACTCGGTGACCGGCCAGTACCTGACCGGCGTCCGCGAGATCGCGGTGCCCGCCACCCGCCGGCCCGGCAACGGCCAGGCGGTGACGGTGCGCAACGCCACCGGCAACAACCTCCGCGGCATCACCGCCAGCTTCCCGCTCGGCACCTTCACCTGCGTCACCGGCGTCTCGGGCGGCGGCAAGTCGACGCTGACGATCGAGACCCTGTTCAAGACCGCCTCGATGCGGCTGAACGGCGCACGCCAGACCCCGGCGCCGGCCGAGGCGGTGGAGGGGCTCGAGCTTCTCGACAAGGTGATCGACATCGACCAGAGCCCGATCGGCCGCACCCCGCGCTCGAACCCCGCCACCTATACCGGCGCCTTCGGCCCGATCCGCGACTGGTTCGCCGGGCTGCCGGAAGCGAAGGCGCGCGGCTACAAGCCGGGACGGTTCAGCTTCAACGTCAAGGGCGGGCGCTGCGAGGCCTGCCAGGGCGACGGCGTCATCAAGATCGAGATGCATTTCCTGCCGGACGTCTATGTCACCTGCGAGACCTGCGGCGGCAAGCGCTACAACCGCGAGACGCTGGAGGTGCTGTTCAAGGGCAAGAGCATCGCCGACGTGCTCGACATGACGGTCGAGGATGCGGAGACCTTCTTCGCCGCCGTCCCGTCGATCCGCGACAAGATGACGACGCTGATGCGCGTCGGGCTCGGCTATATCAAGGTCGGGCAGCAGGCGACGACGCTGTCGGGCGGCGAGGCGCAGCGGGTGAAGCTGTCGAAGGAGCTGGCGCGGCGGTCGACGGGGCGGACGCTCTACATCCTCGACGAGCCGACGACGGGCCTGCATTTCGAGGACACGCGCAAGCTGCTCGAAGTGCTGCACGAACTGGTCGAACAGGGCAACACCGTGGTGGTGATCGAGCACAACCTCGACGTCATCAAGACCGCCGACCACATCATCGACATCGGCCCCGAGGGCGGCGACGGCGGCGGCACCATCGTGGCCACCGGCACGCCCGAGCAGATCGCCGCCACCGAAGCCAGCCACACCGGCCACTACCTGCGCCCGCTGCTGAAACCCCGTCGCCTGGCGGCGGAGTAGCGGGGCCTGCGAGGCTGCGGTCCGGCAAAGCCGGGCCCTTGCTCGACCGGGCTGGTTCTCCGGGACAGGCGCAGACGGAGCGAAGCAGGAGAGACGGTCCGCGGAGTGCCATCCGGTCGCTCGATCCTGGCCCTTTGGCCTGGCCTTTTGGCCTGGCCCTTTGGCCAAGGGCCTGCCGGGAGCGCAGTCCTGCCCCGGCGAGACGGCCCGCGCCAAGGCCGCCGGGGAACGCCCGTCAGGCGGGTGGGCGGGTTCCCCGCGTCACCGCGCCCGGGCGCCCGCCTGCGGGGCGGTCAGGTATTCCCGGCGATCATGTCGGCGAGGGCGGCATTCTCCACCTGGATCTCGGAGATGCGGGCCTTCACCACGTCGCCGATCGAGATGACGCCGACAAGCCGCCCGTCCTCGACCACCGGCATGTGCCGGAAGCGGCCCTCGGTCATCCGCTCCATCACCGAATGCGAGGTCTCGTCGAGCTTGCAGGCGATGACCGTCGAGGTCATCAGCTCCTTCACCTGCTTCTCCAGGCAGCCGACGCCCTCGGTGCCGAGCGCGCGGACGATGTCGCGCTCCGACAGGATGCCGTCCACCATCGCGCCGTCGCCACTGACGATGACGGCACCGATCCGCTTGAGTGCCAGAAGCTGCGCGACCGTCGTCACCCGGTCGTCCGGCTTCACGGTGATGATGTCCGCGATCTTCTTGGACTCAATGATCTTGCGGACCAGCATCGGCTTTCCTCCTCGGGGTGGCTCGGGTGAAGTCTTCCCATGGCCTGCCGGGCTGTCAAGGCTTCAGGGGGCGGCGGTGCCCGGAAGCAGGAGCATGGCGCGCATGTGGTCGACGATCACCTCGGCCATTCGGTTGATCCGGGCCACGCGGGCATCGTCCTCGTGCCGCACGAGATAGAAGGCCCGGACCAGCGAAATCTCCTCGGGCAGAAGCTGCACCAGCTCGGGATGCTCGCGCGCCACGAAATCCGGCAGGATGCAGACGCCCGAGCCGGTCAGGCACCAGCGCAGCTGCATCAGGAGGCTGTTCGAGGTGAGGGCCGGCTCGTGGGAGCGGCGGAGCAGGGCGTAATAGTCGAGCTCCCGGTCGAAGATCATGTCCGAGATATAGCCGATGCCCCGGACCCCCTCGAGGTCCTCGATTCCGCGCACCGGGCCGAGCGCCGCCACGAGATCGGCCCGGGCATAGAGATGGAGGTGGTAGTCGGCGATCTTGCGCACGGTCAGCCGCCCGGCCGAGGGCGGCGAGACGGTGATCGCGAGATCTGCGTCGCGCTTGGACAGCGAGAACATCCGGGGCAGCGCGATCGCCTGCACCTGCAATTCGGGATTGGCGCGCGACAGCACGTCGCAGGCCTCGATCAGCAGGTAGTTCGACACCCCGTCCGGCGCGCCGATGCGCACGGTCCCCGACAGGCGTTCCGGCTGGCCGCCCAGTTCCTCGGCGGCGGCGGCGGCCTCGGCCTCCATCACCTGCGCCCGGGCGACGAGGCTGCGCCCGGCCTCGGTCAGGACATAGCCCTGGGGGGAGCGGTCGAAGAGCCGCGTGCGCAGCGCGTCTTCGAGCGCCGTGATCCGCCGCCCGACGGTCGCGGGATCGAGTTCGAGCCGGCGCGCGGCCGTCTGCAGCCGCTCCTCGCGGGTTACCGCGAGAAACACGCGCAGGTCGTCCCACTTCATTGCGCCCTTCTGCATGGACAGCCACCTAACACGCCCGGAAGGCCTTGCAAATTTCGTTTCCAGCCACGGTGAACATTTCCCTGTTCCGCGGCCGGATTGCCGCTAGCTTGCCGGCCCAGAGACTGTCAGGAAACGCCGCGCCGGACCAAGCCGCGCGATGTCCCGGACCGTCTCGGGCAGCGGGACGGAGGACGGCCATGGACATCGGCTTCATCGGACTGGGGCGCATGGGCTCGGCCATGGCCCGCAACCTCGCCGGCGCCCCGCATGCGGTCACGGGCTTCGACAGCGCGGGCACCACGGTCGACGGCGTGCAGGTGGCCTCGAGCCCGGCCGAGGCCGCCGAGGGGCGCGACGTCATCATCACCATGCTGCCCAATGCCACCGCCGTGCGCGAGGTCCGCGAGCAGTGTTTCGCCACCGCCCGCCGCAATGCGCTGTTCATCGACTGCTCGACCCTCGACGTCGCCAGCGCCGTCGCCCTCGCCGGCGAGGCGGAGGCGGCCGGGCACATGGCCATCGACGCGCCGGTCTCGGGCGGCCAGGTGGGCGCCGAGGCCGGCACCCTCGCCTTCATGGTGGGCGCCTCGGACGAGGTGTACGCCGAGGTGCTGCCGCTGCTCGAGGTCATGGGCGCGCGGATCGTGCACTGCGGGGCCGCCGGCCTGGGCCAGGCCGCGAAGATCTGCAACAACATGGTGCTGGGCATCAGCCAGATCGCGGTGGCCGAGGCCTTCGTCCTGGGCGAGCGCCTGGGCCTGCAGCACCAGGCCCTGTACGACGTGATGAGCAAGGCCTCCGGGCAGTGCTGGTCCCTGACCACCAACTGCCCGGTGCCCGGCCCCGTCCCCGGCTCCCCCGCGAACCGGGACTTCCAGCCCGGCTTCGCCGGCGCCCTGATGGCCAAGGACCTCGGGCTCGCGCTCGCGGCCCTGGACGAGCAGGGCGTGGCGGCCGACCTGGGCCGCCTCGCGCAGGCCAAATACGCCGAGTACGCCGCCGGAGAAGGCGCCGCCCGCGACTTTTCCGGCATCATCGAGGACATCCGAGCATCACACACGGACAGGAGCGAGGCATGAGCGAGCAGACCACCCCGGACGGCGCCGAGTCGCCGATCATCGTGGAGCGGCAGGGCCGGGTCGGCCACATCCGCCTGAACCGGCCGAAGGCCCTGAATGCGCTGAACGAGGCGACGATGCGTGCCGTCGTC
>ERZ500977.97-NODE-97-length-16849-cov-7.895439_pt1 | contig 16849 bp, 14 predicted proteins | sample MGYA00248863_ERZ500977 | MGnify/ENA primary metagenome ERZ500977 (study PRJEB25958, sample SAMN03398581) | human skin metagenome | study: EMG produced TPA metagenomics assembly of the Human Skin Microbiome Metagenome (human skin metagenome) data set.
GCCGGATCCGGCGGCGGCCCAAGCGATCGCGGCCCGGGCCGAGGCCGGGCGCCCGGTCGGGGCCAAGAAGCCCGGTGGCACCACCGAGCGCCAGCCCCCGGCCGAGGAACGCCGCACCCGCCAGAAGGGCGACGACGACCGCCGCCGCTCGGGCAAGCTGACGATCGCCAACGCCACCAACGAGGACGGCCGCCAGCGGTCCCTCGCCGCGATGCGCCGCCGCCAGGAGCGCGAGAAGCGCCGGATCGGCGGCCAGGGCGGCGACCGCGAGAAGGTCATCCGCGAGGTCCAGGTTCCCGACGCCATCACCGTCCAGGAGCTGGCGAACCGCATGGCCGAGCGCGTGGCTGCGGTGGTCAAGACCCTGATGCAGAACGGCATCATGGCGACCCAGAACCAGACGATCGACGCGGATACCGCCGCGCTCATCGTCGAGGACTTCGGCCACAAGGTCGTGCGCGTCTCCGATTCGGACGTGGAGGACGTCATCGTCCAGGCCTCCGGCGAGGATGCCGGCAACATGCAGCCGCGGCCGCCGGTCGTGACGATCATGGGCCATGTCGACCACGGCAAGACCTCGCTTCTCGACGCGATCCGCAAGGCCAATGTCGTCTCGGGCGAGGCCGGCGGCATCACCCAGCACATCGGCGCCTATCAGGTGACCACGCCGAACGGCGCGCCGGTGACCTTCCTCGACACCCCCGGCCACGCGGCCTTCACCTCGATGCGGGCCCGTGGCGCGCAGGTGACGGACATCGTGGTGCTGGTGGTGGCGGCCGATGACAGCGTGATGCCCCAGACGATCGAGGCGATCAGCCACGCCAAGGCGGCCGGCGTGCCGATGATCGTGGCGATCAACAAGATCGACAAGAACGGCGCCGATGCGAATCGCGTGCGCACCCAGCTCCTGAACCACGAGGTCGTGGTCGAGGAGATGGGCGGCGACGTGCTCGACGTGGAAGTGTCGGCCGTGACCCGCAAGGGCCTCGACACCCTGCTCGACAACATCGCGCTCCAGTCCGAGATCCTCGATCTCCGCGCCAATCCCGACCGCCAGGCCGAGGGCGCCGTGATCGAGGCCAAGCTCGACGTCGGCCGCGGCCCCGTCGCCACCGTGCTGGTCCAGAAGGGCACGCTGAAGCGCGGCGACATCTTCGTCGTCGGCGAGCAGTGGGGCAAGGTGCGCGCGCTCATCAACGACAAGGGCGAGCGGGTGGACGAGGCCGGGCCATCGGTGCCGGTCGAGGTGCTCGGCCTCAACGGCACCCCCGAGGCCGGCGACGTGCTGAACGTGGTCGATGACGAGGCCAAGGCCCGCGAGATCGCCGACTATCGCGCCCGCCTCGCCCGCGACAAGCGGGCGGCCGTGGGGGCGAGCGCCACGCTCGACCAGCTGCTGGCCAAGGCCAAGGTCGACAAGGACGTCAAGGAACTCTTCGTCGTGGTGAAATCCGACGTCCAGGGGTCGGCCGAGGCGATCGTGCAGGCGCTGGAGAAGATCTCCACCGACGAGGTGCGCATCCGCGTGCTGCATTCGGGCGTCGGCGCCATCACCGAGAGCGACGTGACGCTGGCGGATGCCTCCGGCGCGCCGATCATCGGCTTCAACGTCCGCGCCAATGCCCCGGCCCGCGAGTCCGCGAACCAGAAGGGCGTGGAGATCCGCTACTACTCGATCATCTACAACCTGATGGACGACATCAAGGCGGCCGCCTCGGGCCTGCTCAGCCCCGAGATCCGCGAGAAGTTCATCGGCTATGCGACGATCAAGCAGGTCTTCAAGGTCACCGGCGTCGGTAAGGTTGCGGGCTGCATCGTGACCGAAGGCGTCGCCCGCCGCTCGGCCGGCGTGCGCCTGCTGCGCGACAACGTGGTGATCCACGAGGGCAAGCTGAAGACGCTGAAGCGCTTCAAGGACGAGGTCCGCGAGGTGCAGGTCGGCCAGGAATGCGGCATGGCCTTCGAGAACTACGAGGATATCCGCGAGGCGGATGTCATCGAGATCTTCGAGACCGAGACGGTCGAACGCACCCTCGCCTGAGGCGCGGGCAACACATCTCCTGTGAAGGGCCGGTGGCAACGCCGGCCCTTTCTGCATGCTGCGGGCATCCCGGTGCGAATCTGCCAATCCCATGATCTCGGGCATGGACAGGCCCGGCACGCCCGGCCGAGCCTCCGCCCTGCAACAGGAGGGGGGTCCAATGTCGAAGAACACCGAGAACGCCACCACCCGGCAGACCACGACGGCCGAAGCGGCCGATCCTGCCCTGCCCGAAGCGGCACCCGCCGCCGCTCCCGAAGCCGCCGTGTCGCCTGCAACCCACCTTGCCCAGCTGCGCCATGACCCGGAGGCCATCCGCTCGCTCTTCGAGAGCGGGGAATATCCCTATGCCCGGCGGATCAGCACGAAGCAGTACGAGGCCCGCAAGATGCAGCTCCAGATCGAGCTGCTGAAGGTCCAGGACTGGGTGAAGGCCACGAACCAGAAGGTCGTCCTGCTGTTCGAGGGCCGCGACGCCGCCGGCAAGGGGGGCACGATCAAGCGGTTCATGGAGCATCTGAACCCGCGGGGCGCGCGGGTCGTCGCCCTCGACAAGCCGACCGAGAAGGAACGCTCGCAGTGGTTCTTCCAGCGGTATGTCAGCGAACTGCCCTCGGGCGGCGAGATCGTCCTCTTCGACCGGTCGTGGTACAACCGTGCCGGTGTCGAGCGGGTGATGCGCTTCTGCGGCCCGGCCGACTATCTCGAATTCATGCGCGAAACGCCGGAGCTGGAGCGGATGTTCGTTCGCAGCGGCATCCTCCTCTACAAATACTGGTTCTCGGTCACCCGCGAGGAGCAGCGCCGCCGCTTCGGCAGCCGCGAGAACGAGCCGCTGAAGAAATGGAAGCTGTCCCCGATCGACCGCGAGTCCCTCGACAAGTGGGATGACTATACCGAGGCGAAGGAGGCGATGTTCTTCTACACCGACACCGCCGATGCCCCCTGGACCATCGTGAAATCCGACGACAAGAGGCGGGCGCGCCTTGCCTGCATGACCCACTTCCTCTCGACCCTGCCCTATCCGGGCAAGGATACCGCGATCGTGGGCAGGCCCGACCCGCTCATCGTCGGCTCGGGCAGCCATGTGATCGGCCGGTCGGAACACATCCTCGGCCACAGCTTGCACCCGGACCAGCGCGTGATGAGCTGACCGGCTCCGCTGGCCTCAGTACGCGTTGCGGGTGTCGAGCAGGCGCAGGGGCGTGACCGCGAGGATGTAGAGGTCGAGCCAGATCGACCAGTTCTCGATATAGCGCAGGTCATGCTCCACGCGCTTCTGCAGCGCCTCGGGATCGTCGATCTCGCCCCGCCAGCCGTGGATCTGCGCCCAGCCGGTAACACCGGGCCGCACCTTGTGGCGGGCGGCATAGCCGTCGACGATCGCTTCGAAGGCTTCCTGCCGGCTCGACACGGCATTGAGGACATGCGGCCGCGGCCCGACCAGCGACAGGTCGCCCATCAGCACGTTGAAGAGCTGCGGCAGCTCGTCGATCGAGGACTTGCGCAGGAAGCGGCCCACCCGCGTCACCCGCGCATCGCCCTTGCGCACGACCTGCCGCGCGGTCGGATCGGACTGCGCGTGATACATCGAGCGGAATTTCCAGACCTCGACCGCCCGGTGGTTGTAGCCGTGGCGCCGCTGGCGGAACAGGATCGGCCCGGGCGAATCGAGCCGGATCGCCAGCGCCGCCACCACGAAGACCGGCGAGAGCAGCAGGATCGCCGCCGTGGCACCGAAGATGTCGAGCGCGCGCTTCGCCAGCTGCTGACGCTGGCGCAGCGGCCGGGACATGACGTCGATGAAGCCGCCATTGCCGTTGCAGGCCATGCGCCGGGTGAAGCGCGGATCATCCGCGAAATCCGAGAGGCGCACGTCGAGCGGCAGGACCTCGACCGCCTTCAGGATCTCGCGGATCCGGGCCTCGGCGGCGAGCGGCAGGGTGATGATCAGCATCTCCACCTCGGTCGCCCGGACGAAGCTGACCAGATGCTCGACGGTGCCGAGCTTCGGCACGCCCCGCACCACCAGCGGCGAGCGGTCGCCATCGCGGTCGTCGAAGATGCCGCAGACGCGGATGTCGGCATTTGCGTCCTGCAGCTCCGCCATCACGGTCGCCGCCCGCTCGCCCCCGCCATAGATCACGGCCCGCCGCTCGGTCAGCCCGAAGTCGACCGCGGCCCGCGCGATGCAGACGGAGAGCGTGCGCGCCGGCAGCAGGAAGGCCGGCAGGACCGCAAGCGCCTCGGGGCTCGCCCCGGCCAGCAGGGCGGCACCGCCCGCAAGGACCAGCAGAGCAAGCAGTCCGGGCGAGATCCGCCTGAGCACCCGCGGCGTGTAGAGCCGCCCGAGCCAGCCGCAGATGACGACTGCAAGTGCAAGCCCGCCGGCCACCGCCGCGGCGTTCCAGGGATTGAAGATCTGCCCGTCGTCGGAGGCATAGATCACCAGCCAGAAACCGCAGACGAGGGCCGCGCCCTCGATCAGCGCGGCGGTGCCCGCCAGACTGCCCGGCGACAGGCTCGCACGCCGCAGGCCGCTCGCAACGCTGCGCGCGCCTTCCGGCAGAACCACTTCCTGAAGGATGGCCCCCGCTTCCGACATCACCCGAGATCTCCCCGCACCCCTTGGGAGACATCCATCGCCGCTGCGGGTTAAGATCCGCCTTAGCGGGCCGGCGCCAGCAGCTCGGACAGCGCGGGAAGCACGTCGACCACCCGGTCGGCGCCGGTGAAATCCTCGCCCGCGGTGAAGCGCCCCGGCGTCACCACCACGCGGAGCCCCGCCGCCCGCGCCGCCTCGAGGCCGTTGCGCGAATCCTCGAAGGCGAGCGCCGCGTCCGCTGCCACCCCGAGCCGCTCCAGCGCCAGCAGGTAGATGTCCGGTGCCGGCTTCTTCGCCGCCACCATGTCGCCGGCCGCGACCACGTCGAAGACCTCCGCCGCCCCGCACCCGAGCGTCGCGTGCATCAGCGCATCGACATTCGCGGGCGTCGTCGTCGTCGCCACGGCGAGCTTCAGCCCCGCCGCCCGGGCCTCGGCGAGCAGCACCTCGACCCCGGGCCGCAGGGCGATCCGGCCCGCGGCCATCATCGCGGCATAGCGCCGCGTCTTCTCGGCATGGATCTCGGCCACCGGCAGGGCGTCGGGGTCGCCCCCGGTCTCGCGCACATGCCGCGCGATCCGCTCCTTGCCGCCGGTCGTGGTCAGGAGCCGCAGGTAATCGGCCTCGCTCCACGCCCAGGGCAGGCCCACCGCCGCGAAGGTGGCGTTGAAGGCGTCGAGATGCAGCCCCTCCGTCTCGGCCAGCGTCCCGTCGACATCGAAGATGAGTGCCTTCACGCCGCCTGTCGCACCGCCTCGGCCGCCTCCCGGATCGCGCGGATATTGGCGCCATAGGGGGCGGGGCTGGCGACCGAGCCGCCCTTGAACACCGCCGAGCCCGCCACCAGCACATCCGCCCCGGCGGCCGCCACCAGCGGTGCCGTCTCGGGCGTGATCCCGCCGTCGATCTCGATGTGGATGGGCCGGTCGCCGATCATCTCGCGCAGCCGGCGCACCTTCGCCACCTGGCTCGCGATGAACTTCTGCCCGCCGAAGCCCGGGTTCACCGTCATCACGCAGACGAGGTCGGTCAGGTCGAGCAGATAGTCGAGCGCCTCGACCGGGCTGCCGGGGTTGAGGGCAAGTCCGGCCTTGCAGCCTGCCCCCCGGATCGCCTGCAGCGTCCGGTGAATATGGGGGCCCGCCTCCAGATGCGCCGAGATGACATCGGCCCCGGCCCGGGCGAAGGCCTCGATATAGGGATCGACCGGGGCGATCATCAGGTGGACATCCATCACCGTGCGGATATGCGGCCGGATCGCGGCACAGAGCTGCGGGCCGAAGCTGATGTTCGGCACGAAATGCCCGTCCATCACGTCCACATGGACCCAGTTGGCGCCCTCGGCCTCGATCGCCTCGCATTCCTTGCCGAAATTCGCGAAATCCGCCGAGAGGATCGACGGCGCGATCTTGATGCTGCGGTCAAACGTCATTCTCGGTCTCTCCTGCCCCGATCTTCAGCCCGCCGGAAAAGACCCGGCTGACCGAAATGTCCTCCGCCTCGATGGTCGAGAGCGTCACGGCGTCGATAGGCCCCTCGGCCCGGGTGAACAAGCGGTTCGCCTGCCTGAGCCGCGCCCGGTCGAGCGCGTTGCGGATCGAGCGCGCATTGGCAAAATGGGGCTGGTCGCGCCGCAGGGCAATGTAGCGCGCCATCACGCCCTCCGCCTCCGGCGACAGCCGATACCCCTGCGCCGACAGCATCGTGCCCGCGATCTCGCCCAGCTCGGCGTCGGTATAGTCGGGGAATTCGATGTGATGGGCGATCCGCGACCGGAACCCCGGGTTCGACTGGAAGAACCGGTCCATCCTGTCCGCATATCCGGCGAGGATCACCACGAGATCGTCCCGGTTGTTCTCCATGACCTGGAGCAGGATCTCGATCGCCTCCTGACCGTAGTCGCGCTCGTTGTCGGGGCGGTAGAGGTAATAGGCCTCGTCGATGAAGAGCACGCCGCCCATCGCCTTCTTCAGGACTTCCTTGGTCTTGGGCGCGGTATGGCCGATGTACTGGCCCACCAGATCGTCGCGGGTAACGCTGACCAGATGGCCCTTGCGGACATGGCCGAGGCGATGCAGCAGCCCGGCCATCTTCATCGCCACGGTGGTCTTGCCGGTGCCGGGATTGCCGGTGAAGCTCATGTGCAGCGTCGGCGTCTCCGGGGCGAGGCCGAGGGTCCGCCGCGCCCGGTCCACCAGCAGGAGCGCCGCCGTCTCCCGGATCCGTGCCTTGACCGGGGCAAGCCCGATCAGCTCGGCGTCGAGCTCGTCCAGCACCGCGCGCACGCCGGAGCTTTCATACTCCGCCCGCAGGTCCACGGTCATGGGCGCGGCGGTCGGGATGATCTCGCTGACGTCCTGCATGGTTGTCACTCCAGCATCAGGGACAGGGAACGGACGGGCGCTTGCGCCCATCCGGGGGGTCCGGGACCCTGGGTGGGCGAATCGCCCACCCTACGGCGACGGCGCGCCGACGGCTCAACCTGTGCAGGGTGGGTGATCCCCCCACCCCTCCCCGGTCAGAGCGCGGTCCGGTGGGTGTAGCGGATCGAGCGCCCGTCCACCTCCGTCCGGGTCATGTGGATGGTCGGCTCGATCGCGGGCCGGTTGACGATGAAGCTCATCGTCACCGTCTCCAGCCCCCGGCTCGAATCGAAGGCGTTCAGCCGGATATAGGCGTCGCCGTGCGCCTTCCGGCACTCGTCGAGCTCCATCATTACCCCCTTCGCGTCGCGCAGGTCGAACATCGGGTTGCCCCACATTTCCCAGTAGGTGTTCCGGGGATGAGGGTCGTAGGCATATTCCACCCCGATCGCCCAACCGCGCCGCAGGCAGTATTCCACCTGGGCAGTGATCTGCGCGTCCGTCAGGTCGGGCAGGAAGGAAAAGCAGCCTTGCGTGATCCGCATCTCGGGTCCCCTTAGCTGACGGCCGCAGTCGGAACGAAGTCCGACGTGTCGGTCGAGGCGTAGTTGAAGGTGATGTTGCCCCAGGTGTCCAAGGCCGCCTCCAGCGGCTTGCACCACTTGGCGGCCTTGCGCAGGACCTCCGGCCCTTCGTTGCGGATATCCACGCCCTCGTTGCGGGCGAGGATCATCGCCTCCAGCGCCACCCGGTTCGCGGTCGCGCCGGCCTGGATGCCCATCGGATGACCGATGGTCCCGCCACCGAACTGCAACACCACGTCGTCGCCGAAGAGGTCGATGAGCTGGTGCATCTGGCCCGCATGGATGCCGCCCGAGGCAACCGGCATAACCTTGCGCATGTTGGCCCAGTCCTGCTCGAAGTAGAGGCCGCGCTCCAGGTCCACCGGATTGTGCATCTCGCGGCAGACGTTGTAGTAGCCCTGCACCGTCATGGGATCGCCCTCGAGCTTGCCCACCGCCGTGCCCGCATGGATGTGATCAACCCCGGCGAGCCGCATCCATTTGGCGATCACCCGGAAGCTGATGCCGTGGTTCTTCTGCCGGGTGTAGGTGCCATGCCCTGCCCGGTGCAGGTGCAGAACCATGTCGTTCTGTCGGCACCATTCGGAAATCGACTGGATCGCGGTATAGCCGATGATGAGGTCGATCATCACGATCACCGACCCGAGCTCCTGGGCGAACTCCGCCCGGCGATACATCTCCTCCATCGTGCCGGCGGTGATGTTGAGGTAGTGGCCCTTGACCTCGCCAGTCTCGGCGGTGGCCTTGTTGACTGCCTCCATGCAGTAGAGGAACCGGTCGCGCCAGTGCATGAAGGGCTGCGAGTTGATGTTCTCGTCGTCCTTCATGAAGTCGAGGCCGCCCTTCAGCCCCTCATAGACCACCCGGCCGTAGTTCTTGCCCGACAACCCCAGCTTCGGCTTGGTCGTCGCGCCGAGCAGCGGCCGCCCGAACTTGTCGAGCCGTTCGCGCTCCACCACGATCCCCGTCGGCGGGCCCTTGTAGGTCTTCACGTAGGCCACCGGCAGGCGCATGTCCTCCAGCCGCGCCGCCTTCAGCGGCTTGAAGCTGAAGACGTTGCCGATGATCGAGGCGGTCAGGTTCGCGATCGAGCCTTCCTCGAACAGGATCAGGTCATAGGCGACATAGCAGAAGAACTCCCCCGGCCGCCCGGGCACGGGATCAACCCGGTAGGCCTTCGCCCGGTACTGGTCGCAGGCGGTCAGCCGGTCGGTCCAGACCACGGTCCAGGTGGCGGTGGAGCTCTCCCCCGCCACCGCTGCCGCTGCCTCGATAGGGTCGACGCCCTCCTGCGGGGTGATGCGGAAGAGCGCGAGCAGGTCGGTGTCCTTGGGCTCGTAGTCGCCGTCCCAGTAGCCCATCTGGGCGTATTTCAGGACGCCGGCCTTGTAGCGCTCCTTGCCCTTGATTTCCTTCATCTCGGTCATTGCCGGTCCTCCCTGTCAGGCGGCTTTTGCGGTCGAGGTTGCGGGGGCGAGCGCGCCGCTCTGGTAGCGCTTCGCCATGTCGTCCATGGGGATTACCCGGATCCGGGCGGCGTTCCCCGCCGTGCCGAAAGCCTCGAACCGGTCGCGGCACAGCTTCTGCATCGCGTCCATGGCGGGCTTGAGGAATTTCCGCGGGTCGAATTCCTTGCGGTTCGCGGTGGCGACGCGCCGGAACTCGGCGGTCATCGCCATCCGGCAGTCGGTGTCGATGTTGACCTTGCGCACTCCGTGGCGGATACCGCGCACGATCTCCTCCACCGGCACGCCGAAGGTCTGCGGCATCTCGCCGCCGTTCGCGTTGATGATGTCCTGGAGCTCCTGCGGCACCGAGGAACTCCCGTGCATCACCAGATGCGTATCCGGCAGCCGGCGGTGGATCTCCTCGATCACCTTCATGGCGAGGATTTCGCCATCGGGCCGCCTGGTGAACTTGTAGGCGCCGTGGCTGGTCCCGCAGGCGATGGCCAGCGCATCGACCCCGGTCGCCCGCACGAACTCGACCGCCTGGTCCGGGTCGGTCAGGAGCTGGCTGTGGTCGAGCTTTCCGACCGCGCCGTGCCCGTCCTCCGCCTCGCCCTCGCCGCTCTCCAGGCTGCCGAGCACCCCGAGCTCGCCCTCGACGCTCGCGCCCACCCAATGGGCCATGCGCGACACCCGCTCCGTGATCGCGACGTTGTAGTCGTAGGAGGCCGGCGTCTTCATGTCCGCCTCCAGCGAGCCGTCCATCATCACGGAGGTGAAGCCGTGGCGGATCGCCGTCAGGCAGGTGGCCTCGTCATTGCCGTGGTCCTGGTGCATGCAGAGCGGGATCTCGGGGAACATCTCGGCCAGCGCCTCGATCATCCGCCCGAGCATGATGTCGCCCGCATAGCTGCGCGCCCCCCGGCTCGCCTGGAGGATCACCGGCGCGTCGCAGGCGCGCGCCGCCTCCAGGATGGCGAGGCCCTGCTCCATGTTGTTGATGTTGAAGGCGGGCACCCCGTAGCCGCGTTCCGCGGCATGGTCGAGCAGCTGCCTCAGGGTGATCTTGGCCATCTCTTTCCTCCTCAGTCCGCGAGCTTGCGGGCGAGATCCGCGACCGCCGCCGGGGTTATGCCGAAATGCGCGTAGAGTGCCGGGGCGGGCGCCGAGGCGCCGAAGCCCGTCATGCCGACGAAGCCGTCCTCCGGGCGCAGGAACAGATCCCACCCCTGCCGGATTGCCGCCTCGATGCCGATCCGCGGCGCCTCGCCCAGGAGCGCCGCCCGCTCCGCCGCGGGCCGGGCCGCGAACCGCTCGAAGCAGGGGGCCGAGACCACCGCGACGCGCCGCCCCTCCGCGGTCAGCGTCTCGGCCGCGGCAAGTGCCACCTCGACCTCCGAGCCGGTGGCGATCAGGGTCAGGTCGCGGGCGCCCGGATCCCGGAGCAGATAGGCCCCGTCCGCCACCCGGTTCGCCCCGGCGTCGTCCCGCACGAGCGGCAGGTTCTGCCGCGACAGGATCAGCATGACCGGACCGTCGGTCGCGGCCATCGCGATCTCCCAGGCCTCCGCCGTCTCCACCGCATCCGCGGGCCGGATGACCGCAAGGTTCGGGATCGCCCGCAGGCTGGCCAGATGCTCCACCGGCTGGTGGGTGGGGCCATCCTCGCCGAGGCCGATCGAGTCATGGGTCATGACGAAGGTCGTCGGGACCCCCATCAGCGCCGCCAGCCGGATCGCCGGCCGGGCATAGTCGGCGAAGGCGAGGAAGGTCCCGCCATAGGGCCGGAACCCGCCATGCAGCGCGATGCCGTTCATCGCCGCCGCCATGCCATGCTCGCGGATGCCGTAGTGGATATAGCTCCCGGAAAAATCCCCGGCCGTCACCGCGCGCATGCCCTTGCTGCGGGTGAGGTTCGAGCCGGTCAGGTCGGCCGAGCCGCCGATGGTGAAGGGCAGGGCCTCGTTGACCACCTGCAGGGCCATTTCGCTCGCCTTGCGGGTGGCGACCTTCGGCCGCTCCGCCAGCAGCGTCGCCTTGTAGGCCGCCATCGCGGTGCCGAAGGTCTCGGGCAGCCCGGCCCGGGCCGCTTCGAAGGCGGCGCGGCGGGGGGACGCTGCCAGCCGCGCCGCCCAGTCCGCCCGCGCTTCCGCGCCGCGGGCGGCAACCCGGGCAAAGGCCGCATAGACCTCGTCCGGGATCTCGAAGGGTGCATGGTCCCAGCCGAGCCCCGCGCGGGCCGCCGCGATTTCCTCGGCCCCGAGCGGAGCGCCATGCACGTCATGCCCGCCCTGCTTGTTGGGCGCGCCATAGCCGATGATCGTGCGGCAGGCGATCAGCGTCGGCCGCTCCGAGGCCCGGGCGATCGCGATGGCCGCGCCGATCTCGTCCGGCGCGTGGCCATTCGCCTTCAGCACCCGCCAGCCGCTGGCCCGGAACCGCGCCACCTGGTCGGTGGAGGTGGAGAGCGCGGTGTCCCCGTCGATGGTGATGCGGTTGTCGTCCCAGAAGACGATGAGCCGCCCGAGCCGGAGATGCCCGGCAAGGTCGATCGCCTCCTGGCTCACTCCCTCCATCAGGCAGCCGTCCCCGGCGATCACATAGGTGAAGTGGTCGCAGAGATCCGGCGTCCGCGCCGCCTGCAGCCGCTCGGCCAGCGCCACGCCGACCGCCGTCGCGATTCCCTGCCCGAGGGGCCCGGTCGTCACCTCGACGCCCGGCGCATGGCCATATTCGGGATGCCCGGCCGTCCGGCTGCCCAGCTGGCGGAAGGCCCGGATCTGGTCCATGCCCATGTCCGCATAGCCAAGCAGATGGTTCAGCGCGTAGAGCAGCATCGAGCCGTGCCCGGCCGACAGCACGAAGCGGTCGCGGTCCGGCCAGTCCGGGTCCGCGGGGTCGAGCTTGATGAAGCGGTTGAACAGCACGGCCGCGACATCGGCCATCCCCATCGGCATCCCCGGATGCCCGGATTTCGCCGCCTCGACGGCATCCATGGCCAGCGCGCGGATGGCATGCGCCATCACCCGCTCGCCGGCGAGCGGTGTCATCTTGTTCATCCCATCCTCCCTCAGGAGCGTTTCTTGACGTCGACCAGCCGCAGGATCAGCGGCGTCAGGATCAGCTGCATCGCGAGGTCGAGCTTGTTGCCCGGGATCACGATGGAATTCGCCCGGCTCATCCACGAACCGTGGATCATCGCGGTGAGATAGGGGAAATCGATCCCCCGCGGGCTCTTGAACCGGATGACGACGAGGCTCTCGTCCGCCGTCGGGATCCAGCGCGCGATGAAGGGGTCCGAGGTGTCCACCACCGGCACCCGCTGGAAGTTGATGTCCGTCTCGGTGAACTGCGGGCAGATGCAATGCACATAGGCATGCATCCGGCGCAGGATCACATCCGTCACGGCTTCCGTCGAATACCCCCGGCTCGCCCGGTCGCGGTGAATCTTCTGGATCCACTCCAGGTTGATGACCGGCACCACCCCGATCTTCAGGTCCGCCAGCGCCGCGAGGTTCACGCTGTCGTTGACCACCGCCCCGTGCAGGCCCTCGTAGAACAGCAGGTCGCTGTCATCCTCGAAGGGCGCCCAGTCGGTGAAGGTGCCCGGCTCGGCGCCGTATGCCTCCGCCTCCTTCGCGTCGTGGACATAATGCCGCGTCCGGCCCCGGCCGGTCTCGCCATACTCGCGAAAGACGCGCTCGAGCTCTTCCAGCACATTCGCCTCGTAGGAGAAGTGCGAAAAGGTCTGGTCCCCCTCCTCGGTGCGCCGCTTCAGTTCCGCCGCCATGGCCTTGCGGTCGTAGCGGTGGAAGGCGTCTCCCTCGATCGAGACGGCCTTGATGCCCTCGCGGCGGAAGATCTGGTCGAAGGTGTGCTTGACCGTCGTGGTCCCGGCGCCGGACGAGCCGGTGACGAAGATGATCGGATGCTTCTTGCTCATGTCCTCACACCCTGAACAGGCCGCGGCTGCCGAACAGCGCAGCCATCTCGCCCGGGGGCAGGTCGTGATAGGCACTGACCCGGGCCACGTTCTCGGCACAGCCGAAGACGAAGGGGGTGCGCTCGTGCAGCCGTGCCGGAACCTGGTCGAGGATCGGGTCGAGGCCGTCGGTGGCGCGGCCGCCCAGCTGCTCGATCAGGAAGGCGATCGGCGCGCATTCGTAGAGCGTGCGGAGCCGCCCCCGCTCATAGCCCTTCCGGTCGTCCCCCGGATACAGGAACACGCCGCCCCGGGTGATGATCCGGTGGGTTTCCGCGACCAGCGAAGCGATCCAGCGCATGTTGAAATTCTCCGCCCGCGGGCCCTCGGCACCGGCCACGCAATCGTCGATGAAGGCCCGCACCGGCCGCGGCCAGTGGCGATAGTTCGAGGTGTTGATGGCGAATTCCCGCGAACTCGGCGCGAGCGGTCCCGGGCGCGGCCCCGGCACGAACCGGCCGAGCACGGGGTCGAGGATCCGCTTCACCACGCCATCGCCGAAACTCGCGACAAGACAGCATTGCGGGCCGTAGATGACATAGCCCGCCGCCAGCAGCGCGCGCCCGGGCCGCAGGAAACTCGCCTCGGCATCCTCCTCCGCCGCATGGACGGCGAAGATCGTGCCGATCGAGACATTCACCGCGATGTTCGACGAGCCGTCGAGCGGGTCGATCGCCAGGGCGAGGCGCCCGCCCGGGTTCAGCTCGAGGATCTCCTCCTGCTCCTCCGAGGCGTAGAAGCGCACGTCGGACCCGGCGAGCGCGGCGCGGAAGGCGTCGTCGGCGATGAGGTCGAGCGCCTTCTGGGTGTCGCCGTCGCTGTTGGCGCCGCGCAGGTCCCCGAGGTCCTCGCCCAGGCCGTTGCGCGCGATCCGCTGCGCAAGGCCGGCGGCCACTGTCTCTATGCGGTCGATCAGGTCTTTGAATGGCAACGGGATTTCCGTGTCACTCTCCGGCCGTGCCATCTGTTGCACGTCCAATCCTCCCCGAAGGTCTTTATCGTTGCGGTCAGGCTTGCGTCTGGCCAGCAAAAATGAAAGTTTATAATTCAGAACTCCTATTCAGATCTTTTGAATGCTGCGCCTCGACGCCATCACCCTCCGCCAGCTGCGCGCCCTGGAGGCCGTGGCGGATGCCGGCTCGATCACCGGCGCCGCCCAGGCGATCGGCCTGACGCCGCCGGCAGTCCATGCCCAGATCCGCAACCTCGAGGCGGCGCTGGAGGCGACGCTCCTCCAGCGCAGCGCCGCCGGCGCAGGCTCCGAGCTGACGCCCGAGGCGGCACCGGTCCTGGAGGCGGCCCGGCGTATCGCCATCCTGCTCCAGACTTGCGCCGCCGAGATCCAGGCCCTGCAGCGCGGCAGCGCCGGACACGTCACCCTCGGCGTCGTCTCCACCGCGAAATATTTCGCGCCCCGCCTCGTTGCCCGGCTCAAGGCGCTCTGCCCCGGGGTCGAGGTGGCGCTCCGGGTCGGCAACCGCGAGGCGACCATCGCCGACCTCGAGCGCCAGGCGGTGGACCTCGCCGTCATGGGCCGCCCGCCGCGCGTCCCGGCCGTCGCCGCGACGATCCTCGGGGACCACCCCCACGGGCTGATCGCGCCCCCGGACCATCCGCTGGCCGGGTCAGGGCCGGTCTCGCCCGAGGCGCTGCTGCGGGAGACGATGATCACCCGCGAGGAGGGATCGGGCACCCGGATCCTGATGACCCGCTATCTCGATTCCGCGGCGGGCGGCCGGGTGTTCGAACTGGTCGAGATGGGCTCGAACGAGACGATCAAGCAGGCCGTGATGGCCGGCCTCGGCCTCGCCTTCCTGTCGCTCCACACCGTCACCGAGGAACTGCGCCACGGCCGGCTGGTGCTGCTGGAGGCGCCCGGCCTGCCGATCGTGCGGCAGTGGTTCCTCGTGCATCCGGTCGACCGCCCGCTGACCCCCGCCGCCCGCACCATCCACGATCTGGTGGTGGGGCTGGAGGGCAGCTACCTGCCCCGCTGAGCGGCGGGATCCACCCTGCCCTCATGCTTATTGCTGAGCCCCTGCCCCCTTGCGGCGCGGCGCCCCTGCCGCGACAGTCGGCCGGTCGCGACGGTACGGGAGGATCGGCGTGGACGGCGTGAACACCGAGACGGCGCCCGTCGCCGCAGTCACAGCCCTGTCGGACCGGCTGCGCGCCGGGCTCATCGGCCATGAGTCGCTGGTCGAGCGGCTGATGGTCGCGCTCATCGCCCGCGGGCATGTCTTGATCGAGGGGCCGCCGGGCCTTGCGAAGACCCGCGCGGTCAAGCGGCTCGCCGACGGTCTCGACGGCAGCTTCGCCCGCATCCAGTGCACCCCCGACCTGATGCCCTCCGACCTCACCGGCACGCAGGTCTTCCGCCGCGACAGCGAGACCTTCGATTTCGTCGCCGGTCCGGTCTTCCACTCGCTGGTGCTGGTCGACGAGATCAACCGCGCCCCGCCCAAGGTGCAATCCGCGCTTCTGGAGGCGATGGCCGAGGGGCAGGTCACGGTGGGCGGCGTCACCCGGCCGCTGCCCGATCCCTTCATGGTCGTGGCCACGCAGAATTCCATCGAGCACGAGGGCACCTTCCCCCTGCCCGAGGCCCAGCTCGACCGCTTCCTGCTGCATGTCGCGCTCGACCTCCCCGGGGCCGGGGCCGAGCGGGCCATCCTCGATCTGGTCGAGGCCGAGGACCGCGGCCCCGCCCCGGCGCTGGCCGGGGATCTCCGGCTCGGCCCCCCGGCGGTCATCGCTGCCCGCCACGCCGCGGCGGAGGTGCATCTCGCCCCGGCGCTCAAGGATTTCATCGTCCGGCTCGTGATCGGCACCCGCGAGACCGGCGGCGGCCCGCTGGACGGGCTCGTGGAACATGCGGTCTCCCCGCGCGGCACGCTGGCGCTGGCCGCGGCCACCCGGGCGCGGGCGCTGCTGCACGGCCGGGACCACGGCCTGCCCGAGGATGTCGAGGCGCTGGCGGCGGACGCGCTTGCCCATCGCCTGATCCCGAGCTGGCGCGCGACCTCCGAGGGCATCGACTCCCGCGCCATCATTGCCCGACTGCTCGCCCATGTCCGCCCCTGGTGACGACGACCCCGCCACCACCGTCCGCGCCACCGACCTGATGGCGCTCGGCGCGCTGGCGGCCCGGCTCGCCCATACCGCGCCCGACCTCGCCCGCCGGCCGGGCACGACCGCCACCCGGCCCCGGGGGCAGGGCCACGAGATCCGCGAGATCCGCCCCTTCGCCGAGGGCGACGATCCGCGCCATCTCGACGCCGCCGCCACCGCGCGGACCGGCAGCCTGCAGGTGCGGAGCTTCCACGAGGACCGCGACCGCACGGTGATGCTGATCGCCGACTTCCGCCGGCCGATGCTCTGGGGCACCGGCCGGCTCCGGTCGGTCGCGATGGCCGAGGCGCTGGCCATCGCCGGCTGGCAGGCGGTGGCGGATGGCGGCTCGGCCGGGGTCGCCGTGCTCACCGACGCGGGGCTCCTGACGGAGCGGCCGGTGGCGCGCACGCGGGGGATGGCGCGGGTGGCCGGCTGCCTCGCCCTCGGCCACGCCCGGGCGCTTGCGGCCCTTGGCGCGGCGGCGCGCAACGATCTTCTGGCCGTTCTTGGTGGCCATCCGCGCGCGGAAACCGTGACGGCGCTTGCGCACGAGTCGGGACGGCTGATAGGTCCGCTTCACGGTCGGCTCCTGACGTTAAAAGGTTGAGCGGCGGGCGAAAAGGCTCCGTCGCGGGAAGGGCGGGCGTATAAGTCGCATGACGGCGCGAGTCAACGCCGCGGGCGAATCTTCGAGGGAGCGGAGCATCCTATG
>ERZ500977.98-NODE-98-length-16692-cov-5.105668_pt1 | contig 16692 bp, 17 predicted proteins | sample MGYA00248863_ERZ500977 | MGnify/ENA primary metagenome ERZ500977 (study PRJEB25958, sample SAMN03398581) | human skin metagenome | study: EMG produced TPA metagenomics assembly of the Human Skin Microbiome Metagenome (human skin metagenome) data set.
TCACCGGCGTCGGCGGTGGCAGAGGCACTGGGGCGAGCGGTTCTTGTCACCGAAGCATGGACTGCACGACGCGCATGGCAGGATCGCGAACCTGAACTCGCGCAACGCCCGACGTCGGGAGGTGCCGCGCGCACGAGCCGCACCGATCTGTTTCGCACTGTAGCGCCGGCTGATCGCTACGCAAGCCACGCCGCGGCCGTCGGGCTCGGGGCCGCCGCGGTACTCGGCGCAGCGACCGGCAGTGCGGATCTTGCCGCGCAGGCCGCTCTGATCGCCGTCCCAAAACCGTTGCGTGCGGCGCGAGAAGCCTTCGGTGCCACGATGACCCGGGGGCTGGACGCCCATCATGGATCGCTGGTGATGTCCTCCAGGACTCTCCGATTGCTGGATCGTGTGGACGCGATCGTGATAGATCCGCGGGCCCTCTACACCCGCGGGGTGACAGTCAGCCGAATTCGTGGACTGGAGAACTCGCATCGGGCCTCGGCATGGGAGGCTGCGCGAACCGCCTTGGAGAGAGGTGAATTGGGTGTCGGCTGGCATCCACTCTCCACCGTATGCCCCGAAGAAGGTATCGGCGAGGTGCTCGTCAGTCCAGTTCGGGACCCGCACGCCTCCGCGCTTCTCGCCGAGGCGCGCAGAACCAACCTGCGGGTGATCTCCGTCGAGGACGACGGGCTTCATTCTCTTGCAGAAGGGTTCGATCAACTGCAGACGGCCCGAGGGTCGGTGGACAACGCCGTCGCAGACGCGGTATCGGCACTGACCTCTGAGGGAGCGACTGTCGCACTGGTGACCACATCTGAGATGAACGTCTCGCACTCCGCTCACGTCACGATCGGCCTGATGCGCGAGGATGATTCGCCGCCGTGGGGCGCCGATGTCTTTGTCACGGATCTCACCGGGGCGTGGCGCGTACTGCGTGCATTGCCGGCAGCTCGCCGAGCCAGCGACCAGGCAGTGAGACTGTCGGCGTCGGCGTCGGCGATCGGTGCACTGATGCTGGTTCCCGGCGTGGTCGGACGCGGACCGGCGTCGGTGAGCATCGGCTCGGCCGCCAGTCTGTGGAGTGGTATCACCGCCGCCAACAGGGTTTTTCGCGATCCAGCCCCCCATCCGGAGCCGCGCCATGACTGGCACTGCCTACCGGCCGACGAAGTCTGCCGATTGCTGCCCCGCCCGGCGGACGATATCCCGGTCAACGACCCGAGTGGAGGGCCGGCCGCCAAGGACAGGACGACGTGGGCGGCGGTGCGGGAATTCGTTGCCGAGATGCGGCACGACCTGGACGACCCCATCACGCCGCTGCTCATCACCGGCGCGGCCGCGAGCGCGCTGCTCGGGTCCGCCGTCGACGCGGTTCTCGTCGCAGGGGTATTGCTGGCCAACGCCGCCGTGTCGGCCGAACAACAGCTTCACGCCGAACATGTGCTGAACCGTCTGCTGGCGGTGCAGGAACCTGCCGCTCGTAGACGGATCGGGCCATTGGCGGCCGGGAGGCACGACACCGTAGCGGCCGACCGTCTGCGCCCCGGCGACATCATCGAGGTGCGAGGTGGTGAGGTGGTTCCGGCTGACGCACGATTGCTCGATGCATCAGACGTCGAAGTGGACGAGTCGGCACTGACCGGCGAGTCACTCCCCGTGTCGAAGAGTGTCGGCGCCACCCCGGGCGCTCCGCTCGCCGAACGAGAGTGCATGCTCTTCGGCGGCAGCACAGTGCTTTCGGGCACCGCGCTGGCGGTGGTGACCGCCGTCGGACCGGGTACGGAGATGCGGCGCGCCATGGCGATGGCGCCCCGGAAGTCCAGCGAGATCGGTCTGCACACCCAACTGCGACACATCACCCATCGCGCCCTGCCCGTCAGCGTCGTCGGTGGCGCGCTGGTCGGTGTGTTGGGCGGACTTCGGGGTTTGCCGCTCAAGCATGCCCTGGCCAGCGCCGTGTCGGTGATGGTGGCAGCGGTGCCCGAAGGGTTGTGGTGGCCCGCGGCAGTGACCCGGCGCGAACAGCGGCGGATGTCATGCTTCTCGACGGCCGCATCGAGGCGCTGCTGGATGCGATCGACGAGGGGCATCAGTTGTGGCGGCGGGTTCATTCCGCCGTGTCGGTCCTTCTCGGTGGCAATGCCGGCGAGGTGGGTTTCGCTCTGATCACGACCTTGCTGACGGGAGATTCGGCGCTGAACACGCGGCAGATGTTGCTGGTGAATCTCCTCACGGATGCGTTTCCGGCGGCAGCGTTGGCCGTCAGCGAGCAGAAGAACACCTCCCCGGGCCCGCATGATGAGGCGGCGCTCTGGAAAGACATCGGTATCAGGGGAGTGGCAACGGCCAGTGGTGCGACACTGGCATGGCTGATAGCCCGCCCCACCGGCACCGCAAGGCACGCATCGACGGTGGCGTTGGTCGGTCTGGTCGGCGCGCAGCTGCTGCAGACGCTCATCGATTCCAACAGCCCCGGCGTGGTCCTGACCTCGGTGGGCAGTCTCGCGGCCATGGGCGTTGTCATCAGCACACCGGGCATAAGTAAGCTTTTCGGCTGCACACCGTTGACGCCGATCGGGTGGGCGCAGGGCCTACTCGCGGCGTCGGCGGCCACCGCGGTCTCGGCCCTCGCCCCGGGAGTTCTCACCAATATCGCCGATCGCTTCAGGACCGCGGATTCAGTTGAGCAGCAGACTGACAGCGCCCAAGTAGAACAAGATCGACAGTAGATCCTGGAACACAGTCGCAAGCGGTCCGGCGCCGAACGCGGGATCCTTGCCGAGTCTATGCAGCAGCCAGGGCAGGCACAGAGCGACGAGCGTCGACACCGTGCTCGCACCCACGATGGCTAGCGAGACTGCGCTCGCCAGAGCGGAACTCGCAGTCATCATGGCCACCACGGGCCACATGATGGTACCGAGTAACAGTCCCATCAGCAGACCGGTCAGGCCTTCGCGCACGGTAATCCGCCGGATGCCAACTCCGACTGAGAGTCCCCGGATTGCCAGCGTCTCGGTCTGCGTGCCTACCGCGTCGGCGAGATAGACGATGCCCGGAACGAAATACGCGATGGCCAGATCAGCTTCGAGCACGTCATCGAACGCCGTCATCATCACCGCAGAGATCATGGCGCCGAGAAGCCCGACGATCAGCCAGGGAAGTCTGTGCCACAACCGCTTCCGTACCGACTCCACGCTCGTCGACCTCGCTGACTCGACGTCATGGAGGAACCCCCCGAGTCGTGCCAGATCTTCGTCGTGTTCCTGCAGCAGGATGGCGAGCAGACGCTGCGGAGAGATCAGTCCCAGGAATGTGCGCTTCTCGTCGACGACGGCCAGGTAAGGCTCAGCCCGCTGCACTGCCTGCCACGCCGCGTGTTCCTGGTCGGTGCGGGGCGCAACCACCGGGGGCGTCGGGTCCATGACATCTCGCAGGCGCTGCTCGTCGTCGGCCGCGAACATCGCCTCGATCGTGGCGATTCCGACGATACGGCGCTCGTCGTCGAGGACAGCTACCGCCGATGCGCTCTCGAAGCGTCTGCCGCGCATGGTGCCAAGCGCATCGGTGACCAGGGTGTCCGGGCGGAATGCGGGAACGTCAGTGGATGCATGGTGCAGCGCCTGGTCTGCGGGGCCGAGCAGATGGTGCTGAGCAGAGGTCAACGCCTGTCCCGGCGTCATCCGCCGGCCCGGACGGATCCGTATGGTGTCCGAGCGGCAGCGGCGAGGCCGGCCACTGCGTCCACGATTCCCCTGGCGAGTTCGTCGACGTCGGGGAACGCGTCGAAATCGGTCGTGATCCCGAAGATCAAGTCCTGCCCGTAGCTCAAGATTGCGACCGCGACTCGAAGCCGCAGCGCCACAGGCGGAACAGGAAGCATGCGCACCACGTCGCAGCCCATCATCTGCAGATGTCGTTGTGGCCCGGGCACGTTGGTCGCCAAGGTGACCACGCCTCGCTGAGGCAGCGCGGTCACGGTACGGATCAGACGGGCGGCCATCGCGAAGGGCAGAAACCTGGTCGCGGTCATCGCGGCACTTGCGGCCTGACGCTGCCCGCCGGCTTTGACGCGGTTGAGGCGTTGGTGCACAGCCTTCAACTGCTCGACTCGGTCCGGTTCGTCGACCGGCAGATAGGGGAGCATGACCGACACTCGGTTGTCGAGCCGGCCCATCGCGTCGTTGCCTCGGACCGACACCGGCACGAGGGTGCGCAACGAATCCCTCTCAGGATGTTCGCCACGCCGTTGCAGCGCTGCGCGGAAGCTGTCTGTAATGGCCGACAAGGCAACATCATTGATGGTCACGTCGAAGGCCTGGCATACCGACGCCACGTCGGCCAGAGGTACGTGCACGGCGCTGTAGCGGCGCATCGTAGTAACGGGCCCGTTCAACGACGTTGTGGTGCCCGCCTGCAGCAAGCTGTTGAGAATTTCGATCGTGCCGCCGATTGTCGTGGTGACGGCCGAAACGGCGTTGGCCGCTGTGCGCGCCCACTGCAGAGGGTTCAGCGTCGGCATCGAAAGAGAAAAGCCGGGACGTTCTTGCCTGCTCGTGGGCGGCTCGAATGGCGCCGACATAGGTGTCTCCTTCGCCTGCGTCGCTGAGCCCGGTCAACATGAGCATGGTGGCGATGCCGTCGGCGACGCAGTGGTGCACCTTCATCAGAATTGCCCAGCGATCGTTCGCGAGGCCTTCGATGATCCAGCACTGCCAGAGAGGCCGTTCTCGGTCGAGTCTGGTCTCCATCGCTTCTGCGGTGAACCGGAACAGGGCCTCGTCATCACCGGGGTGGGGAAGGGCGGCACGGCGAATGTGATGAGCCAGGTCCAATGCGGGATCGTCGACCCATTCCGGTGGGGACAGATCGAACGGTTGTCGGCGAACCACCTGCCGCAAGCGGGGGATCGCCAGGACCCGTCGCCCGATCGCCGCGACGATCTCGTCGTAATCGGGCACTGGACCTTCCAAGACCGAGACCCCGCCGACCGCCAGGCTGATGTGCCGGTCTGCGTCTTCTGCGTACAGGAATCCGGCGTCGAGGGTACTCAAACGTGCCACACCGTGAACTATCTGTTGCGCGAACGCCTCTTTGCAGAGTCCGAGGTCCCCCGCAGATGAGGACCAGCGGCCCTACTTGTCACATCCACTGTCGCAGAGCATTGATCGATAGTGTGGAAAGGCTCTGCGATGATCCGTGTTTTCCTGGTCGATGACCACGAAGTTGTCCGGCGCGGACTGATCGACCTGCTGAGTGCTGACTCCGCGCTTGACGTGGTGGGAGAGGCAGGCTCGGTCGCGGAGGCGATGACACGGGTACCCGCCGTCAATCCTGACGTGGCGGTGCTCGACGTGCGCCTGCCTGATGGCAACGGGGTCGAGTTGTGCCGCGATCTCCTGTCTCGGATGCCGAATCTGCGATGCCTGATGCTGACCTCGTTCAGCTCGGATGAAGCGATGCTCGATGCGATCCTCGCCGGAGCGAGCGGATACGTCATCAAGGACATCAAGGGTATGGAGCTTGCCAAGGCGATCAAGGAAGTGGGCGCAGGTCGGTCCTTGCTCGACAATCGAGCCGCGACTGCGCTGATGTCACGAGTGCGCGACGCCGCTGAACGCGCTGATCCGCTGTCGGGGTTGACCAGTCAGGAAAGAGTGCTGCTGGACCTACTCGGCGAGGGACTGACCAACCGGCAGATCGCGAGCCGGATGTTCCTCGCCGAGAAGACCGTAAAGAATTACGTGTCGCGACTGCTCACCAAGCTCGGATTGGAGCGTCGCACCCAGGCGGCCGCATTCGTCTCGCGGCTCGACCGCCCCAACCGTGATCGTTGAGCTCACGTCTGAGCTCGAAACCTCAACGGAGCCAGGAGTCGACGCCGATGACGGGGTCACCACAGGCCGCAGCGGCGATCAGAATGGCAACGCCGGTGGGTGCCGACCCATTCCAAGTCACGTCGAAAACTTTCGTCGAACCGCGTTCGAAGCCAACGGGTCTCAATGTAGGCGCCACGCCGCCCCAGATGGACACCGAGGGGCGGGCAGGGGCCGAGGTGACCTGACCACTAGCCCACGGGGTGTTGCCGCTGCCGATCCTAAAACTCGGGCTTCTTAAGGCCTAGAGTCGAAGGTCACGTTTCTGTTCGTGGCGGTGAATGAATGTGATCGCCTGGAACACGGTCGATTTAGCGCTGGCCGTCAGATCGCAGATCACGTCACAACTTGACGCTATCTATTCCAGTGTACGTCCACTACTGTCAGGGAGTCACACTCAAGCAGCCGGGTGATGGCAGATCCGCTGGTCCGCATGACCAGGGGCCGAGCGCGAGAGGCGGCCATCAGAGCACCGTCGGATCCGGAGCCGGCGGGTGCCCAGCGCTTGCCTCTTGGTCGTCTCGGCGTCGGCGAAAATCGTTGCGCCTTGCGATCGTTCATAATTCACAGATAGACAATTGGCTGCGCGAGACAACGCTGATCACAGGTCACGTGCAACAGTTGGGATCAAGCACGACGCACAAAGCCTTCAGGGCCTCGCGTCGCACCCTGTGAAATACGTGCATTCCGCGGCGCTCCGACGACACGATGCCGGCGTTGCGCAGTTGGCCGAGATGGTGACTGACGGTTGATTCGCTGATTCCCAGCGCCGTCGCCAGGGCGCTGCTGGTTTCCTCCCCGTCGGCGCTTCCGAACAACAGCGACACAAGTTTGATTCGGACGGGATCGGCGATTGCCTTGAGCCGCATCGCGATCTGCAGTGCGACGTCGTCATCGACTGGCCCCGCGGCGACAGGTTCGCAGCAGACAGGCTGGGACATGTCGATGACCGGCAGTGCTTTCGGCATAGACGCATCCTGTCACAGTATTGACATATATCAAAAAGGTGGCATGCTCGCCTTAGCGCGCTACTTCGATATATGTCGCATTACTACCGTGGAGGTCGTATCATGTCCCGTGTCCAATTGGCCCTCAACGTCGACAACCTCGATGAGGCGATCACGTTCTACTCGAAGCTCTTCAATACAGCCCCGGCCAAGATCAAGCCGGGCTATGCCAACTTCGCCGTGGCGGAACCGCCCCTGAAGTTGGTGTTGATCGAAAACGCCGGCCACGGCGGCACGCTGAACCATCTTGGTGTCGAGGTGGCTTCCAGTGATCAGGTGCACTCCGAGATTGCCCGACTCACCGGTGAAGGGCTGTTCACCGATGAGGAAATCGGCACCACCTGTTGCTTCGCCACCCAGGACAAAGTGTGGGTGACGGGGCCGGCAGGGGAGAAGTGGGAGGTCTATACCGTCCTCGCTGATTCCGAGACGTTCGGCACCAGCCCGCAGCATCTCACCGCAAGCAGCGGTGCCGAGGCGGCTGGCGTATGCTGCGGCACCCAGCTCACCCCATAGTCCGCCGAAGTCGTTGCGGCGGTGGGTAACTGCGGAGAACTTCCACCGCCGCACGGCGTTCTCCCGGGTATAGGGGCTCATTCATTCACCGTTCACTTGCACATTGATTCGATGAATGTCAATATCGATGAATGTCGAAGTCAGAAGTCCTCGCCGCTAACGGCCAGTGCTGCCCCCCGGGGTCTCTTTTGCGCGAGCCCCTCACGGCGACCGCAGCCGGCGAGATGGCCGTGCGGTTCAAGGCGCTCGCCGATCCGGTGCGCCTTCAACTGTTCAGCGCGATCGCCAGCCACGAGGGCGGGGAAGCCTGCGTATGCGACGTGTCGGCCGGGCTTGAGGTTTCCCAGCCGACTGTGTCGCATCACCTCAAGGTCCTTCGCGACGCCGGCCTGCTCACCTCCGAGCGTCGCGCCTCCTGGGTCTACTACGCCGTCGTGCCCGAGGCGCTCGCCAGCCTCGCCGGCGTCTTGGGCGCCAGCGGGCACGCCGTGGGAACGCCGGTATGACCGAGACCTCCACCGCCGCGACTCCGGCTGTCGTCGGAAAGCTGTCCACCCTCGACCGCTTCCTGCCGCTGTGGATCGGCCTGGCCATGGTCGCCGGACTGCTGCTGGGTCGGTGGATTCCGGGCTTGAACACTGTTCTGGAAAGTGTTGCCATCGACGGCATTTCGTTGCCGATAGCGCTGGGCCTGCTGATCATGATGTATCCGGTCCTGGCGAAAGTGCGCTACGACCGTCTCGACACCGTCACCGGCGACCGCAAACTGCTGCTGTCCTCGCTGATTTTGAACTGGGTGTTCGGTCCGGCGCTGATGTTCGCACTCGCCTGGCTCATGCTGCCCGACCTCCCCGAGTACCGCACCGGACTGATCATCGTCGGGCTGGCGCGCTGCATCGCCATGGTCATCATCTGGAACGACCTCGCCTGCGGCGACCGCGAAGCCGCCGCCGTGCTCGTCGCCTTGAATTCGATGTTCCAGGTGTTGATGTTCGCGGTCCTGGGTTGGTTCTACCTCTCGGTGCTGCCGGGCTGGTTGGGCCTGGAACAGACGACGATCGACACCTCGCCGTGGCAGATTGCCAAGTCGGTGCTGATCTTTCTCGGAATACCGCTGCTGGCCGGCTACCTGTCGCGCCGTATCGGTGAGAAGGCCAAAGGCAGACAGTGGTACGAATCGAAGTTCCTTCCCGTGATCGGGCCCTGGGCACTGTACGGCTTGCTGTTCACCATTGTCATTCTCTTTGCGCTCCAAGGTGATCAGATCACCAGCCGCCCGCTTGATGTCGTCCGCATTGCTCTGCCGCTGCTGGTCTACTTCGCGGTCATGTGGGGCGGCGGCTACCTGCTGGGTGCGGTGATCGGATTGGGCTACGAACGCACCACGACTTTGGCGTTCACCGCCGCCGGGAATAATTTCGAACTGGCGATCGCCGTCGCGATCGCCACCTATGGAGCAACCTCCGGGCAAGCGCTGGCCGGAGTGGTCGGACCGCTCATCGAGGTGCCGGTTCTGGTGGCGCTGGTGTACGTATCGCTGGCGCTGCGCCGCAGGTTCGGCATTCGCACACCTCACCACGTCCATACCCCGCCGGAATCAACAAAGGAGTAGATGATGAGCGAGAGCCCCGTAGCGTTCAAACGCCACATCCGTGCCGACCTGTCGATCGATCAGCAGCACGCGCTGCTGACCGCCGCGACGCGTCTGCAACGCACCTTTGGTGACACCTTCGGTGTCGAGACCATTGAGCGTTTCCTGCATTCGTCCTACGACCAATTCGCCGGTCGTGCTTCGGTTCCCAACTTCCTGCCACTGCTGGCAGAACGGTTCGCCCGTCAACGCCTCAACGCGTTGGCGCGCGTCGAGGGCAAGGTCGCCGACGGCAAGCCCACCGTGCTGTTCCTTTGCACCCACAACGCCGGCCGCTCGCAAATGGCGCTCGGCTACTTCACCCACCTGGCGGGTGACAACGCGGTCGCGTGGTCGGGTGGCTCGGAGCCCGGTGATCAGGTCAACCCCTCGGCCGTCGCAGCAATGGCCGAGGTCGGCATCGACATCGCCGGCGAGTTCCCGAAACCGTGGACCGAGGAGATCGTCCAAGCCGCCGATGTCGTGGTGACGATGGGTTGTGGCGACGCCTGCCCCATTTTCCCCGGCAAGCGTTATGAGAACTGGGAATTGCCCGACCCTGCTGGGCAGTCCGTCGAGTCCGTCCGGCCCATCCGCGATGACATCGAAGAACGAGTCCATCGCCTGCTCGATGAGCTTGGCGTCGCCGTCCGCCGAAGCTGAACCGTCGAATGGTCGAAAACCCGAAACCCTCGGTGCTGTTCGTCTGTGTCAAGAACGCCGGCAAGTCGCAGATGGCCGCAGCACTGATGCGCAAGCTCGCCGGCGACAGCGTCGACATTGATTCGGCGGGCACCAAGCCCGGTGGCAGCGTCAACGCCCTCTCGGTGGAAAGTCTCAAGGAAGTCGGAGTCGACATCTCGGCGGAAGCACCCAAACCCATTGACCCCGAAGGCGTTCGAGACGTTGACTACGTCATCACGCTGGGTCGTGAAGCGCATGTCACACCCGTTGACGGCACGGCCTTCGAGACCTGGGAGACCGACGAACCGTCCGACCGGGGCATCGACGGGATCGAGCGCATGCGCCTCGTCCGCGACGACATCGCGAACAGAGTGGACGACCTTTTTCGGCGACTGACCAAGGATTCAGCCTGAATCACCGGTATCCAGTCGGCGACGGTTGACCCGCCGCGAAGTCCAGCGGGGAGACGTCAGTGTGCGTGGTCGTGATCCTCATGCCCGGCAAGAGGTTGCGGCGCCGGAAGCGGCTCGCTGACCGGCTGTCGCGCGGCTCCTGGAGGCGACCCGACTGGCGCGGGCACCGCAGCCCGAACCTCAGCGGCGTCGCCGCCGTGTCCATGGCCGCCGTGTCCATGGTCGCCGTGCCGGAGACCTGAAGCAGCTCCGACGACGGACGCGAGCGTGACGACGCCCACGGCGACCAGGAGCATCGCCGCGTTGGCGAATGCAGGTACCGATCCTCCACGCAGCCCGCGATACCACACCCAACCGGCGCCCATGACCACGTAGATCTGAAGCAACAGTGCGCACAGGTCCGCGGCCGCTATCAGCTCGACCTGGCCGGCATGGGGACCCACCGGCGCCCCTGCAGTGCGGGACAGCGCCCATAGCGCAATCGCGCCTACGTTGAGCAGAATCCCCGCGGCAAGCACGCCAACGGATGTGCGGACGAGAACGATCCGCGACCACATCAACTGGAACAACGCCGCCGACAGAAAGAAGACGCCTGCAGGTTTCCACTCTTGCCAGTGGGCGGGGACCACCGCGAAATGAATGACAGAGGCACCAAGTGAGGCCAACGCGGCGAGCCGAGCCGCCAATCTGCTGTCGGTGTTCTCCACAGTCTGCTGTGCCACTCGTCCGATGATGGCACCAAGCCGACCGGCCAGAAACTCTGTGACACCACATCGCCATCCGACCGAGACGGCTCCGTCACCTCTGACCGGATCGTCCATGGGAAGGCGGCGAAAGGTCGCAGTTCGTTTGACTGCGGTCTCATCCCGACAGCGCAACCTCGCGTAACCCCGGGTACCCGGATACCGATTTATGCCCAACGTGTCCTGTGGCACGTGCTCCAATGACATGGCGGGGAGTGAGCACAGTCGAGGTGGAACAGGGGGATGCTCGTGGGGGGCCGTCCTTCTTTATTCGCCGCCGTGATGAGATCTTGGCGCGAGCCCGGCCGGTATGACTGGTTGGTACAGCTCGTCGAGGTCAACGGTTACGGGCGCCTGACCCGATACGGAATCGCCCTGGCGTGCTTGGCAATCGGTGCCTGGCCGATTCTCTTGGCCCTCAGCCCGGAAAGGATTCCCGATACAGCCACTCGAATCGTGACCGTTATCTTCGGGATGGTTGCGATCGCGTTCGGAGGGTGGTGGCTGGTCGGTTGGCCCACGCGTCGGCAGTCGACTTTCATCGTCGTCGTCCTGAATTCCGCCATCGCCTTCTGGTGCGTCGCGTACACGCTCGCGGGCCGGCCCGTCGCAGGCACTGTGGCTTTCGCCGTCACCGCCAGCTACGTGGCGTGTGTTCAGACTCTGCCGCAACTGGTTGCCCTGTTGACCCTTGCGTCCGCGATCAACATCTTGGGGATGGTGACCGTCGGGATGGCCGGTCATCCGGCAAGTGGCCTGGCAGACGGCCTCCTTCGGCTGGCGTCGGTCACCGTTGTGCCGATGACGATCCGGACATTGGTCGACCTGCTCGGCGAAGCCGCGGTCGTCTCCGATATCGACCCGCTGACGGGGCTGGCGAACCGGCGAGGTTTGACGCGAGCGATTCGGCACATGGTGAGCACCCTTCCTGCCGACAGTCCGGGCAAGGTCTGCGCGACCATGATCGACATCGACGACTTCAAAAAGATCAACGACACCAAGGGGCATGCCGCCGGCGACGGGGTGCTGGTGGATCTCGCCGAGACATTGCGAACAGTCAGTCCCGATGGAGCCGTGATCGCGCGGATCGGCGGTGAGGAATTTGCGATAGTCGCCGTCTGTGACGCCGAGGGCGCCGTGCGGGTCGCCGAGGGACTGCGTGACGCGCTCCGCGCCGAGCCTGCTGATTTCACCGCCAGCTTTGGTGTCGCGTCGACCACCCTGCCGCCGCGTGCCGCGGTCGACTCGATCCGGCTCACCGAGCGCCTCCTCGAGGATGCCGATCATGCGATGTATCTGGCCAAGCGTGCCGGGGGCGACCGGATCGAGGTCGCCGGTATCCGCTAGCTATCGGGGCGGATCGCCGCGCCAGCTGAAGCTGTTGACGTACTTGCCCATGTCCAGTGCCAGCTGAAGGTTGGCCGCAGAGGGCTTACCGGATCCGAAGTCCGGCCCGAACGCGCGATACGGGCCGACGGCGCCCGCGATCAGCGCCAGGTCATTCTTGACGGCGACCATCACGATGATGCGCATCCGGGTCGAACTGCTCATCGCACCCTGCGGCCAGACGTCGGCGGCCAACCCGTAACCCGGCTGGTAGCCGACCATCGTGTTCGGTATCTCGTAGGCGGTCTTGGTGTCCGGGTAGGTTTCGTGCAACAGGGTGTAGGCGATCTCCTCGGCGCTGCGACCCTCGGCCGGTCGGCTGAACAACTGCATGGTGCCGCCGTCGCCTGCCTGCAGCACCGCGGTCACACCGTCTGATCGCGTGGACACCGCATAGGCTGCGCCCTCGGCCGGATAGGACACCGAGAACGCCCCGTCGGCCGACGTGAAGCGGGGGTTGATCTCGACGGCACGATTCATCGGTGGGCTGCCGCACTCGGGCGGGCAGACATATTTGGCCGCGGGGGTAGAGATCAGCCCGGACAGGCCGATCAGCGCGCCAGCCACAATGACGATGGTGACGCTCAGCGCCAGCGCGACGGTGCGGAACGACGTCTTCGGTGCCTGGGTCGCCTCGAAAGTGCCGGACTGCGTCGAATAACCCGGAAGCAGTCCTACGACGACCTTCCCGGCCGCGGTTGCGTCGGCGACAGGGACAGGGCGATTGTCCCTTCGGATTTGGCGCGACCGGCGTGAGCACGCCCCCATGGCAGCGCCGCATCTCGCACAGAATGGCGCATCCGGCACGATGTGATTGCATTCGACGCACAGGATGGGTTCGTCGGTGCGCACCTCGTCGTGCGCCTCATGCAACAGGGCCAGATGCAGACCCACCCGGAGGGCGAACAGGGCAAGGCCGGTCAAGGTCAGATGCAGTGCCAGCTGGAGCCATTGAGGGAAACGCACGACGTCCACCAGGCCCAGCCCGGCGTAAACGGCGATCACCACGACCGCGATCAGGATGAGCGTCAGGCGAACGAAGGCACGCCCCTGGTCGGCTTTGTTCGCCGGCCGTGTGAACCACAAAGCCGTCCCGATGAGACCGCCCACGGCAGCGGCGGTCAGCGGCATGGCGATACCGCGGATGCCGGCCTCGACGAGCAGCCCGTCCATCGGACGGGCACGGTTGATCATCCCGGTGGTGAACTGGGGTGCCAGCCGGGTCAGCGTGGCTGCCGCGGTGAACGTCAAAGCGCCCAGAGCCCCGATGGCGTAGCCGTCCAACGCTTCCCGTCTACCACGCCAGGTGACCCGGGCCACCAGCGCTGGGACCAGCATGAGCATCATGCTGCCCAGCGGCACACCGATGCCGTCGCGCAGAATGCGTCCACCGGCGATACCCGCGCCGAGTGGAACGCCGTAGGCGCGGGCCACCGCAGCTCCTGTCAGCAGCACCCAGCCGACTCCGAGGATGAGGCCGAGTGCGACCGTCAATACCAGTGTGCTCCATGGAATGTCATGGGAAACACCGGATTCGCGCAAGTAAAGAGCGAAAAGTAGCGGAAGGCCGAGTGATGCCACCGCGATGAGCGCAGCCGGCATCCGGCACACGGCGGCGACCGTCAACGCGGCCATCAGCAGCCCGAGCCCCATCAGGAACACGCGGCGCGCTCGCGGTGTCAGGTGCGGAAAGAGTGAACTGGTCAGCGCAGGTGTCACCAGTCGCTGGCCGGGTGCCGCGCTGAAGGCCCTGGCACGTAACCAGTGTGGGCCGTCCCCGCCGCGGTGCTCCGCCAACGGGACGCCACACAGCCCGCAGAATTCGCCCGCGGGGACGTCGATCTGACAGACCGGGCATTCCACCACTCCGGTCGGACTGCTCATCAGTACCGTCTCTTCGTCGCGCAGCTACTCATCAGGCTTGCACCTTTTGAGCCAACAGCACGTTTCGCACCAAATTGTCGACATCGGGGGTGCCCAATCCGGTGACCAAGTCATAGCCGGGTCCCGCATTGTCGACTGCGTTGCCGCCCAACGTGACATCGCGATATGCGGGTCGTGGCGCGCCCTGGGCGATGCGGTACAGCAGCGGGTTGATGTCGCCGATCAGCGCACCGTCGTTCTCAAGCAGATACTGGTTCATCACCGCCGTCAGTCCGGCCCAGATGGGCGCGGATTGTGACGTGCCGCCCCCGACGACGACCTCGTCGTTGAGTACGAATTTCACCCCGGTGAACGGGTCGGCGACCGCAGCGACATCGGGTGTCATCCGCTTGCCGTTGTGCCGCTGGGGAGCGATCCCGGCTGCGGCATCCTGCTGCCAGGCCGGCATGTCGAACAGTGCAGACACCCCGCCACCGGTGCCCTGGGACAACGGCACATCGAACCACGTCTGCTCCGACACCCACGTCCCGTCGGCGTCCGTGGACAGGGTCGTCCCCCCTACGCTCGTCATCTCCGGCAGCGACGCAATGGAATCCAGACCGATGTCCTGGTCGCTCGGAGGTGACGACCAGTCTTGCCCGCCGCGGCACTCCATGCCGGCGAGGTCTCCGCTGGCGTTGTACGCCGTGGTGCCGTGGGATTGCGCGGTGCGCAGCGCGGCCCGAACGGGAGCCAGATCGGCGGCCGTGATCAGCTTGTCGCAGCCCCAGCCGATCGAGAAACTCCACACCGCTCCAGGGAATTGGCGATCGGTCTGCTCGAGCATCTCGCCGATTTTGCGGTATCCGCCGTCCGTGCCCACCGTGGGTAGTGCATTGACCACGACCTTGCGGGCGTCGGGTGCAATGGCATGGGCCACTTGCAGATCCATCGACAATTCACCGCGCACCTCTTCCGGCACGCCTCCGACCACTTCGGGGGCCAACCGCGGCAACGCGAACGTCGACGTGAACTTGTCCAAGTCCGATTGGTGGAAACCGTCGAAGGCGAAGATCACGATGGTGGTGCCCTTGCCCGTAAAACCGGCCCTGGCCAGATCGTCGGCGTTATAGGAATTCAGCAGAGCATTCGGGCCCAGTCCGCGGTCGGGCACATCGAGAGGGATGTGGTCGGGTCGCGACATGTGGTGCGGCGTGTAGCTGAGGATCCGGCCCATCTCGGACACCTCGCCGCGCAGGTGCTCGGGCACCGACGGTTGGTGCGGTGAGGCGTAGAAGAGTTGTCCCTTCCTGCCCCGGTAATCGCGCACGGAAACGTCGAAGGCCCGCTCGACGGCATCGGGAGGCCCCTCGACGACCGCCCAGTCATCACCCGGTCGCCACCGGACCGACAGGGATTGGTCTGTGGCCCAGTCCATGAGCGCGCTGGGCCGAGACGGGTCGGTCAGGCTTGCCGTGATCTCGATGCTTTGCTCGCGCGCCGGTCCGAGATCGGTCGATGCTTCCAGCAGTGATGCATACGGACCTTCGATAAGCCGGTCATCGGGTCCGCGGTCGCTGGTGGACAGACCAACGCCCGCCGCCACGGCTCCGACGAGGAGCACGGTGGCCAGCGGGCGCAGGGTCGCCTTATTCATGGCTCGCACACGATCTCGGAGCGTGCCCGGACGGTGGCCGGGCACGCTGGCTCACTGACCGTAGTCGTCGCGACCCGGATTGACCGTTTGCTGAGGTGCCTGCACCGGAGGAGTGAAGATGTTCGGGCCGTCGGGATCAGGGGCCTTCTCGGTCGGACTCAGCGGCGGCGTCGTGGTCGTGGTCGTAGTGGTGGTGGTGGTGCTCGACTCTTCGGGGGTCCCGCTGTCGGTGCTACACCCCGCGGTGACGCCGATCATCGCGATGGCGGCGCCAAGACCCACCCCTGCGGCGATCCGGCGAAGACGAACTGATGCCATTTTGGTCCTTTACTGGGTCTCTTCAAGCTAACAACGGTCGCGCTTAACTAACGCACGCGTGGGTCAATCGTATTCCGAGCACCGTGGTACGTGCAGCGGAACTCGTAGCACTCGGCCCGCTGGCGGTGGTCGAGCCCGCCTTCACGAGCCCTCTGCAAAGCGCTCTATTCGAAACGCGGAGCCGATGCCACCCGGGTGATATCGCCGAAAAGCGGGCCCCATTCGAACTCGGCGATGACCGCGTTCATCGACGTCGAGGGGGAGCCGTCGTCAATCCCGGTCGCCAGGTCCACGAGTGCGCCCGCGGCGGAGGTGAGCGTGATGTCGTGCCGCCGCGATACCTCCAGCAACTCGCCGAACGCCTCGCCCGGTGAGTAGCGCCGCCGCCCGATGAGGATTCCCTGCGCGAGGTCAATTGTTCGACGGCCCTCCGAGCTGCGATCTGGGCGACGACTCTGCTGGCGCATCCGTCCAGCATGGCAGCGCGACCTCCTCCTCGGCTGAACATCTGGTGGCCGATGGCTGACGTCGAGGCGCCTGTTTGGCGGCCGGTGCCTCGGCGCAACCGTCGACATGTGCCGGTCCGTCTCATGCGACGTGCTGGGCCGTCGGAA
>ERZ500977.99-NODE-99-length-16635-cov-6.976900_pt1 | contig 16635 bp, 14 predicted proteins | sample MGYA00248863_ERZ500977 | MGnify/ENA primary metagenome ERZ500977 (study PRJEB25958, sample SAMN03398581) | human skin metagenome | study: EMG produced TPA metagenomics assembly of the Human Skin Microbiome Metagenome (human skin metagenome) data set.
GAGAATTTCGCCTTTGCCTTCGCCTATAACGTGATTACGATTCCCGTGGCCTTTTCGGGCCATGTGACGCCGCTGGTCGCGGCCATCGCGATGTCGACCAGTTCGATCGTGGTCTGCCTGAACGCCCTGCGGCTGGGAGCCGAGCGATGAACATCCTGACCATCCTCATCCCGATCTCGCTCCTGCTGGGCGCCGGGTGGCTCGCCGCCTTCTTCTGGTCGCTCCGGCACAGCCAGTTCGAGGACCCGAAGGGCGAGGCGATGCGCATCCTGTCGGACCGCTACGACGACAGGCCGGCCGAGGGCCCGCACGACCCGGCGGCGTGACGGCGGAGCCGCCGGCCCACCCAGCCCGCCGCATGGAGGAATGTGGGAAGTCCGAGCCTCGCACCTATCCGGGGACCGGTGCGAGCCCCCGCCCCGTCAGGCGCGGATCAGGCCCATGTTCTCCAGCTTCAGGATCACCTGCTGGGCGCAATAATCGACATCATAGCTCTCAGTGTCGAGCCGTACCTCAGGGTTCTCCGGCACGTCATAAGGGTCCGAGATCCCGGTGAATTCCTTGATCTTGCCCTCCCGCGCCAGCTTGTAGAGGCCCTTGCGGTCACGCCGCTCGCATTCCTCCAGGCTGGTCGCGACATGCACCTCGACGAAGGCACCGAAGGCCTCGATCTCCTCGCGCACGGCCCGGCGCGTGGCCGCATAGGGCGCGATCGGGGCGCAGATCGCCACGCCGCCGTTCTTGGTGATCTCGGAGGCGACATAGCCGATGCGGCGGATGTTGATGTCCCGGTGCTCCTTGGAGAAGCCGAGCTCGCTTGAGAGATGCTTGCGCACCAGATCGCCGTCGAGCAGCGTCACCGGGCGGCCGCCCATCTCCATCAGCTTGACCATCAGCGCGTTGGCGATCGTCGACTTGCCCGAGCCGGAGAGGCCGGTGAAGAAGATCGTCAGGCCCTGCCGGGAGCGCGGCGGCGAGGTGCGGCGCAGCTCCTGCACCACGGTCGGGAAGGAGAACCAGTCCGGGATGTCGAGCCCCTCGCGCAGGCGGCGGCGGAGCTCGGTGCCGGAAATGTCGAGGATGGTCTGGCCGGGCTCCACCTCGTCGCGCGGCTCGTACTGAGCCTTTTCCTGCACATAGACCATCTGCTTGAAGTCGACCATCTCGACTCCGATCTCGGCCTCGTGCCGGCGGAACAGCTCCTGTGCGTCATAGGGGCCGTAGAAGTCCTTGCCCGCGCTGTTCTTGCCCGGGCCCGCATGGTCGCGGCCGACGATGAGATGGGTGCAGCCGTGGTTGCGCCGGATGATCCCGTGCCACACCGCCTCGCGCGGGCCGCCCATGCGCATCGCGAGGTTGAGGAGCGAGAGCGTGGTGGTGGAGGCGGGGTACTGGTCGAGCACCGCCTCGTAGCAGCGCACGCGGGTGAAATGGTCGATGTCGCCCGGCTTGGTCATGCCGACGACCGGGTGGATCAGGAGGTTCGCCTGCGCCTCGCGCGCGGCGCGGAAGGTCAGCTCCTGATGCGCCCGGTGCAGCGGGTTGCGGGTCTGGAAGGCGACGATCCGCTGCCAGCCGAGCTTGCGGAAGAAGGTGCGCAGCTCGTTCGGCGTGTTGCGGCGGCCGCGGAAATCGTAATGCACCGGCGCCTGGATGCCCTTGATCGGCCCGCCGAGATAGACCGGATGCGCCTTGTGGTGCAGGTAGTTGACGGACGGATGCGCGATGTCGTCGGCGCCGAAGACCTCCACGGCCTCACGGCTCTTGTCCGGCGTCCACTTGTCGGTGACCGACAGGATGGCGAGGAGCACGCCCTCGGCGTCGCGCAGCGCGATGTCCTGCCCGGGCTCGACCCCGGCGGCGAAGGCCTCCGAGACATCGAGGGTGATCGGCATCGGCCAGAGCTGGCCGCTCGCGAGGCGCATGTCCGTGACCACGCCGTCGTAGTCGGCCTCGGTCATGAAGCCCTTCAGCGGGTGGAAGCCGCCGTTCATCAGCAGTTCGAGGTCGCAGACCTGGCGGGGCGTGAGGTCCCAGGACGGAAGGTTGCCCGCGTCCGACTTGAGCTTCGAGGCACTCTCGGCAGAAACGAACAGCTCGGGGACGGGCGCGAGGTTGGGCGCAGACATGGACACTTGCGATCACCACTGATTCGGGACGCAGGGTCTTTAACAGGTGCATCGCCCAATGGTCAAAGCGCCACCCGCCATCCCGCCGGCACGTCGCACCCGGGCAACGGTCCCGCCTCACAAAGATGTCGACAGGGGGTGCCGCAATGCAACTCTGGTCTGGCAAATCTGTCCGGCCGGGACAACTATCCCCGCATGATTCAAGAGACCTTTCTGCTGCTGCTCCTGGCGCTCCCTTTCGCCGGCTCCGCGTTGACGGGCCTGCTGATGCCGAATGGGCGCAATTCCGAGGCCTGGGTTGCCGGAACCCTGGCGCTCATCGGCCTTGGACTGACGATCAGCCTCTTCGGCCATGTGGCCGATGGCGGCGTGCTGCGGCGCGAGGTCGACTGGCTGCCGGGCTACGGCCTCGGCTTCACGCTGCGGATGGACGGCTTCGCCTGGCTGTTCATGATCCTGATCACGAGCATCGGCTTTCTCGTCGTGCTCTACGCCCGCTACTATCTCTCGCCGCGGGATTCCGCCGCGCGTTTCTATGCCTGCCTGCTCGCCTTCATGGGCGCGATGACGGGGGTGGTGCTGGCCGGCAACCTGATACTGCTCGTCGTCTTCTGGGAACTGACGAGCCTCGTCTCCTTCCTGCTCATCGGCTACTGGCACCAGAGCCAGGCGGCGCGCGATGGGGCGCGCATGGCGCTGATCGTGACCGCGGCCGGCGGCCTCTGCCTCCTTGCCGGGCTGCTGCTCGTCGGCCAGATCGTCGGCAGCTACGACCTCGACGTCGTGCTCGTCTCGGGCGCCAAGATCCGCGCCCACCCCCTCTACCTGCCGGCGCTGATCCTGATCCTGCTCGGGGCCTTCACCAAGTCGGCGCAGTTCCCGTTCCACTTCTGGCTGCCGAATGCGATGTCGGCCCCGACCCCGGTCTCGGCCTATCTGCATTCGGCGACGATGGTGAAGGCGGGGGTCTTCCTGCTGATCCGCCTGTCGCCGGCGCTGTCGGGGACCGAGGCGTGGTTCTACATCGTCAGCGGCGCGGGCATGGCCACGCTGCTGGTCGGGGCGGTCTTCGCCGTCTTCCAGCACGACCTGAAGGGGCTGCTCGCCTATTCGACGATCAGCCATCTCGGGCTCATCACCGCGCTGGCCGGCATCGACACCCCGATCGCGGTCGTGGCGGCGATCTTCCACATCGTCAACCACGCCGTCTTCAAGGCGTCGCTGTTCATGGCCGCCGGCATCGTCGACCACGAGACCGGCACGCGCGACATGCGCCGCCTCAGCGGCCTGCGCCACGCCATGCCCATCACCGCTACCCTCGCCATCGTCGCCTCGGCCGCCATGGCCGGGGTTCCCCTGCTGAACGGATTCCTGTCCAAGGAGATGTTCTTCGCCGAAGCGGCAGAATATCATGACGGATCCCTGCTCGACCGGTCGATGCCCTGGATCGCGCTCGTGGCGAGTGCGCTGGCGGTCGCCTATTCGCTGCGCTTCATCCACTGCGTCTTCTTCGGGCGGCTGGCGCAGGACCTGCCGCGCCAGCCGCACGAGCCGCCCTTCCTGATGCGGCTGCCGGTCGAGATGCTGGTGCTCGTCTGCCTGACGGTCGGCATCGTGCCGGCGCTGACGATCGGGCCCTATCTGCAGGCGGCGGTCATGGGCGTGCTCGGCGCCCGGACGCCGGACTACAGCCTGGCGGTCTGGCACGGCATCAACACCCCGCTCATCATGAGCCTGGTGGCGCTCGGCGCCGGCGCGGCCTTCTACATCACCCTGGCCGGCCCGATCGGCCGCGGTCCCGAAGGGCCGCCGCTGCTGCACCGGCTGAAGGGCCAGCGCATCTTCGAGCGCGTCCTCGTCACGCTGTCGTGGAAATGGGCGCGCAGCGTCTTCCGCGTGGCCGGCACCGAGCGGCTGCAGCCGCAGCTGCGCCTCGTCGTGCTGATGGCGCTCGGGGCGGCGGTCTGGATGCTGTGGGGGGCCGGGCGGCTCAGGCCGGAGGTGACGCTCGAGGGCTTCGACGCCCGCTTCGCCCTCGTCTGGGTGGTCGGCGGCGCCTGCGCCATCTGCGCGGCCTGGCAGGCGAAATACCACCGGCTGGCGGCCCTCGTCATGCTGGGCGGGGCCGGGGTCATCACCGTCGTCACCTTCGTCTGGCTGTCGGCGACCGATCTCGCGGTGACGCAGCTCCTCGTCGAGGTCGTCACCACGGTGCTGCTGCTCCTCGGCCTGCGCTGGCTGCCGAAGCGGCTGGAGGCGATCGCCGGCGACACCGAATTCCCCGCCCGGCTGCGGCGCGGCATCGATCTCGTCATCGCCATCGCCTGTGGCCTCGGGATGGCCGCGATCTCGTTCGCGATCATGACGAGCCCGCTCGACCGCGGCATCGGCAGCTTCTTCCTGGAGAAGGCCTATTCCGAGGGCGGCGGCACCAATGTCGTGAACGTCATCCTCGTCGACTTCCGGGGCTTCGACACCTTCGGCGAGGTCGTGGTGCTCACCATCGTGGCGCTGACGGTCTTCGCGCTGCTGCGCCGCTTCCGGCCCGCGCGGGAAAGCGAGAACCTGCCGGAACAGCAGCTCCGGCAGAATGCCCTCGACGATGCCCACGAGGCCCGCAGCCGCGGCGACACGGTGCGCGACTATCTCGCCGTGCCCTCGGTGATCATGCGCTGGATGTTCCCGGTCATCATCACCCTGTCGGCCTATTTCTTCCTGCGGGGCCATGACCTGCCGGGCGGGGGCTTCGCGGCCGGCATCACGCTCGCGATCGCCTTCCTCCTCCAGTATCTCGCCAGCACGGTGCGCCAGATCGAGGACCAGCTGCGCATCCTGCCGGTGCGCTGGATGGGCATGGGCCTCCTGGTGGCCGCGGCGACGGGCGCGGGCGCCTGGCTCTTCGGCTATCCGTTCCTGACCAGCCATTCGCAGTACATCGACCTGCCGCTCATCGGGAAGGTGCCCTTCGCCACGGCGCTCCTCTTCGACATCGGGGTGTTCCTGATCGTGGTCGGCGCGACGGTCCTCGTCCTGATCGCCCTCGCCCACCAGTCGCTGCGCTGGAGCCGCGCGCGCGAGCAGGACCAGGCCGCCGGGGAGGAAAGCTGATGGAACTCGTCCTGTCCGGCGCCATCGGCGTCCTCGTCGGCTCGGGGGTGTGGCTGCTGATGCGGCCGCGCACCTATCAGGTCATCATCGGCCTCGCGCTGCTGTCCTACGGGGTGAACCTCTTCATCTTCTCGATGGGCCGGCTGCGCGTGGGCGCGGCCCCGATCCTCAGCAAGTCCGGCGCCGTGGACGCGGCCGCCTATGCCGATCCGGTCCCGCAGGCGCTGGTGCTGACCGCGATCGTCATCAGCTTCGCCACGACCGCGCTCTTTCTCGTCGTGCTGATCGCGGCGCGGGGCTTCACCGGAACCGACCATGTCGACGGGCGGGAGCGCGAGAGATGAAGCCGGAACACCTGCTGATCGCGCCGATCCTGATCCCGCTGGTCGCCGCGGCGATCATGCTGTTCTACGACGACCGGCACCGCCGGCAGCGGCGGATCGTGTCGCTGACCTCGGCCGTCGCGCTCCTGTTCGTCGCGCTGGAGCTGATGGACATGGCGAAGGACACCGATGCCGCCGGCAATGGTGTCGTCTCCGTCTACCTCCTCGGCAACTGGCCGCCGCCCTTCGCCATCGTGCTGGTGCTCGACCGGCTGTCGGCGCTCATGCTGCTCCTCACCGCGCTCCTCGCGATCCCGGCCCTCGTCTTCTCGACGGCGCGCTGGGACGGGCGCGGCCAGCATTTCCACAGCCTGTTCCAGTTCCTGCTGATGGGGCTCAACGGCGCCTTCCTGACCGGCGACCTCTTCAACCTCTTCGTCTTCTTCGAGATCCTGCTCGCCGCCTCCTACGGCCTGGCGCTGCATGGCTCGGGGGCGCTGCGGGTGCGGGCGGGGCTGCACTACATCGCCATCAACCTCGCGGCCTCGCTCCTGTTCCTGATCGGGGTCGCGCTCATCTACGGCGTCACCGGGACGCTCAACATGGCCGATCTCGCGGTGCAGGTGCCGCTGGTGGCAGAGGCGGACCGGCCGCTCCTGAGCGCCGGGGCGGCCATCCTCGGCGTCGCCTTCCTGGTCAAGGCCGGCATGTGGCCGCTCTGCTTCTGGCTGCCGATCACCTACATGGCTGCCGCGCCCCCGGCCGCCGCCATGTTCGCCATGCTGAGCAAGGTCGGCGTCTATGTCCTGCTGCGGCTGACCTCGCTCGCCTTCGGAGCGGGCGCGAGCCACCTGACCGGGCTCGGCGCGGATTTCCTGATGGCGGGAGGGCTCGCGACCGTCGCCTTCGGCATGATCGGCGTCCTCGCCTCGCAGGGGCTGGGGCGGCTGGCCGGCTGCTCGGTCCTCGTCTCCTCGGGCACGCTCCTCGCCGTGGTCGGCATGGCGGGCCTCGGGGCGGGCACCGGGCTGATGGCGGGCGGCCTCTATTATCTCGTCGCCTCCACGCTCGGGATCAGCGCGCTCTATCTCATCCTGGAGCTGATGGAGCGCGAACAGGGGGCCGTGTCCGCGATGCTGACCGTGACGGCCGAGGCCTACGGGCTCGGCAGCGAGGAGTTCGAGGACGACCTGCCCGTCGAGAGCGGCACGATGGTGCCGGGATCGAACACCGTGCTGGCGCTCTGCTTTGCCGGCTGCACGCTCATGCTGGCGGGGCTGCCGCCGCTCGCGGGCTTCCTCGGCAAGTTCGCGATGCTGTCGGCCGCCATCGGCTTCGGGACCGGCGCCGACGGGCAACTCGGTGGCGGGGCGCTGGCCTTCGTGATCCTGATGCTCGTCTCGGGGCTCGCCGCGCTCATCGCGCTCGCGCGCGCCGGCATCAGCACCTTCTGGGCCACCGATGCCGAGGACGGCCCGCGGGACGTGCGCGTGGTCGAGATGCTGCCGGTGGTGGTGCTCCTGTTCCTCGCGATCTTCATGACGGTGAAGGCCGAGCCGGTGATGCGCTACATGCAGGCGACCGCGACGGCGCTCCATGATCCGACGATCTATGTCCGGGGCGTCCTCGGCCAGACCCCGCTCGGCCAGACCCCGCTCGGCTGGTCCGACGCGGGCGGCGCCGCCCCGGGGACCGAGGGGGAGACGACGCCATGAGCCGGCTCCTGCCCTATCCGCTGCTCAGCGCCGGGCTGGTGGTGATGTGGATCCTGCTGAACCGCCTGTCGCTCGGGCACCTGATCCTCGGCTCGGCCATCGCAATCGTCGCCGGACAGGCGATGTCGGCGCTGGAGCCCGACAAGCCGCGGGTGCGGAGCTGGAGCGCGGTCGTCCGGCTGATCGGGCGCATCACCGTCGACATCGTGCGCTCGAACATCGCGGTGGCCCGGCTGCTGATCCTGGGGCGGCGCCCCGGGGGCCGGGCGGGGTTCATCGACATCCCGCTGGCGCTGCGCGACCCGACCGCGCTCGCCATCCTCGCCGTGGCCCTGACCGCAACGCCCGGGACGGCCTGGATCGAACATGACGCGGCAACGGGGAACCTGCTGCTGCATGTCCTCGACCTGCACGATGGCGACGACTGGCACGAGATCGTGAAGACCCGCTACGAGAGCCTGCTGATGGAGATCTTCGAATGAGCGCGACCCTGCTCGGAGGGGCGATCGTCTTCGCCCAGATTGCCCTGACGCTCGCCATGGCCCTGGCCGTGCTGCGGATGATCCGCGGTCCCCGGGCGCAGGACCGGGTGCTGGCGCTCGATACCCTCTACATCAACGCCATGCTGTTCTTCCTGACGCTCGGGATCCGCACGGGAAGTGTCTTCTTCTTCGAGGCGGCGATCGTCGTCGCCATGCTCGGCTTCGTCGCCACGCTGGCGCTGGCGAAATTCCTCATGCGCGGGGAGATCATCGAATGACCCATCTGGCGGACATCCCGCTCTGGGCGGCGATCCCCGCCGCGGTGCTGCTGGTGCTCGGCTCGGGGCTGACCCTGCTCGGCAACATCGGCCTCATGCGCCTGCCGACCTTCTACGAGCGCATCCACGCCCCCACCCTCGGCACCAGCTGGGGGACGCTCGGGGTGGTGCTCGCCTCGGCGATCGTCTTCACCGTCACCGAGGGGCGGCTCGTCCTGCACGAGCTGCTGATCGGGGTCTTCGTCTCGCTGACGACCCCGGTCACGCTGATGCTGCTCGGCCGCGCGGCGCTCTACCGCAACGGCCGCGACTGACCGGACACGCGTCAGGCGGGCGCAGGCGCGTCGGCGCGCGGAAACCCTGCGCGGGAAACGGCCCTTCATCTTGGGGCGTCTTTCGACTAAACTCGGCCAAAAGACGCCCCGCAAACAGGGGCATGACGCAGGGGACTGGGGGGAGAACCGCTTGCGACTGCTGCTGGTCGAGGATACCGAAGACCTCGCGACCGCGATCATTTCCTGTTTCACCCGCCGCGGCGATGCCGTCGATGGCGTCGCGGATGTCGAGGCTGCCAAGGATCTTCTGGCGGTCAATGACTATGACGTGGTGCTGCTCGACATGAACCTGCCGGGCGGCGAGGGCACCGAGGTCGTCCAGTTCATGCGCCGGCGCCGGGACACCACGCCGATCCTGATCCTGACCGCGCGGATGGCGGTGGAGGACAGGGTCGCCGCGCTCGACATCGGCGCCGACGACTATCTCGTCAAGCCCTTCGACCTGCGCGAGCTCCAGGCCCGGGTGCGGGCGCTGTGCCGCCGGGCGGGCCAGGACCGCAGCGGCATCATCGAGTTCGGCGGGCTCGCCCTCGACGCCGCCGGTCGCATCGCGACGGCGGGCGAGACGCCCCTGCCGCTCACGCGGCGCGAATTCAGCCTGCTGGAGGCGCTGATGGCGAACCGCACCCGGGTGATGCCGAAGGAGCGCCTGTTCGACCGGATCTTCTCGATCGACGAGGAGGCGGGTCTCAACGCGATCGAGACCTATGTCGCCCGGCTGCGGCGCAAGCTCGACGGCAGCGGGGTCGAGATCCGCACCCTGCGCGGCCTCGGCTATCAGCTGGTGCGGACCGACTGACGCCGACACGGCCGGACATCGCCCGCCCCTTCCACCGACAGGCTGCTGACAGCTTGCGCCTGTAGTCTTCCCCCAGATCAACAACATCGGGGGAAACGGCGCAATGGAACTGAACGGGCTCCTGCATGGTGCGAAGCTGCTCGGCCACGTGGACTTTCCCACGTCCGAAGTTCTCGGGCCGGATGCCAGCGAAGACGCGATCCAGTCGCTGATCGACCGGCACGGACTGATCTTCATCAAGCCCGTGTTCCGGGGCGGCGTCGGCAAGAAGGGCAAGGCCGGCCTCGTCGGCAAGGCGCGGACCCTGAAGGAGGCGCTGGCCGAGAAGGAACGTCTCTATTTCTGCGAGCATCGCCACGGCAATGCCCGTGCCAAGGCCAATGGCGTGACCTTCGAGGCCGGAATCCCGGCCGAGCACGAGGTCTATTTCTCGATCACCGACAACACCACCTTCCGCGCGCCGACGATGACGCTGACCCACCGCGGCGGCATGGACATCGAGGAGCTGCCGAAGTCCGACGTCGCCGTGGTGCCCTTCGAGGCGCTGACCGGCCTCAAGGCCTTCGTGGTGGCGAATGCGCTGACCGACATCGGCGCGCCGAAGGAGATCATCTCGCCGCTGGTCCAGCACCTGCCGAAGCTCTGGGAACTCGTCCACCACTACGGCATGACCACGCTGGAGCTGAACCCGATCCGCATGCGGCCCGACCGCAACGGCCGGCTGACCCCCGTCGCCTGTGACTTCAAGTGCGGCTTCGACCGCGACGACCCCCGCGTCGCCCGCCTTGGCCTGCCCGACCAGCTCTTCGCCGCGGACATCTCGGCCTTCGAGCAGGAGGTGAACCAGCTCCGCACCCACCAGGGCCAGTCGGATGTCTTCGTGATCAACGAGCAGGGCACGATCCTCGCCCCGACCTTCGGCGGCGGCGCCAACAGCCTCGTCACCGAAGTGCTGGGCGAGGCGGCGATCATCTCCTCCGACTTCGGCGGCAACCCGCCCTACGAGAAGATGAAGGCGGTCGCCGCGATCTGCTACCGGCATTTCCTCCGCCAGACGAACGTGCTCTTCATCATCGGCGGCAAGTCGAACAACACCGACATCCTCGAGACCTTCCGTGGCATGGGCGATGCGCTCCGGGAGCATTTCGCGGCCCACGGCCCGACGCCGCTCTACGTGGTCGTCGGCCGCGGCGGCCCGAACCTCGTGCGCGGCATGGGCAACCTTTCCGAGACGCTGGAGAGCCTCGGCCTGCCCTATCGCTTCTTCGGCTTCGACAGCGCGATCTCCGAGGTCGTGACCTACGCGAAACGTGTCGACGAATGGATGCGGGCCGGCGGACGCGACGAGATCGCGGCATCGCTCGGCCTCAAGGCCGAAGCGGCCTGAGGGGGGAAGAGTCATGTTTCATCAAGGCATTCAGGGAATTCCCTATTACCTCGGCATCCGCTCGCTCGCCGAGATCGCCACGCCCGAGGACCGGGTCTGCGTCCTCAACATCGCCGGCGGCGAGAGCCGGCAGGTGACCCCGACGAGCCATGCCTTCTCCGGCGGCAACGTCGTCTTCGGCACCTCGCCGGGACGCTCCGGGCAGGTGCTGAAGACGCCGGCCGGCGACATCCCGATCTTCAACAACGTGCGCGAGGGGCTGGACGCCGGGCATGCCTTCAACACCGGCGTCGTCTACCTGCCGCCATCGGGGGTGCGCGACGGCGTGGCCGAGCTGATCCGGGTCAACCCGGACCTGAGGAAGATCGTCATCATCACCGAGAAGATCGCCGTCCATGACGCGCGCGAGATCCGGGCGATGGCGCAGGGCAACGGCGTCGACATCATCGGCGGCAACTGCCTCGGCGTCGCGGATTCCTGGAACCGCGTGCGCATCGGCGGCGCCCTCGGCGGCGATCACCCCGATGAATCGCTGATCAAGGGATCGGTGGCGATCTTCTCGAACTCGGGCGGCTTCACGACGACGATCGCCCAGTATCTCGGGACCGCCGGCTGGGGCACGACGACGCTCGTCTCGAGCGGCAAGGACCTCTACATCCACTACGCCTGCCCGGATTTCGCCCGCGCCTTCGCGGCCGACGACCGCTCGAAGGCCGCGGTCCTCTATGCGGAGCCCGGCGGCTATCACGAGCAGGGGATCGACTGGACCAAGCCCGTCGTCGCCTGCGTCGTCGGCCGCTGGAAGTCGAAGCTCACCCGTGCCGTCGGCCATGCCGGCGCCATGGCGGGCTCGGGCGACAAGGCCGAGGACAAGGAACGCTGGTTCATGGAGGCCTTCGGCGTCGCGGCGATCTTCACGCCGGAGAACCCGGTCGTCTCGAAGAAGGGCGCCGTCGTCACCAACATCGCCGACATCCCCGCCGCGCTCACTGCGGTGATGGCGCTGAACGACACCGCCCCCGACTTCGCCCCGCGCGGCAATCTGGCGCTGAAGTCGTGGATCGCGAACGACCAGGGCCTGCGCCTGCCGCCGGAACTCGCGCTGCCGCCCGTGACCGCGCCCGAGCCCTATGCCGGCCAGATCGCGGCGCTGGGCCGCCAGATCGGCGCGGTGGTGGCGCGGCAGACCATGAAGGACAAGTCGGGCGCCTCCGTCATGGACCCGAAGACCCAGGTCACGAGCGTCCATGGCCACGAGGTGCTCGACCTCGCGCTCCAGCCGCTCGAGGCCTGCTTCGCCCTGCCCCTCGTCCACGAGATCGCCGGCGAGAACGACCGGGCGATGCTCGACGTCGCGGTGGCGGCCGAGGTAAACCTCGTCGGCGATCCGATCCTCGTCGCCACCGACGTGGCGCGCGAGGCCGGCAACGCCCCGAATGCGGTCATGGCCGTCGCGGCGGCAATCACCGGGCCCCGCCGGGTGGAGCGCGCCCTTGCCTGCACCCGAGCGCTGATCGACCTCTTCGCGCATTCCGGCCTCAAGGACGGCCGCGACGAGAGCTTCGACACCGCGCATGTCGCGATCACCCCCGAGACCCGCGCCCTCTTCCTCGCGACCGAGGCCGAGGCGGACGACCCCCGGCCGGAGGCGATGCTGGCGGCGATCGAGGCCCGCGGCGGCAGGTCGGCCTTCCTGAAATACCTGCGCAGCCTCGGCGGGCGGCTGTCGCGGGACGCGATCCTCGCGGCCATCGCCACGACGATCAGCTGGGGCCCCCTGATGCGCAAGCGCATCACCCGGCTGACGGCCGAGACGCTGCCCTGGTACCTGCGGCTCTATGGCGTGATGGTCGGCGCGACGATCCCCGGCAAGCACCACCAGCCGGGATCGCTCTCGGGCATCCCGCGCGACGAGCGGTTCGGCCAGTGGACGATGGCCGACCTCTGTTTCCTCGCGATGACCGGCAAGAAGCCGACGCCCGAGGAGGCGCTGCCGCTGCAGATCCTGGTCGGCCTGCTCATCTCGAACGGCCCGGGCTCGATCTCGGCGCAGGGGGCCAAGGGGGCGGTCTCGGCCGACGGCCCGCAGACGCCCGGCCGGGTGCAGATCAACAAGGCGATGGTCGGCTTCCTGACCCACTGCGGCTACAGCCACGGCGGCAACGGCTACGAGGGCATGGCCTTCCTGCTCGACCAGTTCAAGGACAAGGGCCTGACGGACCCGACCGATCCCGCCCATGGCATCGACCTCAAGGCCATGGCAACCGGGTTCGCCAGGGCCTACCGCCGCGAGAAGAAGGCCTCGAAGGAGATCGGGGCCGAGCTCCGGGCGCTGCCCGGCGTCCATCACCCGATCTTCAAGGGCAAGCCGGTCAATTTCGACCCGCGCGAGCGGTTCGTGGCCGAGTACATGACCCGCGCCGGCCGCTACAACATCTTCCACGCCTTCTACCGGGAGCTCGTCCAGGCCCTCTACGAGGAGGGCGCCTCGCCCTACGTCTTCTGCGTCAATGTCGATGCCGTGATCGCGGCCCTGCTCCTCGCGCTGCTCTGGCCCGACTACCAGGCCGGGCGGCTCAGCGAGCGGGAGCTGGAGACCGCGGCCTTCACCGTCTTCCTCTATGGCCGGATGATCGGCTCGGCGGCGGAGATCGACGACCACCTGAACAGGGGCCGCAACATGGACACCCGGACCCCGGCCTCGGCCTGCGGCTTCGTCGTGTGACGCACGGCCCCTGCCCCGCCGCGACGTCGCGGCCCCCGGCCGAGTTCCATCTTGCGGCCGGGGGCCATCCGGGAGCAGGTCGTTGATCGAGAGACTCGGCCGCCGCCGGCCGGGCTCCCCGTCCTTTCTGGAAACGCCCCCATGCTCGACTCCCTGACCAGCCTGCTCACCCTCACCCTGCTGGAGGTGGTGCTCAGCATCGACAACCTCGTCGTGATCGCCGTGCTCGTCGGCAAGCTCCCCAAGGAGCGCCAGGCCGCCGCCCGCTATACCGGCATGACGCTGGCGCTGGTGCCGCGCCTCGTGCTCCTGTTCTTCATCAGCTGGATCATCGGCCTGACCGAGCCCCTGGTGACGGTCTTCGGGCATGACATCTCGGGCAAGGACATGATCCTGGCCGCCGGCGGCCTCTTTCTCATCTACAAGGCGACGATGGAGATCCATGCGAGCCTCGAGGGCGAGGAGGGCGAGGCCAGCGCCCGGGTGATGTCGAGCTTCGGCGCCGTGGTGGCACAGATCGCGATCATCAACCTCGTCTTCTCGATCGACTCGATCGTGACCGCCGTCGGCATGGCGAACGAGATCTGGGTGATGGCGGTGGCCGTGATCCTGTCGATGATCGTGCTGATGGTCGCCTCCGGCCCGGTGGCGCGCTTCGTCGAGAGCCACCCGACCGTGAAGGTGCTGGCGCTCGGCTTCCTGATCATGATCGGGATGGCGCTGGTGGCCGACTCGCTCGGCGGGCATGTGCCGAAGGGCTATGTCTATTCGGCGATGATCTTCTCGATCTTCATCGAGTGCATCAACATGATCGGCCGGCGCAAGCGGCAGCGCCGCCCCGTCCACCTGCGCAACCCCTATGGCGCCGAGAGCGAGACCCCCGGCGACGAGGAAAAGGCGCTGAAGGATGCCGGCATGGCCTGAGAGACGGTCTGGACCTGCGGCGGCGGAGGGCCGGCGCGGGGTTTTCGGGGTCCCGGCAGGAGATCCTTCCCGTCGGTATCGGGGATACTGGCGGGAAGGATCGACGCACCGGGGCGCGAAAAGACCAGCGCCGGACCGACCCGTCCGGGGGTCCGGACAGGCTCTCAGGCCGCTGCCGTCAGGCCGCCGGCTCCAGCGCCGCCGGGTTGACCGTGGATCCCGCCAGCTCCGTCAGCGCCGCATCGGTCGCCACTTCCTCCTGAAGGTTCGCATCGAGCAGCTTGGCGGCATCCGCCATGCCCAGCGTTTCGGCCCAGTGCTTCAGGGAGCCATACCGGGCAATCTCGTAATGCTCGACGGCCTGGGCCGCGGCGACGAGGCCCGCATCGAGCGCCGGCTCGCCCTTGAAGTCGTCTAGGATTTCCTCGCCCTCGGCCACGATCCCCTCGATCGCGTCGCAGGTCTTGCCCTGGGCGCGCTTGCCGAGGATCTCGAAGACCTGCTGCAGGCGCTCGATCTGGCCCTCGGTCTCGTCCTTGTGCTTCTCGAAGGCCGCCTTCAGCTCCGGCGACTGCGCGCCGCGCGCCATCTTCGGCAAGGCCTTCAGGACCTTGCGCTCGGCGTAATAGACGTCCTTCAGCGTTTCGTGGAACAGTTTTTCCAGAGTCTTCTCGGCCATGGGGTGTCTCCTTCCCGGATGTGACAGGAGAACGGCTGCATCCCCCTTGCGTTCCGGGCCCCGCAAGAAATCGGTCCGGCGCACCGCGCCTTACCCCCGGCGGAGCGGGATCCGCACGAGGTCGCGGTCCGGCCCGAGGCGGCAGTCCGGCCCCAGCCGCGCCTGCACCAGATAGAGCCAGAAGGCCCCGTCCACCGTCGCGAAATCCGGGTCGGCACTGTCGGGGTCGAGGAGCGACGGATAGGCATGGGCGACGCCCGCCCCGCAGTCGCGCCGCCAGAAGAGGGGTGCCTCGAGCAGGAGCCGGGGCACCTCCCAGTGCAGGAGGTCGGGCGACCTGCTCCACCAGATGCCGGAGCGTTCCACCCCGGCCGCATCGCGCCGCACCGCCGGCGTCACCGCGAGCCACGGGCCGTCCGGCGCCTGCCAGGCCACCGACGAAATGGTGCTCGGGATGCCCGCGACCGGCTGGCAGGGCGTGCCATCGACCAGGCGCACGCTGAAACCGGTGCCGTCCCAGGCCCGCCAGTCGGCCGCACTGCCCGCCTCCGGCCGGCGGATCAGGCAGGGGCCGCGCGCCTGTGCGCCTTCGGCCTCGGCGAAGACGAAGGCCGAGAGGAAGCCGTCGCGGGCGACGATGTTGCTCGGGTTGAAATAGCCGCGCCGCCCCCCGCCGCTGCCGCCGGACGGGCCGGGCGCGGGCGCGGCCACCGGCGGCCCCTCCCGGCGAAAGCTGGCGCCGCCATCGTCCGAGACGAGCTCCACGATCCCGTTCACCCAGCAGTCGAGATAGCCGCCCACCGGGCAGCGGTCGCGGCGCAGGTGGCCGTGATATTCGGCATGGCCAAGGGCGATCACCCGCCCGTCGGCGGCGGCATGGACGGCGTGGATCCAGACCCGGTCGTCGAGCGCGGCGGGATCGTCGGCGCCGCTGCCCCGGTAGAGGATGCCGCAGGCATGGGTGAGGGCGTCGAGCCCGGGGCCGAGGCTCGCCCGGCTCTCCTCCGCGCCCGCGACGAGCCGCACCCGCCCGTCCGCCCCGCGCCAGGCCCGGGCCGGCGTGTCGGGGCTGTCCCATCTGGCGCAGCGGTCCCGGCTCCAGTCGAAGACGGTCTCCGCCGGCCCCGCCACGCGGAGCTCCGCCGCCGCGGCCGGCGCGGGGCCGGCCAGCAGGCCGAGGACAGCGGCAATTTGCAGGGTTCCGCGGCGCGTCATTTGTCCCGCGTTAACGGCGCGGCCTTACCAGAGCGTCAAGACGCCACCACCGGCGCCGCCGGGAGACCCCGCATGCCCCTGAAACCTGAGACGCCACCCGCGACCGGACCCGACGGCGGCCCCCGCCTCTACGGGGTCATGGACGTGCTGCGGCTCGACCGGGTGGCCGGCTGGGCCATCGACCGCACCGACGCCGCCGCCGCGCTCGAGATCGAGATCCGGCGCGAGGGCCGCCCGGTCGCCACCGTGCGCGCCGACCGCCTGCGCAAGGACCTGGAGCGCGGCGGCCTCGGCACCGGGCGCTATGGCTTCACCTGCACTCTCGAGCCCCCGCTGGAGCCCGGCTTCGAATTCACCGTGACCGCGGTTGCCCGCAGCGCCGATGGCGCGCTGCTGGACCTGAAGCGCCCCGGGGCGGCGACGCAAAGCCCCGACCGCGAGCGGCGGATGCTGGAACGCCTCTACGAGGAAGTGACGGCGATCCCGACCCGGCTCGCCGCGCCGCCCCCCCCCGCCGCCCCCGCGCCGCACGAGGC
>ERZ500977.101-NODE-101-length-16534-cov-7.152436_pt1 | contig 16534 bp, 11 predicted proteins | sample MGYA00248863_ERZ500977 | MGnify/ENA primary metagenome ERZ500977 (study PRJEB25958, sample SAMN03398581) | human skin metagenome | study: EMG produced TPA metagenomics assembly of the Human Skin Microbiome Metagenome (human skin metagenome) data set.
CGCCAGGCGCGCTTGGGCGGGTCCACCGGGCGGTGCGCCTCCGATGCGGAGCCGAACCAGCCGCCGTCGGGCTCCGCCGGCGCCGCGTCCTGCGCGGCGGGCTCAGGGGCCGGGGTTGAGGAGCTGCTCAAAGGGGGTCACCTCCAGGTCGATGTCCGCGGGCGCGGCGGCGCGTGCCCGCGGGGGGCGGCTCAGGGTGATCTCGGCCAGGTCGCGTCCGGCGGCCCGGATGCGGGACTGCAGCGGGTCGGTCCGCATCGAGGCCTGCACGCCGGCCGCCTCGCCCCAGTCGTCCGAGGCCGCGAAGACCGCGGTCGGCACGATGCGGGCCTTGAGGTAGGCGAACAGCGGCCGCATGGCGGTGTCGATCATGAGCGAGTGGCGGGCGGTGCCGCCGGTGGCGCCGAGGAGCACGGGCACCCCGACGACGGACGTGGGCTCCGCGAGGTCCCAGAAGGACTTGAACAGGCCCGAGTAGGAGGCCTTGTACGTGGGCGAGACCGCGATGACGGCGTCGGCCTGGGCGACCTCGTCCAGGGCGGCGCGCAGGGCCGTGGCGATCGCCTCGGGCGTGTTGAGGGTGAAGAGGGCGGCCTCGCCGAACATCGAGCGCAGGATCGTGGTGTCGGACAGGACCAGAGCCTTGTTGCCGCCGAGCGCCTCGTTCGCGACCGAGAGCTGGATGCCCTCGACATTCGTCAGCCCGAAGACCACCGCGGCACCGGACAGCAGCCCCTCGAACTCGTCGAGCGCCAGATAGTCGGTGAAGCGGACATTCGGCGGCGCATCCTGCGTATAGCCGAGCCATTCGGCCTTCTGGCGGCTGCCGGTGACGAGGATGCGGATGTCCGGCGCCCGGCGGGCGGCTTCCATCAGAACGGGAATCGGCTCGTCCTCGTTGAACGAGCAGGGGACGAGCACATAGGGCTGCGTCTCCTCGTTCGCCACCCGGGGCGAGCCGGCGGGCAGATGCGCGGGGGGCGGATCCTCCAGCATCACCACCTTGGACCGGTCCACCCCGAGCCCGTCGGCAATGGGAAAGGATTCCTCGTTGTGCACCAGGATCACATCGGCGCGGTTCACCGCCCAGATCGTCCCCGGCACGCGGGTCCAGCGGCGGATGAAGGCCCCGAAATGGCAGTCCGCGACGATCCGGTAGCCGCCGCCGAGCGGGCGCACCAGAAGCGCGAGCTGGCAGAGGAAGGTCGGCGGGCAGTGCAGCCAGACCTCGTTCGGCTGGTAGCCGATGATGAAGCGGGCGGTGCGGAAGGCCTGGATGAAATAGCCGAAGGGCTTAGCCCACCGCTGCGGAAACGGCGGCGGGAAATACTGCATCTCATAGCCGAAGAACTCGTCCATCGAGGCGATTCGGCGCGAAAAGGCGGACCAGGAAATGAACAGGGGCTTCTTGCTGGTGCGACGCCCCTGGCGCCCCACAAGCTCGACGGACTCAACAACGCTCACGAACCCAGTCTCCTTCTGTCCCACAATCAACCCCCCGCCGGACATTGCGATTGGGGCCACCGGCAACGCAGGCGAACAGACCGAGTCCGCCACCCCCGAAATAGCGCACCCGCCCGTCGGTGGGAAGCCGCCCACGCCCGGTTGACGCAAACGTGGCTAACGCGCCACCAGTCTGACAGCTAGTTCCGGCCAAACAGACCCCTCATGACGTTCTGCAGCACATCCTGAACTGTCTCGCCCACCTGCTGGATTGCTTCGCCTGCATTACTTGCAACAACAGCCGGGGTCATCGGTGGTTCCGGCGCCCGTTCGGGCAGCGGCCGGGCCGGAACGCCCTCGTTGACGCGCGCCATCACCGCCTGCCAGATCTCGGCCGGCAGGCCGCCGCCGGTGACGCCCGTCAACGGCGTGTTGTCGTCATAGCCCATCCAGACGCCGGTGACGAAATCGGCGCTGAACCCGACGAACCAGGCATCGCGGGCGGCCTGGGTGGTGCCGGTCTTGCCCGCCACCGGCCGGTCGATGAGCCGCGCGCGCCGCCCGGTTCCGGTCTCGACCACCTGGCGCATCATCCACACCATCTCGCCCGCCGCGCGCTCGTCGAGCACCCGCATCGGGTTCTGCGGCCCCCCGGACATGAGCTCGCTGCCGTCCCCGCGCAGCTGGATCGACCGCAGGCCGTAGGGAATCGCGCTCATCCCGTCGTTCAGGATGCCGGCATAGGCCCCCGTCATCTCCAGGAGGGTCGCCTCGGAGGTTCCGAGGGCGAGGGCCGGGCCGTCCGCCAGCGGGCCGTGCAGGCCGAGGTCGCGCGCGACGGCCCGCACCCGCTCCCGCCCGGTGCCCTCGGACACGCGCACGGCGGCGGTGTTGATCGAATTGGCGAAGGCCTCGCCCAGGGTGATCTGGCCCCGGAAGTCGCGGGTGTAATTCTGCGGCGACCACGCCCCCGAGCCGGGCACGTTCAGGGTAAGCGGGGCATCGAGGACCGGATCGAGCGGACTCGCCCCCGACTGGAGCGCCGCCGCATAGACGAAGGTCTTGAAGAGCGAGCCTGTCTGCCGCATCGCCTGGGTGGCCCGGTTGAACTGTCCCTCGGCATTGCCGAGGTCGCGGCCGCCGACGATGGCGCGCACCGCCCCGTCGGGGGACATCACCACGATCGCGGCCTGCGCCTTCGACCCCGACTTCACCTTGGTGGCGAAGACCTCCTCCAGCGCCGATTCGGCCGCGCGCTGGACCCGCGGGTCGAAGGTGGTGAGAACCTGCACATCCTCGGTGGTGTTGCGGGTCAGGAAGTCGGGGCCCGAGGTCATCACCCAGTCGGCGAAGGCGCCCCCCGCCCGCGCCGCGGCCGCGCGCGACAGGACGGCGGGATGCGCCTCGGCCACCGCTGCCTGCTGCGGGGTGAGATAGCCCTCGCGCTCCATCAGGCCGAGGATCGTCCGGGCGCGTTCCTGCGCGCGGGACAGGTCGTTCGTCGGCGCGAAGCGCGACGGCGCGCGCAGGAGCCCGGCAAGCATTGCGGCCTCCGACGGCCCCACCTCGGCGGCCGACTTGCCGAAATACCGCTGGGACGCCGCCTCGAAGCCCGTGGCCCCCGCCCCGAGATAGGCGCGGTTGAGGTAGATCGTCAGGATCTCGTCCTTGGTGAACTTCCACTCCAGCGCCAGCGCCGCCGGGATCTCCTTGAGCTTGCGCTCCATCGTGCGGGTGTTGTCGAAGAAAAGGAGCTTCGCCACCTGCTGGGTGATCGAGGAGCCCCCCTGCACGGTGCTGCCGGAACGCCAGTTCACGAAGGCGGCGCGGGCGGTTCCGCGCAGGTCGACCCCGAAATGGCTGTAGAAGCGCCGGTCCTCGGTGGCGATGATCGCCTCGCGCAGATAGGGCGAGACATCCGCGGCGCGCGTCAGCCCCTGCTGGTCGCCCCGCCAGGCGAAGACATCGCCGTTGCGGTCGAGCAGCGTGACCGAGCCGCCCTCGCGGCCGTCGAGCAGCTTGTCGATGTCGGGCAGCTGGCCGACATACCAGGCCGTGCTGGCCGCCAGCACGAGGGCGACGGCGATCCCGGCGCGCAGGCCGATCCACCAGCCGGTCCGGAACAGGCCGAGAAAGAACGCGCGCAGGCCGCGCTCGACCCGTCCGGGACGGGGCGCACCTTTCCGGCGGCGCTTGCCGTTCTGAGCCATGAGAAATGTCCGCGTGACTGCTCTTTGTTTGCGGCGATGGTACGGCGGAACCGCGGGCAGGGCCAGCGGCAACAGAGCGCACAAATTTCAGGCAATTGCCCGCCAAGTCGCCACGGTTTGTGAGCCGATCTGCACCACCTCCTGGCGCAGGCCGGGATTACCCCTGGAAATTCAGTGGCTTGCCCGCAGGTTGGTTAATGGCACGCTGCTTGCTTCCACCCTGCCAACGCGTCCTGCGTTGCCGTGCATACTGCGAGGGAACTCATGAAATTGATCGTGGCGGTCATCAAGCCGTTCAAGCTGGAGGAGGTCCGCGAGGCGCTGACCGCCATCGGTGTGCAGGGGCTCATGGTGTCCGAAGTGAAGGGATACGGGCGCCAGTCCGGACATACCGAGATCTACCGCGGCGCCGAGTATGTCGTGAACTTCGTGCCGAAGGTGAAGCTCGAGATCGTCGTGACCGACGCGCTCGCCGCACAGGTCATCGAGACCGTCGCGACGACCGCGAAGACCGGCAAGATCGGCGATGGAAAGATCTTCGTCCTCGACGTCGCGCAGGCGATGCGGGTGCGCACCGGGGAGACCGGTGACGATGCGCTCTGAGGCGGCAACCATGAATGCGAGGGTTCAGGACACAATGAACAGATTTCTCAGCTACTCCGGGCTCGGAGCGCTGGCCGCCATGGCGCTGGCCCTGCCCGCCATGGCCCAGGACGCAGCCGCCCCGGCCACCGAGGTCGTGACCGAAGCCGTGGTCGCCACCGTCGACAAGGGTGACGTCGCCTGGATGATCACCGCGACCGTGCTCGTGCTCTTCATGACCGTGCCGGGCCTCGGCCTGTTCTACGGCGGCCTCGTGCGCGCCAAGAACATGCTGTCGGTGCTGATGCAGTGCTTCGTCATCGCCTGCGTGATGATGATCCTGTGGTGCGTCTACGGCTACAGCATCGCCCTGAACCCGGGCGGCGCGTTCGACGCCTTCTTCGGCGGCTTCTCGAAGCTCTTCCTTGCCGGCGTCACGCCGGATTCCACCGTCGCCACCTTCTCCGAGGGCGTCGAGATCCCGGAATACATCTTCATCTGCTTCCAGATGACCTTCGCCGCGATCACGCCCGGCCTCATCGTCGGCGGTTTCGCCGAGCGGATGAAATTCTCCGCCGTGCTGCTGTTCTCGGTGCTGTGGAGCACCTTCGTCTACCTGCCGATGGCCCACATGGTCTGGTACAGCGAGGGCTATCTCTTCACCATGGGCGCGCTCGACTTCGCCGGCGGCACCGTGGTCCACATCAATGCCGGCATCGCCGCCCTCGTGGGCTGCCTCGTGCTCGGCCCGCGCCTCGGCTATGGCCGCGAGGCCCTGCCGCCGCATTCGCTGACCCTCACCATGGTCGGTGGCGCGATGCTCTGGGTCGGCTGGTTCGGCTTCAACGCCGGCTCCAACCTTGAGGCCAACGGCGGCACCACGCTTGCGGTGATCAACACCTTCGTCGCCACCGCCGGCGCGGCCCTGGGCTGGATGTTCGTCGAATGGGCGGGCAAGGGCCATGCCTCGCTCCTCGGCGCAGTCTCCGGCGCGGTCGCGGGCCTCGTGGCCGTCACGCCCGCCGCAGGCCTGATCGGGCCGATGGGGGCGATCGTCCTGGGCGCGGTCACGAGCGTCGTCTGCTACTTCTTCTGCACCACGGTGAAGAACAGCCTCGGCTATGACGACAGCCTGGACGTCTTCGGCATCCACGGCGTCGGCGGCATCCTCGGCTCGATCGGCACCGGCATCCTGGTCAGCCCCGCCCTCGGTGGCGTCGGCCTCGACGGGTATTCGATGGGCAATCAGGTCTGGGTGCAGTTCGTCGCGGTCCTGATCGCGGTGGTCTGGTCGGGCGTCGGCTCCTTCATCCTCTACAAGGTGGTGGACATGATCGTCGGCCTGCGCGCCGCGCCGGAAGCCGAGCGCGAAGGGCTCGACCTCTCCGATCACGGCGAACGCGCCTACGTCTTCTAAGTCCTGGGTTTCTCCCCCGAACTGGCGCCCGGGACCTTCCCGGGCGCTTTTTTCTTTGCCGCAGACTCCCCGCCTGCTAGCCAAGCAAGGCAGCCCGGAGATGCCCATGCCGAAATCCCATGCCGAAGTCTCGGCCCGCATTCTCGCCCTCTGTGCCGGAGAGCGCGACCGGGTCGCCCTGATGGCCACGATCGCCGCCGAACTCTACCAGGCGGACGAGCGGTTCGACTGGGTCGGCTTCTACCGGGTGACCGAGCCCGGCCTGCTGCGCATCGGCCCCTACCAGGGCGGCCACGGCTGCCTGACCATCCCCTTCAACCGCGGGGTCTGCGGCGCCGCGGCCCGCGAGCGCCGGACACAGCTCGTCGACGATGTCGAGGCCTTTCCAGGTCATATCGCCTGCGCCACCTCGACCCGCTCGGAAATCGTCGTGCCGGTCTTCGACGCGACCGGCGCCGTGATCGCCGTCCTCGACATCGACAGCGACCAGCCCGCCGCCTTCGATGCGGAGGATGCCGCGGCGCTGGAGGACCTCATGGCACAGGTCTTCTCGGCGCCAGCGCCCGCCGCCCCCGGGCTCCAGCCCTGGAGCGCCGTCGCGGGCGAACTCGTCGCCGTCGCCGCCGGCCGCGCAAAGGCCGATCTCGTCATCCGCAACTGCGCCTGGGTGAATGTCCACAGCCGCGAGGTGATCCCCGGCAGCGACATCGCGATCAAGGCCGGCCGCTTCGCCGCCTGCGGGCCGGATGCGTCCCGGGCCATCGGCCCCGAGACCCGGGTGATCGACGCGGGCGGGCGCTATCTCATCCCCGGCCTCTGCGACGGCCACATGCATGTCGAGAGCGGCATGCTGACCGTCAGCCAGTTCGTCCGCGCCGTCGTTCCCCATGGCACCACCTCGATGTTCGTCGACCCGCACGAGGTCGCGAACGTGATGGGGCTCGACGGCGTGCGGCTGATGAATGACGAGGCCCTGGCGCAGCCGGTCAATATCTTCGTGCAGATGCCCTCCTGTGCGCCCTCGGCGCCGGGGCTGGAGACGCCCGGCGCCACGATCGAGCCGGCCGATGTCGCCGAGGCGATGACCTGGCCGAACATCATCGGCCTCGGCGAGATGATGAACTATCCCGGCGTCGTCCACGGCGATGCGAAGATGCTGGCCGAGATCGCCGCCACCCAGGCCGCCGGCAAGACCGTGGGCGGGCATTTCGCCAGCCCGGCCCTGACCGACTCCCCCGCCTATGCCGCCGGCGGCCCGGCCGATGACCACGAAGGCACGCGCGAGGAGGATGCCATCGCCCGCGTGCGGCAGGGCATGCGGGCGATGCTGCGGCTCGGCTCGGCCTGGTATGACGTGAAGGCGCAGATCACCGCCGTCACCGAACGCGGGCTCGACCCGCGGAACTTCATCCTCTGCACCGACGACTGCCATTCGGGCACGCTCGTCAACGACGGCCACATGGACCGGGTGGTGCGCCATGCCATCGACTGCGGGCTCGATCCGCTGCTGGCGCTGCAGATGGCGACGATCAACACCGCCACCCATTTCGGCCTGGAGCGCGAACTCGGGTCGATCACCCCGGGGCGCCGGGCCGACTGCATCCTGACCTCGGACCTCCACGCCCTGCCGGTCGAGGTGGTGATCGCCCGCGGCGTGGTGGTGGCCGAGAATGGCCGCGACCTGCTACCGCCGCCGGATTTCGCCTGGCCGGACCGGGCACGGGCCACCGTCCACATGGGGCGGAGCCTCGGCGCCGCCGATTTCGACATTCCCGCCCCCGCCGGCGCGAACCGCGTCCGCGCCCGGGTGATCGGGGTCGTCGAGAACCAGGCCCCCACCCGGGCGCTGGAAGCCGAACTGCCGGTGGTGGACGGGATCGTCGGCATGGACGGCGCGCAGGACGTCTGCCAGATCGCCCTCGTCGAGCGGCACCGGGGCACGGGCGGGGTGGTGAACGGCTTCGTCTCGGGCTTCCGCTATGACGTGCCCTGCGCGGTCGCCTCGACCGTCGCCCATGACAGCCACCACATGATCGTCGTCGGCACCTCCAAGGCCGACATGGCCGCCGCCGCCAACCGCCTCGCCGAGGCGGGCGGCGGCGTGACCGTCTGGCGCGAGGGGCGCGAACTGGCACTGGTGCCGCTGCCGATCGCGGGGCTGATGTCGGACGCCCCCGCGGCCGAGGTGGCCGCCGCCGCCGAGGGCATGGTCGCCGCGATGCTGGCCTGCGGCTGCGACGTCAACAATGCCTACATGCAGCATTCGCTGCTGGCGCTGGTGGTGATCCCGGCGCTCCGCATCTCGGACCTCGGGCTCGTCGACGTGACGCGCTTCGAGCGCACCGACCTCCTTCTGGCCGACGGGTGAGACCGATGCAGCCCCCCAACCCTCTCGGCCAGCTGCCCGTCATCCTGCCGCCCACCGAATCCGACGTGCTGCACAGCGACGCGGCGGCCGCGGTGGCCGACGTCCGCAGGCGCTACGACGTCGCCACCAGCTTCCTGCGCGGGCATTTCGCCCGGGTGATGGGGGGCGCGGCGCCCGAGGGCCGCTATCGCGCCTTCTACCCGCAGGTCAGCGTCAGCACGGCCAGCTTCGCCAAGGTCGACTCGCGCCTGTCCTTCGGCCATGTCGCCGAACCCGGCACCTACCGCACCACGATCACGCGGCCGGATCTCTTCGAGGGCTACCTGACCCAGCAGATCCGGCTGCTGATCGACAACCACGGCATGCCGGTGCGCGTCGGCACTTCGGACACGGCGATCCCGCTCCATTTCGCCATGGAGGAAGGCGCGCATGTGGAGGGCTCGATCGCCGAGGCCCTGCACCGCCCGCTGCGCGATCTCTTCGACGTGCCCGACCTGACGACGACCGACGACTTCATCGTCAACGGCATGGCCCGGCCCGATGCAGAGGGCGCGCGCCCGCTCGCGCCCTTCACGGCCCAGCGCATCGACTATTCGCTGGCCCGCCTCGCCCACTACACCGCCACGAGCCCGGCCTATTTCCAGAACCACGTGCTGTTCACGAACTACCAGTTCTACATGGACGAGTTCGTCGCCTATGCCCGCGCCGCCCTCGCCGACCCGCAGTCGGGCTACGAGGCGCTCGTCGAGCCGGGGAATGTCATCTCGACCCGCGACGGGTCGAACGGGGCGCCGACGGGGCGCCAGCCGCAGATGCCGACCTATCACCTGATCCGGCCGAACCACTCGGGGATCACGATGGTGAACATCGGCGTCGGCCCGTCCAATGCCAAGACCATCACCGACCATATCGCCGTGCTGCGCCCGCATGTCTGGCTGATGGTCGGCCACTGCGCCGGCCTCCGGAACTCGCAGTCCCTCGGCGACTATGTCCTCGCACATGCCTACATGCGCGAGGATCACGTCCTCGACGACGACCTGCCGGTCTGGGTCCCGATCCCCGCGCTCGCCGAGGTGCAGGTGGCGCTGGAGAATGCCGTGGCGGAGGTCACAGGCTATTCCGGCTACGAGCTGAAGCGGATCATGCGCACCGGCACCGTGGCGACGATCGACAACCGCAACTGGGAGCTGCGCGACCAGGCCGGCCCGGTGGCCCGGCTGAACCAGGCCCGCGCCATCGCGCTCGACATGGAGAGCGCGACGATCGCCGCCAACGGCTTCCGCTTCCGGGTGCCCTACGGCACCCTGCTCTGCGTCTCGGACAAGCCGCTCCATGGCGAACTGAAGCTGCCGGGCATGGCGACCGCCTTCTACAAGCGGCAGGTCGCCCAGCATCTGCGGATCGGAGTCCGGGCGCTGGAGGCCCTGCGCGACATGCCGCTGGAGAAGCTGCACTCGCGAAAGCTGCGCAGTTTCGACGAGACCGCCTTCCTCTGACAGGCGCGGAATACCGCACCTGCCGCTCAAAGCGGCAGGATTCCGCCTATAGATCGAAGCATTTCTGCAACATTCTCTCTCAGGTTGTGAAAAACAGGGGTTTTTGCAGGGTTTCGAGCGTGGACGCCAATTGAGTTGCGGTTCGGCCGCCGCTTAAGGTCCCCGGCACGGCCGCGCCCAAGGCGGGCGGGCTCGAGTCGCAGGACCGAGAGGGAGACCAGAATGACCCAGAAACCCATGACCAAGACGCAGCTCGTCGCCGCCATTGCCGAGTCGGCCCAGATGGACAAGGCCGCGGCGAACCGCGCCCTGGAGGCCCTCACCGACATCGTGACCAAGGAAGTCGCCTCGGGCGGCGCGGTCACCCTGCCGGGCCTCGGCAAGTTCGCCTGCCGCGCCCGTCCCGAGCGCCAGGTGCGCAATCCCTCGACCGGCGAACAGATGACCAAGCCCGCGGACCGCGTGGCAAAGGTAACCATTGCCAAGCAGCTCAAGGATGTGATCAACGCCTGACGCATCCGGCCCTGGAGGGCCACAGCCACCTGGACCGGAGGAACGGGTCGCGCGCGGGCGCGACCTGTTTGTTTTCGGGAGAAACGCATGGACATCAGGGCGATCGCGCTCGGGCTCTTCTTCGTGGCGGCATGGAGTTCGGCCTTCGCGGCCGCCCGGCTGATCGTCGCAGACGCGCCGCCCTTCCTGGCCCTCAGCGTGCGCTTCCTGATCTCCGGGACGATCGCCCTCGCCGTCGGCTTCGCGCTCGGCCAGCGCATCCGCTTCACGAAGGGGCAATGGGCCGGCATCGTGGTCTTCGGCCTCTGCCAGAACGCCCTCTATCTCGGGTTGAACTTCGAGGCGATGCGCACCGTCGAGGCCAGCGTCGCCGCCGTGATCGCGAGCCTCCTGCCGCTGATCGTCGCGGGGCTCGGACGGATGTTCCTCGGCGACCGCCTGCCGGCGCTCGGCATCGCCGGCCTCGTCATCGGCTTTCTCGGCGTGCTCGTGATGATGTCGGGGCGCATCGCCGGCGGCTCTGACCTTGCCGGGATGGGCCTCTGCCTCACCGGCGCGCTGGCGCTGGCGGTGGCGACGCTCCTGGTGCGGAACCTGTCGGCGGGCGGCAATCTCTGGATCGTGGTCGGGATGCAGATGTTCGTCGGCTCCATCGCCCTCTTTCCCGTGTCGCTGGCGCTGGAGACCTGGCAGGTGCATTTCAGCGCCGCGCTGGCGGGTGCGATGCTCTATGCGATCTTCGTCGCCGGCCTCGCCGCGACGACCGCCTGGTTCCTGCTGGTGGAGCGGCTCGGGCCGACGCGGGCCGCGGCCTTCCATTTCCTGAACCCGTTCTTCGGCGTCGCGACGGCGGCTGTCGTGCTCGGCGAGCGGGTGGGGCTGCGCGACGTGCTCGGCGTGACCATCGTCTCGCTTGGCATTTTGATGGTTCAGCGGGCGCGCCGCCCTCTGGTGCCCGCCCCTGCGGGGTGACAGTCTGCCGGTGCCGAATCCTCCCCTGCGCATGTCGCCCCATCCTCCCGGAGACCACATGCTCCCGGCAGCCCCCCCTTCCGACCGAGGCACTGCCCCGGATGCCGATCCCGAGACGCCGGGATTCTTCCGCCGCAACCGGGTCTGGCTGTCGATCCTGGCCCTGCCGGTCGTCGTCATCGTCGTCGGCTTCGCGATCTATCGCCTGACCGGGCAGGTCCGCTATCAGGATGTCGCACAGGCCCTCGCGGCGACGCCCTGGATCTCGGTGGCGCTGGCGATCGTGGCCACCACGGTCTCGTTCCTCGCCCTCACCCTCTACGACGTCGAGGCCCTGCGCTTCATCGGGCGCCGCCTGCCCTATCCGCAGGTGGCCCTGATCGGCTTCTGCGGCTATGCGGTCGGCAACATCGCCGGCTTCGGGCCGTTCAGCGGCGGCGCGATCCGCTATCGCGCCTATTCTCGGCTGGGGCTCAGCCCCGAGGAGATCGCCAAGGTCATTGCCTTCGTCACCGTCGCCTTCGGCGTCGGCATCGTGGCGATCGCGGCCCTCGCCATCCTGTTCGTGACCGAAACGGCCTCCGTCCTGACCGGCATCGGCTCGACGGCGCTGCGCCTCGGGGCCGGGGGCACGCTCCTTGCGCTGGCCGCGATCTTCCTGCTTGCCCGACGGGGCCATGCCTTCACCTTTGCCGGCATCGGCCTGCGGCTGCCGGACCTGCGGACCACCCTCCAGCAGTTCGCCATCACCTGCGTCGATGTCGCGGCGGCGGCCACGGTGCTCTATGTGCTGCTGCCCTACGGCACGGTGAGCTGGTCCGGCCTGCTGGCGGCCTATTCCGTGGCGCTCGGCCTCGGCGTGCTCAGCCATGTCCCCGGCGGGCTCGGCGTCTTCGAGACGGTGATGATCGCGACGCTCGGCCATTCGGTCGAGCTGCATACCCTGCTCGGCGCCCTGATCCTCTACCGTGTCGTCTATTTCATCCTGCCGCTGGTCGTGGCGGTGCTGCTCGTCGTGACCTGGGAGGTGCGGGCGCTGGCCGACGCCCCCGCCATGGCGCCGGTGCGGCGGATCGGCGGGCGGCTGGCGCCGACCCTGCTCGGCGCCCTGTCGCTCGTCACCGGGGTGGTCCTCGTCTTCATCAGCGTGGCGCCGGTCCCGCACGCGCGGCTGGTGGCGCTCGAGGCCTTCGTGCCCCTGCCGCTGCTGGAAGGCGCGACCTTCCTGACGAGCCTCCTCGGCCTCCTGCTCATCATCGCCTCGCGCGGGCTGACCCACCGGCTGGATGGCGCCTGGTGGCTCGCGACCATCACGACGCTGGTCGCGCTCGCCCTGGCACCGATGCGCGCGGGCCATGTGGCGCAGCCGGCGCTGCTCTGCGTGCTGGCGCTGGCGCTCTATGCCGGGCGGCGCCTCTTCACCCGGCCGGCCTCGCTGTTTCGCGAGGCCCTGACCGCGCGCTGGCTCGCCACCGTCGCCCTCGTGCTGATCGGGGCATTGTTCCTGCTGTTCTTCGTCCACCGCGACGTGCCCTACAGCCACGAGCTCTGGTGGCAGTTCGAATTCTCCGCCGACGCCTCGCGCGCGCTCCGGGCGATGTTCGGGGTCTGCCTCGCGGCGACCCTGCTGGCGGTGGCGAGCCTCCTGCGCCATGCCCCGGTGACGGCGCCCGAGAGCGCCAGCCATCTGGCCCAGGCGCTCGCGATCGTCGACCGGCAGGCCTCGTCAAGCGCCAACCTCGTGCGGATGGGCGACAAGAGCCTGCTCTTCTCCGAGGACGAGACGGCCTTCCTGATGTACGGCCAGCAGGGCCGGTCGCGCATCGCCCTCTTCGATCCCGTGGGCCCGGCCGAGACCTGGTCCGACCTCGTGTGGCGCTTCGTCGAGACCAGCCGCGAGGCCGGCTGCCGCCCGGTCCTCTACCAGGTGACACCGGCCCTGCTCGGCGCCTGTGCCGATGCCGGGCTGCGCGCCTGGAAATTCGGCGAGATGGCGGTGGTGGACCTGACGCGCTTCGACCTGAAGGGCGGCCAGTGGTCGGCCATGCGCAACACCCTGTCCCGCGGCCAGCGCGATGGCCTGGAATTCGACCTGCTGCTGCCGGCGGCGCTGCCCGGCGTGATCGACGCGCTGGAGCGGGTCTCCGACGCCTGGCTCGCCCATCACAAGGCCAAGGAAAAGAGCTTCTCGCTCGGCGCCTTCACCCGCGACTACATGCTGTCGCAGCCGGTGGCCGTGCTCCGGCTGAACGGGCGCATCATCGCCTTTGCCAACCTGCTGACGACGGCGGTCGGCGAGGAATGCTCGATCGACCTCATGCGCTTCCATCCCGAGGCGCCGAGCGGGTCGATGGTCTTCCTGCTGGCCCGGACCATGCTGCACTTGCGCGACCAGGGCGTGCAGCGGTTCACCCTCGGCATGGCCCCGCTGTCCGGCATGTCCGACAGCGCCCGGGCCCCGACCTGGGACGTGATCGGCGGCGCGCTCTTCGAGCACGGAGAGCGGTTCTACAACTTCAAGGGCCTGCGGGCCTTCAAGGAAAAGTTCCGCCCGGACTGGGAGCCGCGGTATCTTGCGGTGGCGGGCACGGCCACGCCGATGGTGGCGCTGATGGATGCGACGCTGCTGATCGGCGGTGGACTGAAGGGAGTGATCGGACGATGAGAGCCTTCTTTGCCGTTCTCGCCTGCCTCGGCGCCGCCGCACCGTGGGCGGGGGGCGCTGCGGCCGAGGATTTCTCGGCCGGCGCCATCACGGCCCCGGTCGTCAGCTTTCCGTCCGGCACGGCGAAGGCGACGGTCCTGCTCGTCTCGGACGCGGCGGGATGGGGCGAGACCGAGACCGGCATCGCCGCCGACCTGACCGCCGCCGGCGCGATCGTGGTCGGGGTGGACCTGCCGTCCTGGCGCGCGGGCCTCGCCCCCGAGGCGCGCAAATGCCTCTATCTCGTCGCGGATCTGGAAACGATCAGCCATGCCGTGCAGCGGCAGGCGAAGCTCGACAGCTACCTGCCGCCGATCGCCGCAGGCATCGGCGCCGGCGCGGCGCAGCTCCTCGCGATGGCGGCGCAGACCCCGAAGGCGACCATCGGCCGGACGGTGGTGGTCGACCCCGCCGACGCGGTGGACCTGGCCAAGCCGCTCTGCACCGATGCCACCGCCACGACCCTGGCCGATGGCGAGACGCAATACGGCCTCGACCCCGGCCCGCTGCCAGACCCGATCGAGGTCGGCCTGACGCCCGCCGCGCCGGCCGATGGCGCCGCGCATGTGGGGGCCCTCCAGGCCGAGCATCCCGAGGTGTCGATCCAGCAGGTCGGCGACGCGGCGCCCGCGGCGCTGACGACGCTCGTCAGTGCCGCGATCGAGGCGACGGCCGGTGCCGATGGCGACGCCCCGCTCGGGCTGCCGCTGACGCTTCTGCCCGCCACGCCCACGCATGACACGATGGCCATCGTCTTCTCCGGGGATGGCGGCTGGCGCGACATCGACCAGAAGGTCGGCGGCGCGCTGCAGGGCCTCGGCATCCCGGTCGTCGGCTTCGATTCGCTGCGCTATTTCTGGTCGGAGAAGACCGCGGCCGGCACGGCGGCCGACCTCGACAGGCTGATCCGCCTGCAGGCCCCGGCCTGGGGCGTGTCGAAGGTGCTGCTCGTCGGCTATTCCTTCGGCGCCGACCTGTTGCCCGCGACCTACAATGCGCTGCCCGCCGACACCCGGGCCCAGATCCCGATGATGAGCCTGCTGGCCCTGACGAGCGTCGCGTCTTGGCAGATCTCGGTCCTCGGCTGGCTCGGCGAGAACACCGGGACTGGCGGCAACCCCGCCGACGACATCGCGCGGATGGATCCGGCGATCGTGCAGTGCATCTATGGGGCGGAGGAGGAAGACACCCCCTGCCCCGGCCTCGCCGCGAGGGGGGTGGAGGTGATCCGCACCGACGGCGGCCACCATTTCGACGGCGACTACGAGGCGCTGGCCCAGAAGATCACGGCCGGGCTCGACCGGCGCCTGACCGGGGGGACAGGGCCGGCACCGACCGCGGCCCCCGCGCCCGACGCCCCGGCCGCGTCTCCTGAGGCCACAGAGGAGGCTCCGACCGCGCCATGACCGACGTCACCACCGACCCCCGCCTCGCCGCCGCCATCCGTGCCGCCATCGACGGCAAGACCAAGCCCCTCGGCGCCCTCGGCCGGATCGAGGCGCTGGCGGCGCAGATCGCGGCGTTTCAGGGCACGACCGCGCCGCGGGCCGAGACCTGCACGCTGACGATCTTCGCCGGCGACCACGGCATCGCCGAGGATGGCGTCTCGGCCTATCCGCAGGCGGTGACCCGCCAGATGGTGCTGAACTTCCTCGCGGGCGGGGCGGCCTCGACCGTCTTCGCCGCCACGCTCGGGATCCCGGTGATGGTGGTGGATGCCGGCGTGGCGGGCCCACCGCTCGTGCATCCGGACCTCGTCTCGCGCCGGACCGGGCCGGGCACGGCGAATTTCCGGCTCCAGCCGGCGATGACCGGCACGGAAGCCGACTCCGCGCTGTCGGCCGGCCGGGAGATCGGCTTTTCCGGGGCGGCGGATGCCGCGGCCTTCGGCGAGATGGGCATCGCGAACACCGCCGCGGCGGCGATGCTGGCGCACAAGATCACCGGGCTCGACCTCGCGCCGCTGGTGGGGCGCGGCACGGGGCTCGACGATGCCGGGCTCGCCACCAAGCGCCGCCTGCTCTCCGAGGCCGCGCGCCGCACGCCGGCGACCCTCGGGCCGATGGAGGCGCTGACCGAATACGGCGGCTTCGAGATCGCCATGATGGCGGGGGCGATGATCGGCGCGGCGGCGGCGGGGCGGATCGTGCTGGTGGACGGCTTCATCGCCACGGCGGCGGCGCTCGTCGCGGCCCGGCTCGAGCCCGGCACCGCCCGCGCGCTCGTCCATGCCCATGCCTCGGCCGAGGCCGGGCACCGCCCGCTGCTCGACGCCCTCGGGGCGACCCCGCTCCTCGCCCTCGACCTCCGGCTGGGCGAGGGCACCGGGGCGCTCCTCGCCTGGCCGCTGGTGCGGGCGGCGGCGGCGATGCTGCGCGACATGGCAAGCTTCTCGGAGGCGGGCGTCAGCGGCCCCGCCTGACCCCGCCGATGCCGAAGCGCCTTCCCCGCCCCCTCGCCCACCAGTGCGCGCTCTTCAGGCTCGCCTGGCAGTTCCTCACCCGGGTTCCGCCCCCGGGGGCAGCCCGCTGGACGCCCGGGCGGATGGCCGCGGCGCCGCGCTATTTCCCGGCGGTCGGGGCGCTCGTCGGGCTGTCCGGCGCGGCGGTCCTCGGTGCCACGGCCCTGGTCCTGCCCCCGCTCGTGGCGCTGCTCCTGTCGGTCGCGGCGACCCTCGCGATGACCGGGGCGCTGCACGAGGATGGTCTGGCGGATACCTTCGACGGCCTCGGCGCGGCCACGCCCGCCGCCGCGCTGGAGGTGATGCGCGACAGCCGCCTCGGCAGCTTCGGGGCCCTGGCCCTCGGGCTCGGCCTCGCGCTCAAGGTC
>ERZ500977.102-NODE-102-length-16330-cov-6.375484_pt1 | contig 16330 bp, 12 predicted proteins | sample MGYA00248863_ERZ500977 | MGnify/ENA primary metagenome ERZ500977 (study PRJEB25958, sample SAMN03398581) | human skin metagenome | study: EMG produced TPA metagenomics assembly of the Human Skin Microbiome Metagenome (human skin metagenome) data set.
GATCGACCGGCTGACCGCGCATGTCGCCGCCGCGCGCGCCCTGCTGGAGGGCAGCGTGCCGGTCGGCCGCAGGTTCGATTTTCTGGTCCAGGAATTCAACCGCGAGGCCAATACGCTGTGTTCCAAGGCCCAGGACACGGCCCTGACCACGATCGGGCTGGAGCTGAAGCTGGTGATCGACCGGATGCGCGAGCAGGTACAGAATCTCGAATGACCCGACCCCCTGACCCTGCCGAGGCGGCCGAGACGCGCCGCGGACTGCTCATCATCCTGTCCTCGCCCTCGGGGGCGGGCAAGTCGACCCTGTCGCGCCGCCTGCTGGAATTCGACACGGGCATCGACTTCTCGGTCTCGGCGACCACCCGCGCCCCCCGTCCGGGCGAGCGGGAGGGGCGCGAATACTTCTTCAAGAGCCGCCGCGAGTTCGAGACGATGGTCGCGCAGGGCGAGATGCTCGAACATGCCGAGGTCTTCGGCAACCTCTACGGCACGCCGCGCACGCCGGTCGAGCTGGCGATCGCCGCGGGGCGCGACGTGCTCTTCGACGTGGACTGGCAGGGCGGGCAGCAGATCCGCGCCTCGGCCCTGCGCGAGGCGGTGGTGTCGATCTTCATCCTGCCGCCCTCGATCGCCGAACTGGAGGCCCGCCTGCTGGCGCGGGGGCAGGACAGCGCCGCCGTGGTCGCCGGCCGCATGGCGAAATCGCGCGACGAGATCAGCCATTGGGCCGAATACGACTATGTGCTGGTCAACGAGAGCCTGCCGGCCTGCGAGGCGGACCTGCGGGCGATTCTCACGGCCGAACGCCTGCGGCGCGAGCGGCGCCCGGAGCTGGTCGGCACCATCGGACGTCTCAACCGCGAATTCGAGGAGCGGCTGCCATGAGCCAATATCGTCTGGACGGCGTGGCGCCGGAGCTTGCGCCCGATGCCTGGATCGCGCCGGGCGCGCGGGTCATCGGCCGGGTGACACTGGCGGCCGGGGCCTCGGTCTGGTTCAACGCGGTGCTGCGCGGCGATACCGAGCCGATCGTCATCGGCGCGGGCAGCAACGTGCAGGATGGCACGATCTGCCACACCGACCGCGCCTTTCCGCTCACGGTGGGGGCGGGCTGCACCATCGGCCACATGGCGATCCTGCATGGCTGCACCATCGAGGACGGCAGCCTGGTGGGGATGGGAGCGACCGTCCTGAACGGGGCCCGGATCGGCCCCCGGGTGCTGGTGGGGGCCGGGGCCCTCGTGACGGAGGGCAAGGTCTTTCCCGAGGGGACGCTGGTCGTGGGCCGTCCCGCGAAGGTGGTGCGCGACCTCACCCCGGCCGAGATCGCGGGGCTGGCAGCCTCGGCCGAACGCTATCGCGAGAATGCCCGGCGCTTCCGGGCCGGGCTGGCGCCTGTCCCGGATCAGACGGACTGAGGCGTCGTCACGCCGCTCAGGTCGAGGATCGCGCCGGTCTCGGTGAAGGTGCCGGCGATCCGGTAGCCGGTCGATACGAGCACGTTGCGCAGGATGCCGAACTGCACGGCGTCCGCGCGCAGTTCCGACAGCGGCGCGCCCTCCAGCACATGCGACCAGAGCGCCATCGGCGGCACCATCTTGCGTCCCTCGACCTGCAGGCCGAGGCGCTCCTCCCCGATCCGGACCTGCACGAGCCCGCCCATCGGCATGCTCTTCTCCAGGCAGAGGATGGAGAGATAGACGACCTGCGCGAGGGGGCGCGCCATGTCGCGGCCGTCAACATTCCAGATCACGTTGAAGCGGCCCGCGAACATGCCGTCGGTCACCTGCACCGCATCGGTGAAGGCCTGCCGTCCCTCGGGATCGGCCGGGCCGAAGGCGAGGCGGTAGTAGCGCAGCTTGGCCAGCGCGGTCTCAAGGCTTTCGGAAACGAGTTCCACCTCCGCCGCCGGCCCGCTGGGGTTGGCGGACATCTGCATGAGCTCTAGCCCGTTGCGGATCGCGCCCATCGGGCTTATCAAATCATGGCAGAGGCGGGCGGCGATCAGGGCACCAAGGTCGGGCGTGGTCATGACATCCGCGGTCCGGCCACGACGCAGGGAAGGGCTCGTGTGCAACAGTTTCTCGAGCCGGGCGATCTCGTGCGCCACCCGGACCAGCCCGACTGGGGTCTCGGCCAGGTGCAGTCCGCGATCGGCGCCCGGATCACGGTCAACTTCGAGCACGCGGGCAAGGTGGTCATCGATGGCTCCCGGGTTATTCTCTCCCCGGACAGCGGTGGTCCGGTGCGGCGTTAACCCTTTGCATCCTATCCTTAAGGGAGCGTAAAGACGCCTGAAATTCGCAATGCGACTAAATTTGCAGGTATACCCTTCTCGTGAATTGCGCATTGCAGCATAAACGGCCATTGAGGCTGCCGGCATGCCTTGCGGTACAGGGGGTGGCGGGATGATAGATGGTTGCCAAGGCCGGGCAGACCGGCAATTCTCGGGCAAGGATCAGGGGTTGATGGCGTCATGATGCGGCGCGACTTTCTTACGGGTGCAATGGTAACGGGCCTCGCGGCCCGGATTTTTCCTGGCGCGGCCCTCGCACAGGACGGGGTTGCCTTCACCCGGTCGGTGGTCCTCGAACGGGCCCGCAAGCTGGCGGCGGAGCCGTTCGCCATGCCCGGGCCGGCGGTGCCGCCTGCCCTGGCGAACCTCGGCTATTCCGATTACGAGGGGATCCGCTTCCGCGAGGACCGGCGCCTGTTCGCCGATCCGCCGCGCGGGATGACGGCCGACCTCATGCATTCGGGCTTCATCTTCAAGATCCCGGTCGAAATCTTCATGGTCGAGGACGGCATGGCGCGCCATGTCCAGTATTCGCCCGACATGTTCACCTTCCAGCATTCCGAGCCGCCGGCCCCGGACACTCCGCTCGAATTCGCCGGCTTCAAGCTGCGCACCGAGCTGAACGCGCCCGGCGTCATGGACGAATTCGCGGTTTTTGCCGGGGCGAGCTATTTCCGGGCCGTCGCGAAGGGGCAGATCTACGGCCTGTCGGCGCGGGGACTCGCGATCGGGACCGGGGACGAGGAGGGCGAGGAATTCCCCTTCTTCCGCGCCCACTGGCTCGAGGCGCCGAATGACGGCCGCATCGTCATCCACTCCCTGCTGGACGGGCCGAGCGCCACCGGCGCCTTCCGCTTCACCATCCGCCCCGGCGAGATGACCGGCATGGATGTCGAGGTCTCGCTGTTCGCCCGGCGCGAGATCACCCAGGTCGGCGTCGCGCCGCTGACCTCGATGTTCCTCTACAGCATGCTGAACCGGTCGGGCTTCGACGACTTCCGGCCGCAGGTCCACGATTCCGATGGCCTCGCGATCTGGAACGGCGCCGGCGAGCGGCTGTGGCGCCCGCTCGGCCTGCCGCGGCTCCTGCAGGTCTCGACCTTCAACGACGACGGCATGCGCGGCTTCGGCCTCATCCAGCGCTCGCGGCGCTTCTCCGACTACGAGGACCTGCAGGCGCTCTACCATCGCCGGCCGAGCCTCTGGGTCGAGCCGGTGGGGGACTGGGGCGGCGGCAACGTGGTGCTGGTGGAGATCCCCTCGGGCGAGGAGATCCACGACAACATCGCGGCCTTCTGGCGCCCGCATGCGCCGATCCCGGCCGGCGGCGAGACCGCGCTCACCTATCGCCTGACCTGGGGCTGGGATGCGCCGGGCCTCGACACCATCCACAAGGTGGTCCGCTCGATGTCGGGGGCGGGCGGCAGCGGCCGCAGGCGGTTCGTGGTCGACTTCATGCCGCCGCCCTCCGGGCAGGTCCCGGTCGAGCAGGTGAAGGCGGTGGTGAGCTCCAGCACCGGCACGCTGACCCCGGCGACGCTGGTGCAGAATTTCGAACTGGGCGGTCTTCGGGTCGCCTTCGAACTCGACCCCGCCGGGGCCGATCTCGTCGAGCTGCGCCTGCAGCTCGTGCGCGACCAGACCCCGATCAGCGAAGTCTGGCTGTTCCGGTGGACGAGCTGATGGATTCCGGGGGGCCGGCGCCAGAGCCGACCGCCAGGGAAGGAGCCCCGGTTCCCCCCGAGCTTGGTCTGGAAATGCCGGTTCAGGATCTCCACCGCCAGCCGGGCCGGGCGCTGCGCCCGGAGGGCGGTGGTCCGCAGGCCTGGACCACCCGGGCCGTCCTCGCGCTCCTGACCGTCGCCGTCTCCGCGGCGCTGATCCACGAGATGTGGATCGTGCTCGGGGTCGGCTCCTTCTCCTGGGTCGAGCTGGTGATGCTGGTGCTCTTCGCCATCAACATCACCTGGGTGGTCTTCGGCACCGTTTCCTCGGTCATCGGTTTCGTGCGCGGCCCGAGCCGCCGGCCGCCGGACCTGACCGAACGCCTCTACAGCCGCACCGCCCTGCTGCTTCCGGCCTATAACGAGCACCCGGCGCGCGTCGTCGGGGCGGCCGCGGCCATGCTCGGGGCGCTGGCCGACCGGGGCTTCGGCGACCGCTTCGACCTCTTCATCCTCAGTGACAGCAACACCGTCGGTCCCTGGCTGGCCGAACAGGCGCTGATCGACGCCGCCCGGCAGGACCCGCGGCTCGCCGACCGCCTGTTCTACCGCCACCGCCTGAAGAACGCCGCCCGCAAGGCCGGCAACATCGAGGACTGGGTCGAGCGCTGGGGCGCGGACTATGACTTCATGCTGGTGCTCGACGCGGACAGCCTGATGGAGGCGGATACCGTCGTCGAACTGGCGCGGCGCATGGAGGCCGAGCCGAAGCTCGGGCTCCTGCAGTCGGTGCCGCGGCTGATCGGCGCCGAGACCCCGCTCGCCCGGGTCCAGCAGTTCTCCGCGCGCGTCTACGGACCGATCCTCGCCCATGGCCTCGCGGGCTGGTTCGGGGATGCCGGCAACTACTGGGGGCATAACGCGATCATCCGCACCCGGGCCTTCGCGAGCTATGCCGGACTGCCGCTCCTGCGCGGCAACCCGCCCTTCGGCGGGCTGATCCTCAGCCACGATTTCGTCGAGGCCGCGCTCATCCGCCGGGGGGGCTGGGGCGTGAAGATGGCCGACGACCTCGAGGGCAGCTACGAGGCGCCGCCGCCCAACATTCCCGAACTGGCGCAGCGCGACCGGCGCTGGTGCCAGGGCAACCTCCAGCATACCCGGCTTTTGCCGACCACCGGCCTGCATCCGCTCAGCCGGCTGCATCTGGCCATGGGCGTGCTCTCCTATCTCGCCTCGCCGCTCTGGTTCCTGTTCCTGCTGGCCGGCATGGCCCTGGCGCTGCACGCGCATCTCGTGCCACCGGACTATTTCCTGCAGGACTGGTCGCTGTTCCCCACCTGGCCACAGATCGACGCCGAGCGCGCGATGCTGCTCTTCGGGCTCTGCATGGCGGTGCTGTTCCTGCCGAAGATCCTCGGGCTGATGGATTTTCTCGTCCATCCCGTCAGCCAGGGCATGCGGCTGAAGACGGTGGCGGGCTTTCTCGTCGAGATCCTGCTGACCGCGCTTGTCGCGCCGATCATGATGCTGACGCAGACCTCCGCCGTCATCGAGATCCTGACCGGGCGCGACAGCGGCTGGAAGACCCAGTCGCGCGACGCCGACGGCCTGCCCTGGGGCGACCTCTGGCGCTTCCACAAGCGCCACGTCTTCATGGGACTGGCGCTGGCGCTCGCGGCCGGGTCGATCAGCTGGCGGCTCCTCGCCTGGATGAGCCCCGCGATCGTCAGTCTGCTGCTCGCCGTGCCGATCTCGCGCTTCGCCGCCAGCGGCCGGGCCGGGCGCTGGCTCGCCGCCCGGGGCGTGCTGGTGGTGCCCGAGGAGCGGCGGCCGCCGGAGGTCAGCCGGGCGGCCGATGACGAGACGCTCCGCTTCGCCGCCATCGCGCCGCCGGCGGATCTCGCCGCGCTTCTCGAGGATCCCGCGGCGCTGGCGCGGCATGTGGCCTGGCTCGATCGGGGAACCGCGCGGCGCCCCGGCGAGGCCGATGCCTGGCTTGCCAGCGCGCGGCTGAAGCTCGCCGATGGGGTCGGCCCGGCCGGGCTCAATCCCAAGGAAGCCTATGCCGTCCTCGCCTCGGCCGAGACGATGGCCGAACTCTCCCGCACCCGGTCGTCCTCACCCGGCGGCCTGCGCCCCGCGGCGGGGTGAGGCGGGAACAGGCGCGCTGACTCGCCGGACGGGTGGGGCGCTGCGCCGCGATGGCATCGCACATCGACCGCGAGTGAGCGGCAGACCCCTGCCGCTCACTCGAAGCGGAGTTCGGCGCGCAGGCCGGGGCCCGGGGTGCTGTCCGGGTTGTCCGAAAGCGTGAAGGCGGCGCCGTGCAGGCGGGCCACCGCCGCCACGAGGGCGAGGCCGAGGCCCGAGCCGTCGCTGCCGCGGCTCGGGTCGAGGCGGACGAAGCGTTCCTTGACCGCCTCCCGGGCCTCAGGCGGGATGCCGGCTCCGTGGTCCGCCACCCAGAGGCAGGGGCCCGGGCCGAGGCCGAGGGTCACGGGGCTCCCCTCCGGGGCATGGCGCAGGGCGTTCTCGACGAGGTTCGACAGCGCCTGCGCCAGCAGCTGGTCATGGCCGGAGATCGTGGGGGCGGGCCCCGGGGGCAGGGCGAGGGTCAGGCGGAGACCACGGTCCTCGGCCACCGCCTCGAAGAGCTCGGCCACGTCGGCGGCGAGGCGGGCGAGGTCGACGGGGCCGAACTGCTCGATGCCGATCCCCGCCTCGGCGCGGCTGATGCCGATGAGCGCCGTCGACATCGCCAGCAGGCTGTCGGCCTCGGCGAGGGCGGCCTCGATACGGGCCTCGCGGCCGGCCTCGTTGAGGGACGGCGCGCGGATCGCCTCGATCTGGCGCACCAGCCGGCCGACCGGACGCCGGAGGTCGTGGGCCAGGCCGTCGGTCAGGCTGCGCAGGTCGCGCACCAGCAGGCCGATGCGGTCGAGCATCGCGTTCAGCGTGTCGGCGAGGCGGTCGAACTCGTCGCCGCTGCCGGTGCGCGCGATGCGCCGGTCGAGCGTGCCCGGACCCGCGGCGGCGACGATGGCGCCGGCATCCGCACTGATCGCGTCGATCCGCCCGAGCACCAGACGGGACAGGAGCCAGCCGGTCAGGAGCGACAGGGCCGCCATGGCGACAAGGGCCGCCATCAGCGCCCGCCAGAGTGTCCGGTCGAAGGCCGCGCGCGCGGCCACGTCGCGGCCGACGAGCAGCCGCTCGCCATCCGGCAGGGCGACGGTCAGGGCGGAAATGGCGGTCGGGCCCTTCATGTCGAGCCGGTAGAGGTCGAGCGTGACCCAGCCGGAGCCCGGCACCACCGTGGGCGGCCAGGCGGCGAGATTGCCCGCCACCCGGGCCCCGGCCGCGTCGGCGAGCAGGAAGACGGCGGTGCGCTCGCCCCCGTCCTCCAGCCGCCGCTCGATCGCCCAGGCGAGGGCCGGCCGGCCGCCGCTCGAATAGGCGTCGCCGAGCGCGCGCAGCTCGCTCTCGATCACCGCGCGCTGTTCGGCGTCGATCACCCCGCCGGCGCGCCAGTAGATGCCGGCGAGGATCAGGCCGGTCGCCAGCAGCACCAGCCCGAGATGGGTGGCGACGAGCCGTGTCGTGGCGTTGCGGAAGCTTCCCACCGGACCGGCTCAGCGATCCGACAGCATGTAGCCGGCGCCCCGGACCGTGCGGATCAGGGCCGCCTCGCCCTCGGCATCGACCTTGCGGCGCAGGCGGCTGATGTGGACGTCGATCACGTTGGTGCGGGGATCGAAGTGATAGTCCCAGACGCCCTCCAGCAGCATGGTGCGCGTCACCACCCGGCGCTGGCGGCGCATCAGGTATTCGAGCATCTGGAATTCGCGGGGCAGGAGCTCGATCGTGCGCTCGCCCCGCCGGGCGGTGCGGGCGATGAGGTCGAGTTCGAGGTCGCCGCAGGCAAGGCGCGTCTCCTCGCGCTCGGCGGGCGTGTCGCGGGGGCGGCGGAGCAGGGCCTCCAGCCGCGCCTCCAGTTCGGTGAAGGCGAAGGGCTTGACCAGATAGTCGTCGGCCCCCTCGCGCAGGCCGCGGACCCGCTCGTCGATGGCGCTGACGGCGGTCAGCAGCAGGACGGGGGTGGCGGTGCCGGCGGCACGGATCGCGCGCAGGACCGAGAGGCCGTCGAGGTCGGGCAGCATCCGGTCGAGGATCACGGCATCGAAGCCGCCGTCCAGCGCCCGCATCAGGCCCTCGCGGCCGAGGCCGGTCGCCTCGACCCCGTAGCGCGCCTCGGCGAGGCCCTTCGCGACATAGTCGCGGGTTTCGCCATCGTCCTCGATCAGCAGGATGCGGTAGGACATGGCGCGCGCCCGGGTCTGCGGAGGAAAGGTGGCGCCGCCCGACAGGAGAGCGGCGCCTGCAGCGAGAGTTAGGGCATCGGCCGGTTGTTGCGCAATGGCGCCTGCCCGTCCCTGTTCCCGGTCAGGCGAGGGGAACCCCCAGGAACAGCCTGTTCTCGCCGCGGGCGATCTGCAGGAGGACCGCATTCGCGGGGGCCTCCGCCATCGCCTTCTCGACATCGGCCGTGGTGCGGACCGGCGTCCCGTTGACGGCCGTGACCACGTCGCCCACCTGCAGCCCGGCATCGCCGGCCCGGCTGTCGCGGCCGAGCGAGGTCACCACCACGCCCTGGGCGTCCGGGCCGATCCCGAGCTCGCTCCGGGCACCGTCCGTCAGCGGCGCGAGGGTGGCGCCGAGCTTCTCGAAGGGCGCCTCCTGCCGGTCGTTGCGGGTGAGGGCGGCCGGCGTGACCTTTTCCGCGTCGAAGCGGCCGAGGGCCACGGTCACGTCCTGGCGGTCGCCGTCCCGCAGGATGGTGACGGTCGCCTTCGCATCGGGCCGTTGCGCCGCGACGGCCTTCGGCAGGTCGCGGCTCTCGGCAATCGGGGTGCCGTCGAAGGCCACGATCACGTCGCCGGGCTGGAGCACCGTCTCGGACGGGCCGCCCGGGACGACCTGCGACACCAGCGCGCCCTTGGCATCGGGCAGGCGCATCGCGGCGGCGAGGTCCGGGGTCACTTCCTGGATCGAGACGCCGAGCCAGCCGCGCTCCACCGCGCCATGATCGCGCAGCTGGGCGACGACCGTCTCGACGGTATCGGCCGGGATGGCGAAGCCGACGCCGACCGAGCCGCCGTTCGGCGAGAAGATCGCCGAGTTGACGCCGATCACCTCGCCCTCGAGGTTGAGGAGCGGGCCGCCGGAGTTGCCCCGGTTGATCGCCGCGTCGGTCTGGATGAAGTCGACATACGGCCCGGCGTTGATGTCGCGGCCGAGCGCCGAGACGATGCCGCGGGTCACGGTGCCGCCGAGGCCGAAGGGATTGCCGACCGCGATCACGTCGTCGCCGACGCGGGTCCTGTCGCTGTCGCCGAGCGGCAGCGTCGGCAGGTCGGCACCTGCGTCGATCTTCAGCAGGGCGAGGTCGGACTGGGTGTCGGTGCCGATGACCTTGGCCGGGAATTCGCGGTTGTCGGTCAGGCGGACGGTCACCTTCCCGGCATTGTCCACCACATGGTTGTTGGTGATGATGTAGCCGTCGCTCTCCATCACGAAGCCCGAGCCGAGCGACACGCCGCCGGAGCGGGGCTCCTCACGCTCGCGCGGTCCCGGCATCGGCATCATCCGGCCCTGCGGCATTCCGAACTGACGGAAGAATTCCTCGAAGGGCGAGCCGGGTCCGAAGGGATCCTGAGCCTGGGCCTGGGCGGTCTCCTCGGCCTGTTCCGACGGCGTCGCGAGGATGGTGACGACGGCGGGGCTCGCCTTCTCGACGAGGTCCGCGACGGCGCCGGGGGCGGTTTCGGCCAGCGCGGGGATGGCGAGGAAACCCGCAAGGGCGGTTCCGGTGAGGGCGGTTGTCGCGGCGAGGCGGCCGCGGCCGGCCTGCGAGAGAAGCTGCATCGGGGATCTCCGGTTCAAGTCCTGGCGCCATCGGGCGCGGCGTCATGCCAAGGACATAGCGGCGCCGTCTGGAGGGCGCCTTTCGGCCGGATTAAAGATTTTTCATGTTGGGGCGGGGGGCGTCGCGGGCCGGCGAGGGCGCCCCAAGCGCCGCTGGGCGCGGGCACCCCTTTGCGCGCTGCCCGCCTAGACGTCATCCTGTCGGGAGCCTGCCCCCGAAACACCGGCGCCGCGGAAATCCGCGGCGCCGCAGGGGGATCGGGTCAGGCCGGGTGCTGGACCGGGGGTGGGGGGACGGCCGCCGCGGGTGGGGGCGCGGCCTCCGTCGGCCGGAAGGGCGAGACCTTGCGGATCAGGACGTAGAAGAGCGGCACCAGCAGCACGCCGAGGATCGTGGCGGCGATGGTGCCGGCGAGAACGCCCGAGCCGATGGCATTGCGGCCCGCCGCCCCGGCCCCGGTCGAGAGGACGAGCGGCAGCACGCCGAGCGAGAAGGCCATCGAGGTCATCAGGATCGGGCGGAACCTCTCCCGCGCCGCGGTGGTGACCGCGTCCAGAAGTGCGTGTCCCTCCTCCTGCCGGGCCTTGGCGAATTCCACGATCAGGATCGCGTTCTTGCCGGTCAGGCCGATGGTCGTGAGCAGGCCCACCTGGAAGAAGACGTCATTGGCAAAGCCGCCGAGGCGCGCTCCGATCAGGGCGCCAAGGACGCCGAGCGGCATGGCGAGCATGACCGCCGCCGGGATCGCCCAGCTCTCGTAGAGAGCGGCGAGCGAGAGGAAGACGACCGCGAGCGACAGCGCATAGAGCAGCGGTGCCTGGCCCCCGGTCTCGCGCTCCTCCAGGGACAGGCCGGTCCAGGCCACGTCGAAGCCCGGTGGCAGCTGGCTCGCCAGCCGCTCGATTTCGGCCATGGCCTCGCCGGTGGTCACGCCCGGAACCGGGCTGCCCTGCAGCTGCACCGCCGGCACGCCGTTGTAGCGGTCGAGGCCCTGCGCGCCGTACCGCCAGCTGGCATCGGCAAAGTTCGAGAAGGGGACGAGCCCGCCGGTCGCATTCTTGACCCGCCACTGCTCGATGTCGCTGGGATTGCGCCGGAAGGGGGCGTCGCCCTGCACATAGACGCGCTTGATCCGGCCGCGGTCGAGGAAGTCGTTCACATAGGTACCGGCCCAGGCAACCGAGAGCAGGTTCGACACATCTGCCGCGGTCACGCCCATGGCCCCGGCCTTGCGCCAGTCGATGTCGAGGCCGAACTGCGGCGCGTCCTCCAGCCCGTTCGGGCGGATGGAGCCGATGACGCCGCTCTGCATCGCCATGCCCATCAGCTGGTTGCGGGCTGCGACGAGCTCCTCGTGGCTCTGGCCGCCGCGGGCCTGGAGGTAGAAGTCGAAGCCCGAGACGTTGCCGAGCTCGATCACCGCGGGCGGCACGATCGGGAAGACCATGGCGTCGCGGATCTGGCTGAGCGCGCCGAATCCGCGCATCGCCACCGCCTGCACCGAGGCATCCGCGGCGGAGCGCTCGGCCCAGTCCTTCAGCTTCACGAAGCCGATGCCGACATTCTGGCCGACGCCGGCGAAGCTGAAGCCGACCACGGTGAAGATCGAGTCGACCGTCGCCTTCTCGCCTTCGACGAAATGTTTCTCGATCTTGTCCATCACTGCGAGGGTCCGCTCGGCGGTGGCGCCGGCCGGTCCCTGGACGAAGGTGAACATGATCCCCTGATCCTCGTCCGGCAGGAAGCCGGTCGGGGTGGTGACAAAGAGCCAGCCCATGATGCCGGCGAGTGCGAGGTAGAGCACCATGAAGCGCAGCGGCCGGCGCACGACATGGCCGACCGCACCCTCGTAGCGGTTCGTCAGCCGTCCGAAGCCGGTATTGAACCAGCCGAGCGGCCCGCGCTTCGGCTTGTGCAGGTCCTTCGCCTTGAGGAGCGAGGCGCAGAGCGCCGGCGTCAGCGTCAGCGCGACCACGACCGACAGGGCCATGGCCGAGACGATGGCGATGGAGAACTGCCGGTAGATGACGCCGGTCGAACCGCCGAAGAAGGCCATCGGCACGAAGACCGCCGAGAGCACCAGCGCGATGCCGATCAGCGCGCCGGTGATCTGGTCCATCGACTTGCGTGTCGCCTCGCGCGGGGAGAGGCCCTCCTCCTCCATGATGCGCTCGACATTCTCCACGACGACGATGGCGTCGTCGACGAGCAGGCCGATTGCCAGCACCATGGCGAGCATCGTCAGCGTGTTGATGGTGAAGCCCGCCATGGCCAGCACCGCGAAGGTTCCGAGCAGGACCACCGGCACGGCAAGCGTCGGGATCAGCGTCGCGCGGATGTTGCCGAGGAAGAGATACATGACGAGGAAGACGAGGACGATCGCCTCGAACAGCGTCTTGACCACTTCCTCGATGGAGATCTTCACGAAGGGCGTCGTGTCGAAGGGCACGGTATAGCTGACGCCTTCGGGGAAGAAGGCCGAGAGCTCGTTCATCCGCTGGGTGACGAGTTCGGCGGTGTCGAGCGCGTTGGCCCCGGCGGCGAGGCGCAGCGCCATGCCGGCCGAGGGCTGGCCGTTGTAGCGCGAGATGGTGGCGTAGTTGTCCGCGCCGATCTCGACGCGCGCCACGTCCTTGAGCAGCACGAGCCCGCCGTCGGTCTCGGCGCGGAGCACGATCTGCTCGAAATCGGCCGGCGTGCGCAGCAGCGACTGCGCGGTGACGGTGGCGTTGAGCTGCTGGCCCTCGACGGTGGGCAGCGAGCCGAACTGCCCGGCCGAGATCTGCGAATTCTGCGCGGCGACGGCGGTCACCACATCGTTGGCCGACAGCTGGTAGGCCGCAAGGCGCGAGGGGTCGAGCCAGATGCGCATCGCATATTGCGCACCGAAGACCTCGGTGCCGCCGACGCCCGGCACGCGGCTGATCTCGTCGACGACATTCGAGACGAGATAGTCGGAGAGGTCGGCCTGATCGAGCCCGCCGTCCTTGGAGATGAGCGCAAGCACCATCAGGAAGCCGGAGGAGCCCTTGTCGACGGTGACGCCCTGGCGCTGGACCGCCTCCGGCAGCAGGGGCGTCGCCTGGGCGAGCTTGTTCTGCACCTGCACCTGGGCGATCTCGGGATCGGTGCCGGTCTCGAAGGTGAGCGAGATCTGGGCCGATCCGGCCGAGTTCGAGGACGAACTCATGTAGCGCAGGCCGTCGAGGCCGGTCAGCGCCTGTTCCAGCACCTGGATGACGGTGCTCTCGACCGTCTCGGCCGAGGCGCCGGGATAGGTTGCCTGGACGGTCACGCCCGGCGGCGCGATCTCGGGATACTGGGCGACCGGAAGCGACCGGATCGACAGGAGGCCAAGCCCCATGATCAGGATCGCGATGACCCAGGCGAAGACGGGGCGGTCGATGAAGAAGCGTGCCATGGTCCCGGCCCTCAGCCCGCGTCTGCGGCGGGAGCGGCGCCGGGCGCCGGATCCGGGGCGGCCCCGGCCGGCGCGGCACCCCGCTCCTCGGCCACGACCCTGGCGCCGGGCGCCACCCGTTGCAGGCCCTCGAGGATGATCCGGTCACCCGCCGCGAGGCCGGAACGGACGATCCAGTCCGAGTCCTTGGCCTTGACGATGTCGAGCACCCGGGGCTCGACCACGTTGTCGGCATTGACCACCATGGCGGTGGCATTGCCGCGCGGATCGAAGGCCACGCCCTGCTGCGGGGCAAGGATGACGCCCTTCGCAATGCCGGTCGGAAGTTCGACCTGCACATACATTCCGGGCAGCAGAAGCCCGTCATTGTTGGAGAATTCGAGGCGGAGGGTCACGACGCCGGTCAGTTCGTTCACGTTGGGCTCGGCCGCGGTCAGGGAGCCCGTCTCCTCGTGGGTGCTGCCGTCGGCGAGGATGAGCTTCACCTCGGTATCGGCGCGCGAGAATTCGCCGTCGCGGACGCCGCGGCGCCAGGCGAGGATTTCCGCCGCCGACTGGGTGACATCGACCAGCACCGGGTCGAGCTGGCGGATCACCGCGAGCGGTTCGGCCTGCCCGCTGGTGACGAGCGCGCCCTGGGTGGTGAGCGAGCGGCCGATCACCCCGGCGAGCGGGGCGCGCACCGTCGTGCGGTCGAGGTCGATGTTGGCCGTCAGCAGCGCCGCCTGCGCCACCTGCAGCGCAGCGGCGGCCTCGTCCCGGGCGGCGACGGCCTCCTCGAAGGTCTGCTCGCTGGCGACGTTGCGCTGCTGGAGGGTGCGCAGCCGGTCGGCCTCGCGGGTGGTGATCCGGAGCCGCGCCTCGGCCTGCGCGACCTGTGCCTTGGCGGCGGCGACCTGTGCCTCGTAGGTCGCCGGGTCGATGCGGTAGAGGGGCGCGCCAAGCTCGACCTCGCTGCCCTCCTGGAACAGGCGCTCGACGATGATGCCGTTCACCTGCGGCCGAACCTCGGCGGTGCCGGAGGCCACCACGCGGCCGGGAAGACTGCTTGTCAGCGTCACGTCGCCGGAGGTGAGGGTCAGCACGGTGACGGTCGGCGGCGGGGCATCGGCGCCGCCCGGGGCCTGCGCTTCGGCCGCGCCAGCGAGAAGCAGTGCCGCTACGATCCCGTGCCGAAGCGGTCTTGCAAGCGTGTGCACCATGTCCGAAGCTCCCCCGAAGTCTCGACGCGGCGGCCGACTGTTGCAAGGCGAAGGCGGTTCCCGGCGGCATGCCGGGGACCTTTCGGGCATGGTTACGGAGCCTTCGGCGGTGCCGCAAGCGCGAACCCTGCGGGGACAGCCGTTTTTTCGGGCCTCTGGCATGCCGGGTGCCCTGACGCGGGTTTACCCGTGGCGCCGCGAGCAGCTATGGGTGCGGGAGAAGCGTCACCGGGCCTGCGATGCAGACTGAAGTCAGCCGTTATCTCGTCCGGCTCGCGGAGACCGAGGCGGACCGGCGTGCCGCCGAGCGGTTGCGCTACCGGGTCTTCGTCGAGGAGATGGGGGCTGCGGCCAGTGCGGAGATGCGAGCCGCCGAACGGGAATGGGACGATTTCGATCCCTTCTTCGATCACCTGCTGCTGATCGATCTCGCGAGCCCGAGCCCCGATCCGCTCGACCATGTGGTCGGTGTCTACCGGCTGATGACCTCGGCCGCCGCCGCGGCCGGCCGGGGTTTCTACAGCGCCACCGAATTCGACCTCGGGCCGATCCTCGCCAGCGGCCGGCCCGCCCTGGAACTCGGCCGCTCCTGCGTCGCGCGCGAGCACCGGGGCGGGGCCGGGCTGCATCTGCTCTGGAACGGGCTGGCGGCCTATGTGATGGCGCAGGGAATCGAGATCCTGTTCGGCGCGGCCAGCTTTCCGGGCACGGATCCCGCCCCGCTGGTCGAGGCCCTGAGCCACCTGCACCATGCGCATCTCGCGCCGCCCGACCTCCGGGTGCGGGTCCGCGCGGCCGGGCGGCTGGAGATGCCGCTGCTGCCGCGCGAGGCGATCGACCCGATGCGGGCGATGCGGGCGGTCCCGCCGCTGATCAAGGCCTATCTGCGGCTTGGCGGGTTCATCGGCGAAGGCGCCTTCGTTGACGACATCTTCAGCACCATCGATGTCTGTGTGGTGATGGATACGGGCCGGATGACCGAGCGTCACCGCCAGTTCTACGCCCGCAGCCAGGCGGCGGCCGTCCCGCTGCCGCGTGCCACGCCCGGAGATGCCGATGCCTGAGGCCCCGCCGACCGCGCCTCTGGCCGCGCCACGGACCGCGCCAAGGACCGCGCCACTGGCCCCCTCGCAGGTCCCGTCGCCGGTCGCGTCACCGGCGCCGCGCGCCCGCTGGAACGGTGCCGACCGTCCGGTCCTGCCGCCGCCGACGCTCGGTGCGCGGCTGCGCCTCGGCGTCCGGGCGCTCTGGTTCGCCGCGGGCCTCGCCACGCTCTTTCCGCTGTTCCTGTTGGCGCGCGGGCTCGACCTCGGGCTGGCGCGGCTGACGGGGCGCCGGGTCGCGGTGCTGGGGCCGGCGCTCGTGCGGCTCTGGGCGGCGCAGGCGCTGCCCTGCCTCGGGCTTCGCTATGTCGCCCATGGCCGGCCGATGCGCGGCGCCGGCGCCTTCGTCGCCAATCATTCAAGCTGGATCGACATCGTGGCGCTGCAGCGGGCGGCGGCGCCGTTCCTCGTCTCCAAGGCCGAGGTGCGGCGCTGGCCCGGCATCGGCTTCATCGGCGCGGCGATCGGCACGCTCTTCATCGACCGCCGCCCGACCGAGGCCCGCCGGCAGGAGGCCGCGCTCCGGGCCCGGCTGGCGCAGGGCGATCACATGGCGCTCTTTCCCGAGGGCACGAGCACCGACGGCCAGCGCGTCCTGCCCTTCAAGTCCTCGCTCTTCGCGGTCTTCCACGCCGAGGGGCTGGAGGGGCTGTCGGTCCAGCCGGTCACGATCGCCTATGCCCCGCGCCCCGGCCTGCCGGCGAGCTTCTACGGC
>ERZ500977.103-NODE-103-length-16274-cov-4.742093_pt1 | contig 16274 bp, 14 predicted proteins | sample MGYA00248863_ERZ500977 | MGnify/ENA primary metagenome ERZ500977 (study PRJEB25958, sample SAMN03398581) | human skin metagenome | study: EMG produced TPA metagenomics assembly of the Human Skin Microbiome Metagenome (human skin metagenome) data set.
GCGCGGTAGCGCTGGCTTGTGCGGCAGCGGCTTTGGACTTCAACGCCTCGCAACGCTCGACCACGTCGCGTAGCTGCGCCTCCGACGCACCCAGATCAACATCGAACATGTGTTCTAACACGAAATCGACGCTACACCCACGCGCCGACAAGTCGGACGCTAGATATCGAGGCCCTGATAGGTGTTGCGGACGAACTTGGGCTGTGCGCTCTGCAGCTTGGCAAGAGAGGTGTTGCCGGCCACTGCCGCGGCCGCATCCGCGGTGAGGTTGGGCAGATTCTGGATCAAGTAGATGAGGATGACGTCTGCGGAAGGGTCTGCCTGCCACCATGTTCCGTAAGCACCGGGCCACGAGAAGGTGCCGAGTCCACCGGGGCCGAACAGCTGCCGTGACTTTGCGGGGTCGGTCACGACCGAGAGGTTGAGGCCGAAGCCTCGTCCGATCCAGAACGGCGCACCCAGGAAATCGTGCCGCTTCTGCTCATCGGTCAACCGGTCGGTGCGCATCAACGACACGGACTCCTCGGAAAGCACCCGCACCCCGTCGAGAGTTCCTCCTGCCAACAGCATTCGGGCGAAGCGGAGGTAGTCGTCGGCTGTGGACCACAACCCGGCGCCACCAGTGCAGAACGGGGGATCCACGATTGGGGCGGGGCCCATCACGTCGTGGCGCAGGGTGTTGTCCTTATCGAGTTGGTACATGGTCGCCGCGCGGCGCCTTCCGGCGGCGCCGACGCTGAAGCCGGTGTCCGACATGCCCAGTGGGCCGAGGACCCGCTCGGTCAGCACGTCACTCAGCGGCTTGCCCTCGATGCGGGACAGGGCGATGCCCAGAACGTCGGTCGCATGGCTGTAGGTGAGTCGTTCGCCGGGTTGATGGACGAGCGGCAGCGCGGTGAGTTCGGACAGCCACTTGTCCTGGTCCTGGCGGGTGGGAAGTTTGCGGTAGGCGTCCGACAGCGGGCCGAGGACCGAGAACATATAGGCGAGGCCGCTGCGGTGGGTCATCAGGTCGTCAATGGTGATGTGGCGCTGCGCGGGCACGGTCCGGTCGAGCGGACCGCGCGGCTGCGTGAGCACCTGCATATCGGCCAGTTCGGGCAGCCACGTCGCGACGCGGTCGGTCAGCGAAAGCTTTCCCTCCTCGATCAGCGACATGGCGGCAGCCACGGTGATCGGCTTGGTCATCGAGGCAATGCGGAAAATGGTGTCTCGTTGCATCGGCAGCTGCGCGTCGACGTCGCGATACCCGAGCTCGTTGACCTGGCGCACCTCGCCTGCATGCCACACCAGCGTCACGGCTCCGGCCAGTAGTCCCGCGTCGATCGCGTCGACGACGGAAGCCTTGTTGCGGTCGAGGTTCACCCGGCAGAGGCTACCTGCCGGATTTCGGCGGTCGCCTGCTAAGCTCCCCGCAGTTTTCCGACATCCTTTAACGATCCGTCCCGTGAGGCGGAGAAGGAGGTCCGGCTCACACGTGGGCGCGCCAGACCAGACCGGTCACGACCGGGAGTTGATGTCCGCAGCGGACGTCAGCCGAACCATCGCTCGTATTGCGCACCAGATCATCGAGAAGACCGCGCTCGACGGTCCCGACAGCCCGCGCGTCATTCTCCTGGGCATCCCGACCCGCGGCGTCACTCTCGCCACCCGGCTGGCGCGCAACATCGCCGATTTCAGCGGCGTCGATGTCGCCACCGGCGCACTCGACACCACGCTGTACCGCGACGACCTGATGAGCAAGCCGCCCAGGGCTCTTGCGTCCACGTCCATTCCCGACGGTGGCATCGACGGCGCGCTCGTCGTGCTCGTCGACGACGTCCTCTACACCGGCCGCTCGGTGCGCTCGGCCCTCGATGCGCTCCGCGATCTCGGAAGGCCCAAGATCGTCCAGCTGGCCGTGCTCGTCGACCGCGGCCACCGCGAGCTTCCGATCCGCGCCGACTACGTCGGCAAGAACGTGCCGACATCCCGCAGTGAGAACGTCAAAGTCCGGCTGACCGAAGACGACGGACACGACGGCGTCCGCATCGCACCGACCGGAGGTCCCGCCAGGTGATGAGCGCTTGCGCGAAGAGCAGGGGGATATGAAGCATCTGTTGACCGCGGCCGATCTGAGCCGCGACGACGCCACCGCGATCCTCGACAACGCCGACCGGTTCCGCGAGGCGCTGGTTGGCCGCGAGGTCAAGAAGCTGCCGACACTGCGCGGCCGCACCATCATCACGATGTTCTACGAGAATTCCACCCGCACCCGGGTGTCGTTCGAAGTGGCGGGGAAGTGGATGAGCGCCGACGTGATCAACGTCAGCGCCTCGGGATCGTCTGTCGCCAAAGGGGAGTCGCTGCGCGATACCGCACTGACGCTGCGCGCCGCGGGCGCCGACGCGCTGATCCTGCGACACCCCGCCTCGGGTGCACCGCAGCAGCTCGCCGAGTGGACGCACGACGAGGACGGCGGCCCGTCGATCATCAATGCCGGCGACGGCATGCATGAGCATCCGACCCAGGCACTGCTCGACGCGCTGACCATCCGACAGCGGCTCGGCTCGGTCGACGGCAAGCGCGTCGTCATCGTCGGTGACGTCCTGCACAGCCGTGTCGCCCGGTCGAACGTCTCGCTGCTGCACACCCTCGGCGCCGAGGTCGTCCTCGTCGCACCGCCGACGCTGCTGCCGGTCGGTGTTGCGCACTGGCCCGTCACGGTGTCCCACGAGCTCGACGCCGAACTTCCCCTGGCCGACGCGGTGCTGATGTTGCGGGTGCAGGCCGAGCGAATGAACGGCGGCTTTTTCCCGTCATCCCGGGAGTACTCGGTACGCTACGGCCTGTCCGAGAAGCGGCAGGCGCGTTTGGCCGACCATGCGGTGGTGCTCCATCCCGGGCCGATGCTGCGCGGCATGGAGATCGCACACTCGGTCGCTGACTCCTCGCAATCGGCTGTGCTGCAACAGGTTTCCAACGGTGTGCACGTCCGCATGGCGGTGCTCTTCCACCTCCTCGTCGGATCCGAGCAGGAAGCGATCAGCGCATGATTGTTCTGAAGTCCGTGCGTCCCTACGGCGAGGGCGATCCCGTCGACGTGCTGGTGCGCGACGGCCAGATCGCCGAGATCGGCAGCGGGCTGTCTGCTCCGGAAGGCGCCGAGGTCATCGACTGCGCGGGCCAGATCCTGCTTCCCGGTTTCGTCGACCTGCACACGCACCTTCGCGAGCCCGGCCGCGAGTACGCCGAGGACATCGAAACCGGTTCGGCTGCAGCGGCTCTGGGTGGATACACCGCGGTGTTCGCGATGGCCAACACCGATCCGGTCGCCGACACCGCGGTGGTCACCGACCACGTGTGGCACCGGGGTCAGCAGGTCGGTCTCGTTGACGTCCATCCCGTCGGCGCCGTGACGGTCGGCCTGAAGGGAAAGCAGCTCACCGAGATGGGGCTGATGGCTGCCGGCGCGGGTCAGGTCCGGATGTTCTCCGATGACGGTGTGTGCGTGGACGATCCGCTGATCATGCGGCGCGCCTTGGAGTACGCCTCCGGGCTGGGCGTGCTGATCGCCCAGCACGCCGAGGAACCGCGGCTGACCGTCGGCGCCGTCGCCCACGAAGGCCCCAACGCCGCCAAGCTCGGCCTGGCGGGGTGGCCGCGGGCGGCCGAGGAGTCGATCGTCGCCCGCGACGCGCTGCTGGCCCGCGACGCCGGAGCGCGGGTGCACATCTGCCACGCCTCGACCGCGGGCAGCGTGGAGCTCGTGCGCTGGGCCAAGGAGCAGGGCATCTTCATCACCGCCGAGGTCACGCCACATCACCTGCTCCTGGACGACACCCGGCTGCAGTCCTACGACGGGCGCAACCGGGTCAATCCGCCGTTGCGGGAAGCCAGCGACGCCGTCGCCCTGCGTCAAGCCCTCGCCGACGGCGTCATCGACTGTGTCGCAACCGATCACGCTCCCCATGCCGAGCACGAGAAGATGTGCGAGTTCGCCAACGCGCGGCCCGGGATGCTCGGCCTGCAAACCGCGCTGTCCGTTGTCGTCGAGACCATGGTGAACCCCGGTCTGCTGACCTGGCGCGACGTCGCACGCGTGATGAGCGAGGCGCCCGCCCGCATCGTGGGACTGCCCGATCAGGGCAGGCCGCTGGAAGTCGGGGAGCCTGCCAACCTCACCGTCATCGACCCGAACGCATCGTGGACGGTGGACGGCTCGGCATTGGCCAGTCGCTCGGACAACACGCCCTACGAGGACATGGAATTGCCCGCGTCCGTCACTGTGACGTTGCTGCGCGGCACGATCACCGCCCGGGACGGGAAGGTCAGCTGGTGAACACCCCGACACTGGTCGCCTCGCTCGTCATGGCGGGAGTGCTGGCGCTGCTGATCGCGGTGCTGATCCACGCGATGATGCGCGGATGGCGCCACCGTATCGAGCGGCAGGCGCAGATGGTGGGGACGATGCCGCCGCTGCCCGACACCGTCGGTCCGGCGCTCGTTCCGGCCACCAAGGGTTTGTACGTGGGCAGCACCTTGGTACCGCATTGGAACGACCGGGTCGCCGCCGGCGACCTCGGCTTCCGCGCAAAGGCCGTCCTCACCCGTTATCCCGAAGGAATCATGTTGCAGCGCACCGGAGCCGGGCCGATATGGATCCCCGACGATTCGATCTCGGCGATCCGCACCGAAAAGAATCTGGCCGGTAAGGCCCTCACCCACGAGGGCATCCTCGCGATCCGCTGGCGCCTGCCGTCCGGTGTCGAGATCGACACCGGTTTCCGCGCCGACGACCGCCGTGACTACCTGAAGTGGCTCCCCGAGGAGGTCGCATGACGACACACAAAGCCGTCCTGGTTCTGGAAGACGGCCGCGTCTTCACCGGCACACCGTTCGGCGCGGTCGGTGAGACCTTGGGCGAGGCCGTGTTCTCGACGGGCATGTCGGGATACCAGGAGACGCTGACCGACCCCAGCTACCACCGGCAGATTGTCGTCGCGACCGCGCCGCAGATCGGTAACACCGGGTGGAACCTTGAGGACGGCGAGAGCCGCGGCGACAGGATCTGGGTCGCCGGGTACGCGGTCCGCGATCCGTCTCCGCGGGCCTCGAACTGGCGGGCCACCACCACCCTCGACGACGAACTCCAACGTCAGGGAATCGTCGGTATCGCGGGCATCGACACCAGGGCGGTGGTGCGTCACCTGCGCAGCCTCGGTTCCATGAAAGCCGGCGTGTTCAGCGGGCCCGCTGCCGAGTCGCCCGTCGACGAACTGGTGGCCCGAGTCCGTGCCCAGGAGTCGATGCTCGGCGCCGACCTGGCCGGCGAGGTCAGCACCGACGCGGACTACATCGTGGAACCCGAAGGGCAGCACAGGTTCACCGTCGCCGCACTGGACCTCGGCATCAAGACCAACACGCCGCGAAACTTCACCAGGCGCGGTGTGCGCAGCGTGGTGCTGCCGTCGTCAACGACCTTCGACCAGATCGCCGACCTCAAACCCGACGGTGTATTCCTGTCCAACGGGCCAGGCGACCCGGCCACCGCGGATCACATTGTGGCGGTGACCCGTGAGGTGCTCGGTGCCGGCATCCCGCTGTTCGGCATCTGCTTCGGCAATCAGATCCTGGGCCGTGCTATGGGTTTGTCGACGTACAAGATGGTCTTCGGGCACCGCGGCATCAACATCCCGGTCATGGACCACGCGACCGGACGGGTGGCGATCACCGCGCAGAATCACGGGTTCGCCCTCGAGGGAGAGGCCGGTCAGACGTTCGACACCGAATTCGGCCAGGCCGAAGTCAGCCACACCTGCGCCAACGACGGTGTGGTGGAAGGTGTTCGGCTGTCCAACGGTCGCGCCTTCTCAGTGCAGTACCACCCCGAGGCGGCCGCGGGACCGCGCGACGCCGAGTATCTGTTCGACCAGTTCGTGGATCTGATGGCGGACGGCAAATGACAGTGGGAGCACAGCCGTCGCGCGTGAGGGTGCGCATTTGTACAAACTTCCGCGGAGTGTCGTGTGCAGACACGCGCGCTCGCGGTGAAAGGGGACAGTAGATGCCGCGTCGCTCAGACCTCAACCACGTCCTGGTGATCGGGTCGGGCCCGATCCTCATCGGGCAGGCCGCCGAGTTCGATTACTCAGGCACCCAGGCGTGCCGCGTGCTGCGGGCCGAAGGCCTTGAGGTCACGCTGATCAACTCCAACCCGGCGACGATCATGACCGATCCCGAATACGCCGACCACACCTACGTCGAGCCGATCACCGCGGACTTCGTCGAGAAGGTCATCGCCCAGCAGGCCGAGCGCGGCAACAAGATCGACGCGCTGCTGGCCACCCTCGGCGGACAGACCGCCCTGAACACGGCGGTCAAGCTCTACGAGACGGGCATCCTCGAAAAGTACGGCGTCGAGATGATCGGCGCGGACTTCGACGCCATCCAGCGCGGCGAGGACCGGCAGAAATTCAAGGACATCGTCAGCAAGGTGGGAGGGGAGTCGGCCAAGTCCAGAGTGTGCTTCACGATGGACGAGGTCCGCGAAACCGTTGCCGACGTGGGTCTGCCCGTGGTCGTGCGGCCCAGCTTCACGATGGGTGGCCTCGGTTCGGGTATGGCGTACTCGGTCGAAGAGGTCGAGCGGATGGCCGGCGAGGGCCTGGCTGCCTCCCCGACGGCCAACGTGCTGATCGAGGAGTCCATCTTCGGCTGGAAAGAGTACGAACTGGAGCTGATGCGTGACCACCACGACAACGTTGTGGTCGTCTGCTCCATCGAGAACTTCGACCCGATGGGCGTGCACACCGGCGACTCGGTGACCGTCGCTCCGGCGATGACGCTCACCGATCGCGAATACCAGACGATGCGCACGCTGGGCATCGAGATCCTGCGCGAGGTCGGGGTCGACACGGGCGGCTGCAACATCCAGTTCGCCGTGAACCCGAAAGACGGTCGCCTGATCGTCATCGAGATGAACCCTCGGGTGTCGCGCTCGTCGGCGCTGGCCTCCAAGGCGACAGGCTTCCCGATCGCCAAGATCGCCGCCAAGCTGGCCATCGGCTACACGCTCGACGAGATCGTCAACGACATCACCAAGGAGACGCCGGCTTGCTTCGAGCCGACACTCGACTATGTCGTGGTCAAGGCTCCCCGGTTCGCGTTCGAGAAGTTCCCCGGCGCCGACGCAACCCTGACCACGACGATGAAGTCGGTCGGGGAGGCGATGTCGTTGGGCCGCAACTTCATCGAGGCCCTCGGCAAGGTGATGCGTTCGCTGGAGACCGGCAGGGCCGGTTTCTGGACGGGGGAGGACCCCGACGGCGATATGACCGAGGTCCTCAACCGGCTCCGCACCCCCACCGACGGGCGACTCTACGACCTGGAGTACGCGCTGCGCCTGGGAGCGACCGTCGAGGAAGTCGCCGAACACTCCGGTGTCGACCCGTGGTTCGTCGAGCAGATCGCCGGGCTGGTCGCATTGCGCGCAGAACTCATCGACGCACCGGTGCTGGAGGCCGAGCTTCTGCGCCGCTGCAAACACCACGGACTCTCGGACCGGCAGATCGCGGCGCTGCGACCGGAGTTGGCGGGGGAGATGGGTGTGCGCTCGCTACGTCAGCGGCTCGGCATCCATCCCGTCTACAAGACCGTCGACACCTGCGCCGCCGAATTCGAGGCCAAGACGCCCTACCACTACAGCAGCTACGAACTCGATCCGGCGGCCGAGACCGAGGTAGCGCCGCAGGCCGAGCGGCCCAAAGTGCTCATCCTCGGATCGGGACCCAACCGCATCGGCCAGGGCATCGAGTTCGACTACAGCTGTGTGCACGCCGCGACGACGCTGAGCCAGGCCGGCTTCGAGACGGTGATGATCAACTGCAACCCCGAGACGGTGTCGACCGACTACGACACCGCCGACCGCCTCTACTTCGAGCCGCTCACGTTCGAGGACGTACTGGAGATCTATTACGCCGAACAGGCCTCCGGTGCAGGAGGTCCCGGCGTGGTCGGCGTCATCGTGCAGTTGGGCGGGCAGACCCCGCTCGGGCTGGCGGAGCGGCTGGAGAAGGCAGGCGTGCCCATCGTCGGCACCAAGCCAGAGGCCATCGACCTTGCCGAGGACCGCGGTGAGTTCGGCGAGGTGTTGCGCCGCGCCGGTCTGCCCGCGCCGCGCTTCGGCATGGCGACAAGCTTCGACCAGGCCCGCCGCATCGCCGCCGAGATCGGCTACCCCGTGCTGGTGCGGCCGTCCTACGTGCTGGGCGGGCGCGGTATGGAGATCGTCTACGACGAGGACACGCTCGAGGGCTACATCACCAGGGCCACCCAGCTTTCGCCCGAACACCCGGTGCTCGTCGACCGCTTCCTCGAGGACGCGATCGAGATCGACGTGGACGCGCTGTGCGACGGCAGCGAGGTCTACATCGGCGGGGTGATGGAGCACATCGAGGAGGCCGGTATCCACTCGGGCGACTCCGCATGCGCCCTGCCCCCGGTGACACTGGGCCGCAGCGACATCGACGCGGTACGCCGCGCGACCGAGGCGATCGCCTTCGGGATCGGCGTCGTCGGCCTGCTCAACGTGCAGTACGCGCTCAAGGACGACGTCCTCTACGTCCTGGAAGCCAATCCCCGCGCCAGCCGCACTGTGCCGTTCGTGTCCAAGGCCACCGCGGTGCCGCTGGCCAAGGCATGCGCGCGAGTCATGCTGGGCGCCACCATCGCCGAACTGCGTGAAGAAGGCGTGCTGGCGAAGACCGGCGACGGTGCCACCACGGCGCGCAGCGCCCCGGTCGCGGTGAAGGAGGCCGTCCTGCCGTTCCACCGGTTCCGCAAATCCGACGGCAGCCAGATCGACTCGCTGCTCGGCCCCGAAATGAAGTCGACCGGTGAGGTGATGGGCATCGCCCATGACTTCGGCAGCGCGTTCGCCAAGAGTCAGACCGCCGCGTACGGGTCGCTGCCCGCACAGGGCACGGTCTTCGTGTCGGTGGCCAACCGGGACAAGCGTTCGCTGGTGTTCCCTGTGAAGCGTCTCGCCGACCTCGGATTCAAGATCCTGGCCACCGAGGGCACCGCGGAGATGTTGCGGCGCAACGGAATTCCGTGTGACGAGGTGCGCAAGCACTTTGAACAGCCCAGCCCGGACCGGCCTGCACTCTCCGCGGTCGACGCCATCAAGGCCGGGCAGGTCGACATGGTGCTCAACACCCCGTACGGAAATTCGGGGCCGCGCATCGACGGCTACGAGATCCGCTCGGCGGCGGTGTCGATGAACATTCCGTGCGTGACGACAGTGCAGGGTGCCTCGGCGGCAGTCCAGGGCATCGAGGCGGGTATCCGCGGCGACATCGGCGTGATGTCGCTGCAGGAACTGCACAGCACTCTGGGTTCCTGACCGTGAACGGGTTCGGTGACCGCCTGACCGCTGCGATCGCGTCGCGCGGTCCGCTGTGCCTAGGCATCGACCCGCACCCCGAACTGCTGCGCGCGTGGGGTCTCGGCGTGGACGCCGAAGGCCTGGCGAGGTTCAGCGACATCTGTGTGCAGGCGTTCGGCGGCTTCGCGGTGGTGAAGCCCCAGGTGGCGTTCTTCGAGGCATACGGATCGGCGGGCTATGCGGTGCTGGAGAACACCATCGCCGCTCTGCGCGACGCGGGCGTGCTGGTGCTGGCCGACGCCAAACGTGGTGACATCGGCTCGACGATGGCGGCGTACGCCGCCGCGTGGGCAGGGGAGTCCCCGCTGACGTCCGACGCCGTGACGGCCTCGCCCTATCTGGGCTTCGGATCGCTGCAGCCGCTGCTCGACGTCGCCCTCGCACACGGTCGCGGTGTCTTCGTGCTCGCGGCGACGTCGAACCCCGAGGGGGCGTCCGTCCAGCGCGCCGACGCACAGGGCCGCACGGTCGCCCAGTCGATCGTCGACGCCGCCGCCGCCGTCAACGGTTCCGGCGGCCCCGGTTCGGTCGGTGTGGTCGTCGGGGCGACGCTGACCTCTCCTCCCGACGTCAGCGCGCTGAACGGCCCGGTTCTCGTGCCCGGGGTCGGCGCCCAGGGTGGCCGTCCCGAGGCGCTGGCAGGCCTCGGAGGGGCCAAAGCCGGGCAACTGCTGCCCGCCGTCTCACGCGAGGTGTTGCGTGCGGGTCCGGACATCTCAGCGCTGCGAGACGCCGCCGCGCGGATGCGAGACACCGTCGCGTACCTCGCCTGAGCTGCCTTCGTTACCGGGCCGTGGCCGAACCGCGACACGCCCGACACGCTTGACCAGGGAAAATTCTCAGGCCGCCGGACACTTGTCGCCCGCCGTGCGGGAAGGCGGCGCCGACCGCCATTGCGCCCACACCGCTGATCCTGCACGAAAACCCACGATAACCAGGTAGTTTGCCGCGGGCCTGAGTTGCTGGGCGCACCCCGCTGTTTCGCCGGTCCCGCCGTGCCGTGACAGGCCAGCCCGGCCTACACGCTGGGCTTTTGACCCGGCAACCCGGGGGTGGGGTTAGCTTTCGTCAGCGTGCGTGGGTACGGTCGTCCACGCTGGCTGGTTATGGTTCCGCCACTACCAGCCGAGACAAATCAGTAATGGTGACGAAGACGGAGGAACCCGTGGCCCTTCCCCAGTTGACCGACGAACAGCGCGCGGCAGCGTTGGAGAAGGCTGCTGCCGCACGGCGAGCGCGAGCCGAGCTCAAAGACCGGCTCAAGCGCGGCGGCACCAACCTCAAGCAGGTGCTCAAGGACGCCGAGACCGACGAGGTCTTGGGCAAGATGAAGGTTTCCGCACTCCTGGAGGCTCTGCCGAAGGTCGGCAAGGTCAAGGCGCAGGAAATCATGACCGAGCTCGAGATCGCCCCGACCCGCCGCCTGCGCGGCCTGGGTGATCGTCAGCGCAAGGCCCTGCTGGAAAAGTTCGACTTCTCGTAAAGGGAGGTCAGTGAGCGAAGGCGGAGGGCCGGACGACGCGTCCAGGGCCGCGGTCCTGGTGTTGTCCGGCCCGTCTGCCGTCGGGAAGTCCACTGTCGTCCGTTGTGTGCGGGAGCGTGTCGCCGACCTGTACTTCAGCGTGTCGGTGACGACGCGCGCGCCGCGCCCCGGCGAGGTCGACGGAGTGGACTACAGCTTCGTGACGGCAGAGCAGTTTCAGCAGCTCATCGATGACGACGCCCTGCTCGAATGGGCGGAGATCCACGGTGGGCTGCACCGCTCGGGGACTCCCGCCGCACCCGTTCGTGCGGCGACGGCGTCCGGACGCCCGGTGCTGATCGAGGTGGACCTCGCCGGCGCGCGAGCGGTCAAGCAGGCGATGCCCGACGCCACCACGGTCTTTCTCGCCCCGCCCAATTGGGAGGCGCTGGAGAGCCGCTTGGTCGGCCGCGGGACCGAGACGCCCGAGGCGATGGCCCGGCGGTTGCAGACGGCAAAGGCCGAACTGGCCGCCCAGGGCGACTTCGACGTGGTGGTCGTCAACAGTCAATTGGAGTCTGCCTGCGCAGAATTGGTAGCCTTGCTGGTGGCCCACGCGCCGGTACGGCGCGATCAGCCCTAATATCCAGAACTTTTTCAGGAGAATTTCTACGTGAGCACCCCCGATACGCGGCTCGCCGCGGTGGACATCGATCCGTCCGCCGCCAGCGCCTACGACACGCCGCTGGGCATCACCAACCCGCCCATCGACGAGTTGCTGGACCGCGCGTCGAGCAAGTATGCGCTGGTCATCTACGCCGCCAAGCGTGCTCGCCAGATCAACGACTACTACAACCAGCTCGGCGACGGCATCCTCGAATACGTCGGACCGCTGGTCGAGCCGGGTCTGCAGGAGAAGCCGCTCTCGATCGCCATGCGTGAGATCCACGGCGACCTCCTCGAACACACCGAGGGCGAGTAACCGGCGGGCCAGGGGGTGGCTGCCAAGCGGATCATCGTCGGCGTCGCCGGCGGAATCGCCGCCTACAAGGCGGCGACCGTCGTCCGTCAACTCACCGAGGCCGGACACTCCGTCCGAGTCGTCCCGACCGAATCCGCTCTCAAATTCGTCGGTGCCGCGACGTTCGAGGCGCTCTCCGGAAACCCGGTGCACACCGGGGTTTTCGAGGATGTCCACGAGGTCCCGCACGTTCGCATCGGCCAAGCCGCCGACCTCGTCGTCGTGGCCCCCGCCACCGCAGACCTGCTCGCTCGCGCCGCGAGCGGCCGTGCCGACGACCTCTTGACCGCCACGTTGCTGACCGCCCGATGTCCGGTGCTGTACGCGCCGGCCATGCACACCGAGATGTGGCTGCATCCCGCGACCGTCGAGAACGTCGCGACGCTGCGCCGGCGCGGGGCGATCGTGATGGAGCCCGCCTCGGGCCGGCTGACGGGCGCCGACACCGGACCGGGCCGCCTGCCCGAAGCCGAAGAGATCACCACGCTGTCTCAGCTGCTGCTCGCGCGCGGCGACGCGTTGCCGTACGACCTCGCCGGAGTCAAGGTGCTGGTGACCGCGGGCGGAACCCGCGAACCGATCGACCCCGTGCGCTTCATCGGCAACCGCAGCTCGGGAAAGCAGGGCTATGCGATGGCCCGCGTGATGGCCCAGCGCGGCGCGGAGGTGACGCTGATCGCCGGTAACACCGCAGGCCTGATCGATCCGGCGGGAGTGCACGTCACCCATGTCGGTTCGGCTGCGCAGCTCAAAGACGCCGTATCCAAACATGCGCCGGACGCGAACGTTCTGGTGATGGCCGCCGCCGTTGCTGATTTCCGGCCTGCACATCCGGCCACGAGCAAGATCAAGAAGGGTCCCGCCAGCGAAGGCGAGCCGACGATCGAACTCGTCCGCAACGACGATGTCCTCGCCGGCGCGGTCCGCGCCCGTCAGGACGGCCAGCTCCCGAACATGGCGGCCATCGTCGGGTTCGCAGCAGAGACCGGCGACGCCAACGGCGACGTCCTGTTCCACGCCAGGGCGAAGCTGAAGCGCAAAGGATGCGATCTGCTGGTGGTCAACGCCGTGGGCGAGAACCGGGCATTCGAAGTCGACCACAACGACGGGTGGCTGTTGTCGGCCGACGGGGCAGAGGCCGCGTTGGAACACGGGTCGAAGACCGTGATCGCGAGCCGTATTGTGGACGCGATCGTGGCTTTCCTGCACACCGGTGCAAGGTAGGCGACGAGCACACATCGTCAGCATGCGCGTAAGGGTTGCGCGCAGCGGGGGGACACGCTTGGGTGCTAAAGGCGCCGGAGTCTCGTGCCATCGCGACAGGTATAGGTTGACTGACACGTATCAGTTGACTGACTAACTATCTCAGGCGTGCTTGAGTGAAAGGGATCGAACGTGAGTGAAGCTCGGCTGTTTACCAGTGAGTCGGTGACCGAAGGGCACCCCGACAAGATCTGTGACGCCATCAGCGACTCGGTGCTGGACGCTCTGCTCGCCGGCGACCCGAAGTCGCGCGTGGCCGTCGAAACTCTGGTGACCACCGGCCAGGTGCATGTTGTGGGCGAGGTGACCACCACGGCCAAGGAGGCGTTCGCCGACATCACCAACACCGTTCGGGCCCGGGTCCTCGACATCGGCTACGACCACTCCGACAAGGGCTTCGACGGCCTCACCTGCGGCGTGAACATCGGCATCGGTGCGCAGTCGCCCGACATCGCGCAGGGCGTCGACACCGCCCACGAGACGCGCGTCGAGGGTGCAGGCGATCCGCTCGACGCCCAGGGCGCGGGCGACCAGGGCTTGATGTTCGGCTACGCCATCGCCGACACCCCCGAGCTGATGCCGCTGCCGATCGCGCTGGCGCATCGGTTGTCGCGCAAGCTCACCGAGGTCCGCAAGAACGGCACCCTCGACTATCTGCGTCCCGACGGCAAGACCCAGGTGACGGTGCAGTACGACGGCACCACCCCGGTACGCCTCGACACCGTTGTCCTGTCGACCCAGCATGCCGACGGCATCGATCTGGACAGCCAGCTGACCCCGGAGATCAAGCAGCATGTCATCGACGCTGTGCTCACCGAACTGGCTCACGACACCCTCGACACCTCGGCGCCGCGCATCCTGGTCAACCCGACCGGCAAGTTCGTGCTCGGCGGGCCGATGGGCGACGCAGGCCTGACCGGCCGCAAGATCATCGTCGACACCTACGGCGGGTGGGCCCGTCACGGCGGCGGCGCGTTCTCCGGTAAAGATCCGTCGAAGGTCGACCGGTCCGCCGCGTACGCGATGCGCTGGGTGGCCAAGAACGTCGTCGCAGCCGGCCTGGCCCAGCGCGTCGAGGTCCAGGTCGCCTACGCCATCGGCAAGGCGGCCCCGGTCGGTCTGTTCGTCGAGACGTTCGGTTCGGAGACCGTGGATCCGGTCAAGATCGAGAAGGCGATCGGCGAGGTGTTCGACCTGCGTCCCGGCGCGATCATCCGCGACCTGGATCTGCTGCGCCCGATCTACGCGCCCACGGCCGCCTACGGTCACTTCGGCCGCACCGACATCGAACTGCCCTGGGAGCAGCTCGACAAGGTCGACGATCTGAAGTCCGCGGTCTAGACGCTTACCTCGGAAGCCCCGTGGCCTTGCCCGCCACGGGGCTTTCGCGTCTATAGATGCGTCCCTAGGACGCGAACGTGTAGTCGTCGATCGGGAACCGGCGACTACGCCACAGGGCTTCGATCGTGCTGGCCGGACGCAGCGGAACATCGCCGTTCTTGTCGAAGTAATAGCTGTTGGCCAGTCGGCAGCTGTCCTGCCAGAAGATCTGCCGATGCCGCTTGCGCATCATCTCCGCGAAATACCGGTCGTTGGCTTCCCGGCGCACCTCGACGCGGAGGGCGCCGCGACCCCTGGCCGCTTCCAGGCAACGCACGATGTGGCCGGTCTGGGCTTCGATGAGCGCGAAGTATGACGACCCGACATACCCGTAGGGCCCGAACACCGTGAAGAAGTTCGGGAAGCCCGGCACGCTCACGCCTTCGTAGGCCTGCATCCGATTCTCGTCCCAGAACCGGGCGAGCGAATTCCCGCCCGATCCGATCACCGAAAATGTCGGCACGTTCGCTGTGTCAAGCACTTTGAACCCCGTCGCGAGGATCAGCACATCGACGTCGCGCAGGGCGCCGTCATCGGTGGCGACCCCGGAGCCGGTGATCTTGTCGATCGGCTCGGTGACCAGTTCGACGTTGTCGCGATTGAACGTCGACAGGTAGGTGTTGTGAAACCCGGGCCGCTTGCAGCCGACCGCGTAGCGGGGCGTGAGCTTGTCGCGGACCTCCGGATCTTCGACCTGCTTGCGCAGGTACGCCTCGCCGAGTGAGCCCATTCGCTTGGCCATCGGGTTGACCGTGAAGTACTGCGCGGCAAGGGTGAATGTCAGCTCGACATAGGCCTGGCTGACGACGCGCTGCAACGTCTGACCGAACGGCAGCCGCATCATCGTCCTGGCTGCCTTCGACAGCGGCACGTCGAACTTCGGGAAGCACCAGATCGGGGTGCGCTGAAACACACTCAGCTGCTTGACAATCGGCGCGATCTCGGGGATCACCTGAACCGCCGATGCGCCGGTGCCGATGATCGCGACGCGTTTACCGGTCAGATCCTGCTCGTGGTCCCAGCGTGCTGTGTGCATGGTGACGCCGGCGAACGAGTCGACGCCCGGGATGTCGGGCAGATTCGGGACGGTCAGTGCGCCACTGGCATTGACCAGGAACCGCGCGGTCACCTCGGTGGTGGTGCCGCCAGATTCCAGCGCGATGCGCCAGATCCCTTCGGCGTCATCGAATTCGGCGGTGCGGACCTTCGTCGAGAATCTGATCCTGGGCCGCAGGCCGTACTTGTCGACGCAGTGCGCCGCATAAGCCTTGAGCTCGTTGCCCGGCGCATAGGTGCGCGACCAGGCGGTGCTCTTCTCGAACGAGAACTGATAGGAGAACGACGGGATGTCCACCGCGATCCCGGGGTAGGTGTTCCAGTACCACGTGCCGCCGGCTTCCTCACCCGCCTCGATGACCAGGTAGTCGGGCATCCCTGCACGGTCGAGCTGGATCGCGGTCCCGATCCCCGAGAATCCGGCACCGACGATCACCGTTTCGTGATCAGGCACAGTCATGCGACCTCCCCGCGTACGACCATAACGCCACCGGGGCCGGCGTCCGGCGGCTTTGACGTCGCGGAATTACGCCAACGCGGCGCGCAGCGCCTGCAGACCGCGTTCGGTGGCTTCGGTCGCGGCGGGCACGATTCCGGCGTAGCCGAGATAGCCGTGGACCAGGGTTTCGGCGAGGTGGAGTTCGACCGGCACCCCGGCGGCATCC
>ERZ500977.104-NODE-104-length-16221-cov-5.191699_pt1 | contig 16221 bp, 21 predicted proteins | sample MGYA00248863_ERZ500977 | MGnify/ENA primary metagenome ERZ500977 (study PRJEB25958, sample SAMN03398581) | human skin metagenome | study: EMG produced TPA metagenomics assembly of the Human Skin Microbiome Metagenome (human skin metagenome) data set.
GCCTGTTCCACGACAGAAAAATTGGTACGACCGCGGCGGATCGCTTCGGCCTCGGCGATGTCGAATGCGGTGGCGTAGTCCTGCACCGCATCGAGATACTCGGATGTCGCTTCGCGGTCCTCGACGAGGTCGGAGACATCCGAGGGACGCAGAAGATCGGCCCGCAGTTTGGCGCGGTGGAAGCGCTGGGTGAGTGGATCACGCATGTCGGTCATCAGCGGGTAGTCGAGAGTCTTCTGGACGTCGATTTCGTAGGCGAGCCACCGGGTATCCGTCCTGTCGTGCGTGCCGATGGCACGCGATATCGCGTTGCGCTGAGACGACCCCCTGTCGACCCGCGGGCCGCGCGCGCCGACAACGGCGCGAAACGTCGCGTAAGCCACACCCGCCAGCGGTACAAGGATGAGCAACAGCTCCGCGAGCCGGATGAGCAGTCCCACACCGCCAGCATGCCTCACCGCTCCTTTAGAAAACCTTCATAATCGAGATGGTTTTGTTTTCGCGTCACCCGGTAACAGTTCTGTTATGCGACACAAGACATCTGCTTTCGGAATCTTCGGACCTATGCTCTTCGCGGGCGCCGCGGCGACTGCAATCGCTACCGCGCCCCTGACCATGGCACAGCCTGCACCTCCGCCGTGCTTCAACGCCGACGGCACCCCCTGCGCCAGCGTCGGCACCGCCGGCCCTGGCGGCGCCACCGCCGCCATCCCGGGCGGACCGGCTGGTACTGCCGGACCCGGCGGCGCCAGCGGCAGCACCAACCCCGGCGGCGTCGGAGGCACGGCCGGACCCGACGGAGTTTCGGGATGTATCCCGAACGTCGGTTGCGCCTCCATCCCGGTCGGCTGACCAAGACATACCCACACCCACCTATCCTGCGAGGCCGGACCCACTCGGGTCCGGCCTCGCAGTGCTGTCGGGCTACCGTGTCCGGCATGAACACCAGGGTCCCGGCAACACTGCTGGACGGTCGAGTAGCCATCGTCACCGGTGCCGCACGTGGAGTCGGCAAGGGTATCGCCGCGGCGCTGACCGAACGCGGTGCTTCCGTTCTCCTGGTGGACCGTGACGACGAGCTGCTGCACGCGACGACCGACGACTTGCGCAAGTCGGGACGCGCCGTCGAAGCGCTCGTGGCAGATCTTCGCGCCCCCGACAGCGCCCGCCACATCGTGGCGACCACGCTCGACAGATTCGGCACAGTGCACGGGCTGGTCAACAACGCCATCGCGACCAATGAGCCGAAACCGTTCCAGGACATCACCCGTGAGGACTACGACCTCGTGTTCGACGTCGGGCCACGTGCCACCTTCGAGTTGATGCAGGCCGTCTATCCGGTGTTCGTCGACAACGGCGGCGGCAGCATCGTCAACCTGGGATCTGGTTCGGGCACGATCGGCCTACCCAGATTCGGCGCCTATGCCGGGGCGAAGGAAGCCATCCGTGGAATGTCGAAAGTCGCTGCGCTGGAATGGGGCCGACTCAATATCCGAGTCAACGTGGTGTGCCCGTACGCCGAAACCGAGAGCATCAGGACGTGGCGGGAGTGGGATCCCAAGACCTATGAGCGCACGGTACGCGGGGTGCCGATGGGACGCCTCGGCGACGTCGTCACCGACATCGGTCCGGCGGTGGCGTTCCTGCTCAGTGACGAAGCCGCGTTCGTCACGGCACAGACGATCATGCTGGACGGTGGGGCCGCCGGGTTTCGGTGAGTCGCGAGACGCAGTAGGTCGCGAGAACCTTGACCAGGGAGGCTATTTCGGCAAGGATTTGGTGTCCGTCGTGTGAGTAGAACTCCAGCAGGAAGCACTGCTGCCCGGCGGGCAGACCGATGCCGAGCACTGCCTGGTAGCCCAGTTTGGCCAGCAGCGCGGTCTCGGCGGGATCGGAGTCGTCCAGCCCGATGGCGGCGACGAAGCAGGTTCCCTCCGCCAGGGCCTGCACCGTTGCCGGGTAGTCGGTGAGGTTGTAGAACTCCGGTCCGAGATCCGTCATCACCGACAGGCCGGATTCCTCCTGCCGGACACAGTCCACGCCGCGAATCCTCTGCAGCACATCGTGATCCTCCGTGCACCCGGAAATCACCCAGGCCGCGGTGCCGCACACTTGCTGCACCTGCATGGCGAGAATCTCCAGTGCCTCGGGCACCGTGAGATCGGGGCGCGAATCGAGAATGCCGACGACGACGGCGGCCAACCGATCGATCCCGATCGGCCTGCCCGCGTCGCGGTCACGGCGGTCGATCCCGCCCGCCACCGCTGACGTTGCGACGACGGTGCTGTAGCGGGCAGGCCCCTGACGCTTGGCCTCCATCAGTGCGGCGTCCGCTGCGGCGAGAAGGTCGCTCCCGCTGCGAATGCCCTGACCGGTTGTCGCGGCGCCCCAGGACAGGCTGACCTCGGTGACCGCTGCCTCCCGAATCGCCTTGGTCGCGTCGATGGCGAAGATCTGGGCCGACGCCAGGGTGGCGTCGCGCAACACGACGCAGAACTCATCCCCGCCCAGGCGTGCGGCGATCGACCCGCCAATCGCGACGGACATGTGCTCGAGTTCGCGTGCGACGTCACGCAGCAGTCGGTCACCGGCGGGATGACCGTCGCGGTCGTTGATTCGCTTGAAGCCGTCGAGATCACACAGCAGTGCGACGACTGAATCGGTGTTATCCCAATCTATTTCAGCCAAGTACTGGTCGATGGCGCGCCGATTGGCGATGCCCGTCAGCGGGTCCTGGAACGCATAGCGCCACACCGTCGTCAGCAGTTCCGAGCGGCCTATCGCCATGGCCGCATGAGCGGCGATGGCCTGGATGAGCTGCTTGTCACCGTGGTCGAATCTGCGGCCGTCGTCCCCGGTCGCCCAGATCAGGCCCCACATCGAATCGCCGACCATGACCGGGACCGCGAGCTCGGCTTCCTTACCTACGCTCTCAAGTGCAAGCACGGATTCGACCGGACAGTCCTCGTCGTCGAGGGCATTGGTGTACGCGATTCCGCGGCTGAGCAGCGTGTGGACGTTCGATTCAGGCGTCACCTCGTAGAAGTCGTCGACCGGCCACCTCTGTTGGTGCGGCGCCAGGTCGCCGACGTTGATCAGGGTGCGCAAGGCGGCACGGTCGCGTTCCCATCGGGTGATCGTGAGGGCCGCTGTCCCCAGAGCCGCCCGCGCCTGCTCGGCGACGACCTCGAGCACCTCGTCGAAGTAGTTCGCCCGCGACACCGCCTCCGAGATGTGAAGGAGCGCCTTGAGCACGGGGAGCTCGTCGGCAGCATCGCGCTCGGCGAGGCCGGAACCGCCGTCACCCACTCCGTGCACGTATCACCCCCTGGCGCCGATGAACGTGGCGCAAACAAAAATGGTACCGCGAGTCCCTGTAACCTGCGGTGCTGTGCAGCCGATACCTGTGATCGCGTTGACCGGCTATCTCGGCGCCGGAAAGACCACGCTTCTTAATCACGTGCTGCGCAGCCCGAATGCCCGGATCGGCGTCGTGATCAACGACTTTGGCGAACTCAACGTCGACGCCGGACTGGTGACGGGCCAGGTCGACGAGCCCGCGTCGATCGCCGGCGGCTGCATCTGCTGTCTGCCGGACGAGGGCGGACTCGACCTCGCGCTGGCCCGGCTCGCGGACCCGAAGTTGCGCCTCGACGCCATCATCGTCGAGGCGAGCGGACTGGCCGACCCCGTCGCGGTCTCCCGCATCATCCGGTTCAGCGGTGTCGACGGAGTCAGACCCGGCGGCATCGTCGACGTGATCGACGCCGCCACCCACTTCGACACCGTTGACCGGGACGCGCACCCGCCGGCCCGCTACGGCGCGGCCACCCTGGTCGTCGTCAACAAGCTCGACCAGGTCGCCGACCGCGCCGACACGCTGCAACGCATCGAGTCCAGGGTCCGCGAACTGAACGCCCACGCCTACGTGGTGGGTGCCACCGGCGGGCGCATCGACCCCGCGCTGCTGTACGACATCGCCACGGCCGCACAGGAATCCGGACAGTTGACGTTCCGCGAGTTGCTGTTCGACGCCGAACCGCACGCCCACGATCACGACCACGTGCATGCGGACTCGGTGACCGTGTTCACAGACGGCTGTGTCGACCCCGGCGCCGTCGTCGACCTCCTCGAGGAACCGCCGACGGGGGTCTACCGCATGAAAGGCACGATCGCGGTCCGTTACCGATCCAGTGTCCGGATGTACACGGTCAACGTTGTCGGACCGTCGGTGCACATCGCCGTCGCGCCGCCGCGCGCGGCGGCCAACAACCTGGTCGCGATCGGAATGGAACTGGACACCGAGGCCGTGCGTGACCAGATTCGGACGGCGCTGGCCGCGACCTCCGGCGCCGCTCCCGCGCAGGGTGTGCGGCGCCTACAACGCTATCGCCGGCTGAGCATCTGATCAGCGCATGCCGTCGAGGATGGCGAGCATCTTCGTCGTCGTCGCCCAATTCCGGATCGTCATCAGCCGATACTCCGGGGTCCCGACGATGCGGTTCATCTTGCTCTTGGTGCGCTCGGCCGACAGTCGGGTGAAGTACACGACACCGCGCCCCTTCCACGCCTCGTCGACCCCGTCGCGTACCTGGACGACACCCATCGCCTGCTCGACGGTCAGCGGCGTCTTGAGGAAGACGACGTCCCGATGATGGTCCTGGGTGCGCGCGACGAAGTCGGCGGGCGCCTTCTCGACGATGGCACGCAATTCGCGGTGCGACCGCACCACCACGACCGGAGCGCTTTCCAAGCGTTCCGTCAGCAGCGCCTCGATGTCGGACTCCAACGACTTACGCGCACCGTCGAACTCGAAAGCGACGTTGCCTGACTGGATGTAGGTGGTGACGTTTCCGTAGCCGGCGTCGGAGAACACCGACCTGAGGTCCGCCATCGAGATCTTGTTGCGGCCGCCGACATTGATGCCACGCAGCAGTGCCGCAAACCGGGTCGTCGATCCCATGGAGGGCGACGCTACGGGATACTGACCCGATGGCAGATCGGAACGTTCTCGGTGGACCGTTGGACGCCTGTGGCACCGAACCTTTGACAGGTTTCTACCGAGACGGCTGTTGCAGTACCGGAGACGAGGACCTCGGCAGGCACACGATCTGCGCCGTGGTGACCGCGGACTTCCTCGCCCACCAGCGCTCAATCGGCAACGATCTCTCGACTCCGATGCCTGCGTACCGGTTCCCGGGGCTGGTGCCCGGTGACCGGTGGTGCGTCACGGCATTGAATTGGCTCCGGGCGCATGAGGACGGACAGGCATGTCCGGTGGTGCTGGCGTCGACCCACGAAAAGACGCTGGAGGCGGTGCCTCTTGACGTGCTCCGGCGCTATGCGGTTGACGTCCCGGACGACCTCGCCGATCTATAGACGTGCGTCGCCGCCGTCTTTACGATCTTGATTCATGGTGAAAACCCTGCTGACCTCCTGCGGCGCCGCTCTGGCGCTGTCCGCCTGCTCGTTCTCCTTCGGCGGACTCGACTACGACAGGCTCGAGGAGGAGATCACCAAAAAGCTCGACGAGAGCTACTCCTCGATCGACCAGAAGGTCTCCAGCGTGACGTGCCCCGAGCAGTCACCGAGCCCGAAGGCCGGCAGCACATTCGACTGCACTGCCGAGGTCGGCGGGCAGACGGTGCGCGTCGGTGTGACGGTCAAAGACGACGACTACAACGTGAGCTACGAGACCAGGGACACGCTGTACGAGCTCCCGACCGTGGCCGACACGCTGGGCGAAGAGGTGAGCAAGCAGGTTGGTTTCCCGGTGACCGTGGATTGCGGCGAGGGTCTCAAAGCGGTCGAGGTCGGTACGACGTTCGACTGCACCGCGTCCGACGAGCAGGGCGCCGAACGCACGGTGCAGGTCACGGCAGCACCGGTCGGTGAGGACGACAGCTGGGAGCTCCTCGACAGCTGATCGCCGCCTGGTTAGCTTCTGGTATGGCCTTGGTGCAGACGGTGAACATGGCGGCGTCCCCTATCGATATGCGGCGGCGCCGCTCGGGGATCGACAAGCGGCCGAGCGCCGAACCGTTGGTGGTGCGGGCGCCGGGACCGCGCAAGGGTGGGCTGGGCAGCGGCGTCGTCGGCGACTCTATCTGCGACAGCAAGCACCACGGCGGCGACGATCAAGCCGTCTACGCCTATGCCAGGGAAGACCTGGACCGGTGGGAGGGAGAGCTCGGGCGCGAGCTGACCAACGGCATGTTCGGGGAGAACCTGACCACCTCCGGGGTCGACGTCACCGGGCTCCTGATCGGCGAGCGTCTGACGGTCGGAGAGGACGGGCTGGTACTGGAAGTGACCAGCCCGCGCACGCCGTGTCAGACGTTTGTGGAGTGGCTCGGCATCCGTGGCTGGATGAAGACGTTCACGGCTGCGGGTGACCCCGGTGCGTACTTCCGCGTCATCAAACCGGGGACGATCCGGGCAGGCGACCAAATCGACGTGCTGTCCAGGCCGGACCACGATGTGACGATCGGCACCGTGTTCCGGGCGATGATGGGTGAATCCGACCTGATGCCTGCGCTTGCGGTCGCGGACGCCCTTCCCGACAAGATCAAAGCGCTGGTGGCCAAGCGCAGCCAGGGTGTGAGCTGAGTCCCATCTGGCCGAAACGAACCTGTGCCGGTTTCGGCCCCGGGGCGGGGCGGGAACGCATCAGTGCGCGTCGACAACGCCGTCGCGCTCCACGTGCCCACTGACAACCGCTCCCAGGAGTCTTCTTCTGTCATGGACGACGCGATCGGACTTCATTCCGCAACGCATTTGGCCGGCGACGCCGCATGGATCGCCGGCGCCATCGCCCTTGCCTACGCGATAGGACTCGCTCTGTCGTGGATTCTGCAACGGCTCGGACGTCGCAGCACCCTGCTGCATCACGTCGCCGACCTCACCCGCCGACCCTTGCGCGCCACCCTGGTGGTGATCGCCGCGTCGGCGGCGGTTCGGCGCACCGTGGACATCAGTGCCAGCTGGCGCAGTTGGGCGGACCATGCCCTCGTCATCGCGCTCATCGCGACCATCACGTGGATGATCGCCAGCCTGGTGCGGGTGGCGGAGCGAGAGGTGATCTCCCGCTTCGCCGGTGGCGACGAGGGGTTGACCGACGCCGACCGCCACCGCCGCAAAATCAAGACCCAGGTACTGACATTGCGCCGCATCGCGGTCGCGATCATCGTCATGCTCGGCGTTGCCGCTGCGCTGATGACGTTTCCGTCGTTCAGCGACATCGGAAAGACGCTGTTCGCGTCGGCCGGTGTGCTGACCGTGGTCGCGGGCCTGGCCGCGCAGACCTCCCTCGGATCCGTCTTCGCCGGAATCCAGATTGCGTTCTCCGACGCCATCCGGGTGGGTGACGTCGTGGTACTCGAGGACGAGTGGGGACGCATCGAGGAGATCACGCTGACCTACGTCGTGGTCCACCTATGGGACGAACGCCGCCTAGTGCTGCCGTGTACGTACTTCACCAGCACGCCGTTCCAGAACTGGACACGCAACGCCACCGAGCTGCTCGGCACGGCCGAACTGGACGTGGATTTCACGGTGCCATTCGACGCCATGCGCACCGAGCTGGATCGGCTACTGCACGCAAACCCGTTGTGGGACGGCCGAGTCGGTGTTCTCCAGGTGACCGATGCCGTCGAGGGACGGGTCCGGGTCCGGATGCTTGTCAGCGCCTCCAACGCCGGCCAATTGTTCGACCTGCGCTGCGACGTCAGGGAGGGCATGGTCTCTTGGCTGCAGCGGACCAATCCCGGTGCGATGCCCCGTCAGCGCCTCGAGCACCAGAGTGACGTCAGTCGACAGCCGCAGAATGACGTCGCCCAAAACGGCAAATCGCAGGCCGACTCCGGGCTGTTCAGCGGAAGCTTCGAAGCGGACCGCCGGAGCCGGGCTTTCGACGCCGATCTCGCGAGCGTGCGTTACGACGGTGGCTGAGTGATAGGGGACCGGACCCAACGGGCTGTCGCCGCCGCAGTTGGCGCGGCACGCGAACTCGGCCTTCACGTCGAGCACCCCACCGTGTTGCATGACGTCTTCTCGGTGGTCGTCCATCTCGGGCCGGAGCCGGTGGTGGCACGCATTCCGGTGGTCTTGACCGCAAGCCTGCTCCCCGAACGCCAGGCGGCCAGGCAGCAGCGCGAACTCGACGTGGCCGCTTGGCTTGACGGACAGGGTGTTCCGGTGGTTGCGCCGTCACCGCTAGTACCCCGGTCTCCCGTCCGACGGGACGGGTTCCCCATGACGTTCTGGGAGTTGGCCGACGTCGCCGACGACCACCAGCCTTACCAGGGTGTGGATGTATCGTTCGCGGCGCGCTTGCACGCCGCGCTCGCCCGCTATCCGGGAGAGCTGCCGTTCCTGGCACCGTTCAACGACGGTCTGCCGGATATGCTGGCCGACCTCGACAACGTGGAGGTCCTCACGCCCGCCGAAATCGACCGTGCGCGTGTGGAATACGAGGCACTGAGCCGGATACTGGCGGATCCGACGACGTTCACGTCGGCGTTTCCGAAGGCCTCGGTACAGCCAATCCAGGGAGATGGACCGTCCCACAACGTGATCCGCGCCAAGTCTGGCGTGTTGTTTTCCGATTTCGAAGATGTCTGCCTCGGCCCCGTCGAGTGGGACCTCGCGATGCTGGGAAAAGACGCGGTCGACCAGTATGAGAGAACAGCGCGAGAATTGGGTCTGCGCGGCACCGATCCCGAGGTGCTGCGTGTCATGGACTGCGCGCGTCGACTTCAGTTCGTGGGTTGCCTGACGCTGATTCCTCAATTGCCTTTGCTAGCTCAGGGTTTGGGCACAGCGCTGGAGGAGTGGCGCGGCACACCGGTGTTCAGCGGCTAGGTCGGCAGCCCGTAATCCATCGGCGGCCCGTTCGGTCCGACTGCCGTTTGGTCCGCGATCGCCGTAGCGACCGCGACGCCGTCGTGGACCACGCCGACCACCACCACGTGACGCTTCACTGACGGCGAAGCGATCTGGGCCGTCTCGGGCGTGATGCGGAATGTCGTGGTCTGCCCGTCTGGGGTACTTGTCGTGAACGAATTCCCCGACACAGCGATGACCTGTCCCTCCCGCTGTATCTGCTCCCGCGCGGGCGACTCGGCGACGGACGGTCGCGGTTCCGCGGTGGGCTGAGCCGGTGCCGGTCCGACGATCTGCATGGTCAGTAGCCAACCTGCCGTCCCGGCCGCACCGAGCACGGACGCGGTGGTGACGCGGCGCCCGAATTGGCCGCCTCGGCGTGTTTGCCGGTGTCGTCCGCAGTGGTGGGTCGCAGTCACGAGTGTCATCTACCCAGCACGCCGCAGCGGGAAACGGCAATGCCGTTCTCGGTGTCACTTCCAGGCGAAAACTGGCTGCTCAAGGCCGTCGACAGGGTCGCTGCGCCCCTCCAGGCCCAACCACCGCAGCTGTAACAGCACCGCTCCCGTGGGTGCATGGATCAGGTCGTTGCCGAGTGGAATCTGAACCACCGGTCGAGGGCTTTCGGGAATGTCGATGAATCTGGGGGAGTCCTCGCGCAGGAGCTGATGCAGGCCAACCCGGTACACCGCAACAACCTCATCGGGCGAGGGCCGTGGTTCCAGGCGTCCCGCCCCCCAGATCACCACAGGGGTGATGACGTACCCAGAGCGGGTCGGGTAGTCGTCCAGCATTCCGAGCACGGACGACTCGGGGAGCCGGACTCCCACTTCCTCGTCGAGTTCACGCAACGCAGCCTCGACCACCGTTTCCCCCGGGTCGAGTCGACCTCCCGGCAGCGCCCACTGCGCCGAATGCGACGACAGCCGAGATGCCCTCCGGCACAACAGGAACGCGGCTCCCCCGGAGACATCGACCATCCGGCCGTCGAGATCCTCGGGCATGGGGCGGCCCGCGATCCAATCGTCGACCGGCGCCGGGTCGACCCGGTCCTCGCCGACAAGGGAATCGACCAACACCACGGCGACGGCGGCGTGGCGCTTCGAGGGGTCTGTCACACTTCGGCGATCGTGTGCCGCAAGACGCTCGCGGATCCGGTCCCGTAGCTCGTCGTCGTAGCCGATCGTCACCCTTGAAAGACTATGACGGCGGTCAGCGATCGCTCAGAGTGCCTTCCACCAGCGGACCGAGGCATTCGGGTTTCCCCAGTACTCCTGCGCGGTGGGGGTCTTCGGTCTACCCCATTCGCGCAGGGCAGCGATCGCGCGCGCAAACGTGGTCGAGAATGACCGCCGAGTCGACGGCACGGAAAGCGACGGCATTGTGGCCTCCTGCGGTGGCTGGCTATGTGGCTTCGGCTCATTACCCGTTGCCACTGAAGCTAAACGCGCCGAGGCCGACACGGATTTCTCCGCGCCGGCCTCGGAAACGTCGGTGTGGCTAGTTGTTGATCCCCACAACCTCCTGCGCAATGGCGGCGAGACGGGTCTGCGCTGCCGAAACCACGCGCTGGCGGTCCTTGTGCGCTTCCTCGTACGCCACGATCACGCGGATGTCGGCGGGATCCTCAAGCTCCTTGACGGCATTGGCCGCATCTGTGACGTTGAGGTCGTCGTAATCGGCGATCGGCAGCTCCTCGGCCGCGAGGACGCCGGTAGCGCCGCGAGCCTTGTGGATCGCGTCCGCGGCATCTTCGGCACCCTGCTCCCGGCTGATGCGTTCGGCGGCCTGTAGGGCCGAATCACGCACACCTGAAAGCACCTTCGTGGCTACTTCGCCGGTCTTCGAGCCGCGCTCCACCAGCTCGTCGAAGTTCGGACGGACTGAACGGAGCGCCTCGGCGATCCGCTCTGCGCCGCGCGTCGACCAGGTGAACGGTAGGTTGGCGAATTTCACCGCCAGCCCCGCGGCCGCCTGCAACGGTGTGCGCTTGAGCGCAGCGGGCCCACCCAGGGCGTCCTCGGCCAGTACTGTGGTCAGCCATTCCACGGTCGCGGAGTGCGCGGTGATGAGGCGCGTCGCAAGTTCTTCGATCTCGGGTTCCTTCGCCGAAACCGCCAATGCTTTGACGTAACGCGAACGGTCGAGCAGCTGCCCTTCCAGGGCCAGATCGCCGAGCAGCGCCTCGTCGAAAGGCTCTGCCTGCTCGGTGAGCGCCTTCACGGCCGCAGCAGCGCGTCCCAGGAAAGGCCCGATGATGTCGGGGAAACCGCCGAGTTCACGAATCGCTTTCTCGATCGCCTCGGCGCGAATTTTGGCGTTCTCGGCGTTTTGCGTCAGCTCTCGCTGCACCGCCTCGGTCCGGGCCTGTGCAGTCCTGGTCTCGGCCACCTGGATCTCGGTATGCGTCAGGTCCAGCACTGCACGCAGTTGCGCGATCAGCGTTGCCTTGGAGGCGTTCACTGCGGCGGAATCAATCGTCTTGTTCGAAGCCATGATTGTCTTTTCACTCCTTATCGGAAGACTTGGCGTTCTCCGGTCAGCGCAGATGTGCGCTTGAAGTTCGGTTACCCGCTGAGGCCCATCCCGATCGCGGATATGGCCCGATGTGAAATTCCCGGCAGAACGTGTAGCAGCCGGGGGGCTCTGGGTACCACCGTTTGCCTGAATGCATGGCGGGTACCTACGGCGGTGTGATGCCGTTGCTGCTTCAACCCACTCTGCCCGACCCTCGTGGTCCGATCTCGATGTCGGTCATCGAACTGCTCGCCGAGCGCGCGCCTCTTCGCTACCTGGCGCGGGTGGAAACCTCGTTGGCCGACGCGGATCCCGCCGGCATCGATTTGCAGCTGGCGCTCTACGTCTGCTACGAACTGCACTATCGAGGCTTCGCCGACGTGGACTCCGCATGGGAGTGGAACGCAGGGTTAATCGATCTGCGCGGCCGCCTGGAGGAGTTGTTCCTCACCGACATCCACAGCGGCGTCGGTCCCATCGAGGCTGACGTCAGCGCCCTCGAAGAGCTCGACAAGCTGTGCGTCGAACCGGTCAACGGAAACGGACCCTCGTACTTTTTGCGCGATGAGGGCACCTGGGAGCAGATGCGCGAGTACTTCGCACACCGGTCGCTCTATCACCTCAAGGAGGGCGACCCTCACGCGTGGGCGATTCCACGGCTCACCGGCCAGGCCAAGGCGTCGTTCGTTGCCGTGGAATACGACGAATTCGGCGCCGGTAAAGGCGCCCGGTTGCACCAGCAGCTGTTCGCCGACCTGATGGAGGCCGCACAGCTGGACACCGCCTATCTCGGATATCTCAATGATGTTCCGGCCGAGTCCCTGGCGGTTGTCAACGTGATGTCGCTGTTCGGGCTGCATCGTCGCCACCGGGGCGCCGCTGTGGGCCACTTCGCAGCCACCGAGGTCACCTCCCCGCCCGGATCACGCCGGATGGTGCAGGCGCTGGAACGGTTTGGCGCACCGCAAGAGTGCCAAGCCTTCTACGCCGAGCATGTCGAGGCCGACGCGGTGCACGAGCAGGTGGTGCGTACCGACGTGGTGGGTGACCTGGTGGCCCGAGAGCCGGACCTCAACGCCGACGTCGTGTTCGGCATCCGGGCTTTCGATCTGGTCGAGAACCGCTTGGCCGAGCACCTGATGGCGAGCTGGCAAGCCGGCCGCCCGTCGCTGCGACGAGAGCTGGACTGAGCGATCAGGTTGCCCGCTCTTTGCGGCGATGGCTCGTGTCGCACAGCGGGTATGTCTTGGAGCGCCGGCATGCGCAGATCGCGACCATGAAGCGATCGGATTCCACCGTGCTACCGTCCGGAAGTTCAATGCGCACAGGACCTTCCACCATGACTGGTCCGCCGGGAACGACACGGACCAGTCGTGGCGGTGCGTCACTCACGGCGCGTCCGCACGGATGACAACGATCCGCTCGCAACGACTGCCCCGCGAGAGCAGACCCGCTCGCATGAGCCAGGGGGCGCGCGCCGTCATCACCGGACCGAATGGAATCAACTGCTGAGCAATGACTTCGGCGGACATGCCGTGTTCCCTCAGCGCCCGCAGAGTGCGCTGCACGTCCGAGCACTCGGACTGGACGATCAGCATCGTGCCACCCTCGTCCAGCAGACGGGGCGCGGCAGCACACATCGGGTCGAGTACAAGCCTGCCGTCAGGCCCGGCGTCCCACGCCCGTGAAGGGCCGGCCGTCGCCGCGACGGCTCCGCCCTCGCCCGTCGGGCAGACCGGAACGTAGGGCGGATTGGCAAGCACCACGTCGAAGGGGCCGAATTCGATTGCGCGAGCCCATGACCCACGGTGGACGGCGACCCTGTTGCCGACGCACAAAGCCTCTTCGCGCGCCCGCTGGACCGCCTTGTGGCAGATGTCGAAGGCAGACACCTCTTTGGCACCTGCCACCGCTGCGGCCACGGCGACCACGCCGCTGCCGGTACACAAATCGGCGACCCTGGCCCCCGGCACTACATCGGCCTGGACCATCGCGTCGATCAAAAGTTGCGAATCCTCTTGCGGGGGATAGACGTCGACTGCGATCTCAGGGGTGTCGAAGTCGGTATATGCGCTCGTCACGCATCCTTGATGCCCACTTCGGCACCCTCCAAACGTTTGCCGTGAGGAGCTGCGTAATCCTGCCGGCGCGTGAGCGGCTAGAGCCGTCCGACCGCGAAAGCCGCGCCCTCGTTCGTCATGCCGTTCACCGGGTAAAGGGCGTGTGCCACACCGGGGACACCACCGGGGCTGCCGTCGCAGATACCGTCACCCGGCGCGCACAGTTCCTCGGTCTTGTCCGCATACAGCGAGCCGATCGTGATAGCCGGCGCTCCGTACTTCGACAGGAAAGTGCCGGACGGAGCTCCGAAAAGCACGACCGCCGCGACATTCTGCGCCGCCTTCGGGGGCAGGGGCGAGGGAGCGATCGCGGTCGGCACGGAACTGGGCACCGTATCCGATGTCGTGAAGCCCGAGACCACCGCACCCTGGGAGTAGCCACCGAGAATGAGGCGGGTGTTCGGGCACACGTCCGACATGGTCTGGACGCGGTTGCCCGCATCGCGGATGCCGTCGATCACCGTCTGCGCGAACACAACACGGTCGTCGAAGTTGTTGCCCGCCGGGTAATTCACGGCGTACACCCCCACCGACCGCGGCGCGGCTTGTGCGCGGACCGCATCGACGAATGCCTGACCCACACCTCCGACTCCCGGCGCTTCGCCGGTGCCGCGGGCGAAGATGACCTCGACGTCCGGGCAGGGTTGCTGCGCGAAAGCCGTCGGGGCGCCGACGCCCAGAACAGATGCACAAACTCCGACGACGGCGGCACCGGCCGCACCCACCATTGAACTGATCTTCATCGAGCTGCTGTACCCCACGGTTCATTCGTCAAACGCCGATGCCGGCCGCCGCGTCCAGATACTGCAGCAAGTCGTGGGCGGCCAGTTCGACGGATTTGTGCCGCCACTGCGCCGCGCGGTACACGCAGGCGATCAGGCCACTGCGATGGACCCTGCGGAAGTCGCCGCACACGAACGCGTAGCGCGCTTTGGTCTCCTCGGCGGCCCCGTCCGTCAGACCAAGGTGCCAGCGCCCGTACTCCTGCCAGCTGTGCGACTCCAGGTAGGCGTTCTGCGCTGCGGCATCGGGTTGCACGTCACCCCAGTCGCTGTCGAGCACGTACTGGCGTGAGTCGACGAGACCGCGGACGAACTCGACCGCCGGTCCGTTGACCTCATACCTGGCCATCGCCGTCGTGGGGGGTAGGGCTCTGCGGGGACTCCCACTTGGATTCCAGCGTGCGCACCACGACGGTGTCACCGGGCAGCTCGACGTCACACGTCTCACCGTCGTCGCCCTCCAAGGTCACGATCATCGTCGTGCCTGACGCATTCTCGCGGGAATCGATGTGCACCACCTTGTACTCCCCCGGCCCGTCGCCGCGGTTGGGCACAGCCAGCGTGATGAGGTCGCCGGGCGCGACGTTGTCGAGACGGTCGTTGTCGGACTGAGCTGTCATGGGTTCGACGTTAGAGGACGCGGGAAATCACGGGTATGAACGAGATCAGTTTGGAGGAGCTGTCCACCGACAAGCACGGTTTCACGATCGACGACAGGGACGAGGACGAACCCGTCCTGCTCGACAGGGATGGCAATCCGGTGGAGACCTGGCGGGAAGGCTATCCGTACAAGACCAAAATGCGCCGCTCGGAATACGAGCGGGAAAAGCGTCGGCTACAGATCGAGCTTCTGAAGTTGCAGAAATGGAGCCTGCGCACCGGTGCGCGGCACCTCATTCTGTTCGAGGGTCGCGATGCCGCCGGCAAAGGCGGCACAATTGCCCGCTTCATGGAACACCTGAACCCGCGCGAGGCGCGTGTCGTCGCGCTGGACAAGCCCACCGATCGTGAGAAGTCGCAGTGGTACTTCCAGCGGTACGTGCAGCACCTCCCCGCCGCAGGCGAGATCGTGCTCTTCGACCGCTCCTGGTACAACCGGGCGGGGGTCGAGCGGGTGATGGGGTTCTGCAGTGTCGAGGAGTACGCCGAGTTCATCAGGCACACGCCTCTTTTCGAGCAGATGCTGGTCGAGAACGGCATCCATCTCACGAAGCTGTGGTGCTCGGTGTCGCCCGCAGAACAGCGCACACGGTTCGCGATCCGGCTGGTGGATCCGGTTCGCGAGTGGAAGTTCTCACCGATGGACCTCGAGTCCGCCGACCGGTGGGGTGCGTACACGCAGGCCAAGGAGGACATGTTCGCGGCCACCGACACCGACGTCGCCCCGTGGATCGTGGTCAAGAGCAACGACAAGAAGCGAGCGAGGATCAACGCGATGCGGCATGTGCTCGACAAGGTCGACTACGACGACAAGGACCACGACGCGGTGGGCGAGCCCGACCCGCTGATCGTGGGTCGGGCGCTCGCCGATTGATTCGACGAGCTTTCAGCGGGTAGTGCTGCACGCAGAACACGAAAGGAACTGACACATGCCCAACGAACTCAACGGACGCCGGATCGCCTTTCTCGCCGCCGACGGCGTCGAGAAGGTCGAGCTCGAGCAACCGCGCGCTGCGGTGCAGAATGCCGGCGGCCACGCCGAACTGCTGTCGGTCAAGGACGGCGAGATCGACGCGCGCAACCACGATTTGGAGCCGGCCGGAACCTTCCCGGTCGATCGACTCGTCGGTGACGTACGCGTGGACGACTACGACGCGCTCGTGCTGCCCGGCGGCACGGTGAACGGGGACAAGCTGCGCCTCGACGAGGCTGCGGTGGCGTTTGTGCGGGAGTTCGTGCAGTCCGGCAAGCCGGTGGCC
>ERZ500977.105-NODE-105-length-16168-cov-7.303916_pt1 | contig 16168 bp, 13 predicted proteins | sample MGYA00248863_ERZ500977 | MGnify/ENA primary metagenome ERZ500977 (study PRJEB25958, sample SAMN03398581) | human skin metagenome | study: EMG produced TPA metagenomics assembly of the Human Skin Microbiome Metagenome (human skin metagenome) data set.
GAAAGAGAATCACATTACATAACAATCTCAAAACACTGATTGGGTTTGGACCCTAAGGCAAGCAGATGGCCGAGACCCTGATCAAGGCGATGGGGGGCAAGGGCGGCATTGTCGCGCTCGGCGGCATCGAATCGAACATTCCCGCGATCGAGCGCAAGGCCGGCCTGATGCAGGCGCTGGAGGCGCATCCGGACGTGAAGCTCCTCGATTTCCAGGTGGCGAACTGGTCGCCGGCGGAGGGCCTGGAGAAGACCAATGCCTGGCTGACCCAGTATGGCGACGAGATCGGCGGCATCTGGGCCGCGAACGACGAGATGGCGCTGGCCGCGGTCGAGGCGCTCCGGGCCGACGGCCGGGCGGGACAGGTGCCGGTCACCGGCATCGACGGCATCCAGCTCGCGATCGAGGCGATCCTCGCCGGCGAGATGGCGGGCACGGTCTCCTGGGACCCCTACTGGCAGGGCGGCATGGGGCTGTCGATCGGCTACCATGGCCGGACCGGCGGGTTCGACCCGGCGGCGGAGCCGAAGGAGCACCGGGAATTCTACGGCACCGGCGTCCCCGTCACCGCCGAGACCGCGCAGGCCTTCTACGACGCCAACATCAAGGCCGAGCCGACGATCGACTGGGCCGACATCTGGGGCCGGGTCAGCGGCCAGATCCAGTACGGCTGACGGCCGCCCCCCGCCCTGCCGGTGCCTGCCCCCCGCGGGGCAGGCCTGACATCGCCCTCCTGACATCGCCCCGAAGGATGACCCCGTGGCGCCAGCTCCCTCCCCCGCCGCCTCCGGCGCGATGCCTGCCCCTGCGCGCCGCCGGCGCCGCGCCGGCTGGGCGCCGCTGATCGTCCTTGTCGTGCTCTGCGCGATCATCGCCGCGATCAACCCGAATTTCCTCAGCTTCGGCAACTTCGTCCGCATCAGCCAGACGGCCGCCATTCCGCTGGTGCTCGGGCTCGGGGCGACCTTCGTCATCCTGATGGGCTCGATCGACCTCTCGGTCGAGGGCACGCTCACCTGCTCGGCGGTGATCCTGTCGATGCTGGTGCTGAACGGAGCGAACGGGAACGACCTCGGCCTTCTCGGCGTGCTGGCGGTGCTCGTCGTCGGGGGCGGCATCGGCTTCCTGAACGGGCTCGTCCATGTCCGGCTGCGCATCCCGTCCTTCATGGCCACGCTCGGCACCTGGTTCATCGGCGTCGGGGTCGCGAACGCGCTCCTCGGCGGCATGGCGATCCGGATCACCGACCCGATGATCCGCGGCCTCGCGGTGACGCGCTTCCTCGGCTTTCCCTGGGGCGTCTGGCTGGCCGCCGCCTGCCTCGCCATCGCCGTCGTCCTCCAGAACCACACCCGCTTCGGCCGCTACCTGCTCGCGCTCGGCGGCGGCGAGGATCTGGCGGCGCTCTCCGGGATCCCCGTCGCCCGCGTGCGCCTCGCGGCCTTCACCATCGCCGGCGTCTTCTATGCGATCGGCGGCGTGCTCGTCGCCGCCCAGCTCGGTCTCGGCAATGCGCAGATCGGCAACGGGCGGCTCTTCACCACCGTCACCGCCGTCGTCGTCGGGGGCACCTCGCTGATGGGGGGGGAGGGCGGCGTGCTGCAGACCCTCGTCGGCGTCCTCATCGTCGTGGTGCTCGCCAACGGCATGGTGCTGATGGGCGTGCCCTCCAGCGTCCAGATCGGCGTGCAGGGCCTGCTCATCATCGCCGCCGTCGCCGCCTCGATCGACCGCCACAAGCTCCGGGTGGTGAAATGACCGCGGCGCCCACCCCGCCCACCCCTGCGCCCGTCCTCGCCCTCGAGGGCGTCAACAAGCGCTTTCCCGGCGTCCATGCGCTCAAGGACGTCTCGATCACCGTCGGACCGGGCGAGATCATCGGCCTCGTCGGCGAGAACGGCGCGGGCAAGTCGACGCTGATGAAGATCCTGTCCGGCGTCTACCGGCCCGATTCCGGGCGCATCCTCGTGAACGGGACCCCCGTCACCCTGACGAGCGCGGCCGAGGCCAATGCCCGGGGCATCGGCATGGTCTTCCAGGAACAGTCGCTGCTGACGAACCTGACCGTGGGCGAGAACATCTACCTCGGCAACGAGGCGCAGTTCACCCGGTTCGGCCTTGTCGACTGGCGCCGCCTCTATGCCGCCGCGGCCCGCCAGCTCACCAAGGTCGCCCTCGATGTCGATCCCCGCACCCGGGCCGAGGATCTCGACTTCGCCGCCCGCCAGATGGTCGAGATCGCCAAGGCCCTCACCCTCGAGGAGGCGGGCGGCAATCTCGTCATCCTGCTCGACGAGCCGACCTCGGTGCTGGAACGCGCCGAGATCGACGTGCTCTTCTCCCGCGTCCGCGCGCTGAAGTCGCGGGCCTCCTTCCTCTTCGTCTCGCACCGGCTCGACGAGGTGCTCGACCTCTCGGACCGGGTCTATGTGATGAAGGACGGCGCCGTCGTCGCCGAGATGCCCGCCCGCGAGGCCGATGTGCCGATGCTCCACCGCGCCATGGTCGGCCGCAGCCTCCAGGCCGAATACTACCGCGAGTCGCTGCAGGCGCCCCCCGGCGACGCCATCCGCCTCGAGGCCCGCGGCCTCGGCCTCGCGGGCGCCTATTCCGGCATCGACCTCACCCTGCGTGCCGGCGAGATCCTCGGGATCGCCGGCGTCATCGGCTCGGGCCGCGAGGAACTGACCCGCACCCTCGCCGGCTTTGCCCCCCATGACGCGGGCAGCCTCGCCATCGACGGCCGCCCGGTCCGCCTCGACAGGCCCGCCCAGGCGGTCGACGCCGGCATCGGCTACATCCCCCGCGAGCGCCGGGTCGAAGGGCTGGTGCTGTTCCTGCCGGTCTCGGCCAACATCACCCTGCCCGACCTCGAGCGGCTGTCGCATTTCGGCCTGATCGACGGGACCGAGGAGCGGCGCATCGCGCGGGACTGGGTCACGCGCCTGCGCGTCCGCACCCCCGGCATCGACACGCTCTGCCTGAACCTCTCGGGGGGCAACCAGCAGAAGGTGGTGCTCGCCAAGTGGCTGAACGCCCGGGCGCGGATCCTGATCCTCGACCACCCGACCCGCGGCCTCGACGTCGGCGCCAAGGAAGAGGTCTACGAACTCGTGCGCGCCGTCTCGGCCGAGGGGGTCTCGGTCATCCTGACCTCCGACACGCTGGAGGAGACGATCGGCCTCAGCCACACCGTCCTCGTGATGCGCGACGGCCGGATCACCCACAGGACCGACGCCAGCCCCGGCCACAAGCCGGCGCAGCTCGACCTCATTGCGCATATGGTATAGGCGATGCCCCCCTTCCTCCAGCGCCTCGGGCCCGACCGCGTGCGGCAATGGCTGCCCCTCGCCACGCTCGTCCTGCTCGTCGCCCTCGTCGGCCTGCTCGAGCCGGTGTTCCTGCAACCGACGACGCTGCTCGAACTCGCCGGCGATACGGCGGTCCTCTTCATCCTCGCGACCGGGGTCACCTTCGTCATCATGCTCGGCGGCATCGACCTGTCGCTGCAGTCCATGGCCTCGCTCTCCAGCGTGATCGTGGCGCTCGCCCTGCCCCGGTTCGGCTATGGCGCCTTCGCCGCGGCCCTGGCCGCCGGGGCGCTGGCCGGGCTTCTCTCCGGGCTCGCCCATACCCGGCTCCGCATCCCCTCCTTCATCGCCACCCTCGCCATGGGGGGCGTGCTCTTCTCGACGGCCCTCGTCAGCTCGGGCGAACGCTCGATCACCCTCGACGCCGGGGATCGCGCCTATCTCGGCTGGATCACCGGCAGCATCGCCGGCATCCCGAACGTGGTGCTGATCGGCCTTTTGGTCCTCGTCGCCGCCCATGTCCTGCAGGCGCACACCCGCTTCGGCCGCTACAGCGCCGCGATCGGGGCCGGCGAGCCGGCCGCCTATGCCTCGGGCGTCAAGGTCAACCGGCAGAAGGTCCTCGCCTTCGCCCTCTCCGGCAGCCTCGCGGCCTTCGCCGGAATCATCCTCACCGGACGCCTCGCCAGCGGCTCGCCCACCCTCGCCGCCGAGATGCTGCTCCCCGCCATCGCCGCGGTCGTCGTCGGCGGCACCGCGATCACCGGCGGCGTCGGCAGCATCTGGCGCACCCTCGTCGGCGCGCTCATCATCTCCGTCGTGCGCATCGGCATGACGTTTCTCGGCGTCAACATCTTCGCGCAGAACATCATCTTCGGCGCGGTCCTCGTCGCCGCCGTCGCCATCACCATCGACCGATCGAAGATCCCGATCGTGAAGTAGGACGGCAGCACCGTCCCGCAGGCGGAAGCCTCCACAACCGGGTCGAAGACTGTTTTCAGAGCGCAACGGCCGATTGGTGGAGCCATGCCGCCGGCTGTCCCGTCGCGCCCTCTCGTTTCGCAAACCTCCTCCGTCTCACCTCTCTTGACAGCTCCAGATCTCCGATATAGCGCTGGGTAAACGTTAACCCGGAGGCACAGCCGGGGAATCTGGGGAGGGATGGGTCTCGTGAGAGACAATGGCGTCAGCATGCGCGATATTGCCGAACGGCTCGGGGTCTCGGTCAAGACCGTCTCCGGGGCGCTGAACGGCAACGACATCCGCATGTCCGCCAATACGCGCAGCCGCATCCAGTCGCTCGCCGAGGAACTCGGCTACACGCCCAACATCGTCGCCCGTGGCATGCGCAAGGGCGTGCTGCCGGTGATCGGCCTCGTCGCCGAGGGACTCATCACCCTGCCCTTCGCCACCGAGATCGTGCGCAGCCTCGACAACGCGAGCCGCGTGCATGGGCTGTCGGTGATCGCGACCACCGTCGGGGCCACGCGCAGCGCCCGGGATGGCATCGCCGACGCCCAGCAGTTCCTGCCAAAGGCGATCGTCTACGCGACCTCCTACCATCGCATCGTCACGCTGGACGAAGAGGCGCGACGTGCGGTTACGCTCTGCCTCAACTGCCGCGAGGCCTCGGGCGCCGTGCCGGCCCTCGTCCCGGACGAGCGGCAGGCGGGGCGCGACATCGCCGCCCACTGCTTCGCGAAGGGCCGGCGGCGGATCGCCTTCCTCAACCTGCCGGGCCTGCTCGCCGGACAGCTGCGCGAGGCGGGCTTCCGCGATGCCCATGCGATGGAAGCCGTCTCTGTCACAGAGGCCTGGATCCTGCCTGCGACCCGCGGTGCGCTCTATACCGAACACGCGACCAGCCTGGTGCGGCCCCACGTCGAGGCCTTGCTGGCGACGACGCCCCGCCCGGACACGATCCTCTGTGGCAACGACCGCGTGGCGCTGGAGGTCTACGGAGCGTTGCGGGCCAACGGCATCCGCATTCCGGAGGACGTGGCCGTGGTCAGCTTCGACAACCAGGCCGAGATCGCGCGGCGGCTCGACCCGCCGCTGACCACCATGGCCCTGCCGCATCGAGAAATCGGGCGGCGGGCAGCTGAGATCATCGCCGGCATCAAGCCGGCGGTTGAACCGATTCAGGAAATTCCGTTCCGGCTGATCGAACGCGCTTCCGTGTGAAGGGCCCGGACGGGTATGAGGGAGGAAAGACAGATGCCTGTTACCAGATCCCGTCGGCGGACCGGCCTTGCGGCCAGCGCCCTTGCGATCGCCGTCGCGGCCGTCGCACTGGCCGCGCCGGCCAATGCCGCCGCGCTGCGCATGATGTTCCAGGGCGATCCCTACGAGATCGACGCCATCAGTGCCGCAGCCAAGGCCTATGAAGCCGCCAATCCCGGCACGACGATCGAGCTCATCCACACGCCGCACGACTCTTACAACGAGAAGATCGGCGCGGCGGTCTCGGCCGGCAACCTGCCCGACATCCTCGAGCTCGATGCGCCCTTCCTGTCGAACTACGTCTGGTCCGGCTTCCTGCAGCCGGTCGACGGCCTGATCGACCCGAAGCTCCTCGCCGACATGACCCCGTCCAACATCAGCCAGGGCACCTACCCGCCCGACGGCAAGCTCTACGCGACCGCGCTGGTCGACTCGACGGTCGTGCTCTACGCCAGCAGGAAGCAGCTTGAATCGCTGAACATCCGCATTCCGACCAGCGTCGAAGACGCCTGGACCGGCGAGGAGTTCGAGAAGGCCCTCGAGACGCTCTCGACGGCGCCGGGCGTGAAGTGGCCGATCGACCTCTTCCGCGGCTATGGCACCAAGACCGAATGGATCACCTACGCCTACGAGCCGCTGCTCGTCTCCGCCGGCTGCGATCTCATCGACCGTACGACCTGGACGTCCGAGGGCACGCTCGACAGCGATGTCTGCGTCAAGACGGCGACGATGATGGCCGACTGGGTCAAGAAGGGCTGGGTCGTGCCGCAGTCTGCCGGCACCAACCAGTTCTATGCCGAAGGGCGCCCCGCCGCGCTCGCGCTCGGCGGCCACTGGGTCTATGCCGAGGCCCTCAAGTCCATGGGGGATGACCTCATCGCCCTGCCGCTGCCGAAGCTCGGCGACAAGGGCGCGAGCCCGAACGGCACCTGGATCTACGCGATCAGCAAGGAGGCCTCCGATCCCGAGGAGGCCGGCAAGTTCCTGAGCTTCATGATCCAGAACCCCGAGTTCCGCGCGGCCTATCGCGACCACTCGGCCTTCCCCGGCCTGAATTCCTTCGCCGCGGAATCCCCGCTCTACGCCGAAGGAGGCCCGCTCGCCGTCGCCTTCGAGCAGGCGGCCAAGACCGCGGTGCCGCGCCCGCCGCACCCGGCCTATCCGGCAATCACCCTCGCCGCACAGACCGCCTTCACCGACATCTTCGACGGGGCCGACCCGAAGGAAGAGCTGACCAAGGCGGCGCAGGAAATCGACGCTGACATCGAGGACAACGACGGCTACCCGCCCTTCGGCGGGAACTGACGCCTGTCCGACCCGCGGGGAGCCCTGCCGGCTCCCCGCACCCTTCCCACCACTGCTGACAAGGGAGCAGACGCATGACTGCGACGGTGTCGAAAATGACACGTCCTGCCGAGACGGCGCGGCCGAAACGGCTGATCGGGGCAAGGCTGCAGGAATTCCTGATGCTGCTGCCGGCCTGCCTGCTCGTGGGCATCTTCCTGCTGCTGCCGTTCGTTCTGTCCTTCCCGATGTCCCTCACCAACCGGCGGCTCATTCCCCGGCCGGTCAAGTTCGTCGGCCTCGACAACTACGTGAACGTGCTGACCGACCCGGTCTTCTGGCGCGCGCTGTTCAACGTCACCTATTTCGCGGTGATGGTGGTGCCGATCCAGTGCGGCTTCGCGCTCGCCATGGCGCTGCTCATCAACCAGAAGCTGCCGGGCCGGAACGTCTTCCGCGGTGCGCTGTTCCTGCCCGCAATCACCTCGATGGCCGTCGTCTGCGTGATCTGGGGAACGCTCTTCCAGTATCCCACCGGCCCGCTGAACCAGATCGTCAGCATCCTGACCTTCGGCCTCGCCGGCCCGATCGACTGGCTCGGAAACCCCGCCTCGGCGATGCCGGCGATCGTGCTCCTCTCGGCATGGCAGGCCTACGGCTTCCAGATGGTCGTCTACCTCGCCGGCCTCCAGAGCATCCCGAATGACCTCTACGAGGCCGCCCGGCTCGACGGCGCCTCGACCTGGCAGCGCTTCCGCTTCGTGACCTGGCCGGGCCTGCGCCAGACCAACATCTTCGTGCTCATCATCACCACGATCCAGGCGTTCAAGCTCTTCACCCAGGTCAACATCCTGACCCAGGGCGGCCCGCGCAACTCGACCGAGACGGTGGTGCAGTACATGTACCATGTCGGCTTCGTCGGCCAGAAACTCGGACTCGCCTCGGCCGTCGCCATCATCCTCTTCTTCATCGTGCTTGCCATCTCGCTCGTGCAGCGCGTCGTCCTGAGGGACCCGAAATGAGTGCCGCTCCCGACGCCCCCCTGCCGGGCACCTCCGACCGCTTCCCGGTGGTCAAGATCGTCTCGATCGCGATCATCACCCTCGTCGTGGTGTCGCCGCTCTTCCTGCTCGTGGTGGCGAGCCTCAAGCCCGACCGCTTCCAGATCCTCGCCGAGATGGGCAGCTTCAAGGCCTTCTGGGTCACGAACCCGACGGTGCAGAACTACCGCGACATCCTCACCTTCTCCGGCAACCAGCCCTTCGCGCGCTACCTGACGAACTCGGTCGTGATCCTCGTGCTCACGCTGGCCGGCGGCATGTTCTTCAACTCGATGGCCGCCTTCGTGCTGGCCTGGGGGCGGCTCCCCGGCCGGGCGGTGATCCTCACGGCGATGATCGGCCTCTACATCGTGCCGCAGGAATCGATCGTCCTGCCGCTGCTCAACATCATGAACCAGGCCGGGCTCGCCGACAGCTTCTCGGCGCAGATCCTGCCCTTCTGGGCGAGCCCGCTCTATGTCTTCCTGCTCTACCAGTTCTTCTCCCAGATCCCGCGCGACCTCTACGACGCGGCGATCGTCGATGGCGCCTCGCCGTTCCAGATCTACTGGAAGGTCTTCATTCCGATCAGCCTGCCGGCACTCGCGACCGTGGCGATCCTCCTCGGCATCGAGACCTGGAACCAGTATCTCTGGCCGCTGCTCATCACCCAGTCGAACTACGCCCGCCCGATCGCGGTCGGCATCGCCGGGTTCTTCGGCTCGGACAGCATCTACTGGAACCTCGCCATGGCCGCCTCGGTCGTGATGATGATCCCGGTGCTGATCCTCTACCTCTTGTTCCAGAAATGGTTCGTGAGCTCGGTCATCAGCTCCGGCGTGAAGGGCTAACCACATGACTGTCGAGGCAACCTCCCAACACGCCACCGCCACCCCCGCCGGCTTCACCGCAGAGGTCGCGGCCGGCGAAATCCTGCACCTCTGGCAGCGCCCGGTCACGGCCGGCGCCACATCGGCGGTCACCCTGCGCGAGGCCGACGGCAGCGCCCGGACGCTCACCGGCCCGGTATCGGACGACTTCCAGATGACCACGCATCCGGTCGCGACCTCGGGCGAAATCGCCATCGGCTGGAACACGGCCGATACGCAGGTCTCGGTCTGCTACGCCTTCACCCCCGGCACGGTCGCCGAGACGGGCATCCGCGTCCTCTGGACCGCCCCGCAGGCCGCGGCGGAGACCACCCGCTACCGGCTGCACCTCGCGCCGCCCTTCGGCTGGATGAACGACCCGAACGGCCTCATCACCCGCGACGGACGGACAGAGGCCTTCTACCAGCACTACCCCAGCGCCCTGCGCTGGGACACGATGCACTGGGGCCATGCCGTCTCCGACAATCTCGTCGACTGGACGCACCTGCCGGTCTTCCTGCACCCCCGGCCGGTGCTCCTCGCCGATCCCGCGCTCCAGGGCGGGGCCTTCTCCGGCTCGGCCATCCCGGGGCCGGACGGCAGCCTGCGCGTCTTCTACACCGACCGCGAGGATGACCGCCTGCCCGCGCAGGAATGGCAGATGACCGCCCTCTCGACCGATGGCCTTGCCGCCGGCCCCGCGACCGCGGTCATCGACGAGCGCCCGCCGCTCGAGGGCTTCGGCAACGACTTGCGCGACCCGTTTGTCTTCCGCGGCCCGGATGGCCTCTGGAAGATGGTGCTCGGCGGCAACGACGCAACGGCCGCGCTGGTGCTCCTCTACGAGACGCCCGACCCCGAGGCGGCGACCGGCTGGCGCTTCGTCGGCGTGCTCCACCGCGAGACCCTGCCCCGCAGCGTCCCGGCGGAATGCCCCTGCGTCCTGCCGCTCGACGGCGCGGGCGCGGGCCTGCATGTCGTCATCTTCGGCCTGATCGGGCATCACGGCCCCGTCCTCGGCCGGCGCAACCCGAGCCTCGCCCTCGTCGGGCAGTTCGATGGCCGGACCTTCCGCGAGATCGCCCGGCGCGAACTCGACTTCGTCGGCGACTGCTACGCCTTCCAGGGCTTCCTCCACGAGGGCCGGCCGGTCGGCATGGCCTGGGGCGCGAACTGGGCCGACGTGCGCCGCACCGAGGATTTCACCAGCGCCATGACCTTCGTCCGCCGCCTCGTCTGGCAGGAGGGGGGGCTGCGCATGCCGCCGGCGGAGGCCGTCGAGGCGCTGCGCATCGCGCCCATTCCCCCCACGCTCCCCGACGGCGTCGCCCTGCCGGACGGGCTCGCCGAGATCGCCTTCGAGACGGCAGGCGCCCCCTTCCGCCTCGGCTTTGCCCATGCGGAGCACAAGCTCGCACTCGTCCATGACGGCACGACGCTCGAACTCGTCGACGACTGGCCGGTGCGCGGGCGGCCGGTGCGCAACCTGGCCGAAACCGGTCCGCTTTCGGAGATCCGCGTCTTCGTCGATGTGGGACTGATCGAGATCTACGCCGACGGCGGCCGCTGGTGCGGGACCCGGCGCCTCGACAGCGACACGCCCGTCACCGCGGTCCGGCTCGAAGCCGACGCCGCGTCGATCACCAATGCACAGGTCTGGCAGTTGCGCCCCCAGCACGGGGCGCCGCGCCCCGCGGGCGAACCGCAGCCGGCCGCAGGGAGGGAATGAGCATGGCCATCGTCGAACTGAAGAAGGCACGGAAGTCCTACGGCCGCGTCGACATCATCCATGATGTCGACCTCCGCATCGAGGACGGCGAGTTCGCGGTCTTCGTCGGTCCCTCGGGCTGCGGCAAGTCCACGCTGCTCCGGATGATCGCGGGGCTCGAGAGCGTCACCGGCGGCGAGATCGCCATCGACGGCGAGCGGGTGAACGACCTCGACCCGGCCGAGCGGGGCATCGCCATGGTGTTCCAGAGCTACGCGCTCTATCCGCACATGACGGTAAGGGAAAACATGAGCTTCGGCCTGCGCATCGGCAAGCGGCCGAAGGCCGAAATCGACGAGCGCGTCGCCGTCGCAAGCAAGATCCTCCAGCTCGACGCCCTCCAGGACCGCCGGCCAAGCCAGCTCTCCGGCGGCCAGCGCCAGCGCGTGGCAATCGGCCGCGCGATCGTGCGCAACCCGAAGGTCTTCCTCTTCGACGAGCCGCTGTCGAACCTCGATGCCGAGCTCCGCGTCGCGACCCGCGTCGAGATCGCGAAGCTCCACGAGAGCCTCGGCAACACCATGATCTACGTGACCCACGACCAGACCGAGGCGATGACGCTCGCCGACAAGATCGTGGTGCTGCGCAAGGGCCGCGTCGAGCAGGTCGGTCCGCCGCTCCAGCTCTACGAAGACCCGACCAACCTCTTCGTCGCCGGTTTCATCGGGTCGCCGAAGATGAACTTCTTCGCGGGCACGATGGGCGCGGACGGCACCGTCAGCTTCGCCGGCACCGCGGCGAAGGCCCCGTTCGATCCGGAGATCGTCCGGCCCGGCGATCCCATCACCATCGGCATCCGGCCCGAGCATTTCGACCGCGACGCGACCCCGGACGGCATGGTCGACATCGCCGTCGATTTCGTCGAGCATCTCGGCGGCACGTCCTTCGTCCACGGCGACCTGCCGGGCGGCGAACGGATCATCATCGAACGCCGCGACGCGGCCGGCCTCCACTCCGGCATGTCGATCAAGGCCGGCTTCCGCTGCGCCGACATGCGCGCCTTCGACGCCAAGGAGCGCCGGCTGCGATAGCCGGTGCTCCCCGGAGCCCCGCCCTCCAGTCCGGCCCCACGGCCGGCGGCGGCGGTGTCGTTGACGCCCGCCCCCGATGGCCTTCAGGGACGGCGTCCTGCCTGAGCGGCCCCCACACACAAGCCCCGCTCTGGAGATGGACCTCATGGCGTCCCGTCCTGTCCCCGGACGGCTTGTTGCGGCTTGTGCGGCTCTGTCCCCCGTGCCGGCCATCGCACCGGCACAGGCAACCGCCCCCGCGGCGGCATCGGGGGCTGACGCAGCCCTGCACGACGGGGACGCTCTGACGGCGCGGGTCCGGGTCACGGCGGTCGAGGGGGCATCCGGCACCGAGACGGTCCATGCCAGCCTGCTCGACGAAAGCTGGGAACGGGCTTTCCACATCGGCTCGGGCGACAGGAAATACCTGATCCCCAAGGACAGCGCCGGCCAGCTCCTGGCGCCGGAGTCGCTGGTCCTGAACCGCCGGATGCCCCTGGCCGGATCCTGGAGCGCGCCCTTCCCCGCCCCGCCCGCCGGCCAGATGGCGACCCTGCACCTCCCCGAAGTCGAACCGCCCGGCCCCTTCCCGTGCCATGCCGGGAGGCCGGTGATGTCCGGGTGGCGGATGCGGCTGATCCCGCTGGTGGCCGGAGCCGCGCTTGCCGGCGCGGCGCCGGGCCGGGCCCAGACCTTCGATCCGGGCCGCATGTCCTTGAGCTTGTGCCGACTGTCCGTAACCTGTCGGCGACCGCGGTCGACATGGCGGCCCGCCCCGCCCCCATTTCGGCCGGGGCGCGGGACAGCCTGCAGCGCAGCGGCGACATCGAGAGGCGCCAGTCGGGCACCGACGTCATCCTGTCCGTGGCCAGCGATGTCCTGTTCGGCTTCGACGGCGCCCTGCTGTCGCCAGAGGCAGAACACAGCCCGACCGATGTGTCCGACCTGATCGCCCTGCCCCCCGAGGGGCAGGTCCTGGTGGTGAGGCATACCGAGTCACGGAGGCCGGACGACGACACCCGCGCCCTCTCCCTGCAACGGGCCGGGACGAAACCGAACCCGTCGTACGGAACGGGATCGACGGCACCGACACCCCCGAAGGACGCCCAAGAAACCACCCCGTGAAAGCCCTCCTCCCGCAGGAGACGCTGCGGAATTAGAGGTGCCCATGCACGGGATCCTGTCCGGGTATGATCTGGAATAGGGGATAAATGCTCTGGGCCTCCGACCCATGAGGCGGCATCCCGGCACAGCTCCGGGTGACCGCACAGGCAACTGCCCTGCCCGGGGGAGACGTGACCCTGTCCGCGCGTGCAGAGCCATGCAGGAGGCAGCCGCCATCCCGGTGACCGGACCGCAGAACCGCACCGGGCGCCACGGGTCCCTGCGGGAGGGCGGCGCAGGAATTGCCCCTCCTGCGGCCGGGGGGTCTTCTTCCGGGCCGGCCGTGTCGGCTATGCTGCGGATGTCCCCAGTGCCGCCCGATCGTTCCCGTGTCCCGTTCCCGCCCCGGCGCCCGGATCCGCCGCGATCGCGACCGAAGGAGAAGCCGACGATGCCCAAGCCCGCCCCCGCCGACCGCCAGAGCCGGCCCGCCTTCCTCGGCGACCTGCTCGACACCCTGACCGTGCGCGGCCGCAACCTCCTGCGCTGGCGCGGGGCGGGCGGGCCGGTCGCCGCCCCGGATCTCGCCGCCCTCGGCGAACTGCTGCTCTCGCGCCGCGGCGAGGCCTCGGGGGTCGCGCTCGCCCATTCCCTCGCCACCGCCTTCGAGGAGGCGACGCCCGGGGAACGCCTCGCCTTCCTGACCCTGCTCGCCGACCGCTTCGGCCCCGACCCGCAGGCGGTCGCCGCCGCCATCGCGGCGGTCGAGCGCGGCGACCCCCAGGCGCTGGACGCCCTCCATGCCGCCTCCGAACCCCGCCGCCTCGAGCTGCTGCGCCGGCTGAACCTCGCCCCCGGCGGCACCGCCGCCCTCGTCCGGATGCGGACCGAACTGCTCGGCCACCTGCGCGACACGCCCGCGCTCCGCAGCGTCGACGCGGATTTCGCCCATCTCTTCGCCTCCTGGTTCAACCGGGGCTTCCTGGTGCTGCGCCCCATCGCCTGGACAACCCCGGCCAACATCCTGGAGAAGATCATCCGCTACGAGGCGGTCCACGCCATCCACACCTGGGACGACCTCCGCAACCGCCTCGAGCCGCCCGACCGGCGCTGCTACGGCTTCTTCCACCCGCAGCTCACCGACGAGCCGCTCATCTTCGTCGAGGTCGCCCTGACCGAGACGATGCCCGAAACCATCGCACCCCTCCTCGACCTCACCCGCCAGCCGATCGAGGCGGGCCGGGCCACGACGGCGGTCTTCTACTCGATCTCGAACACCCAGCGCGGCCTCGCCGGGGTCTCCTTCGGCAACTTCCTCATCAAGCAGGTCGTCGAGGAGCTGAAGGCCGAGCTGCCGGAGGTGCGCACCTTCGTCACCCTCTCCCCCGTCCCGGGCTTCGCCGCCTGGCTGGAGCGCGTCCGCGCCGACCCCTCGACCTCGCTCCTCGACGCCGACCGCCGCATGGCGCTCGCCATGCTCGACGATCCCGGCTGGCACCTCGACCCGGGCCTCGCGGAAGCCGTGCGCGCCGCCCTCCTCCCCGTCGCCGCCCATTATTTCCTCGCGGGCAAGGACCGCTCCGGCCGCCCGCTCGACCCCGTCGCCCGCTTCCACCTCGGCAACGGCGCCCGGCTCGAGCGGCTGAACTTCCTCGGCGATACCTCCGAGAAGGGCCTCCGCCAGTCCCACGGGCTGATGGTCAACTACCTCTACGACCTCGACCAGATCGAACGGAACCACGAGGCCTTCGCCGAGACCGGCCAGATCGCCGCCGCCGATGCCGTCAGCCGGGCCCTCCCCCCGGTGCCGGCCCCCTGACCCCGCATATCCCCGGTGCCCCCATGACCGCCAATCTCTATTCCCGCCTCGCCGCCAGCATCACCGACCCCGCCGCCACCGCGATCGAAACCCCCGAGGGCACCCGCCTCAGCTATGCGGAGCTGGACACCCGCACGGCGCAGATGGCCCAGGCCCTCACCGACCTCGGCGTCACCCCGGGCGAGCGGGTGGCGGCGCAGGTCGGGAAATCCGTCACCGCGATCCTGCTCTATCTCGGCACGCTCCGCGCCGGCGGCGTCTTCCTGCCGCTCAACACCGGCTATACCCCGGCCGAGATCGACTATTTCCTCAACGACGCGCGCCCCCGCGTCTTCGTCTGCGACCCGGCCCGGGCCGAAGCCCTCGGCCCCGCCGCGGCCCGCGCCGGGGCCACGCTCACCACCCTCGACGCCGAGGGCAACGGCCGCCTCGCCGAAGCAGCCGCCGCCGCCCCCACCCGCTTCGACACCCTGCCCCGCGACGGCGCCGATCTCGCGGCCCTCCTCTACACCTCCGGCACCACCGGCCGCTCCAAGGGGGCGATGCTCACCCACGACAACCTCGTCTCGAACGCGCTGACCCTGACCGAGGCCTGGCGCTTCACCGCGGCCGACACCCTCCTCCACGCCCTGCCGATCTTCCACACCCACGGGCTCTTCGTCGCCACCAACGTCGCCCTCTTCTCCGGCGCGCGGATGCTCTTCCTGCCCGCCTTCGACGCGGCCCGCCTGCTCGAACTGATGCCGCGCGCCACCGTGCTGATGGGCGTGCCCACCTTCTACGTCCGCCTGCTCGACGAGCCCGGCCTCACCCGCGCGCACACGGCGGGCATGCGGCTCTTCGTCTCCGGCTCCGCCCCGCTCCTCACGGAAACCCACCGCGCCTTCGCCGAGCGCACCGGCCATGCGATCCTCGAGCGCTACGGCATGACCGAGACAAACATGACCACGTCCAATCCCTATGACGGGGACCGCATCGCCGGCACCGTCGGCCTGCCCCTGCCCGGCATCGAGGTCGCCGTCACCGATCCCGCGACCGGGGCGCCCCTCGCGCCCGGGGAAATCGGCATGCTCGAGGTGCGCGGCCCGAATGTCTTCAAGGGCTACTGGCAGATGCCGGAGAAGACCGCCGCCGAACTCCGGCCGAACGGCTTCTTCATCACCGGCGATCTCGCCCGCATCGACGACCGCGGCTATGTCCATATCGTCGGCCGCGGCAAGGACCTCATCATCACCGGCGGCTACAACGTCTATCCGAAGGAGATCGAGAGCGAGATCGACGCGCTGCCCGGCGTCGTCGAATCCGCGGTGATCGGCCTGCCCCACCGCGATTTCGGCGAAGGCGTGACCGCGGTCGTCGTGCCGGCCGGCGCGCCCGCCCTCGACGAGGCCGGCGTGCTCGCCGCGCTCGAGCCCCGCCTCGCCCGGTTCAAGCTGCCGAAGCGGGTGCTCTTCGCGGACGAACTGCCCCGCAACACCATGGGCAAGGTGCAGAAGAACCTGCTGCGCGACCGCTTCGCCGACCTCTACGCCGGGTGAGCCACGGGGCGCGGCGGCGGCGCCCCCTGGCCGGCCGCCTCGTCGAAGATCCCCGGCACCATCTCCTCCCAGAAGGCGAGGATCGCCCGGGCGTTCAGCGCCGAATTCCAGCCGTGCTCGCGGAAATGCTCGGCGTCGAGCGCGTCGCGCAGCCCGCTCGCGAACAGCGCCCGGTCCGCGTCGCGCTGGGTCGGGGTCCGGG
>ERZ500977.106-NODE-106-length-16035-cov-6.451752_pt1 | contig 16035 bp, 17 predicted proteins | sample MGYA00248863_ERZ500977 | MGnify/ENA primary metagenome ERZ500977 (study PRJEB25958, sample SAMN03398581) | human skin metagenome | study: EMG produced TPA metagenomics assembly of the Human Skin Microbiome Metagenome (human skin metagenome) data set.
GGCCGCGGCGCGGCTGGCGGCGCGGGGCGGGGTCGAGGGATTCGGGATGGCGGGGGAGGAGCGGCACGGGACGGTCGCCGACTATGCCCGGGCCTTCGCCATCGCCGGGGACGCGGGGCTCGGCCTCACCGTCCATGCGGGGGAAATGGCCGGGGCGTCGAGCGTCCGCGCCGCCCTCGACGCGCTGCCCGTCACCCGCATCGGCCACGGGGTGCGGGCGGCGGAGGATCCCGATCTGGTGCGGCGCCTCGCGGGGGAGGGGGTGGCGCTGGAGGTCTGCCCCGGCTCGAACCTCGCGCTCGGCCTCTATCCGTCGCTCGACCGCCACCCGATCGCCGCCCTGCGCGCCGCGGGCGTGGCGGTGACGGTCTCGACCGACGACCCGCCCTGGTGGCACACGGACATGGTGGCCGAATACCGGGGCCTCGCCGCCGCCTTCGGCTGGACGCCGGCGGATTTTCGGGCGATCAACGCAACGGCCCTGGCCGCCGCCTTCTGCGACGCGGCGACCCGGAGCCGGATCCGTGAAAGGCTGGAGGCGGCATGCAGCACCTGACCGTGGTCGATCATCCCCTGGTGCAGCACAAGCTGACCCTGATGCGGGAGAAGGACACCTCCACCGCGGGCTTCCGGCAGCTCCTGCGCGAGATCAGCCTGCTCCTCGCCTATGAGGTGACGCGCGACCTGCCGATGACGAGCCGGACGATCGAGACGCCGCTGATGCCGATGGAGGCGCCGTCGCTGCTCGGCAAGAAGCTCGTCCTCGTCTCGATCCTCCGGGCGGGAAACGGCCTGATGGACGGGGTGCTGGAACTGATCCCGGCGGCACGGGTCGGCTTCATCGGGATGTACCGCGACGAGGAGACCCTGCAGCCGGTGCAGTATTACTGCAAGCTGCCGGCCGAGATGGACGAACGGGTGGTGATCGTCCTCGATCCGATGCTGGCGACCGGCAATTCCTCGGCCGCGGCCGTGGACCTCCTCAAGGCGGCGGGGGCGACCGACATCCGCTTCCTCTGCCTGCTGGCGGCCCCCGAGGGCGTGGCCCGGATGCAGGCGGCCCATCCGGACGTGCGCATCGTCACCGCCGCCCTCGACGCGCGCCTGAACAAGAAGGGCTACATCCTGCCCGGCCTCGGCGATGCCGGGGACCGGATGTTCGGCACGAAGTAGCGCGCGGCGGCGGAGCGCGCGGATCGGCGAGATCCGACACCTGAAGCCAGAGTTCTTGTCCGGCGGGCCCGGCACGGCAGCTCTGCTGCCGGACGAAAGGCGATGATCGCCCGCGCCCGCGATCACGCTTCAGCCCAGATCGGCGGAATTTCCGGGGAGCGCGCCAGTCCGGTCCGGCCGGTTCTTTCCGGCCCCGGATCGCGAGGTGGATCCGCTTCCCGTCGCCGGCGGCGCGATTGTCACGAAAGCGCGATACGCTTCACCTGCCGAAGCAGGGAGGAATGCGCGCAATGAACGTCTGGGCGACGATCATCCTCTGGGAAAACGCGGATCCGAAAGCCGATCGTCTCGTCCGGGAGACGGATCGGGAGAGGCTGACGATTGCGTTCGTTCCGACGGTCGAGGCCGCCGCGGAAGTCGCCTCCGAACTCGTGGCGGAGGGAGCGGAACTGATCGAGCTGTGCGGGGGCTTCGGGCTTGAGGCCGGCGCGGTCGTATCCCGGGCCGTCGCTGGGCGCGCCGCGGTCGGCGCGGTGGCCTTCGGCATCGACTCGATATCGCAGGCCGCCGCCTACAAGGCGAAGTTCGAAGCCTCCGGCGACTGACCGGGGCTCCCGTCCGGTCAGTCGAGGAGCTTTCTGATCGGAGCGTGCCGCCGGAGGCGACAGCCACTGCGCATCGTCTCAAGGTCCATGAACCGGGGGGCCGCTTCCGCCGCGAGGGCCCCGTGGCGGGCGAGGGCCTGCCGAGATCCGTCTCGACCCGCCGCCCCCGGTCCCGGCGGCGGCGCAACCGGCCGGGACTTCATGCACCCGCAGCCCGGAAGCCGTTCAGGCAAACCGGGCCACGTCCGCCCACAGCATCGGCCGCGTCCGGCGGGCTCAGCCGCCAAGGCCGGCCTTGATCTTCGACACCGTCTCGGCGCTCATCTCGCCCACGGTCGTGACGGCGCCGTTCTGGATCTGCCACAGGCGGAACGGTCCGGTGATGTCGCCGTAGGAGTCGAAGGACACCGGCCCGATCACCCCTTCGTAGCGGATGGGCTTGCCTTCGCCGATCAGCTTCAGGGCCCGGGCGAATTCGTCCTTGCCGGCATGGACCGGCTCCCCGTCGGCGGCGACGACCTGCGGGATCGCCGCCTTGATTGCCGCCGGATCGGCCGAGCCCGCCCTGGCGATGGCCAGGGCCACGATGGCGCCCGCGTCATAGGAGCGGTCGGCCGCCGGGGCATCGGGCGCGATCCCGCCGGAGAAGGCTGCGAAATTCTCGTAGAAATATTTGGTCGATGCCGTTTCGCTGGTCCCGGAGGAGGTGCCATAGGCGTCGTTCAGGTATTTCGCGCCCACGGCCTCGATGAAGTCGGTGGAATTCATCCCGTCGTTGAGGAGGAACTTCGCCGGCCCGCCCGCGGACAGCCAGGCCCGGGCGATCGTCGCCCCGTCCACCGGATAGCTGACCAGATAGAGCCCCTCCGGATCGCCCGCCAGGGCCGCGCTCGCCTCGGCCGCATAGGAGGACTGCTTCTCGTTGTAGGGGGTCGTCGAGGTGATCTCGCCGCCGAGCTTCTGATAGGCGGCGGCGAATTCCTTGACCATGTTGACGCCGAAGTCGTTGTTCACATGCACGATGGCGAGCTTCTTCAGCCCCTGGTCGATCGCGTATTGCGCGGCCGCCGTGCCCTGCAGCGCGTCGGAGGTGATGGTGCGGAAGAAGACGCCGTTGGTCTTGCCCTCCTGGGCCAGGGTGGTCAGCGTCGGCGAGGACGACGCCGGGGAGACCTGCACCACCCCTGCGGGGGCCGTCACGGAGGTCAGGATCGGGATCGACACGGACGAGATGATCCCGCCGATGATGACCGGGACATGCGCGATGTTGACGAGCTGGGTGGCCTGGTCGACGGCGACATTGCCCTGGCTCTGGCTGTCGCGGACATCGGCGACGATGTCGCAGCCACCCGCACCGCCGGCCGCGTTGAAGTCCCGAAGCGCCATCTCCGCAGCCTTCGCCCCCGCCTGGCCATAGGCGCCGGCCGGTCCGGTCAGTTCCAGGACCATGCCGATCCTGATCGGGCAGTCGGCCGCCGCGAGGGGCCCCGCAAGGGCGACGAGCGCGGAGGTCGCGAGAAGAAGATGCTTCATGTGGTGGTTTCCCCTGCTGATCTGGTTCTGGCCGGGCGCTGTCAGGCGGCGCCGCGGCTGAGGTTGTATTTCATGATCGATCCGTGCCGCCCGGCCCGGTCGCGCTCGAGCGTATAGACGTCGCCGTCAAGCGTCCGGGCGTCTGCGAGGGCGCCTGCGATCTCCGCGAGGTCGGCGGCGTCGAGGGCGAGGTCCGAGATGGCGACATTGGCCCCGAGATGGGCGCGGTCGCGCGCGCCCACGATGACCGCCGCGACCCCCGCCCGTGCCAGCACCGCGGCGCTTGCGACCGTTGCGATGTCGCTGCCGTGGCGGTCGGCCACCCGGCGCAGGGCGGCGAGCAGGCCCTGGAACAGGTCCCAGCCCCCGAGGTCGTCGATGATGAGCTTGTACTTGGTGAGCGATCGGTTCTCGAGGGGCTCGGCCGGCTCCGCGGCCCCGAGCCAGCGGTCGCCGAGAAACCCCCCCGCCACCGTCCCGTAGCAGAGGAGCGACACGCCGCGGGCCGCGGCGGCCGCCGCCATCGCGGTCTCCGGCCGGCGGTCGAGAAGCGAATACTGGACCTGCATCGAGAGAAGCGGCACGCCGGCCTCGACGAGGGCCACGAGGTGGTCCGTGTCGAAATTCGTGCCGCCGACATGGGCGATCTTGCCGGCCCGCCGCAGCTCGTCGAGCCACTGCGCGGCCTCGATCACCCCCGGCACCCCGTAGTCCCACCAGTGGAACTGCACGAGGTCGAGCCGGTCGGTCCCGAGCCGCCGCAGCGACCTGTCGATGACCCGTTCCACCTCTGCCCGCGACAGCTTCGGCAGCAGGTCGAGGTCCGGCACGTATTTGGTGTGCACCCGGATCCGCGCCAGCGCCTCCGCCCCCCGCTGGTCTGCATAGGCCTGGCGGAAGGCGCCGATCAGCGCCTCGACCCCGGTGTAGATGTCGGCGCAATCGAAGGTGGTGAGGCCGGCGTCGGCGCAGGCGACCATGTCCGCGATCGCGGTCGCCTGGTCGATGCGGCCATGGCCGCCGGCCATCTGCCAGCCGCCGCGGATGACACGGCTGATCTCGTATCCCGGCGCGAGGAGGATGCGCTGCATGGGGTCAGTCTTTCGGCAGGGGCACGGCCGTGGTCGCCGCATGGCTGAACCGGCGGCGGCCGGTCCGGGCGATGCGCAGGCGGGTCGTGCAGTTCGGGTCCGGGCAGGCGATCTCGGCGTCGGTGGTCATCCAGTCGTTGCGGTCGCTCGGGCGCTGCTTTGCCGCGAGCAGGGGCAGCACCGCGGCGAGGGAATAGATCGAGATGCCCTGCCCGGGGGGCAGGAACAGCATCTCGCCGCGGAGCTCGAACCAGTCCCCGGGCCGCGCCCCGCAGTAGATCGCGCCACCCTCGGGCGCCACGACCTCGACGCGCAGGTCCCAGAGTTCGAAGCCGTCGTCAGCCATGGATGGCCTCCGTCGCCAGCCGCGTCCGGATGAGGTCGAAGGAGTTGCGGATGTCGGCGGTCAGGGCGGCCACCGCGCCCGCCGGATCGCGGCGCTCCAGCGCCTCGATCAGGCTCCAGTGGTGGTGGACGCCGAGCCGGTGGCCGTCCTGCTCATGGATCCGCGCCGCCACCCGGACATAGGGCCCCGACTGCAGCCACAGGCTTTCCACGACCGCGATCAGCACCGCCGAGCCGGCCGCCGCGTAGATGCGGAAGTGAAAGGCGTGGTTCAGCTCGGAGGTCACCTGCGCCCTGTCCGCCGCCGTCCCGGCGAAAGCCGCCTCGCCGTCGAGGGTCAGCGCGCGCAGCGCCGCAAAGTCGGCCTCCCCGAGCCGGGGCAGCGCCAGGGTGGTCAGTTCGCCCTCCAGAAGACAGCGGGCCCGTGCGAGATCGTCCAGCCGCTCACGGGTGATGAGCGGCACCCGCACCGACCGGTTGGGCAGGGCCTCCAGGGCCCGCTCCGACACCAGCCGGGCCAGCGCCTCGCGCACCGGCATCGTGCTCGTCTGCATCGCGCCGGCCAGATCGACGATGCGGAGCACTTCCCCCGCCTCGAAGACCCCGTGGGCAAGGGACCGGCGCAGCTCCGCGAAGACCCGGGCGTTGACGGTCTCCCGCCCCACCGGCGCCACGGCGTCACGTCGCCTGACCGCCTCCGCCTGCACGCAAAGCGCCTCCCCGCGCAGCTCCGGCGAAAAAGCTACTTGCGCGATTCTGCTCGGTCAAACACTTTGATCAAAGATCACGGGCTGGATGCGGAGGCGGGCCGGGGTGGGACGGGCCATCATCGAGGCGGAGGGGCTGGTGCGCGCGTTCGGCGGCATGCGCGTCGTCGACGGGATGTCGCTCACCCTCGACCCCGGCGAGATGGTTGGCCTCATCGGTCCGAACGGTGCCGGCAAGACCACGCTCTTCAACCTGCTCGCGGGCACCCTGCGCCCGACCGCCGGGACGATCCGCATCGCGGGCACCGACGTGACGCGGGAGGCGGCGGAGCGCCGCATCGGCCGCGGGGTGGGCCGCACCTTCCAGATTCCCCGCCCCTTCGCCGAGATGACGGTTCTGGAGAATGTCCTGACCGGCGCCCCGTCCCAGACCGGCGAGCGGCCGCTCGCCAACTTCCTGCGCCCGGGCCGGGTGGCGGCCGAGGAGCGGGCGGCCGTCGACCGCGCCCGCGGGCTCCTCGACTTCGTCACCCTCTCCCGTCTCGAGCACGAGCCCGCGCGCATCCTCTCCGGCGGCCAGCGCAAGCTCCTCGAGCTCGCCCGCGTGCTGATGGCCGACCCGAAGGCGCTCCTGCTCGACGAGCCGGCCGCCGGGGTGAATCCGACCCTCCTCGAACTGGTCATCGACCGGATCCTGAGCCTCAACGCGGAGGGGCGCACCGTCCTTCTCATCGAGCACAACATGGACATGGTCGCCCGCCTCTGCGCCCGCGTGGTCGTCATGGCCGCGGGGCGCCGTCTGGCCGAGGGCGCCCCCGCCGATGTCGCCCGCGACCCCGCCGTCATCGCCGCCTATCTCGGGGGCGGCGCATGACCGAGCCCGTTCTCGCCACCCGTGGCCTCGTGGCCGGCTACGAGCGGGACCTGCCCATCGTCCGCCATGTGGACCTCGCCGTCGCGCGGGGCGATTTCCTGGTGCTCCTCGGCCCGAACGGCGCGGGCAAGTCCACGCTCGTGAAGGCGATCGCCGGCCTCGTCCCCGTCCATGCCGGCTCGGTCACCCTCGACGGCACCGAGATCACCGCCGCGCCCTGTCACGAAAAGCTGCGCCACGGCCTCGCCTTCGTCCCGCAGACCGAGAATGTCTTCACGACGCTCTCGATCGAGGACAACCTCCGGCTCGCGGCCCAGGTCCTGCCGCGGCCGCGCCGGGCCGGGCGCATCGCCGCGCTCTACACCCTGTTCCCCGATCTCGCCGCGCGGCCCCGGACCCGCGCCGGCGCCCTGTCCGGGGGCCAGCGCCAGATGCTTGCCGTCGCCCGCGCCCTCGTCGTCGAGCCGCGCCTCCTCATCCTCGACGAGCCGTCCGCCGGCCTCGCGCCCAGGGTCGTCGCCGAGGTCTTCGCCCGCCTGGCCGCGATCAATGCGACGGGCGTCACCACCATCCTCGTGGAGCAGAATGTCCGCGCCGCCCTCGCCACCGCCGCAGGCCGGGCGGGGCGCGCGGCCATCCTCGTGGAGGGCCGCATCGCCCACGAAGGTCCGGCCGCCACCCTCGCCGACAATCCCATCGTGGCCGAACTCTACCTCGGCGCCCGCCGGGAGCCCGCGGCGTGAGCCCGCAGGTCCTCGTCGACGGCCTGATCGCCGGGTCGATGATCGGGCTCGGCGCCATCGGCGTCACGCTCACCTACTCGATCCTGCGCTTCGCGAACTTTGCCCATGGCGACTTCCTCGCCTGGGGCGCCTATTTCGCGCTGGCCCTCTCGGGCGCCCTCGGCTCCCTGGCGGGCGGCGCGCTCGCGGTCCCGATCGGCCCCTTTTCCTTCGGCTGGTCGCTGCCGCTGGCCGCCGTCGCGGCCGCGGCCCTGACCGCGGGGCTCGCCCTTCTTGTCGACGCCCTTCTCTTCGGCCCGCTCCGCCGGCGGGGGAGTGCCGTCATCATCCTCGTGATGGCGAGCTTCGGCGCCGCGCTCGCCCTGCGCAGCCTGCTGGAATTCACCTTCACCTCGAAACCCTTCTACTATTCGGGCGAACTCCAGATCGCCATCCGCGTCGCCGGCCTGCGGGCCACGCCGGACCAGCTCCTCGCCGTTGCCGTCGCCCTCGGTCTCGTCATTCTCGTCCACCTGCTCCTGACCCGCACCGGCATCGGGCGCGAGATGCGGGCCGTTGCCGAGAACCCCGCGCTTGCCGGGATCGCGGGGGTCGACGTGCGCCGGGTGGTGCGCACCGTCTGGGCGCTCGGCGCGGCCCTCGCCTGCATGGCGGGGGTCATCGCCGGGCTCCTCGTCCAGATCCGTCCGCAGATGGGGCTCGACCTCCTGCTGCCCCTCTTCGCCGCCGCCATTCTCGGCGGCATCGGCAGCGTGCCGGGGGCCATGCTCGCCGGCCTCATCGTCGGCATCGGCGAGGCGGCGACGGTCGCCCTCGTCGGGGCGGAATGGCGCGCGGCCGTCGCCTTCATCCTTCTCGTCGCGATCCTCCTCCTGCGCCCGCAGGGCCTGTTCGGGAGGAGCGAGGGATGATCGACCTCCTCGGCTATGGCGCCTTCTTCCTGAGCATGGCGCTCACCTATGCCATCATCTGCCTCGGGCTGAACGTGCAGTGGGGGCAGACCGGCCTCTTCAACGTCGGCGTCGCCGGCTTCGTCGCCATCGGCGCCTATGCCTCGGCGCTGCTGACGACCCCCGACGCGCCCGACCGGCTCGGCGGCTTCGGCCTGCCGATCTTCGCCGGCTGGATCGGCGCGGCCCTCGCGGCCGGCCTCGCGTCGCTGCTCGTCGGCGCCCTCACCGTGCGCCTGCGCGCCGACTATCTCGCGATCGCGACCTTCGGCGTTGCGGTCATGGTCCAGCTCGGCCTTCTCAACCTCCAGTTCCTGACCGGCGGCCCCTTCGGCATCGGCTTCATCCCGCGCCCCTTCGCGGCCGCCGCCGGCACGCCGGCGCTCTTTGCCGCCCTCAACCTCGCGCTCCTCGTCGCGGTGGTCGCGACGCTCTACCTCGGCCTGGAGCGCCTGCTGCGCTCGCCCTGGGGCCGGGTCCTGCGGGCCATCCGCGAGGACGAGACCGCCGCGCGCGCCCTTGGCAAGAACGCCGATCGCTTCCGTCTCCAGGCCTTCGCCCTCGGCGGCGCGATCATGGGGCTCGCCGGTGCCGCGCAGGCGCATTTCATCGGCTTCATCGCGCCGGAGAATTACCAGCCGATGCTGACCTTCCAGGTCTGGGCCATGCTGATCGCCGGCGGGTCCGGCAACAACCGGGGCGCCATTCTCGGCGCCATCGTCGTCTGGGGGCTCTGGGCCTTTTCCGCCCCCGCCATCGCCGCCCTGTTCCCGCCCGATGAACAGGCCCGCGCCGCGGCCCTGCGCATCGTGCTGATCGGCATCGGCCTCTGCGCCATCCTGCTCCTGCGCCCGCGCGGCCTCCTCGGCGAGGCCCGCACGGTTTCCCGTCACCTGCCTCCAGCAAAGCCCAAGCCATGACCCCCGAACGCATCACCCTCCCCGGCGGCCCGGACATCGCGCGCATGGTCTGCGGATTGTGGCAGGTCGCCGATATCGAGAAGGGGGGCAGGACCCTCGACCCCGAGGCCGGCGCCGACGCGCTGGCCGCCTATGCCGAGGCCGGCTTCGACAGCTTCGACATGGCCGACCACTACGGCAGCGCCGAAATCATCGCAGGGCGCCTTCTCGCCCGCCGCAAGGCCACGGTGATGACCAAATGGTGCCCCGAGCCCGGCCCGATGACCCCCGCCGTCGTCCGTGCCGGGGTCGAGGAGCGCCTTCGCCGCCTCGGCACCCCGCGCGTCGACCTCCTGCAGTTCCACTGGTGGAGCTTCGAGCACCCCGCCTGGCTCGATGCCCTCCACGAGATGGACCGCCTGCGCGCGGAGGGCCTGATCGGCGCCCTCGGCGTCACCAACTTCGACGCGGCCCATCTCGCGCTGGCGCTGGCCGACGGTATCCCGATCGCGACGAACCAGGTGTCCTTCTCCCTCGTCGACCGCCGGGCCGCCGGGCCGCTGGCCGACCTCTGCGCCCGGAGCGGCACCCGGCTCCTCGCCTATGGCACCCTCTGCGGCGGCTTTCTCGCCGATCGCTGGCTCGGCGCGTCCGAGCCCGCCGAGATTCCCGACTGGAGCCGCTCGAAATACAAGCGCTTCATCGACACCGCCGGCGGCTGGGACGCCGTCCAGGGCATCCTCGCCGCCGCCGGAGAGGTCGCGCGCAAGCACGGCGCCTCCCTCTCCAATGTCGCCACCCGCTGGGTGCTCGACCACCCGGCCGTGGCCGCCGTCATCGTCGGCGCCCGCCTGACCGAACGCGAGCACCGCGCCGACAATGCCCGTGCCTTCGCGCTCCAGCTCGATGACGAGGACCACGCCCGCCTCGAGGCGGCCTTTGCCGGCACGGCGCCGATCCCCGGCGACTGCGGCGACGAATACCGCCGGCCGCCCTTTCTCACCGCCTCGGGCGATCTCAGCCACCATCTGGACGCGATGCCCGCGCCCTTCACGGCCGAGCCCGTCCCCGGCCGGCCCGGCCGCCTGCGCGTCTCGACCGGCAGCGTGTGGGAACCGCTTGCCGGCTATTCCCGCGCCGTCCGCGACGGCCCGCGCATCGCGGTCTCCGGCACCACCGCCACCCATGGCAGCGACCGAGTCGTCGCTCCCGGCGATGCAGGCGCGCAGACGACCTACATCCTCGACAAGATCGCGGCTTCCCTCTCGGCCCTCGGCGGCAGCCTCGACGACGTGATCCGCACCCGCATCTTCCTCCGCGATCCGGCGGCCTGGGAGCCCGTCTCCCGCGCCCATGGCCGTGTCTTCGGCGAGATCCGCCCGGCCAACACCCTCGTCTCGGCCGCCCTCGTCGGCCCCTACGAGGTCGAGATCGAGGCCGAGGCCATCGTCCAGCCGCGATAGCCCGCCGCCATGGCAGGAGGCTCCGCCTGCCGGTCCGCCCCCGCGCGGGCACCCCCGCCGGCCGCCCCCGCGCCGCAGGCCGAATCCCCCTGCGCTTCCCTGTCTCCGGGCCATGCTGCGGTGCGGCATGGCGGCCACTCTCCCGCGATTTCTTCCGGATTCCCCGTCTCCGCCATGGGCAGTCACGGGAAAATGGCCCGTTGCTCCTTGATATTGGTGCAGGAATTGTGACCTTCGGGAAACACTGCGATGGTCGGTGGCGGATCTGCCGCGCCCGTGTCACACGAATCACGTAGCGGCAGTATGCGGCACTGCCGAATCGGGGCCGCATCCGCCGGGCCGGCACGATCCTGCCGGCCGGTGGCCTGCGAAAGGAGCCTGGACTTGTCTGAGAGCGTCGTTGCCGATCGCCCCGTCCGCCATCACCGCAGCCTGTTCCTCTCCGACCTGCATCTGGGGGCGCTGGGGTCACGGGCCGATCTCGTCCTCGATTTCCTGAAATCCCACCTTGCCGAGAGCTACCTGCTGGTCGGCGACATCGTCGATCTCGGCACCCCGCTGCTGTCGCGCTGGTCGGCCGAGCATCAGGCGGTGATCGACTTCCTGCGCAAGCGCCAGGACGCGGGCGCCCGGATCACCTATGTGCGCGGCAATCATGATCCCGCCCCGGAGGACGTGGAGGCCGACCGGCGCCTGCCCGTGCCGGTGGTCGACCGCGCCGTGCATGTCGCGGCGGACGGGCGGCGCTATCTCGTCATCCATGGCGACGAGGCGGACATGCGGCTGCTGCGCTGGCACCTGCTGACCCGGCTGGGCAGCCTGGCCGACGGCCTGCTGCGCCGGGTGGACGGGGTGATCGGCCAGTTGGTCACCCACGGGAACCCGAACCGGCGTTCGGCCATTGAGGCGCTGCTTGCGGTGGTGAACCGGGGTCTGTCGCCCGGGCGGGCGCACGAGCGTCGTCTTGCCGATCTGGCCCGCGGGGCCGGCTGCGACGGCGTGATCTGCGGCCATTTCCACATCGCGGCGCTGCGCGAACTGAAGGGGGTGCGCTATGCGAACTGCGGCGACTGGACGGACAGCTTCACCGCGCTCGTCGAGGACTTCAGCGGGCGCATCCAGCTGATGGGCGGCCGCAAGAGCCTCGCCACGACGCGCTTCCCGGAGCTCGTCAGCGCATGACGGCGGCGGCGGTGCTCCTGCTGGCCCTGGCCGGCGTCTGCCTGGCGATCCATCTGGCCAGCGTCTGGCTCTGCCTCCTGCGCAGCCACTGGCCATGCCGGTCGGCGGGGGTGATCGGGCTGCCGCCGGTCAGCCTGCTGCGGCCGGTCCGGGGATGCGAGACCTTCGATGCCGCGACCCTCGCCTCGTCCTTCCTGCAGGACTACCCGGATTACGAGATCGTCTTCTGCGTCGAATCGGAGCGCGATCCGGCCGCGGCGCTGGTGCGCCGCCTGATCGCGACCCATCCCGGCGTTCCCGCCCGCCTGCTGGTCGGGGCCAGCACGATCAGCGGAAACCCGAAACTCAACAACCTGTGGAAGGGCTGGCGCGCGGCGCGACACGACTGGATCTGCATGGCGGATTCGAACCTGATGCTGCCGCCGGAATATCTGCGGCAGGTGGTCGGGGCCTGGGATCGCGGGACCGGGCTCGTTTCCGGCCCGCCGGTGGGCATCTGGCCCGAAGGGCTGGCGGGCCGTCTCGAATGCGCCTTCCTGAACGGCAACCAGGGCCGGTTCCAGTTCGCCGCCGACAGTCTCGGGCTCGGCTTCGCCCAGGGCAAGACGCTGTTCTGCAACCGCCTGCTCGTCAACGCCGCCGGTGGCTTCCCGGTTCTGGGCGAGGAACTGGCCGAGGACGTGATGGCGACGAAGCTCGTGCGGTCCATGGGCCTGCGCGTCCGGCTGATGCCCCAGCCCTTCGCCCAGCCGATCGGCCGGCGCGGCTGGCGCGAGGTCTGGGCGCGGCAACTGCGCTGGAGCCGGCTGCGGCGGGCGGGATTCCCGGCGCTCTTTCTGCTGGAGGCCCTGAACGGTCCGGTCGTGCCGGGGCTGGCGCTGGCCGGCGCGGCGGCGCTCGCGGATCTGTCGCTGGCCGAGGGCCTGGCCGGGATCGCCGCCTTTGCCGGCCTCTGGTATGCGGCGGAGATGCGGCTCCTCTCCCGGGCCGGCTGGCCCTGCGGGCGTGCCGACCTCCTGGCGCCGGTGCTGCGCGACCTGCTGCTGCCGGCGCTCTGGGTGGCGACCTGGCTCGGGCGGGACATCGAGTGGCAGGGCCGGGCGGTCGCGGGGGCGGCCGAGGCCGGGGGCAAGGCGAATGTGGACGGGCTCGAGACGCTGGCACCGTGATCGACGGCGCCGATATTCCCGGCCTCATCTCGCAGCACGGCCTCTGGATCCTCGCGCCGCTCTCGGTGCTGGAAGGGCCGATCATCACGGTAATCGCCGCCTATCTGGCGCAGCAGCAGCTGCTGGTCCTGTGGCAGGTGGTAGTCTGCGTGATAATCGGCGATCTCGTCGGGGATGCGCTGCATTATGCCGCCGGGCGCGGCATGCTCGGCTGGCTGCCGGCGCGCTGGCAGCAGCGGCTCGGGATCACGCCCGAGCGGATCGCGGAGATGGCAAAGCTCTTCGAGGCGAAGGGGATGCGGGTGCTTGTCGTCGGCAAGCTCACCCATGCCGTGGGCTTCGCCGCCTTGATCGGCGCCGGTGCGGCGCGGATGCGCTTCGGGCCCTTCCTGCTCGCGAACCTGCTGGCCAGCGTGCCGAAGAGCCTCGTCTTCATCGCCATCGGCTATCTGTTCGGCGAGGCGCATGAGGCGATCGGGCAGTGGCTGACGATCGTCTCGGCGGTCGTGCTGGGCCTCGCGGCGGGCGGCGCCCTGATCTGGCTGCGCCGGCGGCGCGCGCGGTCGTGACGGACGCCGTGCCCGATCCCGTCGCGAGCGGAGCCGCGCCCGATCCCGTCCCGAGCGGAGCCGCGCCGGTGGCGGCGGGCCTCACCTGCCTTGTCCCGGCCTATAACGAAGCCGCGCGCATCGGCGGGGTCCTCGATGTCCTCGCCGACCATCCGTTGCTCGACACGGTCATCGTCGTCGACGACGGCTCGACCGACGGCACGGCGGATGTGGCCGCGGCGAAGGGCGTGCGGGTCCTCCGCACGCCGGGCAATGTCGGCAAGACCCGGGCCCTCGCGCTCGGGCTGGGGCTGGTCGCGACCCGCCATGTCATGCTGATCGACGCCGATCTCTCGGGGCTGACGCCGGAGGCGATCACGGCCCTGGCCGCGCCGGTCCTGTCCGGGGCGGCGGGGGCCTCGATCTCGCTGCGCGGGAATGCGCCGCGGAGCTGGCGCCTGATCGGCGTCGACTATATCTCCGGCGAGCGGGTTCTGCCGGTGGCGCTGCTGGCGGGGCAGGAGGCGGCGCTGGCCCGCCTGCCGCGGTTCGGCTTCGAGGTCTTCCTGAACCACAGGATGCGGGCGGCGGGCCTTCGCGTGGCGATCGTCCGCTGGCCCGGCGTGGCGAGCCCCTCCAAGGCCGCGAAGCGCGGCCTGCGGGCCGGGATCGCGGCCGACATCGCCATGATCCGGGACATCTTCCGCGCCGTCGGCCCGCGCGCCTGCCTCGGCCAGATCCTCTGGCTGCGCCGCGGCGGCGGCCCGGCCTGAGGAAGGGGTTGCCAGAGCGCCGGTGACGCGGCTTCTGCCGGTGCCGGGCGCCGGTGCTCCGGGAGCGGAGGCTCCGGCCATGGCGCGGGGCCGCTTGTGTCGGCCGCGCGCAGTCCGCACCATGGGGCAGGGCGCAGGCAGGGAGGCGGACCCGGTGCGGATTCTGCTGGTGGAGGACGATCCCGGCCTCGGTGCCGCGCTGAGCGACCATGTCGAGGCCGAGGGCCATACGCCGGACTGGGTCCGCGACCTGGCCGATGCGCGGGCGAGCCTCGACACCATTGCCTATGACCTCGTGCTCCTCGACCTGACCCTGCCCGACGGGCATGGCGTCGATTTCCTGCGCCGGCTGCGGCGGGACGGCGGGCAGGTGCCGGTCATCATCCTGACCGCCCGTGACCGGGTGACGGACCGCATCGAGGGGCTGAATGCCGGGGCCGACGACTATCTGGTGAAACCGTTCGATCTCAGCGAGCTGACGGCCCGGATCTGGGCGGTCTCGCGGCGGTATGCGGGCAATCCCAATCCGCGGATCACCCTCGGGACGCTCGCGATCGATCTTGCAGGCCGCTCCATCCTCGGGCCGGACGGCGCGGCCATCGATCTCAGCCAGCGCGAATGGGCGATCTTCGAAGCGTTGCTGCGGGCCCCGGGGGCCGTCCTGTCCCGGGCGCGGCTGGAGGAGCATCTCTATTCCTTCGATGCCGAAGTCGAGAGCAACACGATCGAGGTCTATGTCAGCCGCCTGCGCCGCAAGCTCGGCCGGGGCAGCATCGAGACGCTGCGGGGCCTGGGCTATCGGCTGGGCCGGCCGTGAGCGCGCCTGCGCGTCCGCCCCGCAGCCTGCGCCGCGACCTCGCGATCGGTCTCGGCGGGGGCGTGGCCCTGCTGTGGATCCTGGCGATGGGCGGCGCCTGGGTCGTGCTGCGCGGCGAGATGACCGAGATCTACGACGCGGCGCTGGAACAGACGGCCGGGCGCATCCTGCAACTGCCGCCGGCGGCCCTCCCCGCCGGGGGGACGGCCGAGGCTCCCGGGGACGGGGCGCTGCGCTACATGCTGCGTGGTACCGACGGCACGGTCATCGCCCGGTCGGCCGGTGCGGACGCGGCCCTGTTCGGACCGGTCCCGCACGAGGGCTTCCGCGAGGGGGGCGGCTACCGGATCTACGGCCGGCGTGCCGGCGCCGGTACCGTTCTGGAGGTGGCCGATCCCCTTGCCGAGCGCCGGGAGGCGACGCGCGAGGCGCTGGGCGCGCTGCTGGTCCCGGCGCTTCTGCTTGCCCCCCTCATCTTCCTCGGCGTCGCCTGGTTCGTCGCGGGCCGGCTGGCGCCGGTGGCGCGGCTGGCCGAGCAGGTGGCCCACCGGGATTCCGGTGACCTGCGGCCGCTCGCCACGCCCGGGCTCCAGGCCGAGCTTGTCCCGATCCGGGATGCGGTGAACCGGCTGATGGGCCGGCTGGCCGATGCCCTTGCGGCCGAACGCAGCTTCTCGGCCAATGCCGCCCACGAGCTGCGCACCCCGATCGCGGCGACGCTCGCCCGCACCCAGCGCCTGATCGCCCTGTCGCCCGACGGGGCCCTGCGCGCCGAGGGACGGCTGATCGAGGCCGAGCTGAAGCGGATGGCGCGTCTGTCGGAAAAGCTGCTCGACCTCGCCCGGGCCGAGGCGGCGGGAGTGGCGCGCGGCTCGGCGCAGGACCTGCGCCCGGTGCTGGCGCTGATCGCCGGGGATTTCGGCCCTGAGGCCGGGCTGCGCCTCACCCTGCCGCCGGTCCCGGTGATCTCGGCAATGGACCCGGACGCCTTCGCGATCCTCGCGCGCAACCTGATCGAGAACGCGCTCCTCCACGGCCAGCCGCCGGTGGAGGTGGATCTCGGCGCGGACCGGGTGCTCTCCGTCGCGAACGGCGGGCCGGCGCTCGACCCGGACAGCCTCGCCCGGATGACGCGGCGCTTCGAGCGGCTCGGCAGCGGCCGG
>ERZ500977.107-NODE-107-length-16024-cov-5.425512_pt1 | contig 16024 bp, 15 predicted proteins | sample MGYA00248863_ERZ500977 | MGnify/ENA primary metagenome ERZ500977 (study PRJEB25958, sample SAMN03398581) | human skin metagenome | study: EMG produced TPA metagenomics assembly of the Human Skin Microbiome Metagenome (human skin metagenome) data set.
GGGGAGAACGTCTACCCGATCGAAGTCGAAAAGGTCTTGGTAGCCCACCCGGAGGTGGCTGAGGCGACCGTCCTGGGTGTCGACGACGCGGAATACGGCCAGCGCCTGGCCGCGTTCGTCGTGCTCACCGACGGCGGCGCGGCGACCGTCGACGATCTGAAAGCGCATGTGCGCGCCAATCTGGCCAATTACAAGGTGCCGCGCGATATTACGATGCTGGGGGAACTGCCGCGCGGAAGCACCGGCAAAATCCTTCGCAACGAACTGCTCGGTCGCTGAGTCAGCGGCCGCCGGCGGGTGCCGGTGCCATCGCGGTGTCGACGGAGCTCGCGGGCGGCAGACCGCACGCACGCCGCAGCTCGTCGAATGCGTGCACCATCGCGTCGGTGGATTCGTGCGGATCAGCGAATGTGCGGTCGTCGGTCAACACCGCGATGTCGAGCTGATCGACATAGCTCCACACCGTCATATTGAATGCACTGCCCGCGGAAAGCACGCCGACAGAGTAGATTTCGCTGACCGGGGCGCCGCCGATGTGTCCGCGCTGTCTGGGTCCGGGGACATTGGAGATCGCGACGTTCATCAGCCGGTTGTGGTCGGCGCGCTTGGCTTGGGCTCGAAAGAGCGCGGGCGCCAACGGGGGCGGCAGGTACTCGAGCATCCTGCCCTGGAGTGTGGGGCCGAGCAGCTCGTTGTTCTCCTTGGCGCGGGTCGTCGCCACGGACGTGAGCTTAACCCGTTCCAGCGGATCGTCGATGTGGACCGGAAGTGACACCATCATTCCGCCGATCTCGTTGCCGGTAATTCGATCGGTCGATTTATCCGTCGCGACAGGAACCGTCGCCATGAGGGGACGATCGGCCCTCCCGTCGTAGCGCATCAGCAGCTCGCGAAGCCCACCGGCGGCAACGGCCAGGACGACATCATTGAACGTCACCCCAAGGTGTTTCGTCGTCTCCTTGATCTCGGCAAGCGACAGCGTGGCGGTGGCGAAGGTTCGGACAGGCGAAACCACGTGATTGAGGAAAGTCGGCGGTGCGTTGAACGGTTTGGCCAGGTCGGGGATCGCGCGGCGTTCCTTGGCGCGTCTGCGCAACCGGGTCATTCCCCGTGCGGCGTCGGCGAGCAGACCGGGCAGTTCCGCGATGTTCCGGAGATGGTCGACCTGCGCATCCCACAGCAGATCCTTCGCCGACGGCTCCGCACAGGCGGGCGGCGGCTGGTCACGCTCGTCCTGGGGCATGTCAACCAGATCCATGAGTCGCGCAAGGAGATTCGCCGAGGCCACCCCGTCGGCCAGCGTGTGATGCACCTTGCCGATCAGGGCGAAGCGATTATCGGCCATCCCTTCGGCGAAGTGGAACTCCCACAGCGGCTTGCTGCGGTCCAACGGTGTGCTGGCGACTTCCCCGATGACTCGGTCGAGTTCGCGACGCCCACCCGGTGCGGGCACCTGGACGCGTCGAAGGTGGTAGTCCAGGTCCACCGGGCAGTCCTGCAGCCACATCGGGTGATGCAGCCGCCCGGGGATGTCGATCAACCGGTAACGCAGGGGATCGAGCAGGTGGAGCCGGCGGGCCACGGTTTGCCGGAAGGCATCGAACCCGTAGTCGCCGTCATAGGAGTCTGCATCGATCACCGCCACCTTCAAGGTGTGCGTGTGCAGGTTCGGGGTCTCGCTATACAACAGCATGGCGTCCATACCGTTGAGCCGCTTCATGGTGAACCATGCAACCACTCGCGCCCCATGATCACGGTGGATTGGCCGAATGTGACCAGCCCAGATGCCCGAACGCCGTCAGGTGCCGCTGCGGCCACGCGGGAGATCTCCTGTGGCCGGCGGCTTTTCTCGGCGCCCGGTCGGCGCCGCTACTTCAGGCAGCTGCCACCGTCGACCGGCAGCGTGACGCCGGTAATGAAGCGCGCCTCGTCGGAGGCCAGGAACAGCACCGCGTTGGCGATGTCCTCGGGCTCCACCCAGCCGATGGGCAGCGTGTGCATGAGCTGGCCAATCACCTTCATGTCGTCCGGGCCGGGGTTCTCCAGGTCGGGCCGGAACAACTTCATCGTCGGCTCGTTCATAAACAGCGGGGTGTTCACATTCGTCGGATGCACGGAGTTGACGCGAATGTTCTGCGCGCCGAGTTCGACGGCGAACGTCCGCATCAGACCGACGACACCGTGTTTGGCGGCGACATAGTGGCCAGTGTGCGGGTAGGCCTTGAGTCCGCCCACAGAACTGGTCAAGATGATCGAGCCGCCATTGCCTCCGGCAATGATGTGCGGCACACCGGCTTTGACGGTCTTCCAGACACCCGAGAGATTCACGGCGATCATGTCGTCCCAGTCGGGCTCGCCGGTCTTGTCGAGTGTCTGGCCGCCGTTGCCGATGCCGGCGTTGGCAACGATGATGTCGAGCTTCCCGAACTCTTCGACGCCCGCGTCGACGGCTGCTTTCAATGCGTCGAAGTCGCGAACGTCGACCTCGGCGGTGTGAATTCGCCCGCCCGCGTTCTTGACCAGATCGGCGGTTTCGGCGAGATCCTCGGGCGTGGACAAGGGGATCAGCACGCTGTCGATCTGCTTGCAGATGTCGACGGCGATGATGTCGGCGCCCTCTTGGGCCATCCGCACCGCGTGCGCCCGTCCCTGTCCGCGCGCCGCACCGGTGATGAAAGCGACCTTGCCTTCTACACGTCCTGCCATGTGTTTCCAGTCCTTTGAGGTGTCGAGGTGTTGAGGTGGTGGTGATTTCAGGAGACGAACGTCGGCATGGATTCCCAGCCGCGCACTGCGGTGGTCTGGGAAGGCGTGGCGTTGGCCCAGTCGACCTCCCACGTCGGAAAGCGCTTCAGGATCTCCTCCAAAGCGATGCGGCCTTCGAGCCGGGCCAGGGCGTTGCCCATGCAGAAGTGGGTTCCGGCACCGAACGTCATGTGGGAACGCAGTTCCCGGTGGATGTCAAAGACGTCTCCGTTGGGCGGGAACCTGCGATGGTCTCGATTCGCAGAACCGACGAGCATCAGCATCGCCGACCCCGCGGGCACGGTCTGGCCGTAGTACTCGACATCGCGGGTGACGTAGCGGGCGATCTGCAGGGCGGGCGGCTCCCAGCGCAGGATCTCCTCGATCGCCTGCGGTATCAAGCTAGGGTCGGCCGCCAGTTCGGCGCGCTGATCCGGGTAGTCGGCGAGAGTCTTGCCCGCCCAGCCGATAAGGCGGGTGGTGGTCTCGCTGCCCGCGGTCGCGATCACGGTCAGGTACATCAGCAGCTCTTCCCGGCTCAGCCTGCGGCGGGTGCCGGTTTCGTCTTCGAACTCGGCGTTGAGCAGATCGGTCATGATGTCGTCCGACGGGTGCTCAGTGCGGTAGTCGATAAACTCGGCGAAGACTTCGCCGGTGGCCATCAGATCCACCGAGTCGCTCTGGAGAGTGGCCTCGCCGTGGTCGGTGACGCGTCGCTGATCTTCTTCTGGGATCCCCAGCAGCATGCCGATCACACGCATCGGCATCTGCGCGCCGAGATCTCGGACGAAATCGAATTGGTCAGTTCCCGCTAGCGGATCCAGGCACCGCGCGGTGAACTCGCGGATCTGCGGCTCAAGAGCCTGCACCTTGCGCGGCGTGAATACCCGGGAGAGGAGGTTGCGATGGATGTTGTGGATTGGCGGATCCTCGAAAATCAGTGTCCCGGGCGGGATCTCCATACCGGACTTGATGATTTCCAACAGGGCGCCGCGCCCGGAGATGAATGTCTCGTGGTCGATGACGCCCTTGTTGACGTCTTCGTATCTGCTCAGCGCGTAGAAGTCGTGCTTGGAGTTGTAGTACAGCGGTGCCTCTTCCCGCAGGCGGGCGAACACCGGGTAGGGATTCATGTTGAGTTCGACGTTGTACGTGTCGTAGTACAGGTCCTCCGTCGTCGCATCCTGCACGTCGGAGTTGTCAGCGCTGATCGTCACGTGGTCCCTCTCGCTGGATCAGTCTTCGTAAGACATCGGGCTGCCATTTGTCTCACAACTGTGGCATTGCCGACGCGCGGGTGTCAATGCCAAACTCCTGTGGTGCAATTACAGCTCTCCGATGCGAAGAATCATCTTCTCTTACAACAGGCAGCGTGAAAAGCACCGAGTCAATGAGAGCACGCTCTGGTTGCGAGGAGAGCGTGATTCTGACCAAAAAAGAGTAGGGTTCTCGCCCTAGTCGGCACAGAATCCGAAGGCGCAGAAGTCCCAGACTTCATCCGCGGTGATGGGGTGGGACCCGTCGCCGTCACCGCTGGACTGCGCGACGAACATGACCGTCTGCATCGTCATTGCGGCCATGCGCTTGGGGTTGATCCCTTCGCGCAACTGGCCGGCCTCGCTGGCCTCTTCCATCAGCTCGGTCAGCAAGGCCAGCAGTGGTGCGTGGGCCACCTTGACCTCTGAAGGATGTGACACGAGCAGGCGCGGCGCGAAGTCGGTGAACAGCGGCCGCTTGGCAGACGGGTCCGGGCGCGAAGACTCGAAAAGCAGCTCAATAGCCACCTTCAAGCGCTCGATGGGGCTTTCCTGTCCGGAGGTGGCGGCCCGGATCTGGTCGGCCGACCGACTCAGGGCGTCCTCGAACAGGGCGAGCAAGAGCTCGTGTTTACCGTCGAACTGCAGGTAAAAGCTGCGAAGCGACTGGCGCGAGCGGTCTACGACCTCCTGCACCGTGAAGTCGGTACTGCCCTTTTCGATGATGATGGCCTGCGCGGCGTCGAGGAAGCGCTGCACGCGCTGGGCGGCCCGCAGTTTCGCGGTTTTGATCGAACGCTCGACCGCGCGCTGCTTCCACGCGGGCTCTTCGCTGGGATTCGTCACCGAGGGCTCAGATGCAGGCCGACTGGGGAGAACATGAACTGACTGTACCGGAGAACGCCTTGCCATAGCGGTCCTCGACCCCCTCTCGGTCAACGTGTCAGAGATTGAAACTTCCTCTTGGCGAGAATAGTATTCTCATTTTGGCGATAACAGAAGGCCCAGATCTTTGGCTTGGCGGGCTACCCGGCCTTCACCTGCTGATTTTCTACCTCCCGGACCCGAGGACTGCCGTGTACATCGACTATGACGTGACCGACCGGATCGCGACCATCACCCTCAATCGGCCGGAAGCAGCCAACGCGCAGAACCCGGAACTGCTCGACGAACTCGACGCCGCGTGGACGCGTGCCGCCGAGGACAACGAGGTTTCGGTCATCGTGCTGCGGGCCAACGGCAAGCACTTCTCGGCCGGCCATGATCTGCGTGGGGGCGGCCCGGTCCCGGACAAGATCACGCTGGAGTTCATCATCCAGCACGAGGCCAGACGCTATCTGGAGTACACCCTGCGCTGGCGCAACGTCCCGAAGCCGTCGATTGCCGCCGTGCAGGGTCGCTGCATCTCCGGTGGTCTGCTGCTGTGCTGGCCCTGCGATCTCATCGTCGCGGCCGACGACGCACAGTTCTCCGACCCTGTCGTGTTGATGGGTATCGGCGGCGTGGAATACCACGGCCACACGTGGGAGCTCGGGCCTCGCAAGGCCAAGGAGATCCTGTTCACCGGCCGCGCCATGACCGCAGACGAGGTGGCAGCCACGGGAATGGTGAATCGTGTGGTGCCGCGCGATCAGCTCGACAGCGAGACCAGGGCGCTGGCTGAACAGATCGCCAAGATGCCGCCGTTCGCTTTGCGCCAGGCCAAGCGCGCTGTCAACCAGACGCTGGACGTCCAGGGCTTCTACGCCGCGATCCAGTCGGTGTTCGATGTGCACCAGACCGGACACGGCAACGCGCTCAGCGTAGGGGGCTGGCCGGTTCTGGTGAACCTCGAAGAGATGAAGGCCAACATCAAGTAGGTGCCGATTCGATTCGCACCGCGAGCGCGCGTGTTAGCACAGCGACACGCGGGCGCAGCGCGGCACTGAGGGCGCGCTCGCTGATTGCGAGCGTGCGCGAAATGCCATCAACCACCGGCGTGTTGGCGAGCAGACGCGCGCGCTCGCGGTGCGGCGGCGCTAGAGCTGGGCCAGGCGGGGGACGGAGCCGCGGGCGCGCAGGCCTGCTCCCGCCCGTCGCGTGAGTTCTCTTGAGCTACCCAATAATCCGTCGAGCACCAGCACCCTCTTCACATGGTGCTGAAGTGCGTGCTCCTCGGTGAAGCCGATACCGCCGAGCACCTGCTGGCAGTGCTTGGCCGCAGTCAGCGCGGCCTTCCCTGCGGCCGCCTTGGCCAGCAGTGCTGTGAGGTCCGGGTTGTCTGCCCCGGGCAGGGTCAGCGTCGCCTCGGCACCTTCGATCGCGACCAGCGTCTCGGCGAGCCGATGCCGTACCGCCTGGAACGCGGCGATCGGCTTGCCGAACTGCGTGCGGTCCAGTGCATGCTGCCGAGCCAGTGCCAGCATTGCCCTCGCCGAGCCGACCAGCCACCAGCCGACGGCAACCCGCGCCTCGGCCACGCGGATGGGGTAACCCTCTTCTTCTCGGCGCAATGGCAGCCCGCCGAGCGTGGGGTCGAGGCTTTCAGGACTGATTCGGTCCCACACCACCCATGCATTGCCGGCGTACGGCAGCGGCAGTTCCACCGTGTCGCCAATCGTATTCCCGGTCGCATTCAGCACGACATCGACGAGAATCGAAGCGTGGGAGCCAGTTTCGCCGAGCAGGCGAAAGTATAGCGGGATCGCCAGCTCGGGCACCTCGGTCAACATCTCGGCCCAGCCCAGGTCTGTCAGCGCCGCGTCGAGCGTCGGCCCCGACGACGACAGCATGGTCTTGCGCAACGATGCTTCGAGCATCTCGAGCGACTCCCGATCAAGCTGAGCGGTCACGGTCACTCCTTCCCGAGGTCGAGCAGGCGGCGGGCGATGATGTTGCGCTGCACTTCTGCGGTTCCTCCGTAGATCGTCGCAGCGCGCGAATACAGGTACTCCGTTCGCCATTCCGTGTCGTCGAGTTCGATGACACCCGGCAGCAGATCTCGGACGGTGTCGTAGAGCCGTTGCTCGGCGCCGGCCAGCAGCACCTTGTCGATGGAGGTGTCCGGACCGAGCTTGTGGCCCTCACCCAGCCGGTGCTGGGTGGCTCGGGATCGGCAGCGCAGGGTGTGCAGGGCCAGGTAGGCCTCTCCCATGTCGGAATCGATGGCTTGGCCGTGGCTGCGAACCTCGTTGACGAGCGCGTCGAGACGCGAGTACAGATACGCGATGCGCTGCCAGAAGCAGGTGGACCGCTCGTAGGGGAGGAGGTCCATCGCGAGCTTCCAGCCGTCGCCGGGCTCGCCCAGCATCCGGCTCGCATCCACCTCGACGTCGTCGAAATAGACCTCGCAGAACTCGTCGACGTCGTGCATGGTGCGCAGTGGACGGACCGAGATGCCCGGGGTGTCCAGATCGACGAAGAAAGCCGTGATGCCCTCATGCGCAGGGGTGTTCGCATCGCCGGTGCGGGTGAGCAGGATGCACCGGTGGGAGAACTGCGCGAAACTGGTCCACACCTTCTGCCCGTTGATGACCCACTTGTCTCCGCGCTTCACCGCGCGGGTCGTGAGCGAGGCCAGGTCGCTGCCGGAGCCTGGCTCGGAAAACCCCTGGCACCATTGCTCTTCGCCGCTGAGCAGCTTGGGCACCATCTCGGCGGCCAGCTCGGGTTGTGCGTAATCGATCATCGTCGGTGCCAGCACCTCGAGCATTGAGTACGGTCCCGGCTCGGCCAGCCGCCTACCCACGACCTCTTCGCCGACGATGGCTCTCAGCATGGCGGGACCACCGAGGCCGCCAGCGTGCTCCGGCCAGCCGTAGCGGCTCCAGCCGGCGTCGTAGAGCGCCCGTTGCACCCGCGCGAACTGCCGGATGTGGCCCTCGAGCGAGTGGTCGTCCACCGCCGGGGTCAGATCGTTTTGATCGAGCCAGTCACGCAACGCGGTACGGAACGCGGCGGGTTCGTGGAGCTCAGTGCTCATCCGGCTTCGGGCCTCCCGATCGCATGGGCGCGTCCGGAGTCGTGGTCGCCGCTGCGCCGGATGAACGTCATGGCACGGGTTTTCAGCCGCCACCCGGCTTCGGTGCGCAGGTAGGTGTCGTTGTAGTAGCCGATCCGCATATCGTGCTTGGAGTGCTCGATGAAGCACAGCGGCTGGGTGCCGCTTGCGGTGTCGGCGCCGTCGACCAGGTCCACCAGTGCGGTACCGGTCATGAACAATCCCTTGGGCGCCGCGTCGACGAGCACGGGGAAGCGGTTCAGCGTGTAGGTTTCCCCGAACGCGCTGTAGGTGCCGTCGGGTGTGAAGACCTCGACCAACCCTTCGACGTCACCCTGGGTGATCGTCACCGCGTACTTGGCGAGGAGCTGCTGGATCTCGACGAGATCCTCAGTTCGTGAGCTCATTCTTGAAGACCTTACCGTCCTTCATTACAAAGTTGACATCCCGTGTAACGGTGATATCGGTCAGCGGGTCACCGGGCACGGCGATGATGTCCGCGATATAGCCCTCGGCGAGACGCCCGAGCGTGGTGGAGCGGTTGATCAGGTCGGCGGCGACGACGGTAGCGGCGCGCAGGACCGCGGCAGCCGGCATGCCCCAGTCGACCAGCGTGACCAGTTCGTCGGCGTTCTTGCCGTGCGGGATGGCCGGCGCGTCGGTGCCCACGGCGATCTTGACCCCGGCCTCGTAGGCCGCCTTGATGGACGTCCGCGCCTTTGGGAACATCTCAGCAGCTTTGTCCTGCAACTCTTTCGGAGCGCGGGATACATCCATCGCCTCAGCGAGACGCCGGGTCGTGACGAGAAACCGGTCGTTGTCGACCAGCATCTGGATGGCCTCGTCGTCCATCAGGAACCCGTGCTCGATGCAGTCGATACCGCAGGCCACTGCGTGTTTGACTGCCTCGGCTCCGTGAGTGTGCGCTGCGACGCGCAGGCCGCGACGGTGCGCCTCGTCGACGATGACACGTAGTTCCTCGTCTGAATAATGTTGTGCGCCGGCCTCTCCGGTCAACGACATGACACCGCCCGAACAGCACACCTTGATCAGCTCAGCGCCATGTTTGATCTGATAGCGCACTGCCTTGCGGATCTCGTCGACACCGTTGGCGATACCCTCCTCGATCGTCAGCTCGAGGACGCCCGGCATGAAGGCCGCGAACATCGTCGGGTCGAGATGGCCGCCAGTCGGCGTAATGGCATGCCCCGCGGGGATGACGCGCGGGCCGTCGATCCAGCCCGCCGCAATGGCTTTACCGAGTGCGACGTCGAGGAGATAGCCACCCGTCTTGACGAACAGGCCGAGGTTGCGCACCGTCGTGAACCCGGCGCGCAGTGTTCGGCGGGCATTGCCCACCGCCCGCAGCACGCGGGTGGCGGGGTCGTCCTGAACCTGCGACAGACCAGGGTTCTCTCCGCGCCCGCCCATCAGGAGGTTGACCTCCATGTCCATCAAGCCGGGCAGCAAGATGGAATCGCCGAGGTCGATTTCGGTTGAGCCGCTGGGTGTCTCGCCGCCGATGCCGACTATGTGTCCATCGGCGACGTGGATGACGCCGGGCCGGATGATTTCTCCGGTGTCGACGTCGACGTAACCCGCGGCTTTGAGCGAGAGCGGTGGCGGAGAGGACACCCTTAGACCACCGGCTCCTTGATGAGTTTGATGTAGGCCGCACCACTGTCCAGAACCCGCGGCTGCTTCCAAACCTCGACAGGAAAGCTGACCATGACTATCGACTGTCCCAGATGTACCAACGCCTTGGCGTCGTCGGGCATGCCCTTGAGCGGGAAGCGCGCGTCCACATAGACCATGATGTCTTCCAGCCTTGCCATGCCGGCATCATAGAGCTCCTGCATTTCGTCCATCGTGGAGCTGAGCCGCTTCTGGTAGCGCTCCTCTTCGGTGGGCAGGCACCAGTCGCTGAACCGCTCCAGGTCGGCGAATTCCTCTGGCAACTTAGGCATGTGCAGATTCCTTCTCCCTCGTGTCGACAGCCCCGTTGCTGTTGGCGAGGGACTCCTTGTACCTGTCCACGTACTTGTGTGCCGTGTGGTGTAGGTGCCGCAGGAGAATCTCCTGATCGCACAGCGGGAAGTCCAGAACTGCTCGCGTGCCGATCTGGGTCTGCGTGGCCTCGAGAGTGTTGGCGTCTTGGAATGCGTACTCCTTGAACGTTACCGCGGCCAACTCCTGGGAGAGCCGCTCGCGCAGGTTCTTCGGTGGCACGAAGTACAGGTCGGCCTCGAAGATGTGGCTGTCCACTCCGGTGGGCCAATAGTTGTAGGTGAGGTACCAGCCGGGAACCCAGAACAGCAGCGTGAAGTTCGGGAAGAACTCGAACGAATCCTGCCCCCAGGTCTTGTGGCGGCCCGGGTTGATCGCGGGCGGCAGTTCGTCAGGCTGAATTCCCTTGATGTCGGGTCGATCCCACGGTCCGAACAGGCCGCTGTGCAGGATGCGTTCGATAGGCTTGACCATCTTCAAGTCCTTCGGCGGGCTCATGCCGCCCCAGGACGAGATCATCGAGTGATCGCCCTTGATGTCGTAGTGCAGCGCCTCGAACCCGAACTTGGCCAGCTTCTCGGCCTCCTCCTTCTCCGCCTGCTTCATATGCAGGATTGGCGCGTGGTAGAACTCGACGAACGCGTCGATGAACAACTTCCAGTTCGCCTTGACCTCCGAGCGATAACTGTAGTGTTCGGTCATCTCGTGGAATGGATATCCCTTGAGGCCCTGGCCGAATTCGCCCAGGTACTCCTCCAACGAGACGGCGTTGTCGTCGAAGTTGACGAAGATGAAGCCTTCCCAGACCTCGCACCGCACCGGCTTGAGTGGGTAGTCGGCCTTGTCGAGGTCGAAGAACTCCTGTTCCTGCTGGACGAATGTCAGGTCGCCCTGCAGGTTGTACCGCCAGGCGTGGTACTTGCAGACGAACTGACGGCAGGTCCCGGATGTCTCCTCGCCCGGGTAGTCGTTCCATACCAGTTTGTTGCCACGGTGCCGGCACAGGTTGTAGAACGACCGGATCTGCTCGCCGTCGTTGACGATGATGATCGACACGCCCGGTCCCACCGACGGCAACTCGCGAGTGATGTAGTTGCCCTTCTTGGGAATCAGCTCGATGCGGCCCATCTGTAGCCACGTCTTGCGGAAGATGGCCTGCTGCTCCAGCTTCCAGTGCTCGGGGTCGATCGAGTCCTCGTAGTTGACAGGAGCAGTGCCGAGTTCGGGCCAGTTCTCGGTCCAGCTGCCGACATCGGGCTTCTTGAAAAATGCCACGGTGGCTACCTCTCTGCTTCCATGTTGACGTCGGGTTCGACGCCAAAGGTGTTGATCGCCATGGCCAGAGAGCCATAGCAGCCGATCGTGAAGACGAGATCCATCAGTTGGCGCTCGTCGAAATGCGCCGCCAGCACCGACCACGTGGCATCGGAGACGACCGAGTCGTGCTGCAGCTCGTCCACGGCGGACAGCACGGCGCGGTCGAGGTCGTCGGACAGCTCGCCGCGTTCGATACCGGCGATTTCGTCGTCGGAGAGTCCAGCCTCGCGCCCCATGTCGACGTGGTGGCGCCACTCGTACTCGCAGTTGGTCAGGCGCGCGACCCGCAGGACAGCCAGTTCGCGGATGCGTGCCGGCACCGTCGATCCGTACAGCAGGTGAAAATTGAAGCGCAGAAACGCCCTGGTGAGCTGGGGGTGGCGCACCAATGTGGCCACCAGATTTCCCGTCGCTTCCGGATTGTGCCGCTCCGGAGGCATGAGTCCGCTCAGCGCATTGGTGACGCTGTCGTCCCACTGATCGGCGGGCAGTGGGGCAAGTCTCACCGCCAACCTCCTCTCGCTCATGAGAATCAGGTTCTCATATTTCGCCAATAGATTTCCATCTTTCGGCGACGTCGTCAACGTCCGAGGTCAGGGGCTCCAGCGTGAGGGGCCTCCGGAAAGTCCGATTGACGCTGCCTGCCAGGCATGTTGTCGGTTGGACACATTGATTCTCGCTGATGGAGAAGATAGTTTCCTTAGCAGGAGAACAACAGCCCGAATCGCATGCCCGCTGCGCACGGCCGTGCGGACGAGAGGAATGGTCCCGTGAACCGAGATGACATGATTTTGATCAGCGTGGATGATCACATCGTCGAGCCGCCGGACATGTTCAAGAATCATCTGTCGAAGAAGTATTTGGATGAGGCGCCGCGGTTGGTGCACAACGAGGACGGGTCGGATACCTGGCAGTTCCGTGATGTGGTGATCCCGAATGTGGCGCTCAATGCGGTGGCGGGTCGGCCCAAGGAGGAATACGGCCTGGAACCGCAGGGTCTGGATGAGATCCGGCCGGGGTGTTGGCAGGTCGATGAGCGGGTCAAGGACATGAACGCCGGCGGCATCTTGGGGTCGATGTGTTTCCCGTCGTTTCCCGGGTTTGCGGGCCGGTTGTTTGCCACCGAGGATCACGAGTTCTCGTTGGCGTTGGTGCAGGCCTACAACGACTGGCATGTCGAGGAATGGTGTGGGGCCTATCCGGCGCGGTTCATCCCGATGACGTTGCCGGTGATCTGGGATCCCGAAGCGTGTGCGGCGGAGATCCGCCGCAACGCCGCCCGCGGGGTGCATTCGTTGACGTTCACCGAGAACCCGGCGGCGATGGGCTATCCCAGTTTCCATGATTTCGATCATTGGAAGCCGATGTGGGACGCCCTGGTTGATACGGACACCGTGCTGAATGTCCATATCGGTTCGTCGGGCCGGTTGGCGATCACCGCCCCGGATGCGCCGATGGATGTGATGATCACCTTGCAGCCGATGAACATCGTGCAAGCTGCCGCAGATCTGTTGTGGTCGCGCCCGATCAAGGAGTACCCCGACCTCAAGATCGCCCTGTCCGAGGGCGGCACCGGCTGGATCCCCTACTTTTTGGAGCGGGTGGATCGCACCTATGAGATGCATTCGACCTGGACGGGTCAGGACTTCGGGGGCAAGCTGCCCAGCGAGGTGTTCCGGGAGCACTTCCTGACCTGTTTCATCGCCGACCCGGTCGGGGTGGCCACCCGTCATCAGATCGGGGTGGACAACATCTGCTGGGAAGCCGACTACCCGCACAGCGATTCGATGTGGCCCGGCGCCCCCGAACAACTCGACGCAGTCCTCAAGGCCAACACCGTGCCTGATGACGAGATCAACAAGATGACCTACCAGAACGCCATGCGCTGGTATCACTGGGACCCCTTCACCCACATCCCCAAAGACCAAGCCACCGTCGGCGCCCTACGCCAAGCCGCCCAAGGACACGACGTCTCCATCCAGGCCTTGTCGAACAAGGAGAAGACCGGCGCCACCTTCGCCGACTTCGCGGCCAACGCCAAGAATCTGACCGGCAACAAAGACTGAGCAACTTTTCGCCGAAACTGCATTCCATGCGACGAATCTCGAGAAGCAGCCGCGTGGAATGCAGTTTCGGCGGTCAGGAGGAGTAACCGCAATGACGGGTATGAGTTTCGAGCTGAGCGAGGATCAGGAGCTGATCCGCAAGTCCGTCGCGGAGCTGGCGGGGAAGTTCGACGACCACTATTGGTTGGAGAAGGACCAGAACCACGAGTTCCCGACTGAGTTCTACGATGCGATCGCCAAGGGCGGCTGGCTCGGCATGACGATCCCGGAGGAGTACGGCGGCCACGGGCTCGGTATCACCGAGGCGACGCTGCTCCTGGAGGAAGTGGCCCGCTCCGGCGCGGCGATGAACGGCGCCAGCGCCATCCACCTGTCGATCTTCGGCATGCAGCCCGTCGTCAAGCACGGCTCCGACGAATTGAAGGCCGCCACACTTCCGCGCATCGTCGACGGTGACCTGCATGTGTGCTTTGGCGTTACCGAACCTGGTGCGGGACTGGACACTTCGCGGATTACGACGTTCGCCAAACGCGAAGGTGACCACTACCGCGTCAACGGCCGCAAGGTGTGGATCTCCAAGGCGCTGGAGTCGGAGAAGATTCTGCTGCTGACGAGGACCGAGACACCGGCCGCGTTGAAGGAACGCGGCGCGAAGAAGACCGACGGCATGACGCTCTTCCTCACCGACCTCGATCGCGACCACGTCGATATCCGGCCCATCAACAAGATGGGACGAAACGCGGTCAGCTCGAACGAGTTGTTCATCGACGACCTGATGGTTCCGGTGAGCGACCGGGTCGGCGAAGAGGGCCAGGGCTTCAAGTACATCCTTGACGGCCTGAACCCCGAGCGAATGCTCATCGCCGCAGAAGCTCTCGGAATCGGGCGCGTCGCGCTGGAGAAGGCCGTCAAGTACGGCAACGAGCGCGTGGTGTTCAACCGCCCCATCGGCATGAACCAGGGCCTGCAGTTCCCGCTCGCGGATTCGCTCGCCCGGCTCGACGCCGCCGAGCTCGTGCTGCGCAAGGCCACGTGGCTCTACGACAACGGGAAACCGTGTGGCCGCGAGGCCAATACGGCCAAGTACCTGTGCGCCGACGCCGGTTTCGGTGCGGCCGACCGCGCGCTGCAGCTCCACGGCGGTATGGGCTACTCCGAGGAGTACCACGTGTCGCGGTACTTCCGAGAGGCGCGCCTGATGAAGATCGCCCCGGTGAGCCAGGAGATGATCCTGAACTTCCTCGGCGAGCACGTCCTCGGCCTTCCCCGCAGTTACTGATAGAGCACCACCTATGAACTACCTCGATCGCCGGCATGGTTATGTGAGCACGTGACAGGACAGCAGCCAGGTGCAGGGCCATTGGCCGGCGTCACCGTGGTCGCTATGGAGCAGGCGGTGGCCGCTCCGATGTGCACCAGGGTGCTCGCCGACTTCGGGGCCCGAATCATCAAGGTGGAGAACCCGAACGGTGGCGACTTCGCCCGCGCCTACGACGACGTCGTCAACGGGCCGGGCGGTCTTGCCGCACACTTCGTCTGGTGTAACCGCGGCAAAGAATCGGTGACGCTCAACACCAAGTCCGCCGCGGGGATAGAGATCCTGCACAGGCTGCTCGACCGCGCCGACGCGTTCGTGTCCAACCTCGCGCCCGGTGCCACGGCACGCCTCGGCCTCGCGCCCGCGGATCTCGCCGCGAGGCATCCCGGCGTGATCCCCGTCGAGATCGACGGCTACGGGCCCGGCGGACCCATTTCGCACAAACGCGCCTACGACCTTCTGGTGCAGGCCGAGTCCGGTTCGTGCGCGATCACCGGCTATCCCGGGATGCCCGCGAAACCCGGTCCCGCACTGGCCGACTTCACCACGGGTCTGTACGCCGCGATGTCGATCGTGTCCCTGCTGTACGGGCGTGTCCGACAGTCCGATGCCGGCCCTGCGCCCCACGTCGAGCTAAGCCTCTTCGATGTGATGACCGATGTGATGGGCTATGCGCTGACCTACACCCAGCATTCGGGCATCGACCAGGAGCCGCTCGGCGTCGGCTCGCCGGCGGTGGCACCCTACGGCGCGTTTCCCACCCGCGACGGGCAGACCGTCGTACTCGGCACCACCAACGACCGCGAATGGCAACGGGTCGCACGCGACATCATCGACCGTCCCGACCTCGCCGAGGACTCGCGATTCGCGACCAACCCGGGCCGTTGCGCGCACCGCGAAATTCTGGACGAGGCGATCGGAAGCTGGTGTGCCCGGCACGATCTCGCAGAGATCCAGAAGAAGGCCGACGACGCAGGTATCGGCAACGCACGCTACAACAAGCCCAGCGAGGTCGTCGTGCACCCGCAGCTCACCGCACGAAACCGCTGGCGGACGGTCAGCACACCCCGGGGCGACATCCGAGCGCTGCGCCCACCACCGGTGATCAGCGACTTCGAACAACCGATGGGCGCAATACCGGGGCTGGGCGAACACACGGACACCGTGCTCACCGAAATTGGTTTCACCACCGATGAAGTGGCGCAATTGCGGGCCGACGGCGCGATCGGACCGGCCTATGGGTGACGTGCTGCTGTCCGAGGATCGCGACGGGGTGCGCACACTGACGCTGAACCGTCCCGAGCGCAAGAACGCTCTGGACGCCCGACTCTGGGTC
>ERZ500977.108-NODE-108-length-15850-cov-6.196645_pt1 | contig 15850 bp, 16 predicted proteins | sample MGYA00248863_ERZ500977 | MGnify/ENA primary metagenome ERZ500977 (study PRJEB25958, sample SAMN03398581) | human skin metagenome | study: EMG produced TPA metagenomics assembly of the Human Skin Microbiome Metagenome (human skin metagenome) data set.
CGATCTTCGGCACCCGCCGGCTCGACCGGATCGAGGAAAACCTCGGGGCGGCCAACGTCGACCTGACCCCGGAGGACATGGCCCGGATCGAGGCGGCCTTCGCGACCTTCGAGGTCGCGGGCGCGCGGCTGCCGGAAGCCGTCCTCGCGCTCAGCAACCGATGACCGGAAGGAGGCCAGAGATGAAGATGCGCACCCTCGGCCAGGGCCTCGAAGTCTCCGCCCTCGGCTTCGGCTGCATGGGCCTCGACTTCGGCTATGCGACCAAGGTGACGAAGGCGGAGGGCGTGGCGCTGATCCGCAAGGCAGTGGACCTCGGGGTCACCTTCTTCGACACCGCCGAGGTCTACGGTCCCTTCACCAACGAGGAGATGGTCGGCGCGGCGCTCAAGCCCGTGCGCGACCGGGTGGTGATCGCCACCAAGTTCGGCTTCCGCATCGTGGACGGCAAGCAGGCGGGCGTCGACAGCCGGCCGGAGACTATCCGCGCCGTCGCCGATGCCTCGCTGAAGCGGCTCGGGATCGAGGTCATCGACCTCTTCTACCAGCACCGCGTCGATCCCGCGGTGCCGATCGAGGACGTCGCCGGCACCGTCCGCGACCTGATCGCCGCCGGCAAGGTCCGCCACTTCGGCATGTCCGAGCCCGGCGCCGCCACCGCGCGGCGGGCCCACGCGGTGCAGCCGATCACCGCGCTGCAGAACGAATACTCGCTCTGGACCCGCGGGGTGGAAACGAACGGCATCCTCGCGCTCTGCGACGAGCTCGGCATTGGCCTCGTGTCCTACAGCCCGCTCGGCAAGGGCTTCCTGACCGGGACCTACGCCGCCGACACCCGGCTCGGCGCCGGCGACTTCCGCGCGACGCTGCCGCGGTTCCAGCCCGAGGCGATGGCGAAGAACCAGGCGCTGGTCGATCTCCTGAAGCGGATCGCGGCGGAGAAGGGCGCGACCCCGGCGCAGATCGCCCTCGCCTGGCTGCTGGCGCAGCGGCCGTGGATCGTGCCGATCCCGGGCACCACCAAGGCGCACCGGCTGGCCGAGAACCTCGGCGCCGCCGACGTCGCGCTGACGCCGGCCGACCTCGCCGGCATCGCGGAGGCCGCGGCCGGCATCCGCATCGAGGGCGAACGCTACCAGCCGGCCGGGCTGGCGATGACTGGCCTCTGAGATGGCCCGCGCCGCCCCAACCGACCCGACATGACAAGGAGACCCCGCTGATGCTCGGAACCGTCCTCCACGGCCCCGGCGACGTTCGCTACGAGACCGTCGACGAGCCGAAGATCCTGAAGCCCACCGACGCGATCATCAAGCTGTCGGCGACCTGCATCTGCGGCTCGGACCTCTGGCCCTATCGCGGCTTCAACGACACCTCGAAGCCGCTGCACATGGGCCACGAATATTGCGGCGTCGTGGTGGAAGTCGGCTCCGAGGTGACGAGCGTCCGCCCCGGCCAGTTCGTCGTGGGATCCTTCTGCCTCTCGGACAACACCTGCCCGCACTGCGAGTTCGGCTTCCAGTCCTCGTGCCGGCAGCGCGAGTTCATGACCGGGGCGCAGGCGCCCTACGCCCGCGTCCCCCTCGCCGACGGCACGCTGGTCGCCACCGCGGAGATGCCGGACGCCGGGATGATCCCGCACATGCTCGCCGTCTCCGACGTGCTCGGCACCGGCTGGTACGGCGCGGTCGCGGCGGGCGTCCGCGAGGGCGGCACCGTGGTCGTCGTCGGCGACGGCGCGGTCGGGCTGATGGCGGTGCTCGCCGCGTCCCAGCTCGGCGCCGGCCGGATCATCGCCATGAGCCGGCACGAGAGCCGGTCGCGCCTCGCCACCGAGTTCGGCGCCACCGACATCGTCGCCGAGCGCGGCGCGGAGGGCGTCGCCCGCGTCCTGGACATGACCGACGGCGTCGGCGCCGAGTCGGTCGTCGAGGCCGTCGGCATGGAACAGTCGATGAGCCAGGCGACCGGCATCTGCCGCCCCGGCGGCACCATCGGCTTCGTCGGCGTGCCGCATGGCGTGACCTTCGACGGCCAGCAGCTCTTCTTCCGCCAGCAGCGGATGCTGGGCGGCCCCGCCCCGGTGCGCCGCTTCCTGCCCGACCTGATGGACCGCGTCCTCGCCGGCAGCATCGCACCGGGCAAGGTCTTCGACCTCGTCCTGCCCATCGACCGGGTGGCGGAGGGCTACAGGGCGATGGACGAGCGCCGCGCGATCAAGACCCTGCTGCGCGTGGATGCGTGATCCCGAAGAACCCGGAGGAGAAACCGGAATGACCGATGTCACCGTGGTCGTGGGCTCGGGTTCGATCGGACAGGCGATCGCCCGCCGGGTCAGCAACGGCCGGCACGTCGTCCTGGGCGACCTGAAGCGGGAGAACGCCGAGCAGGCCGCGACGGTGCTGGAGCGCGCCGGCTACAGCGCCACCGCGACCACGGTCGACGTCTCCGACCGCGAGTCCGTGCGGGCCCTGATCCGCACCGCCACCGGACTCGGCGCGGTGAAGGCGCTGATCCAGGCCGCCGGCGTCTCGCCCTCGCAGGCGCCGGTCGAGGCGATCCTGAAGGTCGACCTCTACGGCACCGCGATGCTGCTCGAGGAGTTCGGCGAGGTCATCGCGCCCGGCGGCTTGGCGGTGGTGATCTCCTCGCAGTCGGGCTATCGCCTGCCGGCGCTGACGGCCGACGAGGACGCGCTGCTCGCGACCACCCCCGCGGACAAGCTGCTGGCGCTGCCGCTCCTGAAGGCGGTGCGCGACACCCTCCACGCCTACCAGATCTCGAAGCGCTGCAATTCGCTCCGCGTCCGCGGCGAGGCCCCGCGCTGGGGCGCCCGCGGCGCGCGGGTGAATGCGATCAGCCCCGGCATCATCATCACGCCGCTCGCCTGGGACGAGCTGAACGGCGAGCGCGCCGCCTTCTACCGCGACATGCTGGCGCGAAGCCCCGCCGGCCGCGCCGGCACCCCGGACGAGGTCGCCGCGCTCGCGGCGCTGATCATGGGCCCGGAAGGCGGCTACATCACCGGAAGCGACGTCCTCATCGACGGCGGTGCGACGGCGAACTTCTACGACGGCCCCGACGCGAGGACGGCATGATCGGCACCGGTAGGCGGTGCCGTTGGGCGAGTTCGTACCTCGCTACCCCTCGAGGTCCCGATCCGGGCCGGTGAGGACGACGGTCCGCCCCTGCTCGCGCGAGACGGTGGCGGCTTCGGCGAGATAGGCGGCCATCAGGCCGTCGATCGCGTTCACCGGCATGTCCCGGCCCTCCCGTGCGCAGTCGAGGAAGGTCCGGATCTCCGCTGCGTAGCTCTCGCCGTAGCGCTCCAGGAAGAATTCGAGGATCGGCGCCGGCGTGCCCGGCGCGTCCTTCGCATAGCGCGTGAAGCCCGACTGGCGCGGGTTGTCGGAGATCACCATCCCCTCCGCCCCGAAGGCCTCGATCCTCTGGTCGAACCCGAAAGCACAGCGGCGGGAGTTGAGGATGGTCACGATCGCTCCGTCCGCCGCCAGCATGCTCACCGAGGCGGTGTCGATATCGCCGAGCCTGCCGATCTCCGGGTCGACGATCGACGAGCCGTGCGCGGTAATGCTCACGAAGTCCTGCCGGGTGATCGCGCGGGCCATGTCGAAGTCGTGGATCGTCATGTCGCGAAACAGCCCGCCGGAACGGGGCACGTAGTCGAGCCCGAGCGGGATTGCAGGCTTCGATGGCCACGGCCAGATGCCTCACTCCGTCGCCGCCCAGATGTGCCGGGCGAGGTCGCGGAGTTGCAGCGACTCGGCCCATCGGTCGGTCGTGTCGTTTCCGTCGCGGCCGACGATCGCGTAGGGTTTCGGACCGAGCTCGCAGACAAAGGCGAGCGTGGCGTCAGGCGGACTTCGGCGCCGCCAGCTGGCGAAGCCGTAGGACCACCAGCGCGTGAAGAGGTCGAGCCACTGCCGGTGCGGCGGGAACGAGATCTCGACCTGCACCTGCTCGCGGGACGCCACGCGCCCGTGAAAGGCCCAGCATTGGTCAAGGATGCGCTCGATCATCGCGTGGTCCGCGTCGGAGACCGGGACGGCGAATTCGCGCCCGACGAGATAGTGCGAGATGTCGCCGAGGAGCGGCACCCCGGGCAGCGCGTCGAGGATGTCGAGGGTGAAGTGCAGGTCGGTCGTCATCCGGTCGCGGTGCGTCTCGACATAGACCGGGATGCCGGCCTCCTCGGCAAGGCGCATCCAGCCCTCGAGCAGCGGCAGGCACTCTTCGAGCCGTCGCGGCCGCACGTCGGGCTGGAGGCAGATGTGGTGGACCGGGAAGGCGCTCGCGATCTCGAGCACCGGCTTCAGGTCGTCGACGGTCTTCGGGAAGCACTGCCCTTCGGCGGTCAGCCCGAGCGGGCCGAGCAGCCCGGCCAGCCGGGAGACCGCGGCGCGGTCGGTCCAGTGCGCGCTGACGCCGTCGAAGCCGGCGTCGGCGATCATCGCGACATTGTCTTCGAGCGTCCGCTCGAAGCCGTCGGTGTGCCGGCGCTCCATCGCCCAGAGCGACTGCAGGACGAGTAGCTTCTGCAACGGGTGCGCCGGCATGGTCACACCGTGCCGCCGAGCGATGCCTCGAGCTCGACGAGCTCCTCGCCGCCGGCCATGAGGTTCTGCAGTTCCTCCTGGCTCACCTCGCCGCGTCCGCCGGTGCCGAGGGTCTTGCCGCGGTTGAGCACGGTGAAGCGGTCGCCGATCGCCATCGCGTGCCGCACGTTATGGGTGATGAACACCACCCCCACGCCCTTCTTCCCGACCCGGTCGACGGTGGAGAGGACATTCGCGGTCTGTCGGACGCCAAGCGCCGAGGTCGGCTCGTCGAGGATCAGCACCCGGGCGCCGAAATAGACCGCACGGGCGATGGCGACCGACTGGCGCTCGCCGCCCGAGAGGGTGCCGACCGCCTGGCCGGGCCCGCGCAGGCGGATGCCCATGCGCGCGGTCTCCTCCATGGCGATCCGGTCGGCGGTCTCGAAGTCGAAGAACTTCATCGCCCCGACCCGGCGCTTCGGTTCGCGCCCGAGGAAGAAGTTGCGGGTCACCGACATCATCGGGATCATCGCCAGGTCCGGGAAGACGGTGGCGATGCCGCTGTCGATCGCGTGCCGGGCGTCGGTGAAGGCGACCGCCTTGCCGTCGACGAGGATCTGCCCGCTCGTCGGCTTGTGCACGCCGGACATGGTCTTGATCAGGGTGGACTTGCCGGCGCCGTTGTCGCCGAGCAGGCAGTGGACCTCGCCGGCATTGACGGAAACGGTCACGCCTGCGAGCGCAATCACCGTGCCGAAGCGCTTCTGGATATCCCGGAGTTCGAGAACTGGCGCGGCCATCTCAGCGCTCCCCGGTGATGATGCGGCGGACGTAGGTGTTGAGCAGCACGGCGAGGAGCAGGATGACCCCGAGGAACACCCGGAAGAGCGAGCTGTCGACGCCGGCGAAGAACAGGCCCTGCTGGACCACGCCGAAGATGATGGCGCCGAGCGCCGCGCCGAGGACGGTGCCATAGCCGCCGGTCAGCAGCGTGCCTCCGATCACCACGGCGATGATCGCCTCGAACTCCTTCAGCAGGCCGCGGTCCGACGCCGCCGAGCCGAACTCCAGCACCTGGCAGGCGGCGAAGACCGTGGCGCAGAAGGCCGAGGCCATGAACATCAGGATCTTCACGCGGGCGACCGGGACGCCGACGCTGCGCGCGGCATTCGCGTCGCCGCCCGAGGCGAAGATCCAGTTGCCGAAGGCGGTGCGGGTCAGGAGGATATGGGCGACAATGACCAGCACCACGGCCCAGACCATCAGCATCGGCAGGCCGTCGACGACCGGCTGGCCGGCCTTCGGCCCGGCCTTGAAGACGGCGATGACGCCGTGGTCGGCGAGCCAGCGGAACAGGCCGCCGAAGACCTTGCCGCCGAACATCGGCGCCAGCCAGTCGCCCGCGGCGACGGTGTTGAGCCCGCTGATGATCGTCGTGCCGTTGGTCTTGAGCGGGATGTACAGGGTGAGGCCGCGCAGCACGAAGAGCGACGCGAGGGTGACGATGAAGGACGGCAGGCCGGTCCGCACCACGAGGTAGCCGTTCAGTGCCCCGACCGCGAGCGCGACGACGAAGGCGATGACGATCGCGAGCCACATCGGCAGGCCGAAGGTGGTCGAGAGCAGCGCCATGATGATCCCGGAGAAGCCGATCATCGAGCCGACCGAAAGGTCGAATTCGCCGGCGATCATCAGGAGGCAGGCGCCGACGGCGATCACCGCGAACTGCGCCGAGACGACGCCCCAGTTCATCACGCCCTCGAGCGAGAACATTCCCGAGCCGGGCGCGAAGATCAGGAAGAACAGGAAGACCGCGACGGTGCCCCCGATCGCCCCGAGTTCAGGCCGGATCATTCCCTGCCGGAAGGCAGAGTATTTGTGAACCCGCTCGTCTATCGACGTCACGACATCTGTATTTTCTACCGCCACTGATTGTCTCCCCACGATTGATCTGGTTCCCGAGGCCGCCACGGATCGGGCCGCCGGAGATGGCGGATCGAGGGCTGCACGTCGGGAACTGGTTGATTGGGATCGAGTGCCTTCGGGCCTCGGCCTCACTCGGGCGCACGCCCGGAAATGCGGGGGCCAAACACGCCGGCCCCCGCGGGAGTATTGGGCTCAGCGATACTTGCCCGCGAGCGCCACGACCTGCTCGAGAGTGTCCTTGGTGACGAGGCCCGGGCCGGAGGCGATGTCGTTCGCCTGCAGCACGCCGTAGCGGAGGTAGTTGGCGATCACCTCGACGCTGCCATAGCCCTGGATAAATGGCTGCTGGTCGACCGCCACGTCGACGATGCCGTCCTTCATCCCGGAGACGATGTCCTCGCTGAGGTCGAAGGTGGCGAAGAAATACTTGTCGCTCGCACCCTGGTCGCGCACCCACTTGATGACCGGATTGGCGCTCGTCGGCCCGAGCGTCAGGATCGCTTGCGTGTCGGGGTGACTCGCGAGAAAGGCGGCCGTTCTGGTGACGACGTCGTTCGGGTCACTGCCCGAGTCGATCTCCTGGTCGCCGATCGGAACGCCGAGGCCGTCGGCGAAGCCGTTGCACCGCTCGTGCGAGGCCTGGTGGGCAAAGAAGTGGTTGACGCAGACGAAGCTCTTGGCGCCCGCCTCCTTGGCCTTCTCCCCCGCAGCCTTGCCGGCGTCGTACTCGGCCTGGCCGATGTAGCGCAGGGCGCCGATCTGCTTCGCGATGTCCGCGGAGCCGGAGTTGACGATGACGACCGGAATCCCGCGGCCGACGGCGTTGGCGAGGGGGTCGCTGACAATGCCCGCGTCGGGCACGGTCGCGATGATCCCGTCTGGCTGCGATGCAGCCGCCTGGTCGATCAGGCGCGCCATCTCGGAGAGGTCGCCGCCGGACGGGTTCAGGAACTCGACCCTGGCGCCGAGCTGGTCGGCTGCGAGCTGCGCCGAGTTCCGGATCACGTTGAAGAACGCATCGGATTCCGGCCAGTGTCCGACGAAGACGATGCGCTCGTCCTGCGCGAAGGCGGTGCCGCCCGCCAGTACGCCCACCGTCAAGAGGGCTGACGCCAAGAGTCGCTTCATAGTTCCTCCCCGAGTTTGCTTCGATCACCGCGACGAACGCGCGGTCGATCGCTTATCCGCGGGGCCCCCCCCACCGTTCAACGGATTGAGTGATCAGATCAGATCATCGCCCGTGCGCCGGGGCGGGGCCTTCGCTATGCTCGGCGGCGCTTCAACCCGGTAGGTGACCCATGTCCAAGGCAACATTCGTCGACATCGCCGCCCAGGCCGGCGTCGGGACAGCCACGGTCGAGCGCGTCCTCAATGGTCGTGGCGGGGTCCGGCCCGCCACCGCGGCGAAGGTGATCGCCGCCGCCCGCGCGCTCGACTATCCGAAGCGGCTTCCCGAGATCCACCGGGGGCTCCTCAGGATCGAGGTCATCATGGTGCGCCCGGAGACGACGTTCTTCCGGCGCCTTTCCCGGGCGTTCGAGCGGATCGGGGCGACGCTCGATCCCTCGATCAGCGTGCATCGCACCTTCATGGACGAGACGAACCCCGAGGCCATCGCCGCCCGCATCGCGTCGACCGAGGTGCGGCGGGCCGCCCTCATCCTCTCCGTGCCCGACCATCCCAGGATCCGGGACGCCACGGCGGCGACCGCGGCGGCAGGAACGCCCGTCGTTCACATCATCACCCGCGCCGCCGATCATATCGGCGATCTCGTCAGCATCGATAACTACGCCGCCGGACGGACCGCGGCACATTTCATGTCCCGGATGCAATCCCGTGGCGGGTCGGTCATGGCCCTGTGCCACCCTATCTACCAGGTGCATCGCGAGCGCATCCGCGGCTTCTCGGACTACATGACCGCGCATCCGCGCGACGACATGGCCTTTCGCTGGATCGGCTTCGGCCGGGACGAAGCCCGCCGCTGCGGCGATCTCGTCTATGGCGCGCTCGAGTCGTGGCCCGACCTCGTCGGCCTTTACAACATCGGCGCCGGCAATCCGTCGCTCGTGGACGTGCTGCGCAGTCACCCACGAGGGCGGCAGGTTTTTTTCGTCGGGCACGAGCTGACCGATGCGACGACAGCTGCGCTTCGCGATGGCACCATGTCGCTGGTGATGGATCAGGCCCCGGAGGCCCAGGCACGGCGCGCCATCGACCTCGCCCTCAAGCGCCTCGGCCTGCTCGCGGCCGAGGTGGACACGGCCCCGATCCGGTTCGTCACGATGACGGGCGAAAGCGTCTGATCTGTTCTGATCAAGCGATCGGTCGAACGCCGCCCTCCGACCCGGTATAGCGGCCCCGAGGGGAGGACTTGTCGACGCCCTTCGGCGGGAAAGCCCGAAGAGCTTCCGCCGACGGACCATGCGACGTTCCGGTCATGCGGGACTTCGCAGGCGCTCGGCAACCGGCCAGCCCGACACGGGAACGTTCTGAAGGAGACCGCCATGGACGACCTGCAATATGGCAAGCGGAACAAGCGGGGCGACTGGGCCCCGAACGAGCCCATCCAGTACGCACCGCTCTTCAGGCTGCCCTTCGACCTGAAGGCGTTCGTGAAGTGGCTGCCGCACTATTTCTTCCCGTGGAACGTGATCTTCGCGCTCTCGGCGGTCGCCTACTGGGCTTGGGTCATTCCGTCGGTCGAGACCATGCAGACGCTGTCCTGGGACTGGGCGCTCTGGCTCTACGCGGTCAACGCCGTCTGCACCTTCCTGTTCTACGGCGCCTTCGAGCTGCACCTCTACGTGCTCCAGCGCCAGGAGCGGCGGTTCAAGTACAACGGCAAGTTCCCCTCGGAGCAGAAGAGCCTGGCCTTCTGGTTCGGCCGGCAGAATACCGACAACATGCTCCGGACCTTCCTGTCGGGCGTGGTGATCTGGACGGCGATCGAGGTCGTCGTGCTCTGGGCCTTTGCCAACGGCTACGGGCCGTGGCTGACCTTCGCGCAGCATCCGGTCTATCTCGCCGCCCTCGCGCTCTGCGTGCCGATCATCCACGAGTTCCATTTCTTCTGCATCCACCGGCTGATCCACACGCCGTTCCTCTACAAGTGGGTGCATTCGGTGCACCACAACTCGGTGAACCCGTCGCCCTGGTCGTCGCTGTCCATGCATCCGGTTGAACATTTCGCCTACTTCGCGACGATGTTCTATCACCTCATCATCCCGTCGAACCCGATCATTGCGCTCTACCAGCTGCATTACGCCGCCTACGGCGCCATTCCGGGCCATGTCGGCTTCGACAAGGTGGAAGTCGGCGAGGAGCACGCGGTCGACAGCCACGCCTATGCCCACTACCTCCATCACAAGTACTTCGAGGTGAACTACGGCGACGCGCTCATCCCGCTCGACAAGTGGTTCGGCACCTGGCACGACGGCTCCCCCGAGGGCGAGGCGCGGATGCAGGCGCGCTACAAGCGCCGCAAGGAGAAGATCGCCGCGGAGCAGGCCCGCAAGGCCCCGGTCGAGAAGTCCGGCGAGAAGGCGGCGGCACGATGAGCGGCTGGGTCACCGTCGGCAGCCTCGACGACATCGAGCAGGAAGGCGTCATCCGCTTCGACCACGGCAAGCGGACCTTCGCGGTCTACCGCGGTCCCGACGACAGCGTCTGGTGCACCGACGGCCTCTGCAGCCACGAGGCGGTGCACCTCGCCGCCGGGCTGGTGATGGACTTCGAGATCGAATGCCCGAAGCATTCCGGCGCCTTCGACTACCGGACCGGCGAGGCCATCCGCCTGCCGCCCTGCGTCAACATCCGGACCTATCCCGCCGAGATCGTCGACGGCGAGGTCCGCGTGGAGATCGGCTGAGCCTTACGCTCCACGGCCGGAACGCGCCGTCGCCCCGGCCCGCCGCCGACTCTCGGCTTTCCCCGGTAACTCCCATTCCCGACGAGGAGCGCGCCCCATGACGCTTCATCTGCACGCGGACTTCGGCAAGGACGCCAGCGCGGCTCGCCCGATGGCAGTCGCGGCGCCGGGTCCCGATCGTCCCGCCCAGCCCTGCCGCGGAAACTGTCCGGACTGCCCGGCGCGACGCGCCCTCGGCGCTCTGCTCGACGCCACCCGGTCGCGGCCGGTGGATCTCCGGGAGGTCTGAGACGATGGCAGGCATGGTCATCATCGGCGCCGGCGAGTGCGGAACCCGCGCGGCCCTGGCGCTCCGCGAGGCAGGCTATGACGGCCCCGTCACCCTCCTCGGTGCCGAGCCCCACAGTCCCTACGAGCGGCCGCCGCTCTCCAAGGACGCGATCGTCGCCAAGGCGCCAAGCCCGAAGGGGATCGCCGGCGTCGACGGTCTCGGCGCCGCACGCATCGACTTCCGTCCCGGCGAGGCCGCCGCGGCGATCGACCGCGACCGCCGCGTCGTCACGCTCGGCAATGGCGCCGAGCTGCCCTATCTCCGCCTGCTCCTCGCCACGGGCGCGCGGCCGAGGACGCTGCCGCTACCCGGCGCCGATGGCCCGAACGTGGTAGTGCTGCGAACTCTCGACGACGCCGCCCGCATCCGCGCCGCGCTCGGCCCGGGCCGCCGGCTCGCCGTCGTCGGTGGCGGCTTCATCGGCCTCGAGCTCGCCGCCTCCGCGCGGAAGCTCGGCACCGACGTGACGGTGATCGAGGCGCAACCGCGGCTCCTGACACGCGGGGTGCCGGCGGAGATCGCCGCCGTGCTGGAGGCGCGGCACCGGGCCGAAGGCGTCACGCTCGTCCTCGACGCCCGGATCGAGTCGATCATCGCGACCGGGGTCCGTCTCGGAGACGGGTCGGAGATCCCGGCCGATATCGTCGTCGTCGGGATCGGCGCGGCGCCGGACACCGGCCTCGCCGCCGCCTGCGGCCTCGCGCTCGAGAACGGCGTCGCCGTCGATGCGACGCTCGCGTCCTCCGACCCGGACATCTTCGCCGCCGGCGACTGCTGCGCCTTCGAGCATCCGCGCTACGGCCGCCGCGTCCGCCTCGAGAGCTGGCGCAGCGCCCAGGAGCAGGGCGGCCTCGCCGCGCGCAACATGCTCGGCCATGGCGAGACGCTGGCGACCGTCCCCTGGTTCTGGTCCGACCAGTACGACCTCACCCTCCAGATCGCCGGCCTCGCCGACGGCGCCGCGACCCACGTCCGCCGCGATCTGAAGGACGGCGCCTTCGTGCTCTTCCACCTCGCCGCCGACGGCCGGCTCCTCGAGGCGTCGGGGATCGGCACCGGCAACACCGTCGCCAAGGACATCCGCCTCGCCGAAATGATGATCGCCCGCGGCACGAGCCCCGATCCCGCCGCGCTGGCAGATCCGGCCACGAATCTCAAGAAACTGCTCTGAACCTTCAGGAAGGCCGGCGGTCAACGCCGGGATGGGGAGACACGGATGACGGTCCGCTGTGCCGTTCTGGGCGCTGGCCGCATCGGCCAGGTCCACGCCCGGGCCCTCGCGACCGAGCGCGGCGCCTGGGTCAACATTCCCCCCGCGCGTCACCCGCAAGCGGAGCTTCGCCGTCTCGCCCCGGGTGTACCGGCAGCGAAACCGGGTCGAGCGCGTCTTCAACGGGATCAAACAGTTCCGTGGCATCGCACCCCGCCATGACCGACGGCCGGAGAACGTCCTCGCAGCCCTCAAGCGCGTCGCAACTCGGATCTGGAGCGCAAGCTTATGAGTCCGCATCCTAACTCCGGCCGGCGTTTTCGCTTTCCCGGGCACTTGACCAGCCCAAGCTCGCGGCACACCTCGAGCGCATCCAGCATGGCTTGCGGGTCGAGCCGAAAGCCCCCGGGCCGGCCGCGCCAAGCGGAATGCCTTTCCGAGACTCGACAGAATATGACCGACCGTCGCGGGCTCCCTACCTTCCTCGAGAAGCTCCCGAGCGAGTTCGACGATGTGGCGGCTCTCGACATCCTCGCAGTTGCGCTTCGAAATTTCGTTCCGGCCGACGATACGGAGGTTGTCCGTCGTGGTCCTGCCTATTTCTTTGACCCGTCCCGTCAATGTCCTGTTGGTCGCGTCACCGAGCGTCGATGACATCGAAGGCTTCTTGGCTGCGATGGCGGCGTCGAGCGCCCCCGGCTTTTCGAGAGCCCACTCCTTCGCATCGATCCAGTTCTGAGCCGCCCTCCTTCGGTCGAACGTCTCAGAGACTGTCTGGAACCGCGGCGGCGGAGGGCCGGCGCGGGGTTTTCGGGTCCCGGCAGGAGATCCGTCCTGTCACTATCGGGGATACTGGCGGGAAGGATCGACGCACCGGGACGGGAAAGACCCGCCGGACCGACCCGTCCGGGGGGCCAGACAGGCTCTCAGTGCGCTTGAAGACGACCTTGCCGGCTCGCTTGCGGACGATCTCGGCGCGGTAGCCTGCAGTGCCGCCTTTCCTCTGTCATTCTGTGATGGTACCCATGCGCGCGTCTCCAGTCCTCCAACGCCCCCGGCGCAGTCTCCCCGGGAGGACTACGCAAGAAAATTCCCGGGAACCGGGGCAATCAACGGTAATCGACGGCCGCAAAAGGACCACTTAAGTGGTTGATAACATGTTAATTTCAGCGGGGACAGCGCCTTACCAGCTGTCCGTCGCGCCGATGATGGACTGGACCGATCGCCACTGCCGGCAGTTCCACCGCCGCTTCACCCGCCGCGCGTTGCTCTATACCGAGATGGTGACGGCCGCGGCGGTGCTCCATGGCGACCGGGAGCGGCTGCTCGGCCATGGCCCGCGCGAGCATCCGCTCGCGCTCCAGCTCGGCGGGTCCGATCCGGGCGAGCTGGCGCGGGCGGTGACGGCGGCCGCCCTCTTCGGCTTCGACGAGATCAACCTCAACGTGGGCTGTCCCTCGGACCGGGTGCAGTCGGGCTGTTTCGGGGCGGCGCTGATGCGCGAGCCGGACCGCGTGGCCGCCTGCGTCGCCGCGATGGCCGAGGCGGCCGGACCCGTGCCGGTCACGGTGAAATGCCGGATCGGCGTCGACGACCAGGAGCCGGAGCAGGTCCTGCCGGAGTTCCTCGCCCGGCTCGAGGCGGTCGGGGTCCGGCAGGTGACCGTCCATGCCCGCAAGGCCTGGCTCATGGGGCTGAGCCCGAAGGAGAACCGCGAGATCCCGCCCCTCGACCATGGCCTCGTGCTCCGGATGAAGGCCGCCTTTCCCGGCCTCCGCCTGATCCTGAACGGCGGCATCGAGACGCTTGATGCGGCGGCGGACTGGCTGGCGCGGGGGCTCGACGGCGTGATGCTGGGCCGGGCCGCCTATCACACGCCCGCCCTCCTCGGGGCGGCGGACCGGCGGATCTGGGGAGACGCGGTGCCGGATGTTCCCGCCGAAGCCGCGGTCACGGCGATGCTGCCCTATATCGAGGCCGAGCGCGGGCGCGGCGTGGCGCTCAACGCCATCACCCGCCACATGCTCGGCGCCTTCCAGGGGCGCCCCGGCGCACGCGGCTGGCGCCGGGTGCTGTCCGAAGGGGCACACCGCCCCGGTGCCGGACCCGAACTCGTCGAGCAGGCCCTTGCCCGGGTTCTGGAGCGCGGCTGACCGCCGACGCCGCGCCGATCAAGAGGGTTGACCTCCCCCCGCCGCAGGGCAAGGGTCCGCCCGACCGCGGCGCCCGGAGGGCCCGCCCCCACCCGCGTGCGAAACCGTGAGTTCGATCCCCCGTGAGCCAGACGTCCAGCCCGCCCCCCTTCGCCGCCTTCGAATGGGCGATCGCCTGGCGCTATCTGCGGGCGCGCCGCCGCGAGGGCGGCATCTCGGTCATTGCCTGGTATGCGCTGATCGGGGTGATGCTCGGGGTCGCCACCCTCATCGTCGTGCAGGCGGTGATGATCGGCTTCCGCGAGGAATTCACCGCCCGGATCCTCGGCGCCAATGCCCATGCCACCGTCTTCTTCGCGCCCGAGATCGACGCCGCCGGCCTCTCCGACCGGCTGATCCCCGACTATGATGCCGTGGCGCAGGCCGTGGCCGCCGTGCCGGGCGTGACCCATGCCGCCCCGCAGATCCGCGGGCAGGTGCTCGCCTCGGCCAATGGCCGCTCGGCCGGGGTGGAGGTGATCGGCATCCGCCCCGAGGACCTGGCGCAGGTGCCGCTCGTCGCCCATCCCGAGACCGGCGCCGGCGACATCGCGCGCTTTGCCGAGGGCATCGCCATCGGCACCGGGGTGGCGCGCGAGCTGGGCGTCGGTGTCGGCGACACGGTGACGCTCATCTCGCCCGACGGGATGGACACCCCCTTCGGGACCCAGCCGCGGGCCGGGGACTATGCCGTGACCTATGTCTTCGGCGTCGGCCGCTACGACATCGACCGGACGCGGGTCTACATGCCCTTCACCGAGGCGCAGGGCTATTTCAACCGGGAGGGCGCCGCGGACGAGATCGAGGTGACGGCGGCCGCGCCCGACCGGATCGACGACCTGCGCGCGCCGCTCGCCACCGCCGCCGGGCCCCGGTCAATCATCTGGACCTGGAAGGACGCCTCCGGCGCCTTCCTCGACGCCCTCGACGTGGAGCGGCGGGTGATGTTCATCATCCTCTCCCTCGTGGTGCTGATCGCGGCGCTCAACATCATCTCGGGCCTCGTCATGCTGGTAAAGAACAAGGGCCGCGACATCGGCATCCTGCGCACGATGGGCCTGACCGAGGGCTCGATCCTGCGCATCTTCTTCCTCTGCGGCTCGCTGATCGGGGTGGTCGGGACCGTCCTCGGGGTCGTCCTCGGCGTCCTCTTCGCGACCTATATCTCCGAGATCCAGGGGGTGGTGGAATGGGTGTCCGGGGGCAGCGTCTGGAATCCCGAGGTCCGCTTCCTGACCGAGATCCCGGCGCGGCTGCGCCTCGGGGATGTCGCGGCGGTGGCGGGAATGTCGCTCGGCCTCTCCTTCCTCATCACCCTCTGGCCCGCGCGCGGTGCGGCGCGGCTGAACCCGGTGGAGGCGCTCCGCTATGAGTGAGCCCGTGCTCCGCCTGACCGGGGTGGGCAAGGCCTACAACCGCGGCACGCCGGCCGAGATCCGCGTCCTCGACGGCGTCGACCTCACCCTGTCGGCCGGCGAGGTGGTGGCGCTGGAGGCGCCCTCGGGCGCCGGCAAGTCGACGCTCCTGCACATGGCGGGCCTTCTCGACACGCCGGATGCGGGCGCGGTCCTGATCTGCGGCGCCGAGGCCGGCCGGCTCGGCGACCGCGACCGCACCCGCCTCCGGCGCGAACGCATCGGCTTCGTCTACCAGTTCCACCACCTGCTGCCGGAATTCTCGGCGCTGGAGAATGTCGCCCTGCCGCAGCGGGCCGCCGGCGTCGCCCGGGGTCCGGCCGAGGCCCGGGCGGCCGAGCTTCTCGGCGCCG
>ERZ500977.109-NODE-109-length-15809-cov-6.451822_pt1 | contig 15809 bp, 12 predicted proteins | sample MGYA00248863_ERZ500977 | MGnify/ENA primary metagenome ERZ500977 (study PRJEB25958, sample SAMN03398581) | human skin metagenome | study: EMG produced TPA metagenomics assembly of the Human Skin Microbiome Metagenome (human skin metagenome) data set.
TGCCATAGACCATCGCCGCATTGACGCCGGACGTCTGCTGCGCCGCCGCCGCGATCGTCGCGGCCGTGTCGCCGCCCGACAGGGTGACGAGCTGGTCCGGGGTCAGCGCAAAGCCGTAGGCGGCCTGGAAGGCCGGCAGCGCCCCCGCCGAGGTCACGAATTCCGACGAGGCCGCAAGCTTCACCGCGCCGCCCCCCGCGACCCAGGCGCCGAAATCCGAGAGCGTCTCGAGCCCGTTCGCCTCGGCCAGGTCGCCCCGCACCGCGATGCCCCAGGTGTTGTTGGCCGCGGCCGGGGCGAGCCAGGCCAGCTTGTTCGCCTCATGGTCGAGACGCCGCGCCGTCTCCCAGGCCGCCGTCGCATCCTTCCATGCCGGATCCTCCGGCTGGTTGAAGAAGAAGGCCGCGTTTCCAGTATATTCCGGGTAGATGTCGATCTGTCCCTGCAGGATCGCCTCGCGCACGATCGGGGTCGCGCCGAGCTGGATCCGGTCCTGCACCGGGATGCCATCGGCCTTCAGCACCTGCAGGATGATGTTGCCGAGCACGCCGCCCTCGGTGTCGATCTTCGAGGAGACGACCACATCCGCCGCCCCGGCGGGCGCGGCCAGAGCCGCGGCGAGGAGCCCGGCCAGAACCATCAAGCGTCGCGTCACAGTGCATCCCTTCCCGTTCGGGGGTGCTGCAGGCTGCGCACCCCGCCTTCGACAGAGGTGGCGCGCCAGCGCGCGCTGGCCAGTCCCCTGCAAAATGCCGCCCGGAGAAATCGCATGTCGGCAAACCCCAGCCCGATCCCGGTCTTTCCTCAACTGCGGCCAAAGCGGGCGCGCGAGCGTTCCCGGGCGCGGGCCGCCGCTTCGGCCCGGTCCTTCGGGCCGGCGCTGGTCACGAGGCCGGCGAGCAGCCGCCGGGACACCGCCGCCACCTCCACGACCGCGCGCTCGAAGGCCGCGGCATTGGCGGCGGACGGCCGGGTGAAGCCGCTGATCTTGCGCACATACTGCTCTGCCGCGGCCCGGATCTCGGCGTCGCTGGCCGGCGGCTCGAAATTGAACAGCGGGCGGATGTTGCGGCACATGGCATTGCCTCGCGGAGCGTGTCCCTGTCCCGCAGGATGGGCAGCCCCGCCCCGCGAGGCAAGCCCCGCTATCGGGCCGGGGCCGCGCGCCACCGGCCGATGAGCCGCGCCCGCAGGCGCGCCAGCCGCCCCGGCCCCCTTGGCTCATAGCTCTCCGGCGTGAACAGCATCAGCATCGAGGGCGTGACCACCAGGGTCAGCACCGTCGAGAAGGCGAGGCCGAAGACGATCGCGCTGGAGAGCGAGATCCACCACTGGGTCGAGGGGGCGCCGATCGTCGTCTCGTGGTTCAAAAGCTCGATGTTGAAGCCGAAGGCGATCGGCAGCACCCCGAGCACGGCGGTCGCGGCCGTCAGCACCACCGGCCGGGCGCGCTCGCGGCAGGTGTGCAGGATCGCCGCCACCTTCGCCTCGCCGGCGGCGCGCATCGTGTCATAGGTGTCGATGAGCACGATGTTGTTGTTCACGACGACACCGGCCAGCGCGATGATGCCGATGCCGGTCATCACGATCCCGAAGGCCTGCCCGGTGATCAGAAGCCCGAGGAAGACCCCGATCGTCGACATGACGACCGCGGTCAGCACCAGGGCGACCGAGACGAAATTGTTGAACTGCGCCAGCAGCACCGTGAAGATGAGCGCGACGGCGGCGAGGAAGGCGTTGGTGAGGAAGGCGCTCGCCTCGCGCTGCTCCTCGTCCTCGCCAGCCATCTTCCAGCGCACGCCGGCCCGGTCGAGATCGAGCTTCGCCACCTCGGCCGCGACCGTCTGCCGCACCGGATCGGCCTGCAGGCCCGCCTCCAGGTTCGCCTCCACCGTCACCGTGCGCGCCCCGTCGGTCCGGTGCAGGTTGCCGACCGTGGGCGCCGCGACCCGGGTGACGAAATTCGAGATCGGCACCGATCCGTTCACGGTCTCGACCCGGAGGTCGTCGAGCGCGGCGAAGGTGCGCCGGTCCGGCGGCAGGCGCAGGCGGATGTCCACGGCGTCGTCGGCCCCGGCAGGCCGGAAATCGGCGAGCTTCACGCCGTTGGTGACGAGCTGGACCATGGCGCCGATCTCGGCCGTCGAGACACCCTGCTGGGCTGCCAGCGCCCGGTCGACCTTCAGCTCCCAGTCGACGCCCGGCGGCGGCAGGCCGTCCCCGATATCGATCACCCCCGGCACCTCGCGCAGAAGCGCGGCGACCTTCGCTGCCGCCGGGGCGAGCCCCGCGGGGTCGGCGGCCGAGAGCTCGACCTGGATCGCCTTGCCGCTCGGCGGGCCGGCGTTCGGAACCTGCACCTCGACATCCGCACCGGGAATGCCGGCCGTCGCCGCGCGCAGCTCGTCGAGGATGGTGTTCGCCCCCTCCCGTTCGCGCCAGTCGACGAATTCGAACTGGATGACGCCGATCACATCCTCGGCGCTGTCGCTGTCCGCGACGCGGCCCACCCGGGTATAGACCGACTTGATGCCGGGCCAGCCGAGAATGCGCTCCTCGGCCTGACGCACCAGCGCGTCCTGCTCGGTGATCGAGAGATTGCCGCGGGCATGCACGTTCAGGAGGCCATAGTCCGGCTCGACATTCGGGAAAAACTCGACGCCGGCGCCCCACTTGCCATAGGCGAGTGGCACCGAGACGAGGAGCGCCAGCGCCACGGCCAGCACGAGGCGCGGATGCCGGATCGCCCGCGCCACCACGCGCATGTAGAGCCCCTCGCGCCCCTCGCCCTCGGGATGCGGGCTCGCCTTGGCGAAATGCGCGCCAAGCGTGGGCGTGAAGACGAGCGCATAGAGCATCGAGGCCGACAGCGTCGCGATGAGCGTGATCGGCATGTATTTCATGAACTCGCCGACCACGCCCGGCCAGAACAGCAGCGGCGAGAAGGCGGCGATCCGGGTCATCGTCGCGGCGATCACCGGCCCCGCCATCCGGTGGGCGGCCAGTTCGAAGGCTTCAGCCCGCGGCATGCCTTCGACCATGCGGCGCTCGGCGAATTCGGTGACGATGATCGCATCGTCCACCAGCATGCCGACCGCGAGGATCAGGCTGAAGAGCACGATCATGTTCACGGTGAGCCCGGCCAGCGCGAGCCCGAGGATGCCGATCAGGAAGGAGACCGGGATCGCGAGGCCGATCAGCACGGCGGCCCGGGTCGACAGGGCGAAGAGGATGATGATGAAGACGAGCACGACCGCGGTCAGCACGCTGTTCTGCAATTCGCCCAGCATGTCGCGGATCATCACCGACTTGTCCTGGCTGAAGTCGAGCCGCGCCCCTTCGGGCAGCAGGGGCTGGAAGCCTTCGGCCACGGCCTTTACCGCATCGACGGTCGCGACGAGGTTCGAGCCGGTGCGCTTCGATACCTCGATCGCGATCGCGGGCTGGCCATTCAGCCGGGTGATGGTCTCGGGATCGGTGAAGGTCGGGCGCACGGCCGCCAGGTCGCGCACCCGGACGACGGCATTCGGTCCCGCGATGATCGGGAGATCGGCCACATCCTCGACGGTCTCGAGCAGGGACGGGATCTTGACCGCATAGCGCCCGGCCTGCCCCTCGAGCTGGCCCGCGGCGATCAGGCTGTTGTTGCCTGCGACGCTCTGCGCCAGCTGGTCGAGCCGGATGCCGTAGGTGGCGAGGCGCATCGGGTCGGCGATCACCTCGACCAGATCGTCGCGCACGCCGCTCAGGTCGGCGTCGAGAACCCCCGGCACCTCCTCGATCCGGTCGCGCAACTCGCGCGCGGCATGGGTCAGGGCGCGTTCGGGGACATCCCCAGACAGCGTGACCACCAGCACCGGGAATTCCGAGAGGTTGATCTCGTGGACGCTCGGCTCGTCGACGCCGTCCGGCAGTTCGGGCTTCACGTCGGCGACCTTGTTGCGGACGTCCTCCAGCGCCCGGTCGAGGTCGGCGCCGGCCTGGAATTCCACGACGACATTGCCGCCGCCCTGATAGGCGGTGGCCGTCATCTTCTTGATGTTCTGGATGGTCTTGAGCCCGGTCTCCATCGGGCGCAGCAGCAGCCGCTCGCTGTCCTCGGGCGAGATGCCGGAATAGGGGACGCTGACGTAGATGATCGGGATCTGGACGTCGGGCTCGGCCTCCTTCGGGATCGCGCGGTAGGCGAGCGCCCCGGCGATCGTCAGGAACAGCATCAGCGAGAGGGTCAGCCGCGCGTTGCGGATGGCGAGGCCGACGATGTTCACGGCTGGCCTCCCTCCCCGCCCGCAGGCACGCCGGCCTCGGCTGTCTCGGACCCGGACCCGGATGCGGCAGCCGCCGGCGCGGTGACCGGCTCGACCTGCTCGCCCTCGGTGACGAGATCCTGCCCGGCGATGATGACGCGGGTGCCGTCGGGCACGCCGCCGACCGCGAGCCCCGACGGGGTGTCGTCGACGATGGTCACGGGCAGGAAGCCGACCCGGTTGTCCGCGCCGACGGTCCTGAGCCCGATCGTCCCGTCGGCACCGAGGGTCGCGGCCGAGCGCGGCAGCGTCACCACCGGCAGCGGCACCGCCCCGAGCCGGAGCTCGGCACTCAGGCCGGCCGGCAGCTTCCGGTCGGGATTCGGCACCACGACCTCGACCTCGAAGGTGCGGGTCAGGTCGGTGGCGCGGTTGCGCACATGCCGCACGAGGCCCTCGGCGCGGTCTCCGGTGGTAAATTCCACCTCCGCAGCCGCGCCGGGCGCCACCGCGCTCCGGTCGCGCTCGCTCAGCCCGCCCCGGATCACCAGCGGATCGAGCGCGAGGAGCGTCGCGATTTCGGTGCCGAGCTGCACCCAGCTGCCGGCCTCCACCGCCACGTCCTCGATCACGCCGTCGAAGGGCGCGATCACGTCGAGCTGCTCGGCCTCGCTCTGGGCGGCGCGGAGCTGCGCCTCCGCCGCGGCAAGGTCCGCCCGGGCAGTATCGGCGGCGATCCGGGCGCCCTCTCCGGTCTTCGCGAGCTGGTCGGCCGCCCTGGACTGGGCCTGCCGCTGGGTGACGAGCGCCTTGCCGGTATCGACGGCGGCAAGCTTCTCCGGGCCCTCCAGCCGTGCCACCACCTGCCCCGCCTGCACCGCCGTGCCATCCCCGACCGGCAGGTCGCGGATGATCCCGCTTGTCCGCGCCGCCAGCACCGAAGTCTTGTCCGCCTCCGACACCCCGGCGACGCGGATGATCCGCGCATAGGGCGCGACGGACGGAACCGTCACCAGCACCCGGCGCAGGCCGGGAGGTTCGGCCTGGGTCGCGGCAGGGCTGTCGGGCACCGGCGCATCGGCGGGCTGGGTCTCGGCATGGCTGCCGAGACTGGCGAATTCGCCAGTCAGCACCCAGAGCGTGGTGACAGCGAGCACGAGGGCCGCAAGGATCTGGTGAAGCCTGAACCTACGCATGCGCGTGGTCTAGCGGGGCTTCGTGGCCAGCGCCAGCCCCTGCGGAAAAATCAGAAAAGCGCGGGCGATCAAGCCGCTGCGATCGCGCCGGTGATGAGGCCCGTCACCTCCTCGGGGCTTGTCGCGCTTATCCGCTTGTCCGCGACCTTCGTCCCGCGCCGCAGCACCACCACCCGGTCGCAGACGTCGAACACGTCCGGCATGCGGTGGCTGACGAGAATCACCGCGTGGTTGCCCTCCTTCAGCCGGTGGATCAGGTCGAGCACCTCCTTGACCTGCCTGACCGAGATCGCCGCCGTCGGCTCGTCCATCAGCACGAGCTTGGGGTCCGACAGCCGGGTGCGGGCGATCGCCACCGCCTGCCGCTGGCCGCCGGACATCTGGCGCACCAGATCGCGGGGGCGGGTCTCGGACTTGAACTCGGCGAAGAGCTCGCCCGCCCGGCGGTTCATCGCCGCATGGTCGAGATACCTGATCGGCCCGAAACTGCGGCGCAGCTCGCGCCCGAGGAAGACATTGGCCGCCGCGGTCAGGTTGTCGCAGAGGGCCAGGTCCTGATAGACGATCTCGATCCCCTTGCGGCGGGCCTCGACCGGCTTGTGGAAGACCACCTCCTCGCCGTCGAGCGAGATGGTCCCGGTCGAGGGCGGGAAGTTTCCGGCGATGATCTTCATCAGCGTCGACTTGCCGGCGCCGTTGTCGCCCATGAGGCCGATCGCCTCGCCCCGCTCGATGGCGAGGTCGACCCCGTTCAGGGCATGGATCGCCCCGAAGCTCTTGGTCACGCCCCGGAGTTCAAGAACCGGCATCCGCAATCCTCCCTGTGCGCTCTGCTGGCGCCTGTCACGGAGGACCGAGCCCTCCGACTTTATCCTACTTTCACATCGAACGGCTCTGCGGATCAAGGGTCGGCAGGGCCGGGGATGGCAGGGAGATCGGCGCGGGGGAAACCGCAGCCCGCGATCAGCCGCGCCCCGTGCTCTGCGCGCGGGTGGTCAGGGTCACGCCCAGCGCGATGATCGCCGCCCCGATCAAGGTCTGCGGCCCATAGCTCTCCCCGAGGAACAGGATGCCGGAGGCAAGGCCGACCGCCGCCGCGACATAGCCGATCTGGCTGAGATAGACCGGGCCGCCCACGACCTGCAGGCGGAAATAGGTCACGAAGAGCAGCGCCGAGACGAGCGCCTGCACCGCGGCGAGGACCGGCACCGCCGCCAGCCCCGCGAGGGCCCCGGCCTGTCCGCTGACCGCGAGCCCCGCGAGCAGCAGCCCCGCCGCGGCCAGGTGGCTGCCGGCGGCCAGTTCCACCGGGTCGGCGTCCCGCGGCCAGGCGAGGCTGCGATAGATGTTGCCGGTGGCGAGGCAGGCGGTCATTGCCACGCCCACCACCACCCAGACCGGATCCGCGGGCCGGCCGAGTTCGCCCCGGGTCGCGGCCACAAGGCCCGCCCCGACAAAGCCGACCGCGATCCCCGCCATCCCGAGCCGGCTCGGGCGCCGGACCCGGAACAGGATCGAGAGCGCCAGCGTCATCACCGGCGACAGCGTGAAGAGGATGCCGACATAGCCCGCCCCGAGATGGGGCATGACGAGGAACATCAACGCATTCGGCAGCGCGAAGGAAATGCCCCCGGCGATGGCATAATAGCGGAGCCGCGCAGGCTCCAGCCGCAGGGGCAGGCCCCGCAGCCCGCACCAGAGGGCGAGCAGCCCCCCTGCCCCGGCCGAGATCAGGAAGGCCCAGACCATCGGCGCCACCCCGGCCACGCCGGCGATCTTGCCGAAGGGGAGCGTCAGGCCGAGCAGCCCGCCCGTGACCAGCAGCAGTGCGAGCGCCCCGTTCATGCCATCGCCGTCATGCGGGCGCCCTCACGCCACCGCCTTGACCGGCCGCGCCAGCGCGGCGAGGTCGCGGGCGATCTGGAAGGCCCCGACCAGCCGGGCACGGTCGCCGTCCCAGGCGCGGCGCAGGACGACCTTGTTGTCCTTGATCTTCGCAGCGCCCTTCTGGTCGTGCAGGAACTGCACGAGGCCCGCGGGATCGGCGAACTTGTCGCCATGGAACTGGAGCGTCGCCCCCTTCGGCCCGCCGTCGAGCCGGGCGATCCCGGCCCGCTTGCAGAGCGCCTTGATCCGCACGACGAGCATCAGCGTATCCACCTCCGGCGGCAGCGGCCCGAACCGGTCGATGAGTTCGGCCGCGAAGCCCTCCATCTCGACCTTGCGCTCCAGGCTCGACAACCTCCGATAGAGACCGAGCCGCACGTCGAGATCCGGCACATAGACCTCGGGGATCAGCACCGGCACGCCAAGGTTGATCTGCGGCGACCATTCGCCGTCCTCGACCATGGCGATGTCGCCGGACTGGAGCTTGGCGATCTGCTCCTGAAGCATCTCCTGGTAGAGTTCGAACCCGACCTCGCGCACCTGCCCCGACTGCTCCTCGCCGAGCAGGTTGCCGGCGCCGCGGATGTCGAGATCCTGGCTCGCGAGGGTGAAACCCGCGCCGAGGCTGTCGAGCGCGCCGAGGACGCGCAGCCGCTTTTCCGCCTGCGCCGTCAGCTTCTTGCGGGGCTCGGTGGTGAAGAAGGCATAGGCGCGCAGCTTCGAGCGGCCCACCCGGCCCCGGATCTGGTAGAGCTGCGACAGCCCGAACATGTCCGCCCGGTGCACGACGAGCGTGTTCGCCGCCGGGATGTCGAGCCCCGATTCGATGATCGTCGTCGCCAGCAGCACGTCGTACTTGCCGTCGTAGAAATCGTTCATCCGCTCGTCGAGTTCGCCCGCCGCCATCTGGCCATGGGCGGTCACCACCCGCACCTCGGGCACCTGCTCGCGCAGGAACTGCTCGGCATCCGCGAGATCGGAGATGCGCGGCACCACGTAGAAGGACTGCCCGCCGCGATAGCGCTCGCGCAGCAGCGCCTCGCGCACCGTCAGCGGATCGAATTCGCTCACATAGGTGCGCACGGCCAGACGGTCCACGGGCGGCGTCGCGATCAGGCTGAGCTCGCGCACCCCCGACAGCGCCATCTGCAACGTCCGCGGGATCGGCGTCGCCGTCAGCGTCAGCACATGCACGTCCGAGCGCAGCGCCTTCAGCCGCTCCTTGTGCTGCACGCCGAAATGCTGCTCCTCGTCGATGACGAGCAGGCCGAGGTTCGCGAATTTCACGCCCTTCGCGAGAAGGGCATGGGTGCCGACCACGATCTCGACCGACCCGTCGGCCAGGCCCGCGCGGGTCTCGGCGGCCTCCCGTGCCGAAACGAAGCGCGACAGCTGCCGCACCCGGAGCGGCATCCCGCGGAACCGGTCGGAGAAGCTGCGGAAATGCTGGCGCGCGAGCAGTGTCGTCGGCGCGATCACCACGACCTGCACGCCGGACATCGCGGCGACGAAGGCGGCGCGGAGCGCGACCTCGGTCTTGCCGAAGCCGACGTCGCCGCAGACGAGCCGGTCCATCGGCCGCCCCGAGGCCATGTCGCCCAGCACGTCCTCGATGGCATTCAGCTGGTCTTCGGTCTCGGCATAGGGGAAGCGGGCGCAGAACTCGTCCCAGAGCCCGTCCGGCGGCGTGAGCTCCGGCGCGGCGCGCAGCGCCCGCTCGGCGGCGATGCGGATCAGCCGCTCGGCCATGTCGCGGATGCGCTGCTTCAGCCGCGCCTTCTTCGCCTGCCAGGCGCCGCCGCCGAGCTTGTCGAGCAGCCCCTCCTCATGGCCGTAGCGGCTGAGGAGCTCGATATTCTCGACCGGCAGGTAGAGCTTGTCGCCCCCGGCATATTCGAGCGCGAGGCATTCGTGCGGCGCGCCCATCGCCGTGATGGTCTCCAGCCCGAGATAGCGCCCGATGCCGTGATCGACATGCACGACCAGATCGCCCGGCGACAGGCCCGCCGCCTCGGTCAGGAAATTCTCGGCGCGCTTGCGCCGCCGCGGCGCCCGGATCAGCCGGTCGCCGAGCACGTCCTGTTCGGACACCACCGTGAGACCCGGCGCCTCGAAGCCATGCTCCAGCGCCCAGACGGCGAGATAGAGGCCCCTATCGGCCCCGATCTCGCGCGCGGCCCCGATCTCGCGCGCATCCGACACGCCGCTGTCGGCGAGAAGCCCGCGCAACCGCTCGCGCGCGCCGGGCGAATAGCTCGCGATCACCACCGGCCCGGACCGGCGCCGCTCGGCCACGTGGCTCGCGAGCGCCCCGAACAGGCTCAGGCTCTCCTGCTGGCGCTCGGGCGCGAACTCCCGCCCGATCCGCCCGCCGGCGTCGATCACCCCGGGGCCGAGCGGGCGGGGCAGCACCGCGAGCTGGTGGACCCTGCGATCCGCGAGCGCCGCGGCCAGCGCGTCCGCGTCGAGATACATCTCGTGCGGGGGGACAGGCTTGTAGACGCTGCCGAGCTTCGAGCGGCTCGACAGCGCCTCGGCCCGGGCCCCATGCTGGTCGGCCAGCGCCGTCCAGCGCGCGGCATGGGCGGCCTCGAAACTGTCGTCGAGCAGCACCGGCGCCCCGGGCAGGTAGTCGAAGAGCGTTTCCAGACGCGCGTGGAAGAAGGGCAGCCAGTGCTCGTAGCCCTGGTGATGCCGTCCGGCGCTGATCGCCTCGTAGAGCGGGTCATCGGTGCCGGCGGCGCCGAACATCTCGCGGTAGCGGGTGCGGAAGCGCTGGATCGCCGGCTCGTCGAGGACCACCTCCGAGACCGGCGCAAGCTCCACACGCGCCACCGGCTCGGTCGTGCGCTGCGTCGCCGGATCGAAGCGGCGCGCGCTCTCCAGCACGTCCCCGAAGAGATCGAGCCGCACCGGCGCCGGCGCGCCCGGCGGAAAGAGGTCAACAAGCCCGCCGCGCACAGCGAACTCGCCCCGCTCGGTGACGGTCGAGGACTGCGAGAAGCCCATCCGCGCCAGATACCCGCGCAGCGCGGCCACATCGACCCGATGGCCGACCTCGGCGGTGAAGCTCGCCCCGGCCACCACGGCGCGGGCCGGCACCTTCTGCGTCGCGGCATTGACCGTGGTCAGGATCGCCGCCGGACGGTCGAAGCCGTCGGCAAGCGCGGCAAGGGTCGCCATCCGCCGCGAGGAAATCTCCGGGTTGGGCGAGATCCGGTCATAGGGCAGGCAGTCCCAGGCCGGAAATTCCAGGATCGGGACGCCGGGATCGAAGAAGCGGATCGCGGCCCGCATCGCCGCAAGCCGCGCGTCATCGCGCGCGACATGGATCACCGGGCCTTCGGCCCGGCGCAGGGTCTCGGTGAGATAGCGCGCGTCGAAGCCCTCGGGGCATCCACCCACGACGAGCCGCCCCTTCGCGCCGGGCGGTGCGGACCTGTCCGTCATGCCCCGCGACCTAGCGCACCCGCCGCGCACCGGCAAGCCGCCTCGCGCGCGCGGCACTACCCCCGGGGCGCGTGTTCGAGCAGGGCGAGCGAGACTGCCGCGGCGAGCCCGGTCCAGGCGATCAGCGCATGCCAGATCCGCCGCTTGCCGAGCGAGCGGCGAAGATCCTCGCCCCGCTGCCCCTTGCGCCGCACCGCCAGCGCGAGGCGCAGGGTAGAATAGGCGACGACGGCACGCGGGAACAGGAGGACGAAGGCCGCCTTGGCGAATTCGAGCCCGCTCCCGAAGCCCAGGACGAGGAGGACGGTCAGCCCGAAGCCCGCCAGCGCCGCCAGCGGCACGCCCGCCCGGTCATAGATGCCGCCGATCCGCAGGCTGGCCAGCCGCGCGAGGTCGTCGACCCGCGCCGCCACCTCCGGCAGGCGCCGCGCCCGCGGCACCATGTCGTTCGGCACGCCAAGCGTATGATGACAGACCCGGATCCAGACGGCGAGGGTCAGGATCCAGTACCAGATGCTCTGGAAGCTGCCGCCTCCGATGACCAAGGACACGCTTCGGCCCGCTCCCTCCACGGGCGACGCGGCGCCCCCGCCCTGTCTCGCCGATCGGGATGCGAGGCGTCAACCCGACCCACCGGAGTTCGTGAATCCCGGCGCACCGCCTGCGGCCCCGGGAGCCGTCCGGAGATCGGGTGGGTCGGAAAGGCGGGCCTCCCGCGCGCGAGACCGTCGCGCAACGGCAGCAGGTCCGGCGGCCCTCCTGCGCTGCCTCCTTGCGCGGAGCACCCGCAATGCGCGGAGGCGGCCGTTGGCGTCCCGCGCCCCGGACCGTCCCTCAGCGGCAATAGGTCCGGCGACGCTCGGCGATGTCGAAATGCAGGTGGTCCTCGTGAAAGGCATCCGAGCCCGGCCCCAGCACGGTCGTGAAGAGGCCGCAGGCCCCGGCGCGCAGCCGGGCCACCTGCGCCGCTTCCGTGCCCGCGGCGCCCTTGATGCGCAGGACGCTGCCGTCCGCGCGCCGGAGCGCCATCACGTCCACCGCCCGGCCGAGCGCGTGTTCCGAGATCTTCGCCCCCGGCTGGTTGTTGCGGGTCCGGCAGACATATCCCGCCGCCACATCCACCCCGGCAAGACCGCCGCCGGTCTCCGACAGGGCCGGCCGTGCCACGGTCTCCAGCCACTGCGCCAGCGTGCGCGCCGTCTCGCAGGCAAGGACGGGTGCCGGCGACAGGGTGACGCCGCCGATCGACTCGAGCGCCACCGCGTCGGTCAGCCGGCAGCCGCCCTGCTCGGACCGGGGCGCCTCCGGCCGGCCAACAAGACCGCCGAGATTGCAGACCGGTCCCGACTGCGTTGGCGCCGCCACGGGTACGAGCCCGTTTGGCCGGGGCGGTGGCGGGCGGTCATCGGCTGAGGCTGCCGCCACGGGGACAAGCAGCGCCAGCAGGACCGCACGGATCATCCCCCGCCCGTCCCGCGCCCGAAGTCCGGGGCGGGCGTGTCCTGCCCGGCCTCGATGATCCCGCGCCGGATGGCCCGGGTGCGGGTGAAATAGTCGAACAGCAGGTCGCCGTCCCCGAGGCGCACCGCCCGCTGCAGGACGAAGAGTTCCTCGGTGAAGCGGCCGAGGATGTCGAGGGTCGCCTCCCGGTTCGACAGGAAGACGTCGCGCCACATTGTCGGATCCGAGGCGGCGATGCGGGTGAAGTCCCGGAAGCCGGCGGCGGAATAGGTGATGACCTCGCTGGAGGTCACCTGCTCCAGATGGTCGGCGACACCGACCATCGTGTAGGCGATCAGGTGCGGCACATGGCTCGTCACCGCCAGCACCCGATCGTGGTGCGCGGGGTCCATGCAGTCGACCCGGGCGCCCAGCGCCTGCCAGAAGTCGGCGAGCGCCGTCACCGCTGCGGGATCCGTCCCCGGCAGCGGCGTCAGCAGGCACCACCGGTTGTCGAAGAGGCTGGCGAAGCCCGCGCCGGGGCCGGAATGCTCGGTGCCGGCCAGCGGATGCCCCGGCACGAAGGCGACCCCCTCCGGCAGGTGCGGCCCGACCGCCTCCACCACCGCGGTCTTGACCGAGCCCACGTCCGTCACCGTCGCGCCCGGCGCGAGATGTGGCGCGATGGCGGCCGCCATCGCGCCCATCGCCCCGACCGGCACGCAGAGGATGACGAGATCCGCCCCCCGGACGGCATCGCCGGGCGTGTCGTGGATCTCGCCGAGGCCGAGCCGGGCCGCCTCGGCCCGCGTCTGCGCGCTGCGGGCATAGCCGGTGATCCGGACCGGCAGGCCGGCCCGGCGGATCGCATGGCTGATCGACGAGGCGATGAGCCCGAGCCCGATCAGCGCGACATGGGTATGGGCCATCAGCTCCGGGCCTCCATGAAGGCCGTCACGGCGGCGACCACCCGGGCGCAGTCCGCCGCGGTGCCGACCGTGATCCGCAGCGCGGCCGGCAGCTTGTAGCCCGCCACCCGCCGCACGATGATCCCCTCGCCGCGCAGATGCGCGTCGCAGGCGATGGCGACCTCCGGGCTCTCGAAGCGGGCCAGGATGAAATTCGCCGACGACGGGTCCGAGGGCACCCCGGCCGCCGCCAGCCCCGCGGCCAGCGCCGCGCGGTTGCGCACCGTCTCGGCCTGCGCCATCGCCATGTGGCCGGTGTCGCGCACCGCGGCCTCGGCGGCGGCGAGCGCGGCCGTGGACAGGTTGAACGGCCCGCGGATCCGGTTCAGCACGTCGATCACATGCCCCGGGCCGTAGCCCCAGCCGACCCGGAGCCCGCCGAGACCGTAGATCTTCGAGAAGGTCCGCGTCATCACCACGTTGTCGCGCGCCTCGACCAGCGCCGCATGGCCGTCGAAGCCGGGCGCGAATTCGGCATAGGCGGCATCGACCACCAGCAGCGCCTGCGGCGGCAGGCCGGCCGCCAGCCGTGCGACCTCCGCCTCCTCCAGCATCGCGCCGGTCGGGTTGCTCGGGTTGGTGATGAAGACGACCCGCGTGCGCGCCGTGCAGGCGGCGAGGATCGCATCGACGTCGATCCGCCGCGCGCGCTCGGGCACCTCGACCGGCGTCGCGCCGACGGCCAGGGCACAGAGGCGGTGCAGGGCGAAGCTGTGCTCGGTATGCACGACCTCGTCCCCCGGCGCGGCATAGGCCTGGCAGAGGAAGATCAGGATCTCGTCCGACCCCACCCCGCAGATGATCCGCTCGGGGTCGAGCCCATGCACCGCGCCGATGGCGCCGCGCAGCGCCGCGTGGTCGGTGCCCGGGTAGAGATGCAGGCTGTCCGCCGCCGCGTGGAAGGCCGCGACCGTGGCCGGGCTCGCCCCGTAGGGGGACTCGTTCGCGCTCAGCTTCAGCACCTGCGCATGGCCGGCGAGGGTCGACTCGCCGCCCTTGTAGAGCGCGATGTCAAGGATGCCCGGCTGCGGGCGAATGGTGGGGTGCGGCTCGGACATCCTGCGTCTTCCTGCTAGAGACGCGCGTCTCTAGCGCGGGGCCGCCCCCATGGAAAGCCACGCCGGACGTGAAGCGCCCTGCCACCGGCATGCGCGCGCCGCTCCCGGGGCGCCGGGTCCTTCGGCCCATGCCCGGGGGCGGCGCGCGGGACCCCGTCCGCAGGGGCAACCGCAGCCAGGGCGCGGACAGGCGCGGGCCGAGGCCCTTTCCCCGATGAAGATGTCCCGGGAAGGGGGGGCCGGGGCCGGCCGCCCCCCCGGGGCCACGCGACTGCGGCGCCCGGGTCGCGGAAACGCGACTGCGGCGCCCGGGTCGCGGGAATGTGTGATTGCCGCAGGCCGGGTGCGGGGATATGACGTGTCGCGGCGGACCACCGGCCGGAAACAACGAGAAAGCAGATGCGGATCAATCTCCTGCGTGCCACCAGTCTCGCCGCTCTGGCGGCGGCCTCCCTCGCGGCCTGCGCGCCGAACCAGAGCGCGAATGTAATGCCCTCCTCGGCCGCGAACACCGCGTCCTCGGTCCAGCTCGGCGTCGTCACGGGCAGCCGTGCGGTCGAACTGCGGAACATGGGGCAGATGGACGAAGCCCTCGGCATGCTGGCCGGCGGCGTCGCGGGCGCGGCCGTGGGCAACCAGTTCGGCGGTGGCTCGGGCCAGGTGCTCGCGACCGGCGCCGGGGCCGTGGCCGGGGCCGCCATGGGCCGGCAGGCCGGCGAATACGTTGGCCGCGCCCAGTCGATCGAATGGTTCGTCCGCCTCGACGACGGCCGGGAAATCTCGGTCGTCCAGGGCGACCCGGTCTTCGGCGTCGGCCAGCGCGTGCGCGTGATCTCGAACGGCCAGACCACCCGGCTCGTCGCCGCCTGACCGACCTGCGGGCGGACTCCCTGTCCGCCCGGACGCAGTCCCGCCCCTCGCCCCGCTCCGGGCGCGGCGCGGGACCCGCTGGCAGAGGGAGCGGCCCGCGATGGCCCAGCAGTTTCCCGATATCTCGCCGGCACTGGCGCGGTTCATCGCCGCGCAGCCGGTCTTCTTCACCGCGACCGCGACCGGAACCAGCCGCGTCAATGTCTCGCCCCGCGAGGGCGCGGCACTCCGGGTGCCCGGCCCCTCGGCCGTCGTCTATCTCGACCAGACCGGCAGCGGCAACGAGACCGCCGCCCATCTCCGGGCCGATGGCCGGATGACGGTGATGTTCTGCGCCTTCTCCGGCCCGCCGCGGATCCTGCGCCTCTACGGGCGCGGCCGGGTGATCCATCGCGACAGCTCCGAATTCGCCGAACTTCTCCAGCGCGACTATGCCGGCGCGCTGCCGCCGGGAGCGCGCCAGATGGTGTGGCTCGACATCGACCTCGTGCAGACCTCCTGCGGCTATGGGGTGCCGCTGCTGGAGCCGGTGGGCGAGCGGTCGGTCCTGCGCGACTGGGCCGCGCAGAAGACCCCGGAGGAACTGCGCGCCTACTGGGAGGCGAAGAACCTCACCAGCATCGACGGCCTGCCGACCGGGCTCCTGGACACGCCCGAGGCATAGCCGCAGGCGGCGCAGAGAGGGGGCCCCGA
>ERZ500977.111-NODE-111-length-15622-cov-7.800475_pt1 | contig 15622 bp, 15 predicted proteins | sample MGYA00248863_ERZ500977 | MGnify/ENA primary metagenome ERZ500977 (study PRJEB25958, sample SAMN03398581) | human skin metagenome | study: EMG produced TPA metagenomics assembly of the Human Skin Microbiome Metagenome (human skin metagenome) data set.
CCCCGCGGCTGCGGGCTGGGGCGACGCCGGCTGTGGTGCCGGTGGCGAGACCGGCGCCTGGGCCGCAGGGGCGGGTTGCGCACCCCAGTTCGGCGTCGCGGGTGCCGGTTGCGCCGCACCCCATGCCGGTGCCGGGGCCTGCCAGCCCGGGGCCGCGACGCTCGCGGCCTTGCGCGGCGGGGCGTTGACCGGATCGGGCGGGACGGTTTCGCCACACATGATGGCAGCATGCTGCGGCTCGTCAGGCAAAACGACGTTGGCGATGCGGTTCTGGTCGCGGTATTGTGGGTTCGAGGCGGGCTCCACCATGATGCGGGCGGCAAAGACGATGCCGTCGAGATGCTTGAGGCCGGGCAGCACCCGCTTTGCCTTGGTCGCCGGGGTTTCGTCGCGGGGATCGAGCCCGAGGGCACTGTCGACCATGGCGCGAAACGTGGATTTCGAGATCTTCCAGCCGATGGACTGGCCTTTCTCGTCCAGTTTTCCGCCTGCCACGGTGAAGCTCTGCCAGAACTTGCGGCGGGCATGCGGGCCTTCGACCACCGTGAATTCGCAGTCGAGCATGCGCGCATCGCTGGACTGCGAGGCCTTCAGCAGGCCCGCATCCATCGGCGTCGCGCCATTCACGCCGCCGGGGCGGATCGTCAGCCGCACCTTGGCGAAGGTGCCATCCGGGATCAGTTCGCCGATGGGGGCCATCTGCGGCTGGGCGTCATTCAGATCGTAGCTCATGGGATCATGTCCTTTCAGGGATCAGGAGGCGAAAACGGATTGGTGGGGGGCGCGGCCGTCGATCCGGGCGAGCAGCGCGCCGAGGTCGGGCAGTTCCGTCAGGTCGAGGCGGCCGGAACGGTCCTTGGCGGGAAGGCCCCAAGGATTGCCGGACTTGCAGACAAGGCGGCGGTCGGTGGCGGTCTCGTCCAGCACCCAGCCGCCTTCGGCATCGCGGGCGAAGAGGTGCATCGAAACCACCTGGTCCACGATGCCGGGCAATTCCCGCCCCGCCTTGCTGCCTTCCATCTGCGGCTGCCAGGTGGCGGCGCCGAAATCGTCGGTCACCTTTTCCAGCACGCCGACGAAGATCACGGTCTTGCCGCGTGCATGCTGGAGGTGCTTCAGCGCCTGGATCACCTCACGCCCAAGAAGCCCGTAGGCACCGCGGACATCCGGCTTGCCGGTCCGGTCCGAGAAGGCCTCGGGCTGCTGGCGGGCATAGGCCATCGCCTGCCGGGTCAGATCGGTGATCGAGTCGACAAAGACGATGCGGCGCGCTGCGAGGAAGGCTTCGATGCCGCTGTCGCGGTGCTGGGCCTGCAGCCAGGCATGCCGTTCGGTCCCATACCAGGACTGAGGATGCTGCGCGGGGTCTGGCCCGCCGATCAGCACCGCCAGATCGCGGAAGTCGGTGAAGCTGCGCACCGGGATCGAGGCGCCGCGCCAGTCCTGCACCGATTTCATGCCAGCCTCGAGGTCGAGGCAGACGGTTTCCTCGGCAGGCAGGGATTTCAGCAGCGTGGTCTTGCCCACGCCGGGCGGGCCGAAGATGGCGAGCGAGGTCTTGTTCTCGGCGGCCGAGAGGCGTTCGTCGGCGGTGATGATGCGGAAGGCCATGGGGTTCTCCGAAGGATTGAAAGGGGCGCGGCGGCGGGGGTGACCGGGTGCCGAAGGGGAACCTGCCCGGCGTTGCCGCTCGGGCGTCCCGCCGCCGCGCGTCACCGGTCTCGGGTCTCGAGCCGGAACACGGGTTTGCCAGTGGTCTCGGACCGGGCGGCGGCGAAGCCCTCGCGCATGGCGTCGGGCCAGGCCCCGAAGCGGCGTTCCGGCACGCGGTAGGCGATCTCGAGATACTGGGTCGGATCGTCGCCGGCCTCGCGGATCCGGGTTGCCATGGTGGCCAGCCGGTCCTGATCCCAGGTGACCTTCTTCGGCAGGTCGGCGATCACCACCACGCCTGCATCCTCGATACGGACCGTGCCGGAGGTCTTGCCTTGCGCAGACCGCGCGGCCTCGGTCGCGGAGCCATAACGCTGCGCCAGTGCCGCCTCGAAACGGTCCTTCAGGCGCTTGACCCGCGCGGTCTCGGCCGCTGCTTCTTCCTGCAGCGCAAGAAGCAGCGCCGGCGGCATGTCGGCGATTTCGCCGATGGACTGCCGGTCGAGGTCGTCGAACTTCGGCATGTTTCCGTCGAGCCCCTCGGTCGGCGCATCGGTGCTGGGGAAAGGCATGGCCATTAGCGCCCCTCCCGTTTCAGGGCCGCATCCACGGCGCGGTCCGTGCCGACAGCCCCGGCTTCGCGAGCCAGGCGATGGAGCCGTTCGAGGGCCGAGGATCGCTGGATGGCCGCGGACAGTTCGGCATTCGCGGCGACGATCGCGATGGCGATATCGTCGACACTCGCGGTCTCGACGGGCAGCGGATCGGTGGCATGGCCGGGACGCCAGGCGGCGGGGATCACCTCCGGCAGATCCTCAAGGCTGCGGAAAGCCTTGCGCAGGCGCGCAAGCGGGCCGTTGGTCTCGGTCATGTCGTGGTCTCCGTTGAGGGATGCGGCCGAATTTCCGGCCAGAAGGAAGTAGAGGGACGGCGGGAGCCGATCCCCGATCCAGGCAAGCGCGGCGCGCATCAGGCGGCCTCCTCTGTCGCGATGAGTTGGGAAAACGGGATCGGCGCATGGCGCGGTTTGGTTCGCGCGATGGCCAGATAGGCGAAGCGGTCGGGGCCCACCCGGACCTGCACCAGATGCACCAGCGCTGCCTCGAAGGCGCGGTGGGCAGCACTGGCCAGCGCCCCGAGCCTGCGGCGTTCCGGTTCCGGCAAGGTGGAAATCACCGCCGTGGTATCGATCCCGAGAAACCCGCGATGATATTCCAGCCGGTCGCCCGGCATGGCCTGGCCGATCCAGGCGCAGAACTCGATGTCGGTGAGCGGCCGGGCCTTTGCGGGCGTGAATTCGGTGAGGGGCATGACGATCATCTCCATGTCGGTCCTCTACTCACGCCGCTTTCGAACCGTCCCACTCCGCCCCGAACCCGCGCATGGCGAGGTCGAGCCGCAGGCGGGCGATGTGGCGGTAGAGGGCGGAGCGGGAGGTGCCGGTACGCTCGACAATCTCCGCGACAGCGCAGGTGCCAAGTGCCGCGCAAAGCCCGCGCGCTTCCTCGGGCAGGCTGCCCAGCACCCGGGCGAGATCGTTCAGGGTGTCGGCGTCGTCCGTGGCAGAGCGGTCTTGCCCATGCCAGGCGGCCAGACCATCGGCTTCCGCCAGCAAACTGCCCAGCGGCTCGGTCGCGCCGGAAACGGGGGCGTCGAGCGAAAGCACCGTGCCGCCCTGCATCCTGCGCTGGCGGTGATGACGGATGGCAATGCGCGAGGACTGGTTGCGCAAGACGATGTTGGAGAAAGCGCCGATGCTGCCACGGCGGGCGTCGAAGCCGGGCAGTCGGCAGATCAGGTCGACCAGCAGGTCCTGGCGGAGATCGTCGAGATCGGCGGCGGGCAGCACCAGCTTGCGATGCAGGCGGCGCGCGGCAATGGCCGCCTCGTCGATCAGTGTGGCAAGGTCATTGGGGGAAATGGGAGGGAGCATCTGTTTCGATCCTGGTCGTTTGCGTTGACCAGTCGAAGATGCAACCTGCTGAAATTCTTTATCTCTCGGGCTTCTCCCGGAAACCTCCCGAAAATCTCCCGGTGCCGGAAAACGGGTCTAGGCGATGAATCCGATCTCGGCGGCGGCGAGCGTCAGACGGCAGCCGACCTTGGCCTTGGTTTCGATGAATCCGTTCTTCGGAACTGCGGGCAGGCGTGGTTCCTTGCGGAAAACGTCACGCAGGCGATTGATGCTGCGATCGACCTGCTCGGGATTGCCATCTCGCCCTGTGCTGGCCCGAAGTGCCGCATCAATGCTGCCGCGCAGCACCCAGCCGCCGGCATCCGCCGCCTCTTCGGCCAGCAGGACGAACACATCGAAGTCCCTCGGCTCGACGGCGAGTTCGACGTTCTGGAAGATCACGCGTCGTCCTGTCCGGTCGACGACCAGGCGCGCTTCTGGCACGGCCGGCTCCGACGAGATACGAATCCGGCTGAAGTCCATCGCCAGGGGATTTGCCGCGTCACCCCGCAGCAGGTCTTCGGCAGGCGCCACTGTCATGCGCAGAAGGTCGAGCTGGCGGGCGACAGCGGTGGGCAGATCGCAGCGGCCAAGGCTGACCAGCATGATTGCGGTCTCGGTATCGATGGCCCCACGCACGTGATCCACGATCTCTTGCGCCGTTTCCTCGCGCAGCCGTCGCACGAGACATATCTCGGCCACCCGTCCGTGCCGCGAAGATCGGCCGAGCCGCCACACCCGCGTCGAGATCGGCGTCGGGCCGGGACCCTCCAGACCCGACTGTTCGCGGATCGCACGACAGATCGCGGCGAGATCGATATCGAAGGTCTGGACATCCAGCGCATCGTCATGACGCTCGCAGGCGCCGGTCTCCGGGTCGATGGCGACCAGCGCCTCGTCGACGACCTGCAGGACGGTCGCGCCATCGTCGCGCAGATCCTCGCGCTCGGTCAGGATCCCGAGGTTCCGGAGCGAGCGGATGAGACGCGGATCGTAGGGCAGCAGCTCGGCGGCCCCGACGGCCCGGATCGGATGGCGATCACTCTGCTGCAGCAGCAGCCTGATCAGTCCGGCGGCGTTTGCGGATTTCATTGTCTTCCAGCATTTCGAGAATGAGCCGTTCGTGCGAGTGATCGCGCATGCTGACCGTCCGCGGCGGTCTGATCGTCACCGGCACCACGATTTCGCTGCCGTCCACTTCGATGGTGACGTCGATCTTGGCATGCACGATCCGCACGTCGGCAACCTCGATCTCTGGAGCCAGATCCTTGAGGCGCCTGAGCGCATTCTCGGAATCGCCGAGCGCCAGAAACCACGGCGAGCGACGCAAGCGCCCCGTGGCGGTCAGCTGCGCCTCGTCGATGCGCACTTCCCGCAGGGCGACATGCGTGATGTCGCCATCGGGATCGAAGGCGAACCTGAACCTCTCGCCGCGCCGTTGTAGGGGAGCGAGGGTGTAGAGTTCCTCCTTAGCCGAAGCCTCGAAAATGTCGCCATCTCCGAGAACATGCGCGCCGAAGAGCTTCACCAGCTTCTTGGCGTCGGTTGCGGACTTCGAGCCCACGGAGATCGCGCTTCTGCGCTCGTCGTACTCGATCGTCGATTGCACGATCTCGCGGAACTTCAGCGTATCCTCGGCGCCTTCCTGGTCGACGTTCTTCGTCTCGGGCTTGGAACCGTGCAGGACCAGCACGCGCAGCAGATCGTCCTCTTCGAACCAGCGAACGTCGCAATAATGCCCGTTGTAGCGGCCCGCGAAATGCAGCCGCGCCGCCTCCGCGAACCCATCCTTCACCCCGGCATCGTGGTGCCGAAGTTCGACGTCCTCCCGTTCCGCGTCGCGTTCGAGCTTGGAGGAGTGGGCAAGAAAAGCCGCCGCGCTGAGGGCACGGTCAAAGATCGGACGGTGATCGAGCCAGGTGACCAGCGCCATGAAGCGCGGCGTGAATCGCAGATCGTCAGCGGCACCGTCGATGCGATAGGCCGACAGGACGTCCACCCCGGCTTCCGAGGCGATCTCCTGGATGATCCGGGCGCCGGCATCCGTCGACAGCGTCGAGATGTTGTAGATGGCGAATTGCAGCTTCGCTGGAAATCGCATGTCGGCTCTGGCGAAGAGGCCGAAGATCGCCTCGCGCCGCTTTCCGTCGTCCTCCGGCAGCCCGTCCCAATCAAAATCGATCTGGCCCAGATAGGGGATCAACAGGCGATGAAGCAGTTCGAGATCGACGGTTCTGGAGAAGGCGCGATCGACGAAATTCCTGATCCTCTTGGCCACGTGAGCTCCTTTCGCCCGGAAATCTTCTCGCTTGCGGTCGCGAACCGGACTGCGCCTCCACGGCCCGCATTACGCTGCCACAGGCGGAAGCAACACGTTCGATTCACCGGGCGAAGGTGAAATCTGTTCCGATTATGTTCTACGCGACGGATCAACCGGGAGTCGAGTCCGATTGGCGCAGATTGTCGTGGCGTACCGCCGTGGGACGTTTCGCGATGTCGGTGAGTAGAGGCCAGAGGAGACCACCGCTCCGAGGCCCGCATGAAACGCCCCAATCCGCTGCCGCCCGATCTGATGACCGCCGCCGAGCGCCGCACTGAGCTGTGCGGCCTGCTGGCGCTCGGCCTGATCCGGTTGCGGGTGCGGGATGGCGGTGAAGTATCTGACAATCCCGGAGAAAGTTGCCTACACTATCCGCCCGACCGATGCCGTCATGCAACTCCAACGCACCGGAGAACCGCATGACGACCCATGATCCCATCCCCGCGCGCCTGGCCGCGCTGAAGACCACGCCGACGCCCGATCTGAAGGCGCAGTGGCGCGAACTGTTCGACAGCGAGCCGCCACCGTTCAACCGCCGCTACCTCGAATCCCGCATCGCCTATCGCATTCAGGAACTCGCCTATGGCGGGTTGAAGCCGGAAACGATCCGGCGGCTGGAGCGGCTGGGCGAGGAACTGGACGGCGGCGACAAGCAGAAGCGCAGCATCCGCGCCGATCGCGACCGCCCGATCACCGGCACGCGGCTGCTGCGCGAGTGGCAGGGCGTCGAGCAGATCGTCACCGTCACCGTCGACGGCTTCGAATGGCAGGGGCGGCCCTACAAGTCGCTGTCGGCCATCGCCCGCGCCATCACCGGCACCCGCTGGAACGGCTGGGTCTTCTTCGGGCTCAGAAATCACAGGGGGCGGACATGACGAAGCCGCCGGAAAAATCGAAGGCCGTCCGCAAGCTGCGGTGTGCCGTCTACACCCGCAAATCCTCCGAGGAGGGGCTGGAGCAGGAATTCAACAGCCTGCATGCCCAGCGCGAGGCCTGCGAATCCTACATCGCCAGCCAGCGGTCAGAAGGCTGGGTGCTGGTTCGCGACCAGTATGACGACGGGGGGATATCGGGCGGCACGCTGGAGCGGCCGGGTCTCAAGCGCCTGATGGCTGACATCGAGGACGGGCTGGTCGACGTGGTGGTGGTCTACAAGATCGACCGGCTCAGCCGCTCGCTGGCCGACTTCGCCAAGCTGGTCGAGGTCTTCGACCGCAACGGCGTGACCTTCGTCTCAGTGACGCAGTCGTTCAACACCACCACGTCCATGGGGCGGCTGACGCTGAACATCCTCCTGAGCTTCGCCCAGTTCGAGCGCGAGGTGACGGCCGAGCGCATCCGCGACAAGGTCGCCGCCAGTCGCAAGAAGGGCATGTGGATGGGCGGCGTGCCGCCATATGGTTACCGGGTCGAGAACCGCAAGCTGCTGGCTGACGAGGAATGCGCAGCGCATGTGCGCTGGATCTTCGCCCGCTTTCTCGAGATCGGCTCCTGCACGGAACTGGCGCGCGATGTGGGCACGCGCGGCCTTCGCACGCCGCGCGGCAACCGGATCGACAAGAAGTACATCTACCGGATGCTCAGCAACCGCGCCTACATTGGCGAGGCGGTCCACAAAGGCGAAAGCTATCCCGGCGAGCACGACGCGATCATCGACCGCGAAGCGTGGGATCGCGTCCACGCCATCCTGACCGAAAGCCCGCGCAAGCGCGCCGCCCGGACCCGTGCCGATACGCCAGCGCTGCTGAAGGGGCTGCTTTTCGGTCCCGATGGTGCGGCCTTCTCGCCGACCCACACCCGCAAGGGCGGCAGGCTGTATCGCTACTACGTCAGCCAGACCGTGCTGAAGCACGGCGCGGGGGCATGCCCGGTCGGCCGGGTGCCAGCGGGCGAGATCGAAGCCGCGGTCATCGACCGGCTCCGCGCGGTGTTCCGCCAGCCCGAGATCGTGGCCGGCACGTGGAAGGCCGCCCGGGTGCAGGATGCTGAGATCACCGAGGCGGACGCACGCGAGGCGCTGGCCCGGCTTGATCCACTGTGGGACGAGTTGTTCCCCGCCGAACAGGCCCGCATCGTGGCCCTACTGGTCGAGCGGGCCGAGATCGGCACCGGAGGCCTGAACGTCCGCCTGCGCATGGACGGGCTGGCGACACTGGCGCGCGAAATCACCACCGACATTGGAGCTGCCGCATGACCCGCGCCACGCCGATCCCCGACACCGTCACCATCCATGTCCCGTTCCGAATCGTGAAGCGCGGCGGACGGAAGGAGATGCAGCTGCCTGCAGACGTCCCGACCCAGCGCCGCCCCGACAATGCCCTCGTCAAGGCGCTGGCCCGCGCCTTCCGGTGGAAGCGGATGCTGGACTCGGGCGAGTTTGCCACCATCGCCGAACTGGCAGCACACGAGAAGATCGCAGCCCCGTATCTGACGCGGACCATGCAACTTGCGCAGCTCGCCCCCGATCTCGTCGAGGCGATCCTTGATGGTCGTCAACCGCGCAGCCTGACGCTGGAATCTCTGCGCCAGCCCCTGCCGGAACACTGGACCGAGCAAAAACGCCTGCTTGGCGCAGCGCGCAACAGCGACGATCCGCAGTGAATCGAGGGATTCACGTCTGGAGTCGGGCGTGTTAGGGTCAAGAAAAATGGGGCAGGCATGAGCGCAGTATTCACAATTGGCTATGAAGGGACCGACATCGATCGGTTCGTCCGAACCCTGAAGGCGGCCGGGATCAAGAAACTGGCCGATGTTCGCGCCGTTGCCGTCTCGCGCAAGGCCGGCTTTTCCAAGACCAAGCTCGCAGCGCGTCTTGCGGAAGAAGGCATCGAATATTCGCATTTCATCGCCCTCGGCGATCCCAAGCCGGGCCGGGAGGCCGCCCGCGCCGGGGATTTCGATCTGTTTCGTTCCATCTACGGCGCGCATATCGAAACCAGTGCGGCGCAAGAAGCGCTGCGGGAACTGGTCGAGTTCGTTCAGGATGCGCCAACATGCCTGCTCTGTTTCGAGCGCGACCCGGAAACCTGCCACAGGACCATCGTCGCGCGGGAAGTGATCGACGAGACGGGCTTCGAGATTTTCAACCTGTTCGCCGACGATCCGGATCGATATGTCCGTCACGCTTCAAAGCTCCCGCGTTTCCATCCTGGTGAAGGCCTTACCGCAGCGTAGCGCCAACCATGGGGAAACGGTCTGCTGCGCCGGGGTGACCGCCCATGGCGAGTTCAAAAGGCTTTTCCCGATCCGTTTCCGGCATCTCGCCGATGGCGCCGCGTTCAAGCGGTGGGAGTGGGTTGATTTCAAGTATCGCCCTCCCACCAGTGATCGCCGTGCGGAAAGTTGCCATGTGATGGAAGACAGCATCACCGTGGACGGCAGCATGCCCCCAAAAGATCGTGCCCCGTTTCTCAACCCGCTCGTGTCGGCATCCATAAAGGAGGCCGAGACGGCAGGCAGGTCACTGGCGCTGATCCGGCCGCAGAGGACCCGGTTTTTCTTCAAGGCGAAGAAGCCGGAAGAGATCGAGCAGGAACGGCGCACCTATGCTGAAGCCGCGCGTCAGGGGTCGTTCTTCGACGAACAACTGAAGGCGCTCGAACCCAGTCCTTACGATTTCCGTTTCAAGTTCGACGATGCCGCGGGGCCGCACGACTACGCGAACGGCGATTGGGAGGCCCATGCGATGTTCTTCAACGGCCGCCGGCGGGAGGGAACCGACCAGGCGGCACTCGACTGGATGAGCAAGACGTTCAACGAAGAATACCCTCGGAAGGGCATGCTGTTCTGTGTCGGCAACATGGCCAAGCGTCCGCAGACGTGGCAGTTGCTTGGCGTCCTGCGGGTGGACGACACCGGCCAGACATCGCTCTTCTGAAAATCGGGGAGCCGGACTATTCGTTCTGGTGTAGTGACTGCGCAAGGATTACAGGCGCCCGGCGCCATTCGGCTTGCGCCATCCTCGCCCCCCGGTTTAGTCTGCGCGGGTAAACGGCGGTTCTGTCAGCTCATTTTCGCAGGGCGTTCGGCAAGTTCGTCGCCGCCTGACAGGACGAAGCAATGTTGACAGCCGCGAACGCGATCCCCACCACCTTGCTCCTCGACCGGCCACCCGCGGCCCGGCGCGCTGATGTCTTGTGCGCAACGTCGCGCGCGGGGCATCACGATAACACTGAAGGGAACGAGGGCCGGGCATGTCGCGTCTGACGGATCTGATCGCGCGGGCCAAGGCCAGGGACGGTGCGCTGGGGGAAGAGCTTGAGCGGGAGTTCAAGGCGCTGGCGTCGCGGCGGGCCTTCGGGCTGAACTTCGAGCGGCACCGGCCCGAGAGCGTGGAACTGCCCGGGCGGCCCGTGCGGCGGGGCGACAAGGTGCGCATCCTGCCGGCGCGCGGGACGGTCCAACGCGGCGATCAGCGGCTGTGGCGGGTGACGCGGCTTGCCGGCCGGGGTACCGCTAAACGCGCGCATCTGGCGCTGATCGACGCGGAGTCCCCCGAGACGGCCGAGGTCGCGGTCGCCGATCTGGTCGTGGTGGCCGAGTTCCGAGATTACATCTATCCCGGCCTTGTCAGTACCGGGAAGGTGGAGCGGGGCGGCGACAAGCCGTTCCACACGGTGATCAACGGGGAGAACTTCCATGCGCTGGAGGCGCTGACCTACACCCATCGCGGCAAGATCGACGCCATCTATATTGACCCGCCCTACAATACCGGGGCGCGGGACTGGAAATACAACAACGATTACGTCGAGGCGGAGGATCTGTATCGGCACTCGAAATGGCTCGCGATGATGGAGCGGCGGCTGCAAGTGGCAAAGCAACTCCTCAACCCATCGTCATCTGTTTTGATCCTGACTATCGACGAAAAGGAGGTCCATCGGATTGCCCTGCTTCTCGAGCAGATATTTCCGGAAGGAAACTTGCAGACCGTAGTTGCAGTGATCAACCCACAGGGCACAGGTCGTGTGAATGAATTTTCGCGAACTCATGAATACATCATCTTTGTGATGCTTAGCGGATCTCAACTGGTGCCGCAAAGCGATAACATGTTTGACCGTGACGAACGCGAGAATGATGTTTCAATTGAGTGGAGGAACCTGCGCAGACGTGAACGCGAAAGCGTTCGCGGCTCCCGCCCCAACCAGTTCTATGCGGTATTCGTGGATGAATCGACGGGCCTAATTCATTCCGTTGGTGATCCACTTAGCGACGATGTCGATACAAGAAGCGTCCCAGTGCCACCGGGAACGCGAGCCATTTACCCTTTGACGCCCGAAGGCAAGGAAATGATTTGGGGCATTGTTCCTGATCGGCTGCGATATCTCGCGAGCAAGTCGTTCGCTCGGGTCAAGAACGGCGATCTGGTTCAATTTCTGAATGCGGGCACTGTTCGCGCCATCGAAGAAGGACGCGTAGAGATTTCAGGGCATGACCAATGGGGTGGCATCGAGGCAAGCTACTCGGCCGGTAGCAAACGATTGATGCCAAAGACGGTCTGGGTTCGTGAGGCCCACAATGCACAGGCTTCGGGAACCTTGCTGCTGAAAAGGCTTATCGGCGCGCGAACCTTTCCGTTCCCGAAGTCACTTTATGCCGTTGAGGACTCTCTGCGTTTCTTTATATCTTCGAAGCCGAACGCCATCATCCTCGACTTCTTCTCCGGCTCCGGCACCACGGCCCATGCCGTCATGCGCCTCAACCGGCAGGACTGCGGGCGGCGGCAGTGCATCTCGGTCACCAACAACGAGGTGGCCGCCGACGAACAGGCCGCCCTGCGTCGCGCGGGCCTGCGCCCGGGCGATCCGGACTGGGAGAAGTGGGGCATCTGCGATCATATCACCAAGCCGCGCGTCAGCGCCGCCATCACCGGCCGCACCCCGGACGGGGAGGAGATCAAGGGCGACTACAAGTTCACCGACGAGTTCCCCATGGCCGATGGCTTCGAGGAGAACGCGGCGTTCTTCACCCTGACCTATGAGACCCCGGTCGCCGTCAGCCACAACCTCGCCTTCCAGCGCGTCGCGCCGCTCTTGTGGATGCGGGCGGGATCGGCGGGCCGCCGCATCGATGACCTGCCCGCCGCCGGATGGGAGGTTGCCGACAGCTACGGCCTGCTGGTCGATCTGGACCACGCGAGCGCCTTTTGCGATGCGGTTGCCGCCCAGCCCGGCCTGCGCATCGCCTATATCGTCACCGACGATGACCGGCGGTTCCAGGCGGTGGCCCGCGCACTGCCGGATTATGTCGAACCCGTGCGGCTCTACGAGTCCTATCTCTCCAATTTCCGTTTCTCGATGGGCCGCTGAGTCATGAAGTTCACGCTGAAGGATTATCAGGAAGAAGCCGTCGAAAACGTGCTCGTCAACCTCAAGAAGGCGTCGCGGCGCTGGCGCGAGGACGGCGACAGGCATGCCTTCTCGCTGACGGCCACCACGGGCGCCGGCAAGACCGTCATGGCGGCGGCGGTGTTCGAGGCGCTGTTCCACGGCGACGACAATTACGACATCGAGCCCGATCCGGGCGCGGTGGTGATCTGGTTCAGCGACGATCCCTCGCTGAACGAACAGTCGCGCTTCCGCCTGCTCGAAGCGTCGGACAGGCTGACCCTTTCGGACCTGGTGGTGGTGCAGAACACCTTTCAGCGCGAGACGCTGGAGCCGGGGAAGATCTATTTCCTGAACACGCAGAAACTCGGCAAATCGAGCCTGCTGGTGCGCGGGCACGATCCCGACGACGAGGGGATCGAGAAGGACGGCCAGATCCGGCTGATGCCGGACAGCCGGTCCTTCACCATCTGGGACACGATCCAGAACACCATCGATGACCCGTCGTTGACGCTTTACCTGGTGCTGGACGAGGCGCATCGCGGGATGCGCGCGGCGACCGGCGCGGGCGAGAAGACCACCATCGTCAAGCGCCTTATCAATGGCTCGGGGCCGGTGCCCGGCATCCCGGTCGTCTGGGGCATCTCGGCCACGGTCGAGCGGTTCAATGCCGCCATGACCGACATGCAGGGCCGCGCGACCCTGCCGAACGTGGTGGTGGATTCCGCCAAGGTGCAGGCCTCGGGTCTGCTCAAGGACACGATCATCCTCGACGTGCCCAAGGACGCCGGCCAGTTCGACACCGTGCTGGTCCGCCGTGGAACCGACAAGCTGAAGGAAGCCTCGGCCGCCTGGGCGACCTATGGCGAGCAGCAGGACGACGCCGGAACCGTGCTGCCGCTGATGGTGCTGCAGGTGCCGAACGCGCCCGACCATAACGACATCGGCAAATCGCTCGACACCATCTTCGCGCAGTGGCCGGACCTGTCCGAGGATGCGGTGGCGCATGTGTTTGGCGAACACACCGCCCAGACTTTCGGGCGCCATACCGTGCCCTACATCTCGCCGGAGCGGGTGCAGGAATCGACCTGGGTCCGGGTGCTGATCGCGAAGGACGCCATCAGCACCGGCTGGGACTGCCCGCGCGCCGAGGTCATGGTTTCGTTCCGGCCCGCGCGGGACAGGACGCATATCACCCAGCTTCTGGGTCGCATGGTGCGCACGCCGCTTGCCCGGCGGATCCCCGGCAATGAACGGTTGAACTCGGTCTACTGCCTGCTGCCATTCTTCGACGAAGCCTCGGTCAAGAACGTCGCCAAGGCGCTGATGTCCGGTGGGGATGGCGGCGAAGAACTGCCCGGCCGCCGCGTGCTGATCAACCCTGTTGAGCTGAAGCCGAATCCGGCGATCCCCGAAGCGGTCTGGGACAAGCTGCTCTCGCTGCCATCGCAGACCTTGCCGAAACGGCACGCCCGACCGGTGAAGCGGCTCACGTCGCTGGCGCATGAGCTTGCCGTGGATGGGCTGCTGGCGGACGCCGGCAAGGCGGCCCATGCCGAGATGCACAAGGTGCTCGACGGCGTGCGGGCGCGCTACAAGGCGGAAATCGAGACTGCCCGAAAGTCGGTCCTGACCGTCGAAGGCAAGAGCCTGAAGGCCGACCTGAAGGGCGGGGACATGTCGTTCGACGACTTCCTCGAGGAAGCTGATTACGCCGTGATCGAGGATGCCTACCGCCGCGCCGGGCGCGCGATCAGCCCCGATCTCGCCACCTCCTACAGCGACTACCTCGCGCGGAACGAGGGCGACACGGACGAGATGGAGGCGGCACTGATCGACGCCCATGTCACGATTGCGGCCCTGGGGCTGGTACCGGACGTTCGCGAAACGCTGGAAGCCGAGGCCGAGAAACTGGCCAATCAGTGGCTCACCCGCTTCCGGATCGAGATCAAGGATCTGTCGGACGAGCGGCAGGACGTCTACCGGCAGATCAGGGAGATGAGCGCGCATCCGATGGATGTGGACCTGGCGCGCCCGACGTCCTGGATGCAGGCCACGACGATCCGCGAGGCGAACGGGTCCGAGGCGCCGCTCCCGACGTTCGACAGGCACATGCTTTGCGACGAGAAGGGCATGTTCCCCGAGGACTTCAACTCCTGGGAGGGCGAAGTCGTGAGTGCGGAACTTGCGCGGCCGGGGAGCGTGGCCTGGTATCGAAACCCGTCACGGGCCAGCCAGGACTCGCTTGGCATCATCTACGAAGACGGCGGCGAGCCGAAGATCGTCCGGCCGGACTTCGTCTTTTTCGTCCAACAGGGCGATGGGACCGTCGCCGCCGATATCGTGGATCCGCACGGTATCCAGTTCGGCGACGCGATACCGAAGCTGAAGGGGCTCGCGCAGTACGCCGAGCGCTTTGGTGATCAGTATCGCCGGATAGAAGCCGTGGCAAAGATCGGCGACAAGTTTCGTGTCCTGGACCTGAAGGAAGCGGCAACGCGCGCGGCGGTATCCACGGCGGCATCGATCAGGGCGCTGTATGAAAGTGCAGCTGCGTCCGACTACGTGACCTGAGCGGCGCCGATGTTCGACCCCGGTCCCGCGTGCCAGGGATTTGGCTTTTCGAACGGTTAAGTATGCCAAGCATGGGAAATGCCATGAATTTCCTATGCTTACGAGACTGAACCGAAATCGCGCGGTTAACAGGTCCGGAGAATATCGGCCCCGAGAGAACGCTTCCGAGCCTCGTGACGCCGGGGCCGGTTAACAGCCCGTCCCGCATAACCCTCGAAAACAACGGAAAAATCCAGCCGCAGCCGGATCGAGAGAACGCTTTCGCGGGGGCAAGTGGCGGAGAGACAGGGATTCGAACCCTGGGTGGGGTCGCCCCCACAACGGTTTTCGAGACCGCCCCGTTCGACCGCTCCGGCATCTCTCCGTACCGCCGACACGCATATGCGGGTGCGACGTCAGGTTCAAGGCGAAACCGCGCCTGCGGACGGCTTGTCGTCTGCGGACGGCTCGAGCAGGCCCTGGACGAAGCTTTCCACCTTGGAGCCGGTCGTCAGCAGGCGCCGGGCGGCGTCGAGGCTCGGATCCTTCAGGGCGGGGAGCGGTTCGGCGAAGGCGGCCGGACCGTCGAGGCTGGCGGGGTCCGCAGCCGGGGCCGGTGCCGCGGCGCCCGCGGTCTGGCCCTCCATGAAGGTGGCCATGCCCTTGCGGTCGCCGGAGCTGTCGTCGGACTTCACGCGCGGCCAGTCGCCGGAGGGCCAGGCATAGGCCGCGGCATCGGTCTCGCGTCCGCTGTCGGCGAGGGTCTTCACCGCGTCGGAATAGGCGCCCTCCTGCGCCTGGGCCTCGGCGCGCAGGCTC
>ERZ500977.112-NODE-112-length-15588-cov-6.232022_pt1 | contig 15588 bp, 16 predicted proteins | sample MGYA00248863_ERZ500977 | MGnify/ENA primary metagenome ERZ500977 (study PRJEB25958, sample SAMN03398581) | human skin metagenome | study: EMG produced TPA metagenomics assembly of the Human Skin Microbiome Metagenome (human skin metagenome) data set.
GAAAACGCCTATCCGCCGCTCCAGTTCGTCGATCCCAAGACCGGCACCGCGATCGGCTGGGAATATGACGCCATGGCCGAGATCGCGAAGCGGCTCGACCTCACCGTCACCTATGAGACCTCCAGCTGGGACGCGATGATGCCGGCGATCTCCCAGGGCCAGTACGACATCGGCATGACCGGCATCACCATCCGCGACGACCGGCGCGAGATGGTGGATTTCTCCGAGCCCTACATGCATTCCGAGATGGTGATGCTCGTCCGGGCCGACGAGAGCCGCTTCGCCGACGCGGCCGGGTTCCATGCCCATGACGACCTGCTGATCGGCGCGCAGCCCGGGACGACGCCCTTCTATGTCGCCGTCTACGACCTGCTCGACGGCAACGAGGCCAACCCGCGGGTGAAGCTCTTCGAGACCTTCGGGGCCAGCGTGCAGGCGCTGCGGGCGGGCGACGTCGACCTCGTGCTGACCGATGCCACCGCCGGCAAGGGCTATGCCGCCGCCTACCCGGACAGCTTCAAGCTGGTGGGGACCCCGATGGCGGGCGAGGACTTCGGCTTCATCTTCCCGAAGGGCTCCGACCTCGTCGCCCCGGTCAATGCCGCCATCGCGGCGCTCCGGGCCGACGGCACGCTGGCCCGGCTCGACCAGAAGTGGTTCGTCGACTACGGGATGGGCGAGTGAGCGGAGCCGCACCCGGCTCCGGCTCCAGGCGCAGCGACGGGCCCGGCGGATCGCCCCGCCCCGGCCTCCGGGCGGATTTCCCGTGGTGGCTCGTCGCGGTCCTGCTGCTCGGGGTCGCCGGCGCCGCCGGCATGGCCACCGATCCGGTCTATGCGAGCATCGCCACGACCCTGCTCGGCGGCCTCTGGGTCACGATCTGGGTGACGGCGGTCGCCTTTCTTCTCTCGAGCGGCCTCGGGCTGCTGCTGGCCGCGGCGCTCGTGTCGCGGCAGGTCGTCCTGCGGCAGCTGGCGCGCTTCTATGTCGAGATCCTGCGCGGCGTCCCGATGCTGGTGCTGCTGCTCTACGTCGCCTTCGTGCTCGCCCCGGCCCTCGTCGCGGGCTGGAACGCCCTGACCGGGCCGCTGGGGCTGGCGCCCGTCGCCGTGCGCGACTTCCCCCTCGTCTGGCGCGCCATCGTGGCGCTGGCCCTCGGCTATTCCGCCTTCATCGCCGAGGTGTTCCGCGCCGGCATTGCCGCGGTGGACAAGGGCCAGATCGAGGCGGCGAAGGCGCTGGGCCTCACCCCCGGGCAGCGGTTCCGCCTGGTGGTCCTGCCGCAGGCGATCCGCACGATCCTGCCGCCGCTCGGCAACGACCTCGTCGCCCTCGTCAAGGACAGCTCCCTCGTCTCGGTCCTCGGCGTCGCCGACATCACCCAGCTCGGCAAGGTCTATGCGGCCGGGTCCTTCCGCTTCTTCGAGACCTACAATGTCGTCGCCTTCCTCTACCTGACCATGACGATCGGGCTCGGCCTCGCCATCCGCGCGCTGGAGCGGCGGCTCGACGCCCGGGACCGGGACCCGGGCCGCCGCGACAGCCTCCTCCCCCCCCATCCCTGACACCCGGACATCTCCCATGCCCCTGTTCCTCGACGGCATCCTGATCGGCCTCGGCGCGACGGCGCTGATGGATCTCTGGACCCAGGGCCTCGGCCGACTGCCGGGCCAGTCTCCGCCGAACTGGACGCTGGTCGGCCGCTGGTTCCGCCACCTGCCCCAGGGCCGGGTCTTTCACCCCGACATCACCGCCGCCGACCCGAGCGAGCGCGACCGCGCCACCGGCTGGGCGGCCCATTACGCGGTCGGGATCGTCTACGGGATCGCCTTCGCGCTGCTGATGGGGCCGGGCTGGTTCGCCGCCCCCACCCTGCTGCCCGCCTGGATCTTCGGCATCGTCACCATCGGCTTCGGCTGGTTCCTGCTGCAGCCGGGAATGGGCCTCGGCTGGGCCGCCTCCCGCACCCCGAACCCGACCAGGGGCAGGCTGCTCGGCCTCGCCGCCCACAGCGTCTTCGGGCTGGGACTCTGGCTGACCGCGCTGGTGATCCGGTAAGCAGGCCTACCAGCCGCAAGCTTCGCGGAGCGGCGCCACTGCAGAGTGCAGACCAGCTATGTCGAACCGGGCCGACACCGGGCTTTCGCCGAAAGGCGTGAACCGGGTCAGCAGTTCGTCGCCATCCATGAGGCGCTTGACGAAAGGAATAGCTGCCCCGCCTGACCAGAGACCCAGGGCCTTGTTGTCGGTACTGGCATCGAAGGCCTCAGTTCGGGTTGGAGCATCGTCGACGCGGTACTCCACATTTCCATAGCCACCGTGACCCGAGGTGAGGTGGCAAGCGGTCGTGATGTAGGCGCTCGTGGTGTTCTCCATGCAACGTATGATCAGGGTGGCGCGCTCGTGTTGCCCGAACATGTTGCATCTCAACGGCTCATCCGATTCCAGCGAGAGGAACCAGTCCGTCGTGTCCTTGAACTCCGACTTCTCGGATCGGACCCTCCACGACCCCTCTGTCCTTGCCTGGGTCACGACCGGAGTGCGCCCGCTAGCCCGATCGTAACACGCCAGTCGGTCGAGATCCGCGTCGATCCCCGCGCAATCTTCCTGAGCGGCGACGGAAGTGGAGCATGCAATCGCGACCGACAAAGCGATCGAGAGCCGCCGGGAGCACTCGATAAGGTTGCGGGTGCGCATTCGTCTCGTCATCCCGTGCAGCTTTCGATCGTGGCGCCAACCCTCAGCAATAGTCCCTACCGCTCGGTGAACTTCAGCTCGATGCGGCGGTTGCGGGCCAGGGCCTCGGGGCTGTCGCCCGGGTCGATCGGGCGGAATTCGCCGAAGCCGGTGGCGGCGAGGCGGTCCGCCGGGATGCCCTCGACCTGGTTCATGTAGCGCACCACCGACAGCGCCCGCGCGAGGCTCAGCTCCCAGTTGTCGCGCCAGCCGCCCCGGGTGACGGGGGTCTTGTCGGTATGCCCGTCGACCCGCAGCACCCAGTCGACCTCCGGCGGGATTTCCTGCATCACCTCGCGGATCACCGTGGCGACGCGCGCCACCTGCGCCTGACCCTCGGGATTGAGCGTGGCGGAGCCGGGGGCGAACAGCACTTCGGAGGGGAAGACGAAGCGGTCGCCCACCACCTCCACGCCAGCGCGCGTGCCCAGGATCTCGCGCATCCGGCCGAAGAATTCCGAGCGATAGGTGGCGAGGTCGAGATTCTCGCCCTGGAGCCGCGCCCGCTCGCGCGCTTCCAGATCGGCGCGCGCCTTTTCCTCGGCTGCCACCCGGGCGAGGGCGGCATTCAGGTTGGAGCCGAGCGTGTCGATCTGCACCTGTGCCGCGGCATCGCGCTCCGCCGAGCTGTCCACCAGCCCCTGCAGGCTGTCGAGCTGGGCGCGCAGCGAGGCGGTCTGCTGGTTCAGGAGCGCCACCTGCCGCTGCGCCTCGGCCGAGGTCTCCTTCTCGTCGGCGAGCAGCGCCCGCGCCTGGGCGAGTTCCGCCGCCTGCCGCTCGGCATCGGTCAGCTTGCGGTCACGCGTCCCTGCAAGCTGGTCGCGCGCCGCCTCGGCCGCGGCGAGAAGCGTCAGGGTCTCCTCGGCCTTCCTGCGCTCGGCCTCCAGCGCCAGCCCCATGGCCGTGACCTCGGCCGTCGACTCGCGCAGGCGGCGGCGCAGTTCGTCCGCCGTCGCCGCCTCGGTCAGCCGGCTGGTCTCGGCCTCGGTGCGCAGGCTGGCGACGAGCGCCTCCAGCGCCGCCCTGGCATCGACGGCCTCCCGGGCCGCGCCTTCGGCCGCGCTGGTCCGCGCCGCGAGGTCGCTGTTGCGGGCGATGAGGCTCGCCACCTGCGCCTCGAAATCCGCGACCTGGGCGGTGGCGGCATCCCGCTCGCCGGTCAGGGTGGCGACGAGCGATTCCTGCCGGTCGGCGCGGCTCCGCTCCAGCCCCAGCGCATCGGCGAGATTGGCGACCTGGACCGACAGCGCATCGAGCTGGCGTCCCTGCCCGGTGATGGTGTCGCGCAACACGAACTGCACGATCATGAAGATCGACAGCACGAAGAAGAGCACGAGGACGAGCGCCGTCATCACGTCGACGAAGCCCGGCCAGACGATGGCCGAAAACCGGTGCTGCCCCCGCCGTCCGATCGCCATGGCCTCACTGCCTCCGGGCGATCAGGCGCAGGGCCTCGGCAAGCCCGGCGATGTCCTGGCGGATCTCGGTCACGAGATCCTGCCGCCCGGCGGCGAGATCCTCGAGGATCCGCAACAGCTGGGTGTCGATGGAGCGCAGCCGGAGCCGCGTCTCGGCATCGAGCCCGCCCGCCTCGGGATCGCGCGATTCGAGGATCGACACCAGCCGGTCCTGCCCCGAGGCGATCCGGGCGAGCAGCCCGTTGTCCACCGCGGGCGCCGCGTCGCGCGGACCGGCGGCCAGAAGCTCGGCCATCCGCTCCTGATTCTGGGCGATGCGCAGCAGCAGGCCGTTGTCGACCGGCGCCGGTGGCTCGGCCTTCGGCGCCGCCATCAGCTCGGCCATCCGCTCCTGCCCCGCGGCGATCCGGGCGAGGAGCGCGTTGTCGACCGGCACCGGCTCCGGCCGCGGCACGGAAAGCAGGTCCGCCGCCCGGTCCTGCCCGGCCGCGATCCGCGCGAGGAGGGCGTTGTCGACCGGAACCGGCTCGGGGCGGGGCACGGAGAGCAGCCCGGCCACCCGCTCCTGCCCCTCGGCGATCCGGGCAAGAAGGGCGTTGTCCGCCGGAACCGGCTCGGGACGCGGCACGGACAGCAGCCCGGCCACCCGCTCCTGCCCGTCGGCAATCCGCGCGAGGAGGGCGTTGTCCACCGGAACCGGCTCGGGCTTCGGCTCGGACAGCACGGCCAGGAGCTCGGCGATCCGGGCCTCGGTCTCGGCGGTGCGGGCGGACCCCGCCTCCACGGCCTGGCGCAGGATGTCGATCTGCTCGGTGGTGTGGCCGATCACCGTCAGCACGTTGGCCGCAGTCAGTGCCTCTTCCGGCTCGACGCCAGCAATGCCGATGCGGGTGATCGACGAGAGCCATTCCTCCAGCTCGCGGTAGAAGCGGTTCTGCGCATTGCTGGCGAAAAGCTCCAGCAGGCCGACGACCAGCGAGCCCGACAGGCCGAGCAGCGACGAGCCGAAGGCGGTGCCCATGCCGCCGAGCTGGCCCTCCAGCCCGGTCATCAGCCGCCCGAAGCCCGCCATCGCGTCCTGCCCCTCCTGCGGGGCAAGGCTGCGGATGGTGTCGACGACGGCCGGAACCACCGTGGCAAGGCCGTAGAAGGTGCCGAGCAGGCCGAGGAAGATGAGCAGGCTGATGATGTAGCGGGTGAGGTCGCGCTGCTCCTCGATGCGGGTCGCCACCGTCTCCAGCACCGAGCGGGTGGAGGTCGAGGTCAGCGAGCGCCGCGCCGTCCGCCCCGCCAGCATCGCGGCCAGCGGCGCGAGCAGCCGCGGCGGCGGGGTGAATTCATGCCCGGGCCGGTCGATGGCGAAGCCCTCGATCCAGCTGACCGCCTTGATGAGGGTAAACACCTGCCAGAAGCAGGCGCCGATGCCGATCAGGAAGACGAAGACGATGAAGATCTTGAGATAGGGCGAGGCCATGAAGACCTGCTGCACCGTCGGAAAGATCAGCACCGCGAGCGCCGCGGTGAGCCCGAGGACGATCAGCATCGAGACGATCTGCCGGACAGGCTGGGAGAATTGCGGGTCTGCCTTTTGGGTGAGCGCCATCGTCGCCTGTGCTGCTGCCTGTCGTGTCATCCCGCCCGCGCGCGGACCTTACGATGGCCGCCGCCGCTTTCCAACCGGCTTTCGCTCCCGCAAGATCGGTTGCAGGATCGGTGGCAGGGGCGCCACGGGCGCGGGGGCCGCACCATCCGTCCCGAAGGAGGTTTCATGTCGATCCTGACCGCGCCCGCCGTCGCACTGCTCGTCTTCGCCGCAATCCTGATCCTGATGATGGTGAAGTCGGTGCCGCAGGGCGAGCACTGGACCGTCGAGCGATTCGGCCGCTACACCCGCACCCTCGACCCGGGGCTGCGCTTCGTCATCCCGCTGATGGACAAGGTCGGGCGCCGGATCAACATGATGGAGACCGTCCTCGACATCGAGGAGCAGGAGGTCATCACCCGCGACAACGCCATGGTGGTGGCCGACGCCGTCGCCTTCTACCAGGTGATCGACGCCGCCCGCGCCGCCTACGAGGTGCGCAACCTCGAACTGGCGCTGAAGAACATCAGCCAGACCAACATCCGCTCGGTCCTCGGCTCGATGGATCTCGACGAGGCGCTGTCAAACCGCGATGCGATCAACCACCGGCTGCTGTCGGTGATCGACGCGGCCTCCAGCCCCTGGGGGGTGAAGGTGACGCGGGTCGAGATCAAGGACCTCGCCCCCCCGCCCGACATCAGCCAGGCCATGGCCCGCCAGATGAAGGCCGAGCGCGACAAGCGCGCCGAGATCCTGATGGCCGAGGGCCAGAAGCAGGCGGCAATCCTGAAGGCCGAGGGCGAGCGCGAGGCCCAGATCCGCGAGGCCGAGGGGCGCCGGCAGGCGGCCTTCCTCGACGCCGAGGGCCGCGAGCGCGCCGCCGAGGCCGAAGCGAAGGCGACGGCGATGGTCTCCGAAGCCATCGCGCGGGGGGACGTGCAGGCGATCAACTACTTCATCGCGCAGAAATACACCGAGGCCCTGCGGGACATCGCCGCGAGCCCCGGCTCGCGCACGGTGATGATCCCGCTGGAGGCCACCGGGCTCATCGGGTCGATCGCGGGCATCGCCGAGATCGCCCGCGCGGCCGCCCCGGCCACGACGCCGATCCCGGGCCCGGCCCCACGGGGCCCGGCGCCATGGGGCCCGGCACCACAGGATTCGGCGCCACAGGATTCGGCGCCACGTGATTCTGGCGTCACGCCATGAGCCCCTGGGCCTGGCTGGCGCTGGCGATCCTGCTCGCCGCCGCCGAGATGCTGACGGTGTCGCTGATGCTGATCTGGGCGGCCGTGGCCGCGGCGGTGACCGGCATCGCCCTCTGGATCTGGCCCGGGCTGCCGCTGGCGGCGCAGGCCGCGATCTTCGCGCTCGGCGCCATCGCCTTCACCTTCGGCGGCCGGGCGCTGGTGCTGCGCTATGGCGACGGGGCGGCGGAGACGGGACTGAACCGCCGCACCGCGGGCCTCGCCGGCCGCACGGCGCTGGTGGTCGCCTTCGCCGGTCCCGAGGGGCAGGTGACGATCGACGGCATCGTCTGGCGCGCCCGCCTCTCGCCCGGCGCCGCCCCGCCCGCGCCCGGAGCCGAGGTGCGGGTGACCGCCGTGGAGGGCATCGTCCTGACCGTGGCGCCCTGACGGGCGTCCAGGGGACCTGGCCAGCCCGCCCGGGTTTTCAGGCGCTCTCCGGGCCTTCGCCAGGCATCATCGCCACCAGCGCCGCGAGATCGGCATCGTGGAGACCGAGGGTCTCCAGGCTCGCCACCGTCGCGCGGAGGTAATCGACATTCGATCCCATCGATCCCCGCGCCCGGGCGATGATCGCCGCCTGCTCGGCCAGCGTCAGGCCGCCGACATACTGGGCATGGGCCGGGTTCGAGACATAGACCACCGCCTCGACCGCGCTCCCGTCGGACAGGTCGACCGGCAGCCAGCACTCGTCATAGGCATAGGAGACCAGCTCACGCTCGCGCAGATAGGCCAGCACCGCCGCCGCGGGCGCGCCGGCCTCGATCCGGTAGGCAAGGCCGTCGCAGCGCCCGCCGGGCTCGGCATCGAGCGACAGCACGAGGCCTGGCGCCTCGGCGGTGCCGCGATAGTGGATCGAGGTCATGCAGAAGGCCCGCCGGAAGCCCCGCAGCGTGGCGAGCTGGCGCTCGGCGAAATCGAAGCCGGGGCGCCAGATCAGCGAGCCATAGGCAAAGACCCAGAGGTCGCCGCCGCGCGCTGCCGGCCCACCGTCGCCCGAGGTTTCCGCTGTCGTCACCGCGCCGCCTGCGCTACCTGCCAATCGTGGCGAAGGGGGATAGGCGATGCGGCGACCGCTGGCAATCGTGGTGGCGACGGTCCTGACCGGGATGCTGCTCTGGGGCGGCTGGTGGTGGCTCGGCGCCTCGCTGCGCCAGCGCGCGCTGGCGGACTGGCTCGCAGGACGCCGGGCCGACGGCTGGACCGCCGAGGCGGCGGCCATCCGCCCGGGCGGCTTCCCCTACCGGGTGGACATCTTCGTCCGGGACCTCGCCCTCGCCGATCCCGAAGCCGGCTGGTCCTGGTCGGCCGAGGGCTTCGAGATCCTGTCGCTCGCCTGGCGCCCGCAGGAACTCATCCTCGCCTGGCCGGGCAGGCAGGTGATCGGGACGCCGCTCGACCGGATCGCGCTCTCGGGCGATGTCCTGCGCGCCTCGGCCCGCTTCGAGCCCAACACCCGGCTGGCCCTCGCGCGGAGCACGCTGGAGGCGAAGGCGGTGACGCTCCACGGCGACGCGGGCTGGACCGCCGGCATCGACCACGCCATCGTCGCCACCCGCCCCGCGGCGACCGGCACCCGCTTCGCCCATGACCTCAGCATCGAGGCGGGGGGGCTCTCCCTGCCGGACCTGATCGCGGCCAATGTCACCGGCGGCGCCCTGCCCCGCACCATCGACAGCGTGAGCGTCGATGCGACCCTCGGCTTCGACCGCCCCTGGGACCGGCCGGCGATCGAGGCCGGGGGCGCGCTTCTGCAGGCGATCGACATCCGCCACGCGACGCTCACCTGGGGCGACCTGCGCCTGGAGGCCGAGGGCCGGCTCGTCGCCGACAGCGACGGCCGCGCCGAGGGGCGCCTGCATCTCAAGGCCCGGAACTGGACGAAGATGCTGGAGATCGCCGAGCAGAGCGGCGCCCTGGAGCCTGGGGCCGCAGCCGCAGCCCGGGCTGGCCTCGGCCTGATGAGCGCCTTCGGGGGCAGCCGCGACACACTCGACGTGTCGCTCGACCTCGGCGAGGGCCGGATGCGCATCGGCCCGGTGCCGCTCGGTGCCGCCCCCCGCCTCGCCCCGCCCAGCCGCTGAGCCGCCGCAGTTACACGTGCGGGGCAGTTTACGTGCGGGGCAGGCCGGCCAGCGCCACCGCGATGCGGGCGGCCAGGCGCGCATTCGACTCGATGAGGGCGATGTTCGCCGCCAGCGCCCGCCCGGCCGTCGCCGTGCCGATCCGGCCGAGCAGGAAGGGCGTGACCGCCTTCGCCCCGATGCCCTCGGCTTCGGCCTCGGCCAGGGCGGCGGCGATGTGCGGCGCGATCTCGGCCTCGGGAATCTCGGCCGCCGCCGGCACCGGATTGGCGACGAGCTGTCCGCCCGGCAGCCCGAGCCGGCCGCGCATCCGGTGCGCCCGCGCGATCTCCTCGGGGCTGTCGAGGCGCAGCGGGGCCCGCAGGCCCGAGGCGCGCGACCAGAAGGCCGGCAGCTCGTCCTGGCCGACCGCGATCACCGGCACCCCGACCGTCTCCAGAACCTCCAGCGTCTTCGGCAGGTCGAGAATCGCCTTGGCCCCGCTCGCCACCACCGTCACCGGGCAGGAGGCGAGTTCGGCAAGGTCGGCCGAGATGTCGAAGGTCTGCTCGGCGCCACGGTGGACCCCCCCGATCCCACCGGTGGCGAAGACCTCGATCCCAGCCAGCCGCGCGGCGATCATTGTGGCGGCCACCGTCGTCGAGCCCGTCGCCCCGGTCACCAGCGCCACGGCGAGATCGGCCCGGCTGAGTTTTGCAACATCGGTTGCCCGGGCCAGCGCCTCCAGCGCCGCGGCCTCCAGCCCGACGTTGATCTTCCCGTTCGCCACCGCGATCGTGGCGGGCACTGCCCCCTCGGCCCGCACCGCCGCCTCGACCCGACCGGCTGTGGTGAGATTCTCGGGCCAGGGCATGCCGTGGGTGATGATCGTCGATTCGAGCGCCACGACCGGCCGGCCCCGGGCCAGAGCCTCCGCCACCTCGGGCGTAACATCGAGCGGCGCGCGGTTCATCGTCATGCCCTGTCCTCGCCGCCGAAATGCCGGGTGGCGGCAGCAAGGCCCCGCTCCAGGGCCGCCTCCGCCGCAGCCCCGGCCGCGCAGGCCGCGAGATGCGCCGCGACGAGCCGGTCGCCTGCCCCGGTCGCGCCGCCCATCCTCGCGGGGGACCCCGAAGACGGCACCCGGACGATCGTCTCCTGACCCTGACCGCCAGCCGCCGCGGCGCGGTTTGCATCCGTGACCACGACCACCGCCGCCCCGAGCGCCGCCAGTCGCTCTACTGCCTACGCCGCAGCCTCGAAAGGCTCGTCCGCCAGCGCCTCCGCCTCGGTTCGGTTCAGATAGAAACGCGTGTCGGACCGCTCGAGCAGCGGACGAAACGCCCGGGATTTCGCCGGACTGGCCGAGACCACCACCAGTGGTCCGGCCACCGCTGCGATGCGGGCAAGGGCCTCGGCGGGCAGGTTGCTGTCCACGATCCGCACCGCCGGCCCGGCCCGGCCCGCCGCCTCGACCAGCGCCGGCCACTTGCGGTCGAGCATCCGGCAGTCGGCCACCGCGGCCACCGGCTCACCCGCGGCATCCTCGACCGCGACATAGCAGTCGCCCGGCCCCGGCTCGCGCAGGACCGACGTGCAGTCCACCCCCCGCCGCCGTGCAAAGGACAACAGCGGGTCGCCGTCGTCGCCGACAATGGCGAGGAGGCGCACCGGACAGTTCTCGGCCGCCAATGCCAGTGCCACATTGAGTGCCACCCCGCCCGGGCGGCTCCACACCTTCCCGGGCAAGTCCGCGCCGACGCCGGCGGAAACGAAGGCCCGCCCGAAGATGTCGCGATGAGCCGCGCCGATGCAGAGGAACGGCAGGTCTTGAGTATGGGACGAAACGCGGGATGCCTCCTGTCGGCAGGCACCGCACACACCCGGCACCCTGAAACTGCTTTCATATCCCGGCCGAACAAATCTGCCGAGTTTCCTTGCGCCACGGTACCGCCGTTGCGGGCGACACCTTTCGACAGCATTGCTGTCGAATTTCCAGAGAGCCGTTTAGCGCAATGGGACTTACCCGGCCAGACGGTTTGAGGCATGCTCTGCGACGGGAAGGTCCACTCGGAGGACTGTCCATGCCAGCCGCCCGTCTGCGTCAAGCCCGTCGCGACGACGCCCCGGACATTGCGCGCCTCTTCAATATCGCCGGCCACGGACTGCCGGCCTGGTACTGGAAAGCGGCGGCCGCGGAAGGGGTGGATCCCTTCGACCTCGGAACCGCTCGCGCTGCCCGCGACGACACCGACTTCGGCTGGCGCAACACGACGATCGCCGAGGTCGATGGCGTGGTCGCCGGGGGCCTCATCGCCTACCAGATCGCCTCTGCCCCAATCGATCTTTACGAACTGCCCCCAGTCTTCCGGCCTTTGCAGGACCTTGAGAACCAGGTCGACGGTGCCACCTACGTTCTTGCGCTCGCCGTCTATCCCGCCTTCCGCTGCCAGGGCGTCGGCTCACTGATGCTGGCGGAGACCGAGGCAGCCGCCCGCGCCCGGGCCGCGGCTCCGGGGCGGCCGCCCGCGCAGGGCGCCCCGGTCCTCGCCCTGATCTGCGCAGACGGCAACCGCGAGGCTCTGGCGCTCTATCGCGCGCGAGGTTTCGACATCGCCGCCCGGGCGCCCGTCATCCCGGCGGAGGGCTGGGACTGCGACAGCGAATTCTGGCTACTCCTGGTCAAGCCGCTCGGCTGACGCGAAGGCCACAGCCGGCCCGCCTTCCCCGCCCACGGACTTGCCCTCGTCGGCAGGGCTGCGCTATCGCAGTGCGGCAGCCGACCGGAAGGCAGGAGGCATGGCCCGGAAACCCGCCCGACGCAAAGCCCCGCGCCCGCCGAAGCCGACGCTTCTGCAGACACTCCGGGGCAATTTCGTGGCCGGCCTCGCCGTGGTGCTGCCGCTGTTCCTGACCTTCTACCTGCTCTGGATCACCATCGGCTTCATCGATGCCCGGGTCGTGCCGCTGATCCCCCGCGCCTACAACCCGGAAAACGTGTTCGGTCGCAATATCTTCGGGCTCGGACTTATCGTTTTCCTCGGCTTCACAACGCTGGTTGGCGCCCTGGCCAAGGGCTATATCGGCCGCCACACCCTGCGGTTCGGCGAAAGTCTGGTCGAGCGCACCCCGATCGTAAATTCGATCTACAACGGCTTGAAACAGATCGCGGAAACGCTGTTCAGCCAGAGCGGCACCAGTTTTCGCGGGACCTGCCTGATCGAATATCCGCGGCCCGGCCTCTATGCCGTCGCCTTCATCGCCGCCGACACGCGGGGCGAGATCCCCCGCAAGCTCGGCGAACCCGACCTCGTCAGCGTCTTCCTGCCCATGGCCCCGAATCCGACGGCCGGATTCCTGCTGTTCGTGCCGCGCCGCGACATCCGCCCGCTCGACATGAGCCTGGAGGAAGCCGCGAAGCTCATCCTCTCCGCCGGCCTCGTCACGCCACCGGATCCGGGAGGCGCCCTCGTGCCCCGGCCTTCGCCTCCGTCCTGACCTCACCCCCCGCGCGACCGTCCCTCGCGCGACCGTCCCCTCGCGCGAACGTCACGGGATTGTCATCCCCGCGTCACAGCCCCACCTTACCGCAGATTGCCAGCCACATCGGGAGAACGCCCATGAAGATCGCAGTACTGGGAGGCGACGGCTTTGTCGGCTGGCCAACATCGCTCCACCTGTCCGAGGCGGGCCACGAGGTCCATATCGTCGACAACCTCAGCCGCCGCTGGATCGACACCGAGCTCGGCGTCCAGTCCCTGACGCCGATGGACTCGATCCAGGAGCGCACCCGCATCTGGCACCAGGAGACCGGGCGGCGCATCCGCTTCCACCTGCTCGACCTCGCCAAGGACTACGAGCGGCTGAAGCAGTGGCTGGCCGAGCACCGGCCCGACGCCATCATCCATTTCGCCGAGCAGCGCGCAGCGCCCTATTCGATGAAGACCGACCGTCACAAGGTCTACACCGTCAACAACAACGTCTCGGCCACCCACAACGTGCTGTCGGCCATGGTCGAGACCGAACTCGACGCCCATTTCGTCCATCTCGGGACGATGGGGGTCTATGGCTATTCGACGGTGGGGGCCGCAATTCCCGAGGGCTACCTGCCGGTCGGGATCGAAACGCTGGGCGGCGAGACGGTCCGGCAGGAGATCCTCTACCCCACGCGGCCCGGCTCGGTCTATCACATGACCAAGAGCCTCGATCAGATCCTGTTCCAGTTCTACGCCCAGAACGACGGCGTGCGGATCACAGACCTGCATCAGGGCATCGTCTGGGGGACCCATACCGAACAGACCCGCCGGCATGTCCAGCTGATCAATCGCTTCGACTATGACGGCGATTACGGGACGGTCCTCAACCGGTTTCTCATCCAGGCGGCGATCGGCTATCCGCTGACCGTGCATGGCACCGGCGGCCAGACGCGCGCCTTCATCCATATTCAGGATTCGGTACGCTGCATCGACCTCGCGCTTCAGGATGCGCCGAAGCGCGGCGACCGGGTGAAGATCTTCAACCAGATGACCGAGACCCACCGGGTGCGCGACCTCGCCGAGACGATCGCGGAGATGTCGGGCGCAAAGGTCGCCTATCTGCCGAACCCGCGCAAGGAAGCGGCGGAAAACGACCTCGTGGTGAAGAACGACCAGTTCCTGCGCCTCGGGCTCGACCCGATCACCCTCAAGCGCGGCCTTCTCTCCGAAGTGGTGGATGTGGCCCGCAAATACGCCTATCGCGTCGACCGGAGCCGGGTGCCCGCGGTCTCGGCCTGGACCCGCGAGATCGGGCAGATCGTCGAGCACGACCCCGAGCATCTGGGGCTGAAATCGGTCTCGTGAGCATGGGGCCGGGGCGGAGGGCGGCAGGGTGCCGGCGATGAGCGGGCGCGCCTATGTGACGCTCGTCACCAATGCCGACTACCTGCCCGGCGCGACCGCCCTCGTGCGGTCGCTGGTGCGGACTGGCACCACGGCGGAGATCCTCGTGATGCACACCGGGGGCGTGGAGGCCGGCGCGCTGGCGCCGCTCGTCGCCCTCGGCGCCCGCCTCGTGCCGGTCGACCTGCTGCCGACCTCCGAGGCCTTCAACGCCGCCCATTCCCGCCGCGCCCAGCATGCCGCCGCCCCCTTCACCAAGGGCGGGAAGCCGGCCTTCCACACCCCGCTCGACAATTTCGCCAAGCTCCGGCTGTGGCAGCTGCCGGCGGCGCGGGTGGTCTTCCTCGATGCCGATACGCTGGTGCTGCAGAACGTGGACCGGCTGTTCGACTATCCCGAATTCTCCGCCGCGCCGAACGTCTACGAGGGCCTGGCGGACTTCCGGCGCCTCAATTCCGGCGTCTTCACCGCCCGCCCCTCGGAGGCGACTTTCGCGGCGATGCTGGCGCGCCTCGACACGCCCGGCGCCTTCTGGAAGCGGACCGACCAGACCTTCCTCGAGAGCTTCTTTCCCGACTGGCAGGGCCTGCCCGTCTACGACAACCTGCTGCAATACGTGTGGTTCAACCTGCCGGAGCTCTGGGACTGGCGCCTGCTGCGGATCCTGCACTTCCAGTACGAGAAGCCGTGGCAGACACCGCATCCGAAGGCCGACCGGCTCGGGCCGCTCATCGACCTCTGGCGGGCCTTCCACGATGGGGTCGGCATCCCGGACGATCTCTCCGCCCTCCCCGGTCCATGCACGTCCTGCTGACCGGCGCCACCGGCATCGCCGGGCGGTTCCTGCGCCCCGCCCTGATGCGCGCGGGGCACCGCGTCACCTGCCTCGGGCGGCATCCGGGCGACCATCCCTGGAGCCTCGCCGACCGCGATCCGCGGCTGCCCCCCGCCGATGCGCTCGTCCATGCCGCCTTCTCGCACCAGCCGGGCGCCTATCGCGGTGGCGAGGGCGATGACCCCGAGGGTTTCCTGCGCCTCAACCTCGACGGCAGCCGCGCGCTCTTCGCGGCCGCGGGGGCCCGGCGCATCGTCTTCCTGTCGTCCCGCGCGGTCTATGGCGACAGGCGCCGGGGGGGCTTCCTGTTCGAGACCGACACGCCCGAGCCGGAGTCGCTCTACGGCCGGATGAAGCTCGGCTGCGAAGCCGCCCTCGGCGCCAACGGCATCGCGCTGCGGGCCACGGGCCTCTACGGCGGGCCGGACCACAAATGGCGCGGGCTCTTCGCGGATTACCTCGCCGGCCGCCCCATTGCCCCGCGGGCCGGCACCGAGGTCCATGGCGAGGATCTCGCCACCGCCGTCCTCGTCGCGCTGGCGGAGGGCGCGGGCGTCCTCAACGTCTCGGACCTGATGCTCGACCGGCACGACCTGCTGGCCCGGGTCCAGGCCCGGACCGGCTGCCCGCATCCGCTGCCGCCCCGGGCGGAGGCGCCCCTGCCCGGCCGCATGGCGACCTGCCGGCTCCGCCGCCTCGGCTGGCGGCCGGGGGGGCTGCCCCGGCTCGACGCCTTCCTCGACGCGGCCCTGCGCTGACAGGGGCCGCGGTCAGAGACTGTCTGGACCTGCGGCGGCGGAGGGCCGGCGCGGGGTTTTCGGGTCCCG
>ERZ500977.113-NODE-113-length-15552-cov-6.763244_pt1 | contig 15552 bp, 21 predicted proteins | sample MGYA00248863_ERZ500977 | MGnify/ENA primary metagenome ERZ500977 (study PRJEB25958, sample SAMN03398581) | human skin metagenome | study: EMG produced TPA metagenomics assembly of the Human Skin Microbiome Metagenome (human skin metagenome) data set.
GATCGCCGCGACCGAGCCGAGCAGGTCGCCCATCACGTGCAGCAGGGCGCCCTTGATGTTCACATGCTCCCGGTCCCCCTGCATCAGCATGTAGAAGACGCCGCCGTTGACGAGGAGGCCGAGCACGGCCACCGCCATCATCGGCCCGGCGAGGACCGGCGCGGGATGGAGCAGGCGCAGCGCCGCCTCCAGCGTGAGCAGGACGGCAGCGAGGTGAAGTCGGTCGAGCTCGAACGCCTGACCGCCGAGGGCCAGACCCTGATCGAGCGCCGGCAGAGCCTCGAGCTCTTCCGCGACCGCGCCGCAGAGGGCTTCGAGCGCCACACTGGCAGCTCGTGGCGGCCGCGCACCGGCTCGCGGGTCAGCCATCGTCTCCTGACCGCGGCGATGATCGACAGCCGCGACTTCCTCGCCGCGAAGCGCCGGGCCGACGCCGAGCTGCTGCTGCCGGCCGGGCCGCGGGTGGCGGTGACCGGCGGCACCGACTATGACGACCACCGCACGGTCTGGGCGAGGCTCGACCAGGTCCACGCCAAGCACCCGGACATGGTGCTGCTGCACGGCGGCTCGCCGAAGGGGGCGGAGCTCATCGCCTCCCGCTGGGCCGACGCCCGCAAGGTGCCGCAGGTCGCCTTCCGGCCCGACTGGGCGAAGCACGCCAAGGCCGCGCCCTTCAAGCGCAACGACGCGATGCTCGACACCCTGCCGATCGGCGTCCTCGTCTTCCCCGGCACCGGCATCCAGGAGAACCTCGCCGACAAGGCCCGCAAGCTCGGCATCCCGGTGATGAAGATCGACGGCGGCGCGTAAATGCCGCACGGCCCGTCGGACGTCGCCCCGATCCCGGTTGACCCGCACCCTCGGCTCGGGTCAGATGCGGACATCCTTGCAGAACCGGCGAAGCAGCACAGTCGAAGGCGGAAAGCTCTCCCGGGCCGCCTGTCGTGATCGCCCCGATCCCTGGCTTCTGGAGGATGCCATGATCTCGCTCGCCCTGCTCGCCGTCGCCCTCGTGGCCGCGGTCGCCGTCATCGCCTACAACCTCGCGCTCTACGCCATGCCGGTGATGGTCGGCGCCGCAGCGTTCAACGTCGTGCACGCCGGGGGCGCCGGCGTCCTGTTGTCGGCGGTCGCCGCGGCCGCCGCCGCCATCGCCGCCGTCGCGGCGATCCTGGCGCTGCTCGCCCTCGCCCGGAACCCGCTGGTCAGGCTGGGCAGCGCGGCGCTCTTCGCGGGACCGGCGGTGATCGCGGGCTACGCCCTCGTCCATGGACTGGTGAAGCACGCCGTCGCGGCGCCCGTCGCCGTCGTGGCGATCAGCGTCGTCGGCGGTCTCGCCATCGGCGCCGCGGCGCTCGCGAACCTGATGGCGCTGGCTTCCCCCGAGCGGTGAGACCGCGTCGGGCGGATCAGGCGGCCGCCTTCTTGCGGCCGCGTGACTTGGTCGGCGCTGCGGCCGGCGCCGGGGTCCGGGGCTTGCGGCCGAGGCCGATCTTCTTCGCGAGCTCTTGGCGCTTCGCGGCGTAGGCCGGCGCCACCATCGGATAGTCGGGCTTGAGGCCCCACTTCGCCCGGTATTCCTCGGGCGTCATGCCGTACGCGGTCATCAGGTGCCGCTTCAGCATCTTCAGCTTCTTCCCGTCCTCCAGGCAGACGATGTAGTCGTCGGTCACCGAGCGCTTGATCGGCACTGCCGGCGTCAGAGCTGCCGGAAGCGGCTTCTCGTCGGTGGCGAGCTCGCCGAGCTTGGTGAAGACCGCGGCGATCACCTCGGGGACGGCGCCGGTGTCGAGGGCGTTGTTGCCTACATACGCCGAGACGATCTCGGCCGTCAGGGCGAGAAGTTCGCTGCGATCGATCGAAGGTTCGCTGTCCATCACGGTCCTGTTCGTGTGCTGTCTCGCCCCACGACCGTGGGTTAGGTCGGGTTCAGGATGAGTTCAACAGGAGAGTGCAGCAACTGATCCGCAGTTCTGTCGATCTGCAGGCGGCGCAGCCGACACCAGCCGTGTATCGTCAGGACGCCGCGTCGGCGAGGTCTTCGGCGAGCAGCCAGCCGAAGCCCTGCTTCTCCTCGATGAGCTCCGCGAGCGCCAGCAGCCGTGCGCGGCTTTCAGGATCGGCGGAGCGGGCGAGGTGGCGGACACGCAGGCTCGCCTCGGGCCCGAGCAGAGCGATCACCTCGTCGGCCGTGCGCTGGAGCCGCTGCCGTTGCTTCGACCGAAACGGAATGACATTGCCGTCAGGCATCGTGCCGCACCCCCGAGAACCCCGGTGCAGCTTGCCCCGGCGGGCGCCGTTGCCTCAAGCATGGTCGGCCGTTGACCTCAATGTCGCAGCGCGGCTGAAGCCTGGTCGTGCCGCCCGGCTTGATCTGCGAAGTGCCGAGCTCCGCGCCACTCGTGTGACCCCCGGCGGTGTGGGGCCCGACGATGCGCTCATGCTGGATGGGTCGGCTCCTCCGGTCGCAGATGGCCTCGTGGCAGGATGTTTCGGATCCGGCCGTCCGTCCGGGGGAGCGTTCACGTCCCGTACCCCTTGGTGGCGGCAAGCGGCGACAGTACGGCGAGCGTGGGCGGGAGGCACCGGGGCGACATCGGTTGCGATCGGGCTGACCTCCCTCCGTTCGCGCGGCGACGACGGCTGTCCCACTCGTGTCTCCCGATCGGCGTCCGCGGACGGACCATCCCTCCTCCTCATCGAGCCCCTGAGCCCGCTCGGTTTCTGCCGGCAACCCCGCGCGGCGCCGGACCCGTGTTGGCGCATACGCGCCTGCCCGCGCCGGTCCGGGCCTTGGGGGTCGGGCTGTCCGAAGACGGACAGTGCAGGCAGCTCCCGACGGTCTCTTCCCGGGTCTCGTCGGAGGGACGGTCCCTCCGGCGGAAGCAACGGAGACCGATCATGCAGAACATCGTCATCCTCGCCGGCAACATCGGCCAGGCCCCCGAAGGCCGCACCAACCAGGGCGGCACCCGGATCACCCGCTTCACCCTCGCGACCTCGCGCCCCCGCTACGCCGACGGCAAGGTCGTCCGGGACGAGAACGGCTACCGCGTCCAGGACACCGAGTGGCACCGAATCACCTGCTTCAACGGCCTCGGCAAGACCGTCGAGGAGCACTGCCAGAAGGGCATGAAGATCCTCGTCCGCGGCCGCATCCACTACACCAAGTGGACCGACACCGCCGGCGTCGAGCGCTACGGCTGCGAGATCATCGCCGAGACGATCGACTTCCTCAGCCGCGCCAAGCCGGCCACCGAGGAGGAGCCGACCTTCATCGAGGACGAGGTCCCCTTCTGAGGAGAGCAAGCCTTGGCCCGGAGGAAACTCCGGGCCAGCGCCGACGCGCGTGACGGAGGCCAGCATAAGGGTGCGCGGAGGGCGGATTGAAGCCGTTGAGTCCTGTCGGGAGGGACGAGCCAGTGGTGCCGATTCCGGCCATTCGGCCGACCGATGTGACCCGCACGTGGTCGAGGATAAGGGACGTTTGCTATCCGCTCTCACCGGGTTGAGGGCGGCGTTGAGGCAGCGGCTGGCGCAAGCTAATTAGCGCGCCACTCCCTCGCCGTCCACGACGGCGGGAAACAGCTCCGTGTAGGCGATCGTCTCGAATGAACCCGGGGTGAGGAGAAGCGTCCTCAGATCATCGGCGAACGCCTCCTTCTCACGGTTGCTCCTCTGGACGATCGAAGTGTTGTGGATCCCGCAATGAGCGGGATTGTGCTCTTCCCGTTCAGGTCTGACATCCAAGGGCTTTTCGCCGTTAGCGTGCTCCATTGCCCGGACCGTGCCACACAAATACTCCAGAAACCTCGCGTCTTGGAATTCCTCGGGGTTCTTCTTGCCCTGATCAGCGATCCGTTGGTCGATCGCTGCCTTGCTGGCGCGCGACTTCTCATCAACGCTGACAAACCGAAGCTTTCCATCTCGCTTGTCGATCTTAGGCACGAGATCATCTCGGGAAAAGGCCGCGCCGGACAGTTCATTGTTTTCGTAGTGAGCCCGGTGCCACACCATCTTCAGAATAGCGGTCTGGTCGCCCAACAAGTCTTCGTCCAACGCGAGCCCCGGTTACGCTGCAAGCAGGTCTTTCAGGTCTTTCGCTAGGGGCTGGTCGATCATCGCTTCGATGTTCTTCACCGAGGCCGCGTTGCGACGAACGAAGTAGGAAAAGGTCCCGTCTCCATAGATGGTCATGCTACCGGCGAGGTCACCTCTTGACCAGCTCATGACGATCGTGCCATCGGTGTCGAGGCCCAGCACGGGCAGTGGTCCGGACGGCACCTCCTGGCGAATCCGCCGAAGCAGCTGCTCGGCGTCAACACCAGCCGCTTCGGATGCGCCGAAGCTGTCCTCGCCGAGCCAGCCGTCTGGCAGCGATCGAAGATAGTTCAATCTTCCTAGGGATCGCTTCAGGTCCGGATCAGCGCTGCTCTCCCTGGAATGAAGCTCGGGAGATGGCGTCATCGTGTCCGTCAGGCGAAGGGCGATAACGACATGCTTGCGCAGCCGGGTTAACAACGCCTTATCGGTCGACAGAGCGAGCGCCAATCGATCCGCATTTACGGTCGAGTGATAGTAGTGGTGGATGTGGGGCGAGGTGTTCACACCGACGATTTCACCGAGGTGGGTGTCACGGGGAATGGCGTGGGCCCAGCTGTCGCAGAGAAGCCTTGCGGTCAAGTTCTCTGCTTGAATGCTGAAAAGGACGCAGTTGCGTTCCTTGAACTGATCCATCGTCGATCGAGACGTCTGCCTGATCGGCGGAGACGGAATCGAAGCCCCGGCCCAAACCGGGGCCTCCTCGACCATGACACTCATTCTGCCAGCCCCACCCTCTTGCACATTTCGTCAGAAAGCGTGTCGCGGACGACGCGCTTCGAAAGCGTGTGCATGATCTCAATGTCGTCTGGAAGCGACGAAATATCAAGATCGCCGGTCGCCGACTGCCGCTCCACCTTGGTCGCCAGCGCAATGCTGCGAACCTCCGCGCCTCCGGAGTCCTGAACCGACTGGGCATCGAAGTTCTGGTTGACGAGGTAGCGGCGCGGCTCGTCGCCTTCGAACCACCCTCGATGGACATGCCAGAGCTCTCGGCCAGAGCGAACGGAATCCGGGAGAGACCCCACTATAGGCTCACGTACGAGGAGGCCGGGCTCGGCTGCTCCTACATCTCCCTCGAACCTGAACCGATCGAGGTATTCGAGGGCGACGGCACGTACGTTAATATCTGACTGAATTCGAGCCCGCAGATCGGAGGTGAGTGCGTTGTAGCGCGGCCAGAAACTTTCCCAGTGATCGTAGGTCGCAGCCTCGTATAGCAGGAACTGCGGATTCAGCAACAGGGCTTCCACGGCGGCGCCCTCGCTGGTCGTCTTGCTGAAGCTCCAGCCAGAAGGTTGCTTAGATATGCGGGCGTCGCCGGTGCTGGCATCAAGCTCGACGACGTTGGTGTTCGTGCTGGTCTGCGGCCCCAGCTCGAGTTCGGCGCGCTTCGCTTCAACCAACGCAGCCAACGACGAGACCTGCTTCGGCTGGATCGCCTGGGTGAAATGGAGCACTATGCGCACGCGCTCGATCGCGTGCTGCGCGGTGAATGGCTCCCAGGTCACGGCTTTCCGTTCGTTCTTCTGTCTGTCGCGAAATTCGTAGTCTGGCACGCTGCGGCGTTCAATGGGTTTCGAAGACTCCCGGCCAGGCCACTCGTTTGCCGACGCAGAGAATGACGGCACTTGGGGAATGCACCATCGCTTCGCCGGGTCTCGAAACGACGGCTTCGGGCTGCCTTTGACTGTCGTGGCGGTCCTTCTCGGAACAGTTCGATCCAGTAAGGGTAAAGCACGACCGGACTACGGACCCTACGAGCGGTCTTCATGATGTGCATCCGAGGTGCAGAAGATGGGAATGGAACAAATCAATCCCTGCTCCGCTGCCGCCTTTCCGCGACCTTGTCGCGCCTGAGCAAATCTACGACGTCGACACCAAGTGCCGTCGCGAGGCGATCCACAACGTCGATGCTGGCATTGTAGACGCTGCGCTCCAGCGCGCTGACGTAGGTCCGGTCGATGCCGGCACGGTGCGCGACTTCCTCCTGCGACATGCCTCGGGCTCGTCGAAGGGATTTCAGGTGGAAAGCCAGCACCTCTCGGATCTCCATTCAAGAGAGAGCGCCTGCTTGTCGAGTATTTCACCACGGAGTATCCTCTACAAAATGGTCACCAAATCGACCCGCCAGTGAACTTCGCCCCCATGCGGGTCGCCCCCTCGAAATTCCCGCGGCTAGGTTGACGGCCAGTGCTACTTTCGGCGCGAGCCCGACTCGCCAGCCAGCGACCGCAAGTCCCGGGGACCAGAATGACAGCGACGTTCGATGACACCCCACCTCCAGGCGGCTCCCTCACCGACTATGATCGGGCGCACGTTCGTCTCTACATGCGAATGCTCGATGCGGCCGACGAGGGCGCTGACTGGAGAGAGGTTGTCTCGGTGCTGTTCGGACTCGACGCCGCCCGCGAACCCGATCGTGCGCACAAGGTGTACGCCAGTCATCTGGCACGGGCGAAATGGATGACGGAGGCCGGCTACTGGGCATTGCTCGGCAAGACACCCCCTGCGATCGACTGAGGGCTCTTCCCAGGCCCGGATTTACCCTCCGGTTACAACCTATGCGATTAGACTCGTGACGCATCAACAACTTGCGTACACGCTGCAGGAGCATAGGGATGGAACGAGACACTTCCGGCTGGCGGTCTCACGAACGCTATGACTACTACGACGCCCTGACGACGGAGGGCCTTGCCTGGGAATGCCTGCGGCGGAACAGCGGCTACCGGGAGGTTTACCGGCAACTCGACGCACAGAGCGCGGACGGCGCCCCTCTCTCCGTTGCCCAGCAGAACCGCTGGGGGTTGCGATTTCGCGGCGCGGCCAGAGCATTCGGCCCTGGAACAGGACGTCTGCTGGTCGCCGGACGCGGATCCGGCTGTTCTGCTTCTCACAAAGACCCCGGACTTTCTTGCTTCCGGGCTAGAGGGGCAGGTGGCGGCGACCACGTCCGGGCGTGGTAGCCCCGAGGGCCTGTATCACGTCCTCCATCACGCAGGGGCTGCTGCCCACATCTTGCTGCTGACCGGTGTCGTCACTTTCGACCCCTTGTCGGCGCTTGTCCCGCTCGACGATGACCTGCTCGGCCGCGTGGAGGCGCTGACCCGTTTCTGGCGGTTGTGGCGGGGGCTTCCTGCGCCGCCGGACACGCGCATGACCGCCAGCCGGCGCCGCCGCCTTAGGCTGATGCTGCGGGCTGCGGACGGGCGCGATGCCGGAGCCAGCTACCGCGAGATCGCGGCGGTCGTCTACGATACGGAGCGCGTCGCCGCGGAGGCCTGGAAGACGTCGTCCCTGCGCGACTCCGTGATCGGTCTTGTGCAGGGCGGCTCCGCGATGATCGCTGGTGGCTACCTTCAGCTCCTGCGTCACCGCCGGCGCCGCTGACGAACCTGAATGCGCGAGGGGGTGGGGATTTTTGGCCCCCCAATCTTCCCCATCCCCTGCGGCGCGCCCGCTCCGCCACCGTCGTCGAGAACCGCCGCGGCTTCCCCGGCGGCCCCCCTCGACGTCGGAGACGAACATGCGCCGCGACCTGCCGCCCCGCTACCTGCGCACCAAGGAGGCGGCGACATTCCTCAGCCTCTCGGCGCGCACGCTCGAGAAGCATCGCACCTACGGGACCGGCCCGACCTACCACAAGCTCGGCGGCCGCGTCGTCTACGCCGTCGTCGAGCTCGAAGCCTGGGTCGCCCGCGGGGCTGTCACCTCGACGTCCGACCCGCGTGGGCAGGTGCTGCCCGCGAAGCGTCACCCGATCCCCTATGCCGGCTCTCCGGCGCGCCACGCGCGCTGACGCGGGTACCCGACAATGCCAGCACGACAGCGGCCCTCCGAGCGCGGCCAGCTCGACCTCTTCCGCGCGCTCCCTGGCGATCTCGCCCCGCGCGATGCCCAGGATCTCATGGCCTATCCGTTCTTCTCCCTCGCCAAGACCCATCGGGTCACGCCGATCGACTTCGCCGCCGGCGGCGTCTCGATCCGGGTCGAAGCGGTGCCGGAGTATGGCATGGCGACGATCTGGGACGCCGACATCCTGATCTGGGCCGCGAGCCAGATCGTCGAAGCCCGGGACGCCGGCCTCCGCACCTCGCGGCTGATGGCGGCGACGCCGCACGAGATCCTCCGCTACATCGGCCGCGGCACCTCGGTGCGCGACTACCAGCGCCTGAAGGCCGCGCTCGACCGCCTGCAGTCGACCACCGTCTGCACCTCGCTCCGCCAGCCGCTCGCCGGACGCCGGCACCGCTTCTCCTGGATCAACGAGTGGCGCGAGCTCACCGGACCCGGCGGCCGCGCGCAGGGGATCGAGCTGATCCTTCCCGACTGGTTCTACCAGGCCGTTCTGGAGGATGCGCTCGTCCTGACCCTCGACCCCGCCTACTTCGCCCTGACCGGAGGCCTCGAGCGCTGGCTCTATCGTCTGGTGCGCAAACACGCCGGCCGGCAGCGCGCCGGCTGGCGCTTCGACTTCCGCCATCTCTACCTGAAGTCGGGCAGCCTCTCGCCGTTCAAGCGCTTCGCCTTCGAGCTCCGAGGAATCGTCCGCCGCCAGCCCTTGCCCGGCTACATGCTCTTCGTCGAGGCCGCGTCCGACGGCGGCGCGGGCCTCGGCTTCAGTCGTGCGCGGGGCTGTGGACAACCTGTGCATGCCGGCGTGCCATCGGGAACCAATTGCGCCGTGCTTTCAGGAACGACAGCGCCGTGCCATCCGGAACCCGAATCGGGTGTAACCCTCGGAGCGCAAAGCCGGATTCGCGCCCTTAACTTAAGATCTAACTTAGAATCTAACGTAGAAGAGGGTTCGGGGGGTGTGGAAAACCCCGATTCCAGACCCCGCAGAGGCCCCGTCGCCGACCTCGAAAGGTCGGGCGCGAAGCCTCTCGCATCGGTCGGTGGGACCCCTCCCAAGGGAGGAGCGCGATGATCATGGCGCTCCTCAACGGCAGGCCTGCGTCGGGCAAGACGACGCTGGCGCTGCAACTGGCGGCCGCCTGGTCGGCCCGCCGAGAACGGGTAATCGTCGTCGACGCCAGCGCGACGTTCGATGCGGTACGCTGGCAGGAGGCCCGGATCCGGGCCGGTCTGGCCCCGCGCCTTCGCGTCGTCCCGGCTGCCGCCCAGCGGCTCGGTCGCCGGTCGCTGTCTCGCCTAGCCCGACGCTCTCACGTCATCATCGACGGCCCGTCCGGCGACAGCGCGCTGAGCCTGCCGGCGCTCCTCGCCAGCGACCTCGCGATCATCCCGACCCGGCCCTCGCCCGCGGACATGGCCGACGTGCTGGCAATGGTTGGCCTTGCGCTCGATGCACGCGCGCACCGCCGCGCGGCGCTGGTCCGCTTCGTGTTGAACCGAACCCGTCCGTGCTCCGATCGCGACCGCGAGATCGCCGAGATGCGCACCGAATACGAGCCGGCGCTGCTCGACAGCATCATCGACCATCACGAACGCATCACCGAGGCGATGGTCCGCGGTCACGTCGTCGACGAACTCGACGCTGGCGCGCCGGCGTGCCGCGACGTCGCCGCGCTCGCCGACGAACTCCTCCGCCTCCCGCTTCCCGCGCTCGTCGATCACCGCGCGGGCGACCTGCTCGCGCGCCTCCTACCATCGTGGATCGGTGTTCGCAGTGTCCGGACGCAGCTTTCCGACCCAGCAATTGCGCTCCCGATCGAGGACTCCAAAGCCGCCGACCTGCGCGTCTCGAGCGGTGGAGAGCCGATATGACCCCCTCCGCATCGACTGCGCGGCAGGTCCCCGCGAGCGCGGCGGCTGCGAACCCGGACCACCTCACGCAAATCGATCTGACCTGGATCGAGGGCGAGGTCGAGCAGTGGCTCCGCTTTGGTACGGCCGTCGCGGAGCACCGGACCGATCGGCACCGTCGCGTGCTGTCGTTCGCCCCGGGCGCGACCTTCGGACTGGCGCGCTGGGCCTCGAACGGCTTCGGTACGGTCCTGTCGCGGCTCGACATCGTCCGCACCGTCGAGCCCGGCGTGGCGCTGCAGACGCTGCAGTTGGTCCGACCCGGTGGCGCGGTGCTGCTCACCGTCAGGGGCTGGCAGCGCGTCGAGCGCGCTCTCAACCACATCGACGCGATCGAAGCCGTCGGAATCGATCCCACCGAGGTCGACCCCGATCATTGGCGTCACGTCCACCACCGGATCGCCGCCGGCCAGGAGCCCAGCGTCTACGCGATCGGGCGCCATCGCGCGTCGCTGCTGCGCCGGAGGGTCCTCGCATGACGCGACGCGGACTCCTTTCCGCGACGGCCGTCGGAACGCTGCTGCTCGCCGCGCCGTCGGTCCTCTCGGTCCCTCCGTTGCTCATCTGGAACGCGTCGGCGAGCGTGCCGGTCGGGCTCTACCGCGCGTCCGGCGCCGGCATCCTTGGAATCGGAGACCTCGTCGCCGTGGCGCCGCCCCCCGACCTCGCGACGTTCCTCGCCGAGCGCGGCTACCTTCCGCGCGGTGTGCCGCTGCTGAAGCACGTCATGGCGCTGGCAGGCTCGGTGGTCTGCCGGGACGCGGCGACCGTCGCCATCGACGGCCGCCCGGTTGCCGCCGCGCGCGAGCGGGACCGCCGCGACCGCCCACTGCCGGTCTGGTCCGGCTGCAGGACGATCGCAGTCGATGAGGTGTTCCTGCTGAACCCCGACGCAGCCGACAGTTTCGACGGTCGCTACTTCGGACCGCTGCCGCGCGACACGATCACCGCCCGGCTGACGCCGATCTGGACTCCGGCAGACACCGCAGAACCGCGGCCGCCCGCCGCACCAGCCGCGTCCGAACCCTGACGTCACCACCGCACCGAGGACCTTTCCATGCCACAGATCGGCCAGTTCATCCGCACGCCTTCCGGCTATGCCGGACGTCTGAAGACCCTCTCGCTCGACCTCGAGCTAAGCCTCGTCGAGGTCGGCAGCGACGGCGCGCAGCACGCGCCGAACTACCGCGTCCACCTCGGCGACGAAGACGGACCCGAGGTCGGCGCCGGCTGGAACCACACCGGTCCGCAGGCCGGCGCCTTCGTTTCCGTCGTCCTCGACGACCCCGCCTTCGGCCAGCCGCTGCGCGCCCGCCTGTTCCAGTCCGGCGGCGACGGACGCGACTGGGGGCTGCACTGGAGCCGCCGGACGAAGCGCGCCGAGCAGGAGTGAGCGATGTGGTTTCGTCGCGTTCCCTCCACTCTCCTCGCGGCCGGCCTGGTGCTGATCGGTGCTTCGCCGGCTGGCTCCACCGCCTTCGATCCGCGGATCGACCGCGGCGCTCCGGAGTCTCCGTATGCCGTCTACACCGCCGAGGCGGCGCAGCGCTTCCGCATTCCCGGCGCCTGGATCGAGGCCGTCATGCGCGCCGAGAGCGCCGGCAATCCGCGTGCGGTCTCACCCGTTGGCGCCATCGGCCTGATGCAGGTGATGCCCGGCACCTGGGCGGGGCTGCGCACTCGCTACCGCCTCGGCGCCGACCCCTTCGAGCCTCGCGACAACATCCTCGCCGGCACCGCCTACCTGCGCGAGATGCTCGACCGCTACGGCGATGTCGGCGCCATGCTCGCCGCCTACAATGCCGGTCCCGACCGCGTCGACGACCACCTCGCCCTCGGGCGCCCGCTGCCGGCCGAAACCCGCGCCTACGTCGCGACGATCTCCGCTGCGCTCGGCGTCGCGCCGCTCCCCGGTGCCGTGATGCGGCCCCGTTCAACGCCGGACTGGCGTGCGGCTCCGCTCTTCGCCGGACGCGTCAGTGACATCGGCGATGGGTCGCCACGGCTCGGCCGCCACGGCGAGAAAGCGGTCGATCTCGGTGCCGATCGCGCACCCGAAGGCATTGATCCTGCCGACCTGTCGCCTTCGGACGGCCTCTTCGTCGCGCGCGCCGAAGGGGAGGCCCGCCGATGACCCGGCCACGCGGTTCTCGCGCTCCCGCGTGCCGTGGCGTGGGCTGGAGGGCGCCGAGGCGGAAGGCAGGGGTGGCGACCGTATGCGTTCGGGAGCTGCACTGATGTCAGCTCTTGACGAGATTCCGCTCCGCCCATGCCCACGGCAGGAGGTCGTCGAGCCGGTTGGCGGGGTGACCGTCGACCATGCGCTGCAGGACCTCGGCGAGGTAGGCATAGGGCTCGACGCCGTTGAGTTTGGCGGTCTCGATCAGCGAGCAGACGATCGCCCATCTCTCGCCCCCGCCGTCGCTGCCCGCGAACAGATGGTTCTTCCGTCCCAACGCGACCGGGCGGATCGCGCGCTCGACCGGGTTGGTATCCATCTCGATCCGGCCGTCGTTGAGGAAACGGCAGAGGCCGTCCCAGCGCGCCAGCGCATAGCGGATCGCCTCGGCGAGCGTGCTGCGACCGGCGATCTGCGCGAGCTGCGTTTCGAGCCAGGCCCGCAAGGCGGTGACGAGGGGTCGCGATCGCTCGCGTCGCGCGAGCAGTCGGAAGGGCGGCGGTCGGCCGCGGATCGCGCCCTCGATGCCGTAGAGCTCGGCGATGCGGCGCAGCGCTTCAGCGGCGACCGGCGATCCGGTGCTCTCCGCGACGTCGTGGAACTTGCGCCGCGTGTGCGCCCAGCAGGCGGCGAGGACGACGTCGCCACCCGTCGTCAGCCGCTCGAAGCCGGCATAGCCGTCGACGTGCAGGACGCCCTTGAAGGCGCCGAGATGCGCGGCGGGACGCTCGGCCTTCCGGTCGGCGGCGTACACGTAGAGCGCTGCGGGCGGCTCTCGTCCCGCCCAGCCACGCTGGTCGCGGGCGTAGACCCACAGCCGTCCAGTCTTGGTGCACCCGCGGCCGGGATCGAGCACCGGGATCGGCGTGTCGTCGGCGAACAGGATGTCGGAGGCCAGCACGTTGCGCGCCAGTCGTGCCTGCAGGGCCTCGAGCCACCAGCAGGCGCCGCCGACCCATCCCGCCAGCGTCGAGCGGGGCAGCTCGACGTGGTGACGGGCGAAGATCCGCGACTGGCGATAGAGCGGCGTGTGGTCGCAATACTTCGAGACCAGCACCTGCGCGAGCAGGGCCGGCGTCGCCAAGCCACCGGCGATCAGCCGCTCCGGCGCCGCGGCCTGACGCACCGTCGCGCACGTCCGGCAGGCATATTTCGGGCGCACCGTCCGGATGACCCGAAGCTGTGCCGGCACCCAGTCCAGCATCTCGCTGACGCTCTCGCCGATCGCGTGCAGCGCCGCGCCGCAGTCGGTGCAGAGCAGGCTCGGGATGTCGAGGCGCACCTCGTGGCGGGGCAGGTGGTCCGGCAGCGGCTTGCGCCGCTGCGCCCGTTCCACGGACCCCGCCGCGGTCGGACGCCCCTCGGTGATGCGCGCGACATCGGCGTCGAGATCTTCGAGCGCGAGCGCCAGCTGGTTAGGGTCGAGCCGTTCGGACCGTCGGCCGAACTGCGCGCGCTGGAGCTTGCGGATGATCGACTGAAGCCGCTCGATCTCGCCGTCCCGACTCTCGACGGCCGCCGCCATGTCGCGCAGGAGCTGGTGGAGAAGGCCGGGATCGGAGGGCAGATTGTCGAGATCGATCAACATGATCGAGTCTATCACGAGGCCTCGGATCGCCCAAGCGAAGACGTGTTCTGGCCGCTGTCGTGCGTGTCCGGAGAGGACCTTTCGTCGCGATCAACCTGCCCGCGCCGGCCGCCAGACCCGCTCGGGCGCACGCCAGTCGATGCCTTCGATCAGCATCGCGAGCTGCGCCGGCGTCAGCGTGATCGACCCGTCGTAGCCCGCCATCACCGGCCACACGAAGGCGCCCTGATCCAGCCGCTTGGTGAACAGGCAGAGGCCATTCCCGTCCCAGAACAGGACCTTCAGCATCGACGCCTTCTTGCCCCGGAAGGCGAAAAGGTGGCCCGAGAACGCATCCTGCCGGAGGGTCTCCTGAACCAGCATCGCGAGGCCGTCGAGGCCTTTCCGCATGTCGGTGTAGCCGAGCGCGAGATGAACCCTCACGCCCGCCGGAACGAGCATCATGACGCGCCTCCGTCGCCTTCGGCCTGCACAGGGACTGCGGCCGGGTCGCTGCCCTCGGGCACGAAGGCGCGCCGTCCGTCTGCGAGCTCGACGGCGATCATCCCGGCGGGCGGCTGCACGAGATCGCGCAGCCGGAGCATCGCCGACGTGTCGTCCGGGATCACCACCGGCGCCAGCTTCGCGCGGCTCTTCTGCGCGATGCCGAACTCGACGCGCCAGCGGAACAGCATCCCCGTCACGATGCCATGCCGCCGCGCGACCTGCGAGACGCTGACACCCGGCTGGTCGCTTTCGAGCGCGATGGCGCGCTTCGCCTCATCGCTGAAGAACCGCCGCGTCGGACGTTCGGGCAGGGGCGGAACGACGGCGTTCTGGCCGTCTGTCAAGCCTGATCCCGACGTCTCCCGGTTAGCACTAGTGCTAACGAGCGGCCGGGCGGAGGGGTGAAGATGCGCCCGCCAGTCGATCTCCACCTCGCCCTCGTCGAACCGTCGGCACCACGTGCGCAGCGATGTCGGCGAGAGATTCAGCGCCGCCGCGTACTCGCGAAGGCCGATCCCGCTCCAGTTCATCGCCTCCACGTGCATCGCCCAGAACGCCTGCACCGCGCGGCTGCGGACGTCGGTGCTGACGCTGAAGCGCCGCCGGGCAGGCCGCTTGCGCCGCTCTTCCAGGCGCCGCTGCCGGCGCAATTCCGCCTGATATTCCGACTGCTTGCGCGCCGCGTCCTTGCCCGCGAGGTGCTCCAGCCAACGGTCGAACGTCGTCTTCGTCAGGCGGTGCTCGCGGCAGTACGCGGTCCGGGTCAGACCGCTCTGGCGCCACGCCTCGACGTGGACCGACCACCACGCCAGGCGCGCCTCGTTCTCGAATTGTCTCAAACGCATCGGAGGTCCTCCATGCTGCGAAGGAACCCCACATTCCACGATCCCGCACCCCAGGATCAGGGTGCAGAGGGTGGACGCTTACAGGCGACCGAAGGATGGCGAGATAAAAGCGCGCACCTTGCGCGGCGGTCGGTCGGTTGGCGTTGCAGGAGAATTCGGCGCCCTCGGCACCTTGGGGGCCTTCGGCGCAATGTGCGGATTTCGCTCAAGTCCTTGAGCATGATCTGGTTTTTGAACATTGCGGGGCGCTGCCATGCCCGATGACCGCGAGTTCCGCGTCCGGCCTGGCCGCATCCGCTCGACGCAGGCGCAATCGGTGCGGCCGTTCATCGCGCAGGCGCTCGCCGCGGCGAAGAAGGCCGGCGGAGGCGTGTCTCGCTCCGGACGCGTCGTCTCCGGCAACCGCTCGCGCTTCGGTCACGGCCAGCGCGCCAGCATCCAGGCCAATCGGCTGATCTCGTCGCGCTCGCGTGGCGCCGTCGTCAAGGCGCGCGTCGTGCGCCATTCGGTGCGCTTAGCACCGCTCGGCACCCATCTCAACTATCTGCGCCGCGAGGGCGTGACCCGTGACGGAGAGAAGGCCC
>ERZ500977.114-NODE-114-length-15364-cov-6.840486_pt1 | contig 15364 bp, 12 predicted proteins | sample MGYA00248863_ERZ500977 | MGnify/ENA primary metagenome ERZ500977 (study PRJEB25958, sample SAMN03398581) | human skin metagenome | study: EMG produced TPA metagenomics assembly of the Human Skin Microbiome Metagenome (human skin metagenome) data set.
CCCTGGCTGGTGGCCGGACTGGCCGCGGGGACGCCGGCCCTGTCCTTCCTCGGCGCCTTCGGGGCCGGGCTCACCCTCGGGATCCGGCGGGGCGGACTGCTGCTCTCGATCCTGGTGCTGCCACTCTATATCCCGACGCTGATCTTCGGGGCCCGCAGTGCGGTCGCCGCGGCCGAGGGCACCGACCCCTGGCCCGCCTTCCTGCTGCTCGGCGGGGTCAGCCTCGGGGTCGTGGCCCTCGCCCCCTTCGCCACCGCCGCCGCGATCCGGCTGGCGCTGCGCTGATCGCGGCGGGCCACGGGGCCGCGCGTCTCAGAGACTGTCCTGGAACCCGGACGGGTCGGTCCGCCGCCGCAGGTCCAGACAGTCTCTCAGTCTTCGCTGCCCGCCGGCACGGGACGGGGACCGGAGCCGGAGGGGCCCGGGGTGTCACGCAGGGGCAGGGCGCGGGTGAGGCGGCGGACCTGCATCATCGTCGAGGCCATCGAGCGGCGGGCAACGCTGACCGGCGCCCGGCTGTGCAGGGTAAGGCTCGCCATCGTCGCCTCCTCCCCATCGGTCCATTCGTATTTATAGTCCTGGGTGCCGATGCCGAAGTCGATGGTATGGACACCGGCCGCCATCAGGTTCTCGACCAGCAGGTGGAAATGCACCTGCCCGGGGGCGACGGCCGCGAAATCGGGATCGAAGGCGCGGTAATAGCCGTAGTAGACGCCATCATGCAGGTAGCCGAGCTTCCAGCTGATCTCGCGCCCGTCGAGGGTGAGGGTCGAGCAGTGGACCATCCCGGTGTCGCGCATCTCGGTCACCAGCCGGCGGGTGAAGTCGCCGGGCAGGGCCTTGGAGCCATGCCGCCGCTCGCGCTCGGCGGCGAGCTTCGGCAGCCAGGCGCTGATGCCCTCGATGTCCGCCGGATCGTGCACGACCAGGCGGACGGCACCCCGCTCCTCGATGCGGCGCATCCGCCGCCGGATCGACGAGCGCACCTTCGGCCGGCGCGCGGCGATATACCCCTCGATCCCGTCATAGGGAGCAAGGTTCAGGAAGGGGGCCGCGGTATAGGGCTCGGCGCCCTCGGGCGTGCCGAGCAGCCCGGTGCGGAACCGCGCGATCCGGCAGTCGTCGAACCAGTCGGCCTCGCCCTCGCGCAGGGCGGCGATGAAGCCCCTCCAGAAATGCGGGGCGAGCAATCCGCCCGGCCCCTGCCGCGGATTGATGACGATCGGCTCAAAATAGCCGGCCAGCTGCGAGCGCCAGGAATAGGGTTGGATTGCCGAGCCGATTGGGACACATTCCCGGACGTGCCGCCAGCCATTCGCGGCGGCCACGAAGAGCCACAGCACACGCTGGCCACAGGAATGGCTGGCCTGAAGGAAGAAGGGCCGATAGCGATCCTGCCCGCCGACTGCGCCAAGCCAGGCGCGGGCGAACTGTGGGTGCATGAAGGGCGTGGCATGCGGGCGGCTGCCGGAGGCATAGGCCGCCTGCCATTCCGTCATGTTGTCAGGAGCCCAGACCGCCGGCCAGCTTCTGAGCCACGAGAAATGCCAGGCCAATGGCACCACCCCCCCGTGCGACCTTCCGTTAACCAACTCATTGTTCACTGGCGCCGCGAAGTCCATCCCGGAGGACCAGGGTTGACGCCTGTCCACGCGATTAATTTACCGATGCGCTCTCGGCGGAGGCTTGACTTCTTCCGGGGAGCAGACCGGCGTGACGAACCGGACGGCCGAGCCCGGGAGAATGAGTCAGAAGCCCATTGTCCCACCGGGTGCGGCCTGCGTAATGTGCCGCAGCACAAAGAAGAACAGCGGAGGTCGAGCGCCGTGACAATCCGAACCGGTGTTGACATGCGGCCGGCAGCGCGCCGCGGGCTCCCGGCCCTGATCGTGGCGGCTGCGGTTCTCGGGGGCGTCGAATCCGCCACCGCCGAAGTGCTGACCAAGGAATACGACAATGGCGGCGTCTACGAGGGCGAGTTCCTCGACGGGCGCCAGCATGGCATCGGCACCTACAAGCTGCCGAACGGCTACGAATACAGCGGCGCCTGGGTCGAGGGCCGCATCGAGGGCGAGGGTCGGGCGAAATTCCCCGACGGCTCGGTCTACGAGGGCGCCTTCCGCGACGGCCACCCCGACGGCACCGGCAAGATCACCTTCCCCGACGGCGGCACCTATGAGGGCAGCTGGAAGGCCGGGCAGATCGACGGGACGGGCGTCGCGACCTATGCCAACGGCATGCGCTACGAGGGCAGCTTCGCGGAGGGCCGGCAGCAGGGCAAGGGCACGCTGACCGGCCCGGACGGCTACAGCTACACCGGGGACTGGGCCGCCGGGGTCAAGGCCGGGCAGGGCCGCATCACCTATCCCGACGGCTCGGTCTACGAGGGCGCGATGGCGGGCGGCGAGCCCGAGGGCAAGGGTGTCCTGACCGCGGCGGATGGCGCCCGCTACGAGGGCGACTGGAAGGCGGGCGAGATCGAGGGCGAGGGCACGCTCGTCCAGCCGAACGGCGATCGCTACGAGGGCGCCTTCGTCGCCGGGCGCCGCGAGGGGCTCGGGCGGGCCACGTCGAAATCGGGCGAGGTCTACGAGGGCGGCTTCAAGGCCGATCTCCGCCAGGGGGCCGGAACCCTGACCCGACCGGACGGCTATGTCTATTCCGGCGACTGGGTATCGGACCAGGTGTCCGGCCAGGGCAAGGCCACCTATCCCGACGGCTCGGTCTACGAGGGCAGCTTCGTGGCCGGCAAGCCCGAGGGCAAGGGCAAGATCACCTATGCCGATGGCTCGACCTACGAAGGCGACTGGGTGGCGGCCGCGATCACCGGCAAGGGCGTCGCGCGCTATGCCGACGGCTCGGTCTACGAGGGCGACTTCAAGGACGGCAAGAATGACGGCTTCGGCCGGATGACCATGCCGGACGGCTATACCTATGAGGGCGGATGGGTCGCGGGCCAGCGCCAGGGCGACGGCTCGGCCATCTATCCGGACGGCAGCAACTATGTCGGCAACTTCGTCGATGGCGTGCGGGCCGGTGCCGGCACGCTGACGATGAAGGACGGCGTCGTCTTCCAGGGCAACTGGCAGAACGGGCTGCTGGAGGGACCGGGCAAGGCGACTTACGCGAACGGCGATGTCTACGAGGGCAATTTCGTCGCCGGCCAGCGCCAGGGCCAGGGCCGGATGCTCTTCGCCGGGGGCGAGAGGTACGAGGGCAACTGGGAGGCCGGGCAGCCGGCCTCGGGCACCGCGCCGGCCGCTGCGCCCGACACGCCCCCCGATGCCGCACCCGCCGCGGACGGCACGCCTGCGGGCACGGACTCCGACGGCCAACCCGCCGCAGAACCGGCGGCTCCCGCGGCTCCGGCGCAGTAGCTCGAAGGTCTTTTCGGGGGGCTCGAACGATCCGCCACCTGTGCCGTTGACCCCAGAGGGACGACGGAGCGGAGAGACACATGCCACATGCACAGTCGAAGGCCCAGCAGCGCGCCGCCGGCGCAGCACTGGCCGCGAAGACCGGCGGCAAGGCGGAGGCACGCCGCCTGCGGGGGGCCGCGAAGGAAATGGAGAAATCCATGTCCGAAGCAGAGCTGCGGGAACTCGCCAGCACACCGCATGCCGACCTGCCAGACCGCGTCGAGGACTGATCCGGCACCCGGGCCTCCATGTGCAGGGCAGCGTCCGCATTGGCAGCCCCGGCACTGCCGGCAGAAGACCGGCGCCCTGTCGTGCGCGGGTCCGGAACCGACGTTCAGCCCCGCCAGCCGGCCAGATGCGGCCGCCGCTGACCCCAGTCGAGGCAGGCGCGGCAGAGGGGGCGGGGTGTTCAGTCACGGCGGGACAGCCATCGCGCATTTCCCGTTCCGCGATGGCGAGGCCGCGGCCCGCGCCTTGGCCGAGGCTGGGCGTGACATCCTGGTTCAGTATTCCGACCATCATCACCGGCTCGTTCTGGTCTGCGACGACGCGGACCGGGCGGGACATGCGACCGTGGCATGGCACGCCGAAGCGTGACCGCTCTGGTGCTTTTCGACAGGGGATGGGCAATACGGCCCGCGCAGCAGCCGGAACAGGTCGCTCAACGGACAGCCGCCGCAGGCAGACCTTGGCCTTGCCCGGCGCATGCCGCGTCTGACGGCATTTCGGATGTCAGCTGCCGGAGAGACGATAGGCGCGCGCGCCCGAGCCTTCGGTTCTGAAATCAAAGAGATCCGCACCCTGATCGCGCGTGGACCGAAGCCCAGACAGGCCAGACCACGCCACGGGGCGATTTCGCGTGGAAAAAGCCCGTTCTGCAGGGCGTTTCCCCCATGATCGCAGCCTCAGGTGATCGTCGCCCGGCCTGCCGCTTTCTGCGCCATCAAGCCGTGCCCTGCGATCCGGTCACAGGGGGCCGGCCCCCCCCGAGCCGGCCGAAGGGAACGGCGGCGGTGTCCGGGGCGTTCGTAACCGGACGCCGCCGCGAGGGACACAGGATGATGACTGCCGCCACCGCCCCGAGGGCCGAGGGGACGCGCCCCGGCCGGAATGCCTCCGACCCCCGCCATTTCCGATGGCGGGACTGGCGGGACATCGGCTGGCGGGTGGTCGCGGATGTGGGCGGCGATCATCTGTCGGTCATTGCCGCGGGCATCGCCTTCTTCGCGATGCTGGCGCTGTTCCCGGCGATGGCGGCGCTCATCAGCCTCTACGGCTTCTTCGCCAATACGGCCGACGTGGCGGCGCATCTTTCCTACCTGCAGCCCTTCCTGCCGCCGGCGGCCTATGACATCGTGGCCCTGCAGATGGAGGCGCTCGTCACCTCGAGCAGCAGCAGCCTGCAGATCGCCTCGATCATCGCCCTCGGCATCGCCTTCTGGAGCACGCGCGCCGCGGTGGCGGCGATGATCGACGGCCTCAACTTCGTCTATGGCGAGCGCGAGACGAGGGGCTTCCTGCGCCTCGTGCTGCTGTCGCTGGCGCTGACCCTGCTGATGCTCGTCATCGCGAGCCTGGCCATCCTCGCCATCGTCGCCGTGCCGACCGTGCTGCGCTTCGTCGATCTCGGGCCGCTGGGCGGCTGGATCGCGGCCGTCATCCCCTGGCCGATCCTGACCGGGGCGGTGGTGGCGGGGCTGTCGCTCATCTACCGCTACGGCCCGGACCGGGCGACGGCGCGCAAGCGCTGGGTGACGCCGGGCGCGGTGACGGCGACGGTGCTCTGGATGGTCGCCTCGCTCGCCTTCTCGGTCTATGTCGCGAGCTTCGCCGACTACAACAAGACCTATGGCTCGCTCGGCGCGATCGTCATCCTGCTGCTCTGGTTCTACCTAGGGGCCTTCGCCATCCTGCTCGGGGCCGAGGTCAACGCCGAGATGGAACTTCACACCCGGCGCGACACCACCACCGGGCCGGAGCGACCGATTGGCAGTCGCGGGGCCTATGTGGCCGACAACGTGGCCTGGGACCGCCGCCGTCCGGTTCCGGCAGCCAGCGCCCCCGCCTCCGAGAGCACCGGCGCGCCACCGGAACAGCCCGCCGCGGCCAGGGATCGCGACGCTTAGATCCCGAGCGCCAGTTCGCGGCGGGCGAGGGCGAAGAGGGCCTCGAGATGCGGGGCGAAGGAGCGCCAGGCCTCGAGGCGGAAGCGTGTCTCGGTCTCGCGGATCAGGACCACCTGCACGGTGTCGAAGAGGGTCCGTGTGCCCGTCCCGACCGGCATCCGCGCGAGGTCGAGCGGGCAGCCGGTGGCGAGGAGGTCGAGCACGCCCGATCCCTCGAGCGCCCAGGCGAGTTCCCGGTCCGAGAGCGTCGCCAGCGCATGCGGGATGTCGAGGCCGGTAACGGCGGCGGCGAGGGCCGGGCCGTCCGCCTCCTCGGCCAGCAGCAGCCATTCGTCCGGGCCGAGGCAGAGGGCGCGGCGCCCGCCCGCGCTGCTCATCCGGCCGATGCGGTCCGGAAGGGCCGTGCCGAAGGCAGCTGCGACGGCCGGGGCATCCTCTAGCCGCAGGCGGAGCGAGAAACGGGCAGCGGGGGCGAGCGGGGTGATGGTCACGGGCATCTCGGTTGTCCTTACACGCTCAGCCGGGCGCCGTCGGGGTCGACGAAGACCATGGCTGTGGTGACCTTCGCCGGGATCACCCGGTCCGGCATCGGAATATGGAGGGTCTGCCCCTCGCGGGCCCGGCCCCCGGCCACGAGCGCCAGCGCGATCGAGCGGCCGAGCGCCGGGCTGAGGTAGGAGGAGGTGACATGCCCGAGCATGGTCATCGGCTTCGGCTGGTTCGGGTCCGCGACGATCTGCGCCCCTTCCTCCAGCACCACGGCCGGATCCTCGGTCAAGAGGCCGACGAGCTGCTTGCGGTCGGGCAGGGCCATGTCGGGACGGGCGAGCGAGCGCTTGCCGACGAAATCGGCCTTGGCCTTGCCGATGGCCCAGGAAAGGCCGGCATCGTCCGGCGTCACCGTGCCGTCGGTGTCCTGGCCGACGATGATGTAGCCCTTCTCCGCCCGCATCACATGCATGGCCTCGGTGCCATAGGGGGTGATCCCATGGGCGGCACCTGCGGCCATCAGCAGCTCCCAGAGCGCCCGGCCGTGGCGGGCGGGGACGTTGATCTCGAACCCGAGTTCGCCGGTGAAGGACACGCGGAAGAGCCGCGCCGGCAGGCCCCCGACGGTGCAGTCCGCGACCGACATGTGCGGGAAGGCCCCGGCCGAGATGTCGAGCCCGTCGACGAGCGGCGCCAGCAGGTCGCGGGCCTTCGGGCCCTGCAGCGCCACGACCGCCCATTGCTCGGTGGTCGAGGTGAGCCAGACCCGGAGGTCGGGCCATTCGGTCTGGAGGTAATCCTCCATCATGTTGAGCACGCGGGCCGCGCCGCCGGTGGTGGTGGTGACATGGAAGCGGTCGGCGGCCAGCCGGCCGATGACGCCATCGTCGCGGATGAAGCCGTCCTCGCCGAGCAGCAGGCCATAGCGGCAGCGCCCGACCCCGAGCTTCGCCCAGGGGTTCGTGTACATCCGCTCCATGAAGGTGACGGCATCCGGCCCCGTCACCTCGATCTTGCCGAGGGTCGAGGCGTCGAAGATGCCGACGCCGGCGCGGGTGGCCCGGCACTCGCGGGCGACCGCGGCATGCATGTCCTCGCCCGCCTTCGGGAAGTAGCGCGCCCGGCGCCAGAGGGCGACGGGCTCGAAGACCGCGCCATTGGCCTCGGCCCAGGGGTCGATCGGGGTCCTGCGCGTGACCTCGAAGGTGGCGCCCTGGTGATAGCCGGCCAGCGCGCCGAAGGTCGTGGGCGTGTAGGGGGGCCGGAAGGTGGTGAGCCCGACCTGCGGCGCCGGCCGGCCCACGGCATCGGCCGCGATCATCAGGCCGTTGATGTTCGAGGTCTTGCCCTGGTCGGTGGCCATGCCGTTCGTGGTATAGCGCTTCACATGCTCGATCGAGCGCATGCCCTCCTTCGCCGCCAGCCGGATGTCCTTGGCCTGCACGTCGTTCTGGAAGTCGATGAAGGCGCGGGCATGTCCGGGATCGCGGTCGGTCGGCAGGTCGCGGCAGGAGATGCCGCTGCCGCCGCGGTCGCCGGTGACGGCAAGGGCGAGGCCGCCGTCGGCAAGGGCGGCGCCCACGCCCCAGAGCCCGCGCGCGGCCCCGACGATGCGGCAGTTCTCCGGGCTCGTGTCGGGCAGGAAGGTCTGGCGGGCCTCGTCCCAGGCGAGGGTGCCGCGGGTATGGCTGAAGAGGTGGAGCGAGGGCGTCCAGCCCCCGCACATCAGCACCGCGTCGCAGTCGAGAGTGCGGGCCAGGCCGGCGCGGTCGCCGTGGAGGCGGTTGACCCGCAGCGCCTTCACCCGCAGCCGGCCGGAGGTGCCGGTGGCGGTCCAGCCGGTGAGCTGCTCGATCCCGAGCCCGCGGGCGCGCGCGGCCAGGTCGTGGTCGACCTCGCTGCGGAGATCCACGATGGCCACGGGCTTCGCCCCGGCCTCGGCGAGGTCGAAGGCGGTGTGCCAGGCGCTGTCATGGCTGGTGACGATCACCGGCCGCGCCCCGATCTTGACGCCGTAGCGGTTGAGATAGGTCTGGGCGGCGCCGGCCAGCATCACCCCGGGGCGGTCGTTGCCGTCGAAGACGAGCGGCTTTTCGAGCGCGCCCTGGGCAAGGACCACTTCGCCCGCCCGCACCTTCCAGAGCCGCTCGCGCGGGGCGCCCTCGGGCGGGGTGGCGAGGTGATCGGTCAGCCTCTGGCAGAGGCCGACCAGATTCTGGTGGTAGTAGCCGATCGCGGTGGTGCGCGGCAGCAGGCGGACGTTCGGGAACTGGCCGAGTTCGGCCAGCGCGGTGGCGAGCCAGGTCCAGGCCGGACGGCCCTCGACCTGCACGCCCGGCTCGGACAGCAGGCTGCCGCCAAGCTCGGCCTGCTCGTCGACGAGCATCACCGAGGCGCCGGAGCGGGCCGCCGCGAGCGCCGCGGCGAGGCCGGCGGGACCGGCCCCGACCACCAGCACGTCGACATGGGCGAAGCGCGCGGCATAGCGGTCGGCATCGGGTTCGGCCGGCGCGGTGCCGAGCCCGGCGGCCCGGCGGATCACCGGCTCGTAGACGCGGTCCCAGAAGGACTTCGGCCACATGAAGGTCTTGTAGTAGAAGCCCGCCGAGAAGGCGGGGGCGAGCGCGTCGTTGACCGCGCCGACATCGAAGGCGAGCGAGGGAAAGCGGTTCTGGCTCGTCGCGTCGAGGCCCTCGCGCAGGTCCTGCACGGTGGCGCGCGTGTTGGGTTCGGACCGGCCCGGCCCCCGGGAGATGCCCATGAGCGCGTTCGGCTCGTCCGCCCCGGCGGAGAGCACGCCGCGCGGCCGGTGGTACTTGAAGGACCGGCCCATCAGGTGGATGCCATTGGCGAGAAGGGCCGAGGCGAGCGTGTCGCCCTCGAGGCCCCGGTAGGACTTGCCGTCGAAGGTGAAATTGACCGGGCGGCCGTGGTCGACGCGGCCGCGGCCCGGCAGGCGGAAGCTGGTCATGCGGTCTCTCCGGGCAGGGCGGGGCGGGGGGCGCCGGCGGGGTAGGTGGTGACGAACTTGTCCGAGACGGTCTCGCGCAGCGCGTTGAAGAAGCGCCCGCAGCCGTGGATGTGGCGCCACCGCTCGGCATGGATGCCGCGGGCGTTCGAGCGGATGAAGAGGAAGTCGCGCCAGTCCTCGTCCGACAGCGCCGAGGGGTCGGCGGGACGCGCGATATGCGCCTCGCCCGCATAGGCGAATTCGAGCTCCGGGCGGTCCTCTTGGCAGTAGGGGCAGGGGATCAGGAGCATCGGGCAATCCTTGGATGCGAGAGGGCGGGGGTGGCGGGGCCACCGTCCGGGAGAAGCGCCGGCCTCAGGCGCCCCGGTTCCCGGGGAGCCATCGGCCGGCGCTGACGTCGGGCCGCCGTTGCGGCCCTCCTGTGGCGGAGCGGCCTGCGGCCGCGAGGGCAGGGGTTCTCCCCGCCTGTTGGCGGGGCCCCGGTCCTGCCCGATAGGGTTTCTGCCTGAATGAAATCCTGAGGGGCGCTGCGGGGCTGGCCCGCCCGGGGCGGCCGCGGGGGGAGGGGGGCGGGCATGTCAGTGGGCGACGGCGGCGGCCGCCGCCTCGTCGATCAGGCGCCCGGTGCGGAAGCGGTCGAGGGAGAAGGGTGCGTTGATCGGATGCGGTTCGTCCTTCGCGACGGTCCAGGCGAGCAGGTGCCCCGAGCCCGGCGTCGCCTTGAAGCCGCCCGTTCCCCAGCCGCAGTTGACATAGAGGCCGGGCACCGGCGTCAGGCCGGAGATCGGCGAGCGGTCCGGCGTCACGTCGACGATGCCGCCCCAGCTCCGCAGCATCCGCATCCGCCGGAACATCGGGAAGATCTCGCAGATCGCCGCCAGCGTGTGTTCGATGATATGGATGCCGCCGCGCTGCGAATAGCTGACATAGGCGTCGGTGCCGGCGCCGATGACGAGTTCGCCCTTGTCGGACTGGCTGATATAGGCGTGGACGGCATTCGACATCACCACGCAGGGGAAGCACGGCTTGACCGGCTCGGAGACGAGCGCCTGCAGCGGGTAGCTCTCGAGCGGCAGGCGGACGCCGGCGCTGTCCATCACGACCGAGGTGTTGCCGGCGGCGGAGACGGCGACCTTCCGTGCGGCGATGAAGCCTCGCGCCGTCTCGACGCCGCTGACGCGACCGTCGGGGCCGCGGCGGATGGCCGTCACCGGGCAGTTCTGGATGATGTCGACGCCGCGGGCCGCGGCGCCACGGGCATAGCCCCAGGCGACGGCGTCGTGGCGGGCGGTGCCGGCGCGGCGCTGGAGGGCGGCGCCGACGACCGGGTAGCGGGCGTTCGGGTTGAGATCGAGCGGCGGGCAGAACGCCTTGGCCTCCTCGGGCGTGAGCCAGGTGTTGTCTACGCCGTTCAGCCGGTTCGCGTGCACGTGGCGCTGGAAGGACTGGATGTCGTGGACGTTGTGCGCGAGCATCAGCACGCCGCGCTCGCTGAACATGACGTTGTAGTTCAGCTCTTGGCTGAGGCCGGTCCAGAGGTCGACCGCGTGGTCGAAGAAGCGGGCGCTCTCGTCGTAGAGGTAGTTCGAGCGGATGATGGTGGTGTTGCGCCCGGTGTTGCCGCCGCCGAGCCAGCCCTTGTCGATCACCGCAACGTTGGTGATGCCGTGCTCCTTGGCGAGGTAGTAGGCGCAGGCGAGGCCGTGGCCGCCGGCGCCGACGATGATGACGTCATAGGACGCCTTCGGCTCGCGGTCGGGCCACTGCGGCGTCCAGTTCTTCTGGCCGGTCAAGACCCCCTTCAGGATCTGGGCGAGCGAGAAATGCGTCATCGGGCGGCTCCTCCGGGGATAGATCCTTATGCCCGATGGCTGCGAGTCGGCACTGTATCCCTGCGTCCCGGATATGGTATGCCTGCGTCATGGCACAGCTTGGCATCGGTTTCATCCTGGCCCGCCGCTTCACGCTGAGCGCCTTCTCGACCTTCGTCGACGTCCTGCGCCTCGCGGCGGACGAGGGCGACCGGTCACGTCCCATCCACTGCCGCTGGCGGGTGCTGTCCACGGCAATGGAGCCGATCCCGTCGAGCTGCGGGGTGGTGGTCCAGCCGGAGGAGCGGGCGGGCGATCCGCGGGCCTTCGACTATCTGGTGGTGGTCGGGGGGCTCGTCGACGAGACCGAGCGGCTCGACCCCGGGCTCGCGGCCTATCTGCGCCGGGCCGCGGCGGCCGGCGTGCCGCTGGTCGGGCTCTGCACCGGGGCCTTCATCCTGCACCGCGCCGGGCTGATGCAGGGGTATCGCGCCTGCGTCAGCTGGTTCCACCACGAGGATTTCCTCGAGCGGTTCGAGGGGCTGGAGCCGGTCAGCGACCAGATCTTCGTCATCGACCGCGACCGGCTGACCTGTGCGGGCGGGATCAGTGCCGCGCATCTGGCGGCCGCGATCGTCGAGCGCCACCTCGGCCGGGCGCGGGCGATGAAGGCGCTCCGCATTATGATGATCGACGAGGCGCTGGCGGGCGAGCGGCCGCAGCCGGGCATTCCGATGGAGCTTGCCACCGACGACGACCTGGTACGGCGGGCGCTGCAGGCGATGCAGCAGGCGATGGACGCGCCGCTGCCGGTCGGGCGGCTGGCGGTGCGGCTCGGGGTCGGCCGGCGCAAGCTGGAGCGCCATTTCCGCGAGGCGCTGGCGATGACGCCGGGCGCGGCCGACCGGCTGATCCGGCTGGAGCAGGCGCGGCACCTGCTGGGCGCCACCGACCGTTCGGTGACGCGGATCGCGGCGGAGACGGGATTCTGCGATGCCTCGCACCTCATCCGGGTGTTCCGGGAGGCCGAGGGTGTGACGCCGGAGGCCTGGCGCCGGGCGCGGGATGGGGCTCGCGGGATGGGGGCTGAGGTGCCGCCCGCTGGCGGCACCCCGGTCGCATGGACTTCGCTCAGAAGTCGAAGTCGTTGATGTCGGCCTTGGTGAAGACATGCGGCGCGCCGAGCAGCACCTGGCTCTGGTTCACGACCTGCAGTTCGCCGAGCCGGCCCGCCGTGAAGCTGGTGGCGCCGGGCTCCAGCGTGCCGTCGGCCACCGCGCGCATCACCTGCACCGCGGCATAGCCGAGATCGACGGTGCTCCACAGGATGGTCGACTTGATGCAGTCGTTGTTGATGTAGGGCTTCATCGCATTCGGCAGGGCGAGGCCGACGACCGAGACCTTGCCGCAGAGGCTGTTCTGCTGCACCGCTTCGGCGGCGGCCGGGGTCGCGACCGAGGTCATGCCGAAGATGCCCTTCAGCTCGTCGCCGTATTTGTTGATGAGCGTCTGTGCCTGGTTGAAGCTGAGGATGTTGTCCTCCTGCGCCTCGACGGTCTCGAGGAACTTCAGGTTCGGGTGGCACTTGGCGGCATAGCCCTCCATCTCCGAGATCCAGCGGGCCTGGTTCGGGGTGGTGAAGGTCGACGTGACGATGGCGAAGGCGCCGTCCTCGCCGATCTCGGACGCAAGCTGGTCGATCAGCGCCTTGGCGACGCCGTTCGGCTCGGCCTGGTTCACGAACCACTGGCGGGCGTCGGCCTGGGCATCGGCGTCATAGCCGACGACGTTGATGCCGGCGCCGAGCGCCTTCTTCAGGACCGGGGCGATCGCCACCGGATCGTTGGCGGCGAAGAGGATGCCGTCGACGCCCGAGGTGATGTAGTTGTCGATGAAGGTGATCTGCTCGTCGATATTCGCCTCGGTCGGGCCGTCCTGGGTCAGGCTGACGCTGCCGAGTTCCTTGGCGGCTTCCTGCATGCCGCCGGCGACGGAGGTGAAATAGCCGACGCCGACGAGTTTCGGGATGTCGACGACCTTGATCTCCTTGCCGTTGCGGTCCGGCGCATTGGTCGGCGTGCCGCCGTTGTAGTCGCCCGGCGGCACGGCGGTGACGGTGGCGTCGCAGGCCAGCGGATTGGCCGGCTCGCCGTCGCCGCCGGTCCAGCTGCCCTGGGCCATGGCCGGGGCGGCGAACGGCGCCGCCATCTGGGCCGCGATCAGGCTCGCGCCGGCGAGAAGGGAGAGATGGGCTCGCATGGGTCGGTTCCTCCGGGTTGGTGGGCCGGGCGCCTCTTCCGGGCGCGGCCCTGGCTGGCTCAGCTCTTCGAGAAGCGGCTGAGGAAGTTCGAGACGAGGACGGCGAGGATCAGGACGACGCCGATGATGACGATGGTGCCGTCGCCCTTGACCCCCGAGAGGGCGAGGCCGTTCTTCAGCACCTGGATCAGCACGAGGCCGAGCAGGGTGCCGATGACCGATCCGCGCCCGCCGAAGATCGAGGTGCCGCCGAGGACGACGGCGGTGATGACGTCGAGCTCGATCCCCGTGCCCATGTCGGAGCGGGTGGTGGAGACCCGGCTGACGAAGACCACGGCCGCGAGGCCCGAGACGAGGCCGGAGACCGTGTAGATGACGAGCTTCGTCCGCTCGACCGCGAGGCCCGAGAAGGACGCCGCCGCCTCGTTGTTGCCGATCGCATAGGTCGTGCGCCCGAAAGCCGTGAAGCCGAGGATGAAGATCCCGGCGAGTGCCATGACCGCCAGCAGCCAGAGCTGGGTCGGGACGCCGGCGAGATCGCCCTGGCCGAGGACGAAGAACCACTCGGGATAGCCGCGGATCGACTGGGCCTTGCTGATCCCCTCGGCAAGGCCGCGATAGAGGGCGAGGGTTGCCAGCGTGGCGATGAGCGGCGGCACCAGGAAGCGGGTGATGATGAGCCCGTTGACGAGGCCGGCGACGCCGCCGACGGCAACCGCTGTCAGCATCGCCACCGGCAGCGGCAGCCCGAGCGTCTTCCAGAACACGCCGAGCAGGATCGCCGACAGCCCGAAGATCGAGCCGACCGACAGGTCGATGCCGCCGGTGATGATGACGAAGGTCATCACCACCGCGATCAGCCCGACCTCGGTCATCAGCCGGCCCTGGTTCAGCAGGTTGGCGGTGGTGAAGAAGCGGTCGTTGTTGAGGCCGAGCACCACGAGCGCGAGGACGAGCAGGAGGGCGAGGATCGCCTCGTGGCGGAGCAGGATCCGGGGCAGGACACGGGGCAGGGTGCCGGTGGGGGACTGGGCCATGGCGCTCACTCCATCCGCCGCCGCCGGGCCATGTCGGCCAGGACGGTCACGAGGATCAGGATGCCCTGCACCGCCCGGAGCCAGTAGGCGGAGACGTTGAGGAAGATGAGCGACGAGCCGATCGCCGCGAAGAGGATCGCCGCGAGGGTGGAGCCGACGACGGTGCCGATGCCGCCGAGGATCGAGACGCCGCCGACGACCGAGGCGGTGATGATGACGAGCTCCAGCCCGTTCGGCACCGTCGACTGGATCACCTGCAGCTGCGTCGCGAAGAGGATGGCGGCGAAGCCCGCGATCAGGCCGTGGAGGGCGAAGACCTTCACGATGGTCGCCTGATAGGGGATGCCCGCCGCCTCCGCCGCCTCCGGATTGCCGCCGACCGCGTAGATCGCCCGGCCGAAGGCGGTCGTGCGCAGCAGCACGGCCGCGAGGATCGTCAACCCGATCATGAACCAGACCGGCGAGGGCAGGCCGAGAAGCCGGAACTGGGCGAGCTGGTATTCCGGCGGCAGGCCCGAGATCCAGGCGCCGCCGGTCAGGGTGATGAGCCCGCCCCGCAGGATCGACAGCATCGCGAGGGTGGCGATGATCGAGGGCACCTTCAGATAGGCGATGAGCGCGCCGAGGAGCGCGTTCACCCCGCCCCCGATCAGCACCGGCAGCAGCCAGGCCACCCAGACGGGAGAGCCGTTCGTGACGAGGAGCCCGGAGATCGTGGCAAGCACGCCGATCAGCGCGCCGACCGACACGTCGATATGCCCCGAGATGATGACCATCGACATGCCGATGGCGGCGACGGCGATATAGGCATTGCCGACGAAGATCGACTTCAGGTTGTTCGGGGCGATGAACCGCTCGTTGACGAGGCCGACCACGACGAAGAGCCCGACGATCGCGACCACCAGCAGCAGTTCCTGCCCCGAGCCGGACAGCCGCCGCGAGAGGCTCGGGCCCTTCACGCCTCCGCCCCCCGCATCATCGCCGCGCCGACCGCGTCGGGCGTCGCATCGGCCCGGTCGAGGATGGTCACGACGCGGCCGCTGCCCATCACCAGCACGCGGTCGCTCATGCCGAGCACCTCGGGCAGCTCGCTCGAGATCATCACGATGGCCAGTCCCTGGCGGGCAAGGTCGTTCATCAGCTTGTGGATTTCCGTCTTGGCCCCGACGTCCACCCCGCGGGTCGGCTCGTCGAGGATGAGGATGCGGGGATCGGTGGCGAGCCACTTGGCCAGAACCACCTTCTGCTGGTT